>Ga0307476_10002984_pt1 | contig 10048 bp, 7 predicted proteins | sample atmos_gasesECM2C_2_FD_203314 | JGI IMG/M metagenome (GOLD analysis project Ga0307476, IMG submission 203314) | Hardwood forest soil microbial communities from Morgan-Monroe State Forest, Indiana, United States - atmos_gasesECM2C_05 | ecosystem: Environmental > Terrestrial > Soil > Temperate...
TGGATGAAGGCGGGGATGCGGTCGACCTGCTGCAGTACGATACCCCGATCAACCTCAACGAGTTGCAGGGCGACTGAGCGCTACGCCGTTCGGCGCCGCGCGCGCCGGGATGGGGATTTCCCACCGTTCGCAAGTGACTTCGCCGCAACGCCCCCGGCCGACTTTCTGACTCCACGCGCCGCGGTAGCTCTAACACGGCGCCCCGCGATCGCACCGCGAGCAGCCGGGTTGTTGGCGCCGCGCATCGCCGGCTTCGAGCCGCGACCGGCTGCCCCGGATCTGCGCGCAGCCGGATCCAGCGCCGCCGCCTTCTTCGGGGCGGGTTTCCGGCCAGCGACGGTCCTGGCAGCGCCACCTTTGGCTGCAGCAGTCTTCGCCGCACCTCGGGCAGCCGCGCCCCTCTTCGCCGGGACCTTCTTCCCGGCAGGCTTGCGGCTGCGCGCGGTCTTCTTCGCCAGCGCCCGGCGGGCCGGTGGATTCGCCGCAGTGCCGCCGGCATGCATGACCTGCGACTCGCCGCTCCGCGGTCGGACCCTGGGGGGCTGGGTCGAGGCCGCCGCACTCTCCTCAAACACGCCCACCGACCCATCCCGCAACACCGCCTCCAGCCGTTGCGCCACCTCCTCAACATCCCCCTCGGCATTGATGGACTGCAACACTCCCTTGTTGCGGTAGTAGTCGATCAGGGGCTTCGTCTTTTCCTCGTAGACTTTGAGCCGATGCGCGACCGTCTCCTCCTTGTCGTCCGGCCGCTGGAAGAGGCGGTGCGGCCCGCAGGTCCGGGGGCACGTGTCCTTGTCGATCTGCTCGACGGAGGTCGTGAAAAGATTGAACACGCGGCCGCATTCCGAGCAGCTGCGCCGGCCCGATATGCGGCGCAGGAGCTCCCCATAGTCGACCTCGAGCTGCACAACGGCGTCGAGCGGCTGATCCAACTCGCGCAGCAGCGCATCAAGCGCATCCGCCTGGGCCAGATTGCGCGGGAAACCGTCCAGGATGAAGCCGTTCTTCACGTCCGGTTCGGCGAGGCGCTCGCGAATCATGCCGAGTACGATCTCGTCATCCACGAGCTTCCCGGCGTCCATCGCCTCCTTGGCCTTCAGTCCCAATGGGGTGCCCTTGGCGACGGCGGCGCGCAGCAGGTCACCCGTGGAGATCTGCGGAATCCCATGCCGCTCCACCAGATGCTGAGATTGAGTTCCCTTGCCCGAGCCGGGCGCCCCCAACAGAACGATGCGCATGATGTACGGTCTCGACCGGCTTGTGCCCCCCGAAAGGCTCGCCACGTTACCGGCGGTCACCCGCAAGGTCAAACGGGTTATTCTTGGCGCCCCCACGAGAGCAGGCTGTGTCAGCAACGGGCCATGAAGAAAATTGTCAAGAAGAACGCGTTCTACGCACAATCCGGTGGGGTCTCCGCCGTCATCAATGCGTCAGCGTGCGGTGTCATCGAGACCGCCCGGAAGCATCCCCGGCAGATAGGCAGACTGTACGCCGGACGGGACGGCATCGTCGGCGCCCTCACCGAGGACCTCCTCGACGTCTATCAGGAAACGCCCGCCACACTGCGCGGTCTGCGCTACACGCCTTCCGGCGCGTTCGGTTCCGCGCGCTTCAAGCTCAAGGGACTGGACCAGAACCGTGCGGAGTACGAGCGGCTCATCGAGGTGTTTCGCGCTCACGACATCGGCTATTTCTTCTACAACGGCGGCAACGATTCCATGGACACCGCGCTCAAGGTGTCGCAGATCGGCGAGGCCATGGGCTACCCCATCACCTGCGTTGGCGTGCCGAAGACGGTGGACAACGATCTGCCACACACTGACTGCTGCCCGGGCTTTGGCTCGGTCGCGAAGTACATTGCAGTGTCGACGCGCGAGGCGGGGTTGGACGTGGCGTCCATGGCTCGTACGTCCACCAAGGTATTCGTCCTGGAAGTGATGGGCCGCCATGCCGGCTGGATCGCCGCCGCGGGCGGCCTGGCCGGCCGCAAGCCCGGCGAGCCGCCCCACGTCATCCTGTTTCCGGAAGTCTCCTTCGAGAAGGAGAAATTCCTCGCCAAGGTGAAGCAGTGCGTGACCGACTACGGCTACTGTGTTGTCGTCGTGTCGGAGGGCGCAGCGTACGCGGACGGCAAATTCCTCGCGGATGCGGGCACGACTGACGCATTCGGCCATACGCAACTCGGCGGAGTGGGGCCGCTCGTTGCCAACATGGTCCGCGAGTCACACGGATACAAATATCACTGGGCTGTCGCGGACTACCTGCAGCGCGCCGCGCGGCACATCGCCTCCAAGGTCGACGTGGACCAAGCCTACGCCGTGGGCAAGGCGGCCGTGGAGCTTGCGGTCAAAGGCGTAAACGCGGTTATGCCCACGATAGTGCGCAAGAGCTCGAAGCCGTACAAATGGAGCATCGGCCACGTCCCACTGGGCGAAGTCGCCAACAAGGAGAAGAAGCTCCCGCCCGAATTCATCACCCCGGACGGCTTTGGCATCACGGAGGCCTGCCGGCGCTACCTGCAGCCCCTGACCGGCGGCGAAGCTTATCCGCCTTACAAGGACGGCTTGCCGGACTACGTCCGGATCAAGGGCGTGCCCGTGCGCCGCAAGCTCAAAACCGAGTTCAAGGTCTGAGGGCGTGTCGGACTTGCGACATAAGGCCCCGTATCGGACCTGAAGCGTGTCGCGTGTTATAGTGCGCGCCCTTTTGGGCGGCCGGACGTTGGTCAAGACCCCACGAGTGGCCGCTGACCGAACTACAACTTGTTGATTTGGGGGAGGAAGCCTGAATGTATCTGGATGCCGCTTCTTGGCTGTGGATTGCGATCGCCGCGGGCGTGCTCGCCGTCATCTACGGCGTCATCTCGATGACTTCCATATTGCGATTGCCTGCAGGCAACGCTCGGATGCAGGAAATCGCCGCGGCGATTCAGGCCGGAGCCAAGGCGTACCTCAATCGCCAGTACACCACGATTTTCATCGTCGGCCTGGTGCTCTTCATCGCCCTGGGCGTCGAAATCGGCTGGCCCACGGCGGGTGGATTTGCGGTCGGGGCGATCCTGTCCGGCCTTACGGGTTACATCGGGATGAATATTTCCGTGCGAGCCAACGTTCGTACGGCCGAGGCGGCGACCCGTGGGCTGAATGCAGCGCTGAGCGTTGCATTCAGGGGTGGTGCGATCACGGGAATGCTGGTCGTGGGCCTTGGCCTCATCGGCGTGGCCGGGTACTTCGCGCTCCTGCGTCCCCAAATCGGGGAGGACAAAGCCCTTCACGCACTCATCGGGCTGGCCTTCGGCGGCTCTCTGATCTCGATCTTCGCGCGACTGGGTGGTGGCATTTTCACCAAAGGCGCGGATGTCGGCGCCGATCTCGTCGGCAAGGTGGAGGCCGGCATTCCTGAAGATGATCCCCGCAACCCCGCCGTGATCGCAGACAACGTGGGCGACAACGTGGGCGATTGCGCGGGTATGGCGGCTGACCTCTTCGAGACCTACGCTGTCACGCTGGTGGCCACCATGCTGCTCGGCGGCCTCATCTTCGCGAGTCAGGGTGACGCGGCCGCGTTTCGGGCCGTCATCTATCCGTTGGCGCTCGGTGCCGCGTCCATCGTTTCCTCCATCATCGGCACCTTTTTCGTCTCCGCCAAACAGGGCGGCTCGATCATGAATGCTCTGTACAAGGGCGTCATCGTGTCCGGCGTGGTCTCCGCAATCGCCTTCTATTTCATCTCTCACGGCATGATGCCGGGAGCCGGACTCGGCGGCACTCTCTACGGGTGCACGCTCGTCGGCCTCGGTCTGACCGCGGCGCTCATCATGATCACCGAGTACTACACCTCGACCGAGTACAGTCCGGTGCGACGGGTCGCGAGTGCGTCCCAGACCGGCCACGCGACCAACATCATTGCGGGCCTCGGCGTCTCGATGAAGTCAACCGCGCTGCCCGTGATCGCGGTGTGCGCTGCGATCTGGGCCTCCTACCAACTCGGGCAGTCGCATGGCATCGGCTTGTACGGCATTGCGATAGCAGCCACCTCCATGTTGTCGATGACCGGAATGATCGTCGCGCTGGACGCCTACGGTCCGATCACGGACAACGCGGGCGGCATCGCCGAAATGGCCGGGCTGCCCAAGGCAGTGCGCGACATCACTGATCCCCTGGATGCCGTCGGCAACACCACGAAGGCGGTCACGAAGGGCTACGCGATCGGCTCCGCCGGCCTCGCGGCGCTCGTGCTGTTTGCCGACTACACGCACAATCTCGAGGCAGCGGGCAAGCTGGTTGAGTTTTCCCTCTCCGATCCCGCGGTCATCATCGGGCTCTTCATCGGTGGCCTGGTGCCCTACCTCTTTGGCGCCATGGCCATGGAAGCGGTGGGTCGCGCGGCAGGGTCGGTGGTGAATGAGGTCCGCCGCCAGTTCCGCGAGATCAAGGGGATCATGGAGGGCACCGCCAAGCCGGACTATTCGCGCGCGGTGGACATGCTCACCCGGGCAGCGATCCGCGAAATGATCATTCCCTCGCTCCTGCCCATTCTCGTGCCCATTGTGCTGGTCTACGTCATGAACTGGCTGATGGGTCCCGGTGCCGGCATCAAGGCGTTGGGGGGCCTGCTCATCGGCACGATCGTCACCGGTCTGTTCGTTGCGATCTCCATGACCACCGGCGGCGGCGCCTGGGACAACGCCAAGAAGTACATCGAGGAAGGTAATTTCGGCGGCAAGGGATCCGATGCCCACAAGGCTGCCGTGACCGGCGACACGGTCGGCGATCCCTACAAGGACACCGCCGGCCCGGCCATCAACCCGCTCATCAAGATCATCAACATCGTGGCCCTGCTATTGGTCACCCTGCTCTGAATTCATTGGCTGAAATGGCCTGCGGCCATTTCAGCGGAATTGAGGCCGGCGATCCTTTTGCCGGCTGTGGTCCGTTGAGCGCTACACCTACGCCGGGTGAATAGCGCTCAGCAGGCGGTGGAGCACGGCGGGTGAGGCCGGCTTCACGAGGTGGTGGTCGATGCTGGCCTCGCGCGACCGCCGCCTGTCCTGCTCGTGCCCGAGCCCGGTGAGGGCAATGATGGTCGTGGAGGTCCCTTCCGGGAGGGAGCGGATGCGGGCAGCGGCTTCCAGCCCACTGAGCTCCGGCATGCTGATGTCCATCAGGACGACACTGGGCTGAAGCTCGCGGAACATCTCCAGCGCCTCACGCGGGCCATAGGCGGTGTGTACGTCATGGCCCATCAAAGACAGCATGAAAGCGACCGCGTCCGCAGAATCCGCCTGGTCATCGACCACCAGTACCTTAAGCGGAATTTCCGCACGAGGCATGTCTTCGATCATTTCCCCGCACTCTCCTCCAAGCTTCCCAGGCCGGCTCGAAAGGAAGCCGGGCCCCTCCGGAACGGGCCCTGTGCAGCAAGAAATGTGCGTTACCTTAAGATTCCGTCACAGGCAGACAGGCCGGCCCCGGGCTCATTCCCGCCCAGGCTGCGCTCTCGCCGGTCTTCAGGCCCGGCCGGTACGCGATTCCACCAGAACAGCCCCCACGAGCTCATTGAGGCGCGCGTAATAGGCCGCTGCCACAGGTTCCGCGGTATCGGCCTGCTTGTCGGCCAGCGCGCTACGGATCTCGGTCAGGCGTCTTTCCATGCGGCTGTCAACCCGCATGGAACGGCAGATCAAAGCACTGGCGCACGCGGTGATCTCGGCGTCCAATACCCGGGCGTCGCTCCCAGCGATCTCCACACCCGAAACCTCTCTTGGACAACCTGCAGCCAGGTGCTCACGCCAAAGTCGGGCAAGTTGCATACCGGGGGCGTCCCTTCGTCGTTGTAGTGTTAGGAACGGGTGCTCTTCTTACCACGGCCTCGCGCGCTGCGCACTAGTGAACTTAATGTTCCTGCCATCCCGTAGCGCCCGCCGCCGCTCCCGGCAACCGCGACCGCATGCCGGAACGCCCGTTTTTAGATCGTAACAACTTGATTTTAAAAGACTTCAGGCCGCCAGAGGCAGCAACCGCGGGCGCCCGACGGCAAACCCCTGCACGTAATCAACACCCATGCGGCGCGCCGCCTCGAGCCCCGCCTCATCCTCCACCTGCTCGGCGATGACTTTGAAGTTGAGCGTGCGGGCGAGCTTGATCATCGCGGTGACCATCGCCTGGTTGACCGAATCGCGCTCCAGGTTGCGCATGAACGAGCCGTCGATCTTCAGGTAGTCCATGGGCAGATTCTTCAGATTCGAGAACGAGCCCACGCCCGAGCCGAAGTCATCCAGCGCGAACTGACATCCCATGCCATGCAACACGCCGACGAAACGGCGGGCATGATCGAGGTTGGCGACGACCGCCGTCTCGGTGATCTCGAAGCACACCTGCGACGGTGTGACGCCGGTGCTGTCCAGACATTCGACCACGAACTCCAGGAACTGCACGTCCCCCAGAGTCTGTCCTGACACGTTGATGGCTACACTGCGATTGGCCGGGACCGGGATCGCGCCCCGTCCGAGCGCCGCGAGCGTCGTTTGCACGACCCAGCGGTCGACCAGGCTCATGAGCCGGTAACGCTCCGCGGCTCGCACGAATTCCGAAGGCGGCAGCTCGTGTCCGGCCTCGTCCTGCAGGCGCACAAACACCTCCATGGCCGGTCCGCCGCCGTCCTGGCCGTAGGCCGGGACGATGGGCTGGTGATAGAGCTGAAAGCGATTTTCCTTCAAAGCCCCCTGCAGCTTCTGCAGCCACTGGATCTCGCCCGTATGCCGGGCCAGCGCCTCATCGCGTGCGGAGTAGACGGCGACCCGGCCCGAGCCCTGCTTCTTGGCGACGTAGCAGGCCGAATCGGCAGCCGCAAACAGCTCCTCCAGCGTCCCGCTCTCGCGCGAAATCTCCACCAGCCCGATGGAGACCCCGATGTTGAATATCTTGTCCTTCCAGACGAAGCGGTAGTCGCCCACCGCGCGACAGACGTCATCGGCGATCTGGCGCGCCTTCTCCAGCGGGCAGCCGATCAGCAGCATTCCAAACTCATCACCGCCGAGCCGCGCGACAGTGTCGCTGTCGCGCACCGCGTCACGCAGCACCTTCGCCACCTCGCGCAGCATGCTGTCGCCGGCCAGGTGGCCGCTGGTGTCGTTCACGACCTTGAACCGATCGAGGTCGAGATAACACAACACGTGTTGGCCGTCGCCGCGATGGCCGCTCTCGATGGCTTCCCCGAGCCGCCCTTCGAACTCCCGGCGGTTGACGAGGCCCGTGAGCGCGTCGTGCGTCGCCTGGTACGACATCTGGCGCGCCAGTCCGCGCAACTCGCTCACGTCGTGCAGCAGCACGACGGCGCCCACGAGATCCTTGGTCTCGTTGCGGATGGGAGACGCCGATAACTCGATCGATCGCTCGCTGCCGTTCGAGCGCGACAGCAGCAGCGCGCGGCGGCTGAGATTCACAGGTGCCCCGCTCGTCAGCGCCTGTCGCACGGGGTCCGACAGCAGCCGCCGGTCGGTCTCGTCAACGAAGCCGACGATGTCCTCGAGCGTCTTGCCCTGCGATTGGCTGCCGCCGCTGCCGGTGAGCCGCTCGGCGGCCGGGTTCATGTAGGTGATCAGGCCGACGGCATCGGTGGCGATGATGGCTTCCGCCAGCGAATCCAGAGCCAGCCGGTGCATCGGCGGACTGGCCGGTGTGCTCGCGGGCTCCTCCGGCAGGCGCAGAGTCTGCACGGTCTGTGTCGGAATGATTTCAACACCGGTGACCAGCAGGGCGGGCGCGCCCGCGTAGTCCACCAGCGCGGTCGCGATCTCGAGCCGGCTCACCTGCCCCTGCAGTCCCACCATCTCGATCTCGTAGCGCTCCGCGGCCGGCTCGCCGGCGAAACGGCGGCGCAGATTCTCGTTCACCAGCTCGGCGTATTCGGGCGGCACCAGGTCCCCGAGCTGGCGCCCGACCAGCTCGGTCCGGTCCACGCCGACAAATGTGGCGAACTGGCGATTCGCATACAGAATGACATCGCGGTGGACCAGCACCGCCTCGTGAATGCGGTCGCCGAGCTCGGCAAACAGCTTCGGCGTTGCGGCAGCCTTGCCCTGCTCCGTGTCGGCGGAAACCCGCGTCAGCAGATGGTTCACGGCGCTCGTGAGGGCGCTGATCTCGGGCTGATCGCTTTGCAGATCAACGCGTCCCTCCAGGCGCCCGGCGGCCGCGATCCGCTGCACCTGCTCCGATAGTTTCTCGACGCTGCGGATCTCACGCCGTTGTACCCAATACAGCACGAGCAGGAGACACGCGACGAGCGCAAACAGAAGGCACAAGAGCCCGACGATCGACATCTGCTGTTCTCAACGCCTCGGTGGCAGTCCCTCTCTAGGGGGGGCGCTCCCGCGGATCATTTTCATTCGTGTCATGCCGGGGATGCGTACATTTGAAGCATATCGCATACAAGTGCTCACCCCAGCCGGATTTCACTATATCCGTACAATCGCCACGATTGTTAATTTGGCTAAAATCGCCTGCGGCAATTTCAGCGGACATTACTCCGTTGGCCGCGGGCGCCGGGGCTCCCCAGGAAATCTCGCCTCTTGTTGAGCGCCTGTGCCTTGCTAGTCGGCTTGTGCGAGATTTCATGGGGTAGCCCATAAAGCGCGGTTTTTGCCTGCGCGCGGCCTCCGGCTGCAGCGCTGGCGCGGTCTGTGCACGTTCTGTCGCCCAGGGGCGTGGCTCGTCGCATCGCTGCTTGGCAGAAGCTGGGAAAACCCTTAACGTCTGCCGCGATTTCACTGACACGTAATAAGTCCAATTGGAGTGCCACGATGCCGACCGCAAACGCCCGCGAACAGATGATTGAACAGCAGGTGCGCGCGTGGGAGGTGCTCGATGGGCGCGTGCTCGAAATCTTCCGCAAGGTGCCGCGTGAGCATTTCGTGCCCGCGGAGCATCGCTACCTCGCGTTCGCCGATTTGGAGGTGCCATTGCCGCACGGCCAACACATGCTGCGCCCGAGCGTTGCCGGCCGGCTGCTGCAGGCACTGGCGCTGACCGGCACGGAACGCGTGCTCGAGATTGGCGCCGGCTCCGGATTTCTCACGGCATGTCTGGCGGCTGTGAGCGCTCACGTGGAATCCATCGAGATTTTTCCCGAGCTGGCCGCGCTGGCCCAGAGCAACCTCGCCTCGCTAAGCGTCGGGAATACACAGATTTTGACGGCGGACGCCCTGCGAAGGGCGGCTACCGACACCACGAAGAGATATGGTGCCATAGCGGTGACCGGCTCCTTACCTATTCCTGACGAGCGGTTCCAACGCCAACTCGAGATCGGGGGCCGGCTGTTCATCATCGTTGGCGAGGCGCCGGTGATGGCCGCGCGGCTCGTCCGCCGGACCGCCGAGAATGCCTGGACCTCGGAAAGCCTGTTCGAAACGGTCGTCGACCCCTTGATCAACGCACGACGCCCCCCGGAGTTCACGTTCTGATGGCCCCCTGGCCCGCCCGGCGCACCGGACCGATGGCCGCTGAGTGGGCCGAAACGCCAGCAAGCTGGCGAAAACCACCGCCAGCCGCCGAACGCGGCGCCAGCCTCAATTCTGCTGAAATCGCCACAGGGTGCGACGCAGCCAATGAAGAATCGAATGGCCATGAAGTCCCTCCTCGCCAGCCTGCTGGCGGCGCTGGCAGTCGCGGGCGACGCCGCCGGCGCCCGTGACCTCGTGGGGGTCTATGAGGATGCGCTCAAAAGTGACCCGGTGATCCGACAGGCGGATGCCAACCGCCGTGCCTCACGCGAGGCGCGGCCCCAGGCCTGGGCTGCGTTGCTGCCGCAACTATCCGGCGCCCTCTCCCGCACCCAGGACAAGTCGAACGGCAGCGAAGGCACCATCGAATTCGATCCGACGACGGGACAGCCGATTCCCGTGAGCGAGGCTTTCACTCTGAATCAGACCACCCGGGAGTGGAGTCTCAGCCTGCGCGAGAGCCTGTTCTCGTGGTCGAACTGGATGACGCTCAAACAGGCCGACGCCCAGGTTGCGCAGGCGGAGGCCACCTATCAGGCCGCG
>Ga0307476_10002985_pt1 | contig 10047 bp, 10 predicted proteins | sample atmos_gasesECM2C_2_FD_203314 | JGI IMG/M metagenome (GOLD analysis project Ga0307476, IMG submission 203314) | Hardwood forest soil microbial communities from Morgan-Monroe State Forest, Indiana, United States - atmos_gasesECM2C_05 | ecosystem: Environmental > Terrestrial > Soil > Temperate...
ACCGGAGTTTGCGGCGCTCGCCCGGCAATACGCCTCGGTCACCGAAGGGTTGATCGCCGGCCTTGGAGCGCTGCAATCGCTCGGCTTTAAAGGGGTGGGTCCCGGCGGCGCCGATATTTACGAACTCAAATTCGAGGGCGGCGCGATCGACTGGAGAATTCTCATGGCGCCGGATGGCAAAGTGGCCGGCGTCGGAATCCGCAAGATGCCCTAGATGAAATCATGGAACCCATGAAAACAACTCGGAGTTGCCGTGTCTGTCAGACAGACGACGCTTCGAATTTTCCGTCGTCCCGTGCCGCCTGACCGACGTCCGCGTTGATCGCTGCTTCGCGCCGCTATTGGAGAGCGATGTCTCCGCTGAAATCCACTTTCACCTTGAGGTCAGCGATTTCCAGGGTCATTCTGGCGGGAAAGGATTCTGTTCCCGCAATGGACTTTGCCGCGATGGCCTTGGCGACGGCGTGTTCGATCTCGCGCTGCGAGTTGATGCCGACCGCCTTGAGGAATTTGCGGATGCTTAAATTTAGGGTGTCTTCGTTCATCTGGGACCTCCGATTTCTGTCGAAGCGTGGTGCCGAATTATGGCACGATGGACTCAATTGCGCGGAGAGTTAAGCCAGCGGCCTGGGTCTCAGCACTCGATGAGGTAGGAGCGTACAATCAACCGTTGTGAGCAATGGAATGCATGAGGATGTGGTCGAATTGGCCGGCGGATTAGGACGGCCTCGATGAGCGGGGGCGCCATCCTGTGTCCCTAGCCCTGTCCACTTTGCTCCATGAGTGGCGCCGCTACCTGGCCGCGGTGATCGCCTTGGCGGTCGCCGCAGTGCTCGTACTGTCCATGGCCGGCATGTTCATGGGCGTGAGTAAATCGTTCACCGCGACGGTGGATCGGTCTCCCGGCGACGTGATGATATTGGCGCCTCATGCAGAGAGCCTGTTTTCCAGCAATTCCGGTCAACCGCGGCGCATCATCCCGGCGATCTACGGGAACGCGAGCGTCGTGGAAGTTCAAGCGTTGAATTTCAATTTCGCTTTCTGGTCCAATTTTCCGAAAGAAGGGCAGGTGGCGAAGGCCGAGGGCGTGCAGATCGTCATCATTGATCCGCTTCCCGGTGCCGTCACGCTGCCGAAGGATTTTGGCGATGGCCTCGTGCAGGCGCTGCAGGAGCCCTATGCAGTCGCGATTGATCAGTCGAGTCTGAACAGGTTGGGGGTGCAGCTCGGAGACAAGGCAAAAATCAACGGCCTCACCGTTTCCGTGCGCGGCACGACGAATACCTACCCCTCGATGCTCAACGCCATGGTATTCATGTCGCGCCAGACAGGGAAACTGCTCAATTTATTGAATGAGGGCCAGCGCGTCGGGCCCCTCATCGTGAAGATCAAGGAGCCGGCCCGGGCACAGCAAGTCGCGGCTGAACTCAATGCCGCGAGCGACGGCCGTTACAAGGCCTGGTCGCGTGAGGATCTGTCCGTGGCAAGTCAGAAATCCATGCTCAAGGAGGGAGGTATCAGCGTCATGATTGGATTTGCCGTCGTCGTCGGAACCTTCATCGGCATCGTCATCACCTGGCAGACACTGCAGGGTGCGATTCTCGCGAACATCAAGGAATTTGCGAGCCTTCGGGCGCTGGGGGTTTCGATGGGCGCGCTCAGGCTGATCGTGCTGGAATTGAGTCTGTGGGTCGGCACGGTGGGCATGCTGCTCGCCGCCACGATCACCGGTCTGGTGTGGGTGTTGGGCCGGACCTTTGGCGTGCCCATGGACTTTCCGCTATTCGTTGATCTGCCCGTGGCGATTGCGCTCCTGGTCATTGCCCTCGCTTCCGGCGCCCTGTCCCTCGGGGTGCTCAAAAAGAGTCAGCCGGCGGATTTGCTGCGATGAGCTCTCTCGCACTCGAAGCCAGCGGATTGAGCAAGGCCTACAGGATCGGCAAAACCCGGCAGCAGGTGCTCAGGAACGTGGACTTTACGGCGTACCATGGGCAGGTGACCATGGTGATGGGGCCTTCCGGGTCGGGCAAGTCCACCCTGATCGCCGCATTGTCGGGACTGATGCGGCCCGATGAAGGCACGGTCATGGCCCTGGGCGAGAGTCTGTGGGCGAAAAGCGATGGCAAGATCGACAAATTCAGATTGAGCCATTGCGGCTTCATATTCCAGGGCTTCAATTTATTCCCGTCGTTGGATGCGATCTCGCAGGTCGCGCAGATACTGCGTTACTGCGGAATCAGCCGGCGCGAATCGCGACTACGCGCCGTCGCCGTGCTGGAATCCGTCGGTCTGGGCGGGCGTCTACACCAGAAGCCCGCTGAACTGTCAGGCGGAGAGAAACAGCGGGTCGCCATCGCTCGGGCTCTGGCCAAGTCCCCTGCGCTGATTTTTGCCGACGAACCGACCTCGGCGCTCGACTCAGCCAACGGTCAGATCGTCATCAAGCTGCTCCATCAGGCCGCCAAGGAGCGCGGGGCGGCGATCGTGGTGGTGACTCATGATTCGCGCTTGGAGGCGCATGCCGATCGGATCATTCAGATGGAGGACGGCAGGATTTTGAGCGATCACATGGTTGCCCCGCCGGTAGCCATTCGGGCCGCAAACAGCGCGGAATACCGAGCATGAGGGCCAAACTCCCGCTATCGCTCAGCGCCCTGATCGGGATCGGCTTGGCTGTCCTTGCTTTGAGCGGCTGTGGAAAGAGCGGCGCCGGAGCGCAAACCGATAACGCGGCGGGCGCGGCTCCGCCGTCGCCGTTTGCGACCATCGCCAACGGCAAGGTCGATATCGAAGGCGGCGTGATTGAGATCGCGGCGCGGCGCTTCGGAGTCATCAAGGATGTTCTGGTGCACGAGGGCGATGTCGTTCGCAAGGGCCAGGTCCTGGCGCGCCAGGAAGATCAAGATTCCATTCTGGCGATCAACAGCGCGCGTGCGACCGTGGCTCAATCGGAGAGCCAGCTGGTGCTGTGCGAGGTGAACGTCAAGACCGCGCAGCGCGAGTACGAGCGGCTTTCCAAGCTCGCGCCCTCCAATGCCGTCGCCGTGCAGCAGTTGGATCAGGCCCGGGACGCTGTGGCTACGGCGCAAGCGCAGCTGGGTATTCAACAGTCGGCGATTCAAACGGCGCGCGCACAGCTGGCGCAGGCTGAGTACAACGAGGAGCTGACCAACATTCGCGCGCCGATGGATGGCAAAATCATCCGCCGCTATGCCAATCCCGGTGCCGGCGCTTCCACCCTCAACGTTTCGAACATGTTCGACCTCGAGCCCGATCTGCCGCACATCATTCGCGCCGAAATCATCGAGAGCGCGATACCGGATGTACATGTTGGTCAGGAAGCGCAGATCATCCCGGAAATCGACTCGAGCAAAGTCTGGACCGGACACGTCATTCGGATTGCCGCAACCTTCGGCTCGCGCAAGCTGAAATCAGACAGCGCCAGTGAAGCCAGCGATGAACGGGTGGTCGAAGTGGTGATCTCGGCAGATAAGTCGCCGTTCTTGATCGGACAGCGCGTCATGGTCAAATTTCTCAAGGCCGCCAAAACATCCGCACCGCTTTAATGTGCAGGCATGCAGGCAATTAGCCTGTATTATCGGCCGTGGGGTTTGGGCCAGAGAAAAAATGAAGCGCTCAACTTACGTCCGGTTGATCCTGTTGGGCTCCGCGATGGGTTTGTATGCCTGCGATGAAGTCCGCGAAGATCTGCAGCAGCAACGATACGCCTCACTCGATGAGTGTCGTCATGATTGGGGAGATCCGGCCGATTGCCGCCAATCATCCTCCCTGGTCGGGCAGCCCGGCTATTACTTCGGACCGCGTTACTACTGGGACCCGAATCTCGGGCGCCCGATGGCGATCAACGCCGACGGTACGGCGCGGGCCATCAACGCTGCCCATATCACCCGCACGGGTTCTCTGACCGGCATCACCAGCCGTGTCGGCAGCGTTTCGCGCGGCGGTTTTGGCGCGTTGGGGCATGGCTTTGGTGGAAGGGGCGGCTGATGCAGCGCCAGATCGTTGATCCGCGCGCCGATTTTGCGGCCAAACTTGAAGCGCAGGGACTGTCATTTCATGCGCGCGACAGCTATTGGAAGGAAGACGCCTGCTATCAATTCGATCTCAAGCAAGTCGAGACGATCGAGACGGCCACCAATGAACTTCACCAAATGTGCATCGCTGCGCTGGAACATGCCGTCGACACGGAACGCCTGGGCCGTCTGGCCATTCCGCAAAACTTCTGGGATCCCATCGCGGCGTCTCTGAAGCGCCGGGATTTCTCTTTGTATGGACGCTTCGATTTTTCCTATGACGGCACGAGCGCTCCGAAGATGCTCGAATACAATGCCGATACGCCGACCTCGTTGCTCGAGTCGGCGGTGTGTCAGTGGTATTGGATGCAGGACAAGTTTCCGTCCGCGGATCAGTTCAACTCGATTCACGAGAGGCTGATCGCGCGCTGGCGGCAATTGCCGGGCAGCGACCCGATTCATCTCGCCAGTCTCGATGGCAACGAGGAGGACTGGGCCTGTACCACCTATCTGATCGACACGGTGGCCCAGGCCGGCCGCACAGCTGAGCATATCAATATTGAGGACATCGGCTGGGACGCTGCGAGCAGCACCTTTGTCGATTCCCAGGGCAGGGCGATTGAAAATTTATTCAAGCTCTACCCCTGGGAATGGCTGATGCTCGAAGACTTTGGCGTGCATATTGCGGCGGGCGGCACCCGCTTCATCGAACCGCTGTGGAAAGCCGGGCTTTCGTGCAAGGGGCTGCTGCCCCTCCTCTGGGAGCTGTTCCCCGACCATCCGAATTTGCTGCCGGCTTACTTCGAGCCGGGGCGCTTGAGCTCCTATGCCAAAAAACCGCTCTACTCCAGGGAGGGCGCCAACATTGAACTGTATTCGCACGATGCATGCGTGGAAAAGGCCGACGGGCCTTATGGGGAGCAAGGGTACATTTACCAGGCTCTGCAAATCCTCCCTGCCTTCGACGGGCACTATGCCGTGGTCGGCTCATGGGTGATCGACGGTCAGAGCGCCGGCATGTGCATACGCGAGGATTCATCTCCAATCACTTCCAATAGCAGTAGCTTCGTTCCCCACTATTTCATCAATTAGGGGTCTTTATGTTTAACGCCATTGCCGCCTTCGTCGAATACCTCGCCAGCTCCGTCGTGCTGCTGTTGCTGTTTGTTTATATCTACGCACGTGCAACCCCCTACAAGGAATTCGCGCTCATCGCGCACGACAATATTGCCGTGGCGATCACCTTTGCCGGCGCCGTCATTGGTTTTACCATTCCGATGGTGGCGGCGATCTTCTTCACCCACTCGCTCATTGAGATGGTCGTTTGGGCTGCGATTACCTGCCTCGTGCAGCTCGGCGTACTGCTGGCGCTTCGCAGTCAGGCGAAGCGAATCGAGGAGGGACATGTCTGCTCGGCCATCATGGTCGCGACCTTCTCGGTCGCCATCGGACTTCTAAATGCGGTGAGCATCAGCAATTAATGTGACGAGCCATGACCAGAGCCCACGATGTCATCGGCGACGTGCACGGTCAGTTCGACAAGCTGGTCGCGCTACTGGCGCATCTGGGCTATCGCGACACGGGTGGTGCCTGGCGACATCCGGATCGATCGGCCATTTTCGTCGGCGACCTGATCGATCGCGGCCCCAAGCAATTGGCGACGGTGGAGTTGGTGCGCCGGATGGTGCAGGCGGCTTCCGCGCGCTGTGTCATGGGCAATCATGAGTTCAATGCCATCGCATGGGCGACGCCGGATCCGGAACATCCGGGAAAATTCCTGAGAGACCATCATAAACCGGGAAACCGCGAGCAGCATCAGGCATTCCTCGACGAGGTTGAATGCACGCCGCATCAGAAGGAAATCACGGATTGGTTCAAGACGTTGCCATTGTGGTTGGATTTGGGGGACTTGCGAATTGTTCATGCGTGCTGGCACCAGATATCGATGGATCAGCTGCAGCCGTTGATGGGGCCGGGACAGACATTGACGGAGGAATTGATCTTGCTGGCGAGCCGCAAAGGGCATTGGGCTTATCAGGCGATCGAGACGATTTGCAAGGGACCCGAGGTCGGGCTGCCCGCGGGGATTTCATTCAAGGACAAGGAAGGCAAGGTCCGCACCGAGGTTCGGGTACGGTGGTGGCAGGCGGATTTATCGACCTATCGCCAGGCTGCGATCGGGCCGCCGGAGGAAATGCAGATGATTCCCGATGAGCCGATGCCGTTGGAACGGGTGGGCCATCCCTACGTGGGCCCGCCGGTTTTATTTGGTCACTACTGGTTTACCGGCACGCCGACGGTGATTTCACCGCGTTTTGCGTGTCTGGACTACAGCGCGGCTCGACAAGGCCCGCTGGTCGCGTACCGTTGGGATGGCGAGACCGAGCTTAGGTCGGAGAATCTGGCCTGGGTGTAGCGCGCACTTCTCGATCGTCAGCGCCAGCGCAGGTCCGACGGAATCACCTTTTGACCGCGCAACGCCTCGACCTCAGCGCGCTCGCGCAGCACATTCGCATGACGTTCGGCAATGACCCGTTGGAATCGTGCGTCGCCACGCAATCCATCGAAGGCGGAATCCGCTTCGAGCAGCCAGGCATCCGGCGCCCAACCTGAGCGCGAAAAAACGCCGAGCTCGCCGAGGGCCTCCTCGGTTCGCCCAAGAAGCGCCAGGGCCCGAGCGCGCTGCAGGGTGAACCACAGGGTTCCGCGCCGGTATTTGACCGCCGCCATGTCCGACGCCGACAGCGCCATCTCGAGCACCCGGCGCGCCCGCTCGGTATCGCCGGCACGCATCATGAGATCGCCCACTCCGACCTCCAGGGCCATGTCTCCATTGATCGGGATTCTCGTGGTCGGCGTGCCGTTCTGCCAGGCGATCTTCGCCTGCTTCTCAAAAAAATCCAGCGCACGGCGTCTGGAACTCGGGTCCGTGGCGCTCATCAGTACCGCGAAAAATCCGTAACGCTCGTCCGGCGGGATCGGGATGTTCGCCCGGACCGCATCGTTGTACATGATTGCGGCGGCCTTCTGCCACTCGTGCCGATACGCGTGCACCGCGACCCATGCGCTTCGATTTTGGTCGTTGGCGAGAAGCTGCTCGGCCGCGGGCAGATCCCCGACGTCCAAGTACATGTGGATCAGAATGCCGCGCACCGCGGAGGACGTAGGATCGAGCCGTAGTGCCTGCTCGGCGAGTCGGATGCCGTCGGCGATGCGGTTCTGGCAGCAAAAGCGCAAGACACCGAGTCCGTACAACGCCGGAAAGTAGTTCGGATCAATCTCGAGCGCGCGCGCGAACAGAGGCTCGGCCTTGTCGATCTCCGTCGCGCGCTGAAACAGATAGATTTGGGCCAGGGCGGTGGGGTAACGCGGTTCCAAGGGATCCAGGCGCATCGCACCTTGCATGAGGCCGATGACTTCGTCGATCCTCGTAGGCGCCGAACGGTACGCCTGCGACAGGACGCCTTGCGCGAGAGCGAATTGGGCCCGAGCCGAGTTCGGTTCGACGGCGACGGCGCGCCGACCGTACGCCTCCGCCCGGTCTGGATCGTCTTCGATGGCCGCGAGCACCAGCCATGCCTCGGCGTTTCGATTGTCGAGCGCCAGGGCTTTCTCCAAATCCTGGCGAACCTCGATTTGTGTATCGGACCAGTCCTTGTCCGTAGAGTTGCTGACCCGAAACGCGAGCATCTGGTACTTGGCCGACGCAAGACCACTCAAGGCTGCCGAAAACGCCGCGTCGATCTCGAGCGCCCGCGCATAGCGGCTTACGGCCCCCTGCAGGTCCGCTAAGCGATACGAAGCGGATAGCTCGCGGCCCTGCAAGTACTCAAGATAGGCATCCGGGTTGGATGTGGTCGCGGTCTTGCGTCGTTCGTCGGCACTCGCGCTGAGAGTTAGGACGAGAACCCGCGCCAGTCGGGCCGCGATCTCCTCCTGCGCGGCGGGTAGATTGGCCAATGGGCGGTCAAAATTGAGGGACCAGATTTTTTGCCCGCTCATCGCATCCACCAGAGCGCTGCGCACGCGCATTTGCGGCCCGATCCGCTCCAGGCTGCCCTGCAGAAGATAACGGGCGTTCAGGCGACGGCCGATTTCCCGCGCATCGCTGTCTTCGCCTTTGAGGGCAAAGGCGGAGCGGCGCGAGATCACGGCGATCTGCGGATTGTCGGCGAGTGTGTGCAGCACAGTCTCGGCCAGCCCCAGCGCAAGATACGCATCCGTCTGCGCGCTCGGGCCGAGACTCTCGAACGGCAGCACGGCGATCGTGCGAGCCGGAAGCTCGGGCGGCACAGCTGATGCCACATTCTCCGGCACGCTTCCGGCTTTCCGGTTAGCCAAGCCATGCAAGACAAACCCACCCGCGACCGCCAGAACGAGTGACGCGATCAGCCACCACAGCGCATTTCGCCGCGATGCTGCGGCCGGTGGAGCATCGCGCGACGGCGTCTCGGGACCAATCGCGGTTACGGTCGCGACGATGCGATACCCGCGGCTGCGAACTCCGGCCACGTAGCGCGGGTTCTTGACGTCGTCGCCGAGGGCGGACCTCAGGAGCTTCACGCGTTGGCTGATCGTCTCGGGATTGACGACCGCGTCAGGCCAGACGGCATCCATCAGCCTGCGGACGGTCACGAGATTGGGCGCCGCCCGCACCAGCACCACAAACAAATCGAATGAGAGCCCGGGCAGCTTGAGGTCGACACCCGCGCGTATTACACAGCGCCGGCCGAGGTCGACCAGGAGATCGTCGACCTGGAACAGGGTTGTCTCGCCGGCGCCGAGCGCGGAGTACGCGGCGGTCACGTCGTCCATGTTGACACCGTCTGCCGCTCGCGGCTTGCCACACCGGCGTGGCGGGGCAGCCGGAGCTTTATTGGATCGGTAACACCGATCGGGTGATGCCCGCTTGAGATTGTAACGCCTTTGGAGATCGGCTGCGCCCCGGGGCGCTTTCACGATTCTTCACGGGTTCTTACGGCTGCCTTCATGCATCAGACGCGCGGTCGGGTGAGTGTGCGCCGCAGAAAACTCAATTACCGAACGGAAGGAGTCATTTGATGAAGAAAATTCTTATGGGAGCAATGACGCTTGGAGCGCTAACGATCGGATTGACCGCCCATGCAGCCTGCATGGATCCAAGCATCGCAAGTCGCCAAGGCCCATCTCAACAGTTGGACCCTTTGGCGTTGGAGCAGCGGCCGTTCATCAGCCATTTCGAAGGTAAAGGCGCCGGAGAGAGAATCGTCGGAACCTGGCATGTGATCTACACCGCCGGGGGCGCCCCGTTCGCGCAGGCCTTCATTCAATGGAACAGCGACGGCAATGAATGGGAGAACATCACTCAACCTACCCTGGGCGGAAATATTTGCATGGGTGCCTGGAAAACGATCGATCAGCTGCATGTCTTCCGCAATCACGTCGGCTGGATCTTCACCAACGGAGTCGTTTAGGGATACTTCAACGAGACCGAGACTGATGAGGTGGCGTGGGACGGCAAGTCCTATAGCGGCACCAACGATACGAAAATCTTTGATCTTCTGGGTAACCTGCAGGTAGAGATACCGGGCACGGCAAGCGCGACCCGGATCGCCCCATAGCTTCGTCTCACTCGCCTGGATTCGCCCGGCATTCGAAATCCTCGAATGCCGGGCAAGGCTGATTTTGATATGCGCGCTGGGGGTGGGGGCGTTTGCCCTGACCCTCGAGTTATTCTCGCGGCACGCTGGTCTGCCGCGCTCTGCTGCAGCGTCTTCCACGCGCGCCGCCGCTCAGCCGCAGGAGACCCTGGCGAAGCCAGCTGACGACGCTGCGCCGCTCGCCTCCGCGACCAACCCTCCGGCGGCGATTGCACCACCCCCTGCGCCCGAGCAAAGCCAGCCGCAGGGCGAGCCGGACGCTGTTCCCGACGCCGACAACGGCGAGCCGGAAAACGCCAAGATGCTCGCCCAGCGCGATCGAGGCACCGAGCGCAGCGCTAGATCGCGCTAGCACGCCATCTGACCGTCCTATG
>Ga0307476_10002986_pt1 | contig 10042 bp, 5 predicted proteins | sample atmos_gasesECM2C_2_FD_203314 | JGI IMG/M metagenome (GOLD analysis project Ga0307476, IMG submission 203314) | Hardwood forest soil microbial communities from Morgan-Monroe State Forest, Indiana, United States - atmos_gasesECM2C_05 | ecosystem: Environmental > Terrestrial > Soil > Temperate...
TACGCTCCCGCGGCCTTCGGCATCGGCGTTGAAGGCGCCATCCACGGCCAGAGCCTGATCGAAATGTCGCTCGGCGTCGCCATCGGCGCCGTTACATTCACCGGTTCGGTGATCGCGTTCCTGAAACTTTCCGGCCGCATGAGCGGCGCGCCGATCACCCTGCCCGGCCGCCATGTCATCAACATCGCGCTGGCGGTCGCCCTCGTCGCGCTGATCGTGTGGTTCTACCTCGCCCAGCTGCACATCGCGTTCTGGCTGATCGCCGCGGCGTCGTTCCTGCTCGGCGTGCTCATCATCATTCCGATCGGCGGCGCCGACATGCCGGTCGTGATCTCGATGCTCAATTCCTATTCGGGATGGGCGGCGGCGGGCATCGGCTTCACGCTGGGCAATTCGGCGCTGATCATCACCGGCGCGCTGGTCGGCTCTTCGGGCGCGATCCTGTCCTACATCATGTGCAAGGGCATGAACCGCTCGTTCATCTCGGTCATCCTCGGCGGATTCGGCGGCGAGGTGGCGGGACCGGCGGCGGCTGCCGGCGACCGGCCGGTCAAGATCGGCTCGGCCGAGGATGCCGCCTTCATCCTCAAGAACGCCGGCAAGGTCATCATCGTGCCCGGCTACGGCATGGCGGTGGCGCAGGCGCAGCATGCGCTGCGGGAGATGGGCGACAAGCTCAAGCGCGAAGGCGTCGAGGTCAAATACGCCATCCATCCGGTGGCCGGCCGCATGCCGGGCCATATGAACGTGCTGCTCGCCGAAGCCAATGTGCCCTATGACGACGTGTTCGAGCTCGAGAACATCAATTCTGAATTTGCCCAGGCCGACGTTGCCTATGTGATCGGCGCCAACGACGTCACCAATCCGGCCGCCGAAGACGATCCGAAATCGCCGATCTACGGCATGCCGGTGCTGCAGGTGTGGAAGGCCGGCACGGTGATGTTCAACAAGCGCTCGCTGGCGTCCGGTTACGCCGGCATCGACAATCCGCTGTTCTACCGCGACAACACCATGATGCTGCTTGGCGACGCCAAGAAGATGACCGAGGAGATCGTCAAGGCGGTGTGAGGCGGCGGTTGCAAGTCGTTGTCATTGCGAGCAACGCGCATGACCGATCAAAATCCGCCATCGCTGCGCGCGCGCCGGTGGACGCCGCCGCCTTCTGCTGGCGGACGGTCGCCGCCCCGCAAATCCTATCGCCTCGTGCTTCGGTTGCTCGGCATTCCAATCCTCGCCGTTGCCGGCGTATTCATCTACAGCGGCATCCGCGACCGCATCGTGCTGCCGGAATGCGATTCGGAACGCGCCAGAAAGTCGCTGGCGGAAGTTCTCCAACAGTTCAAGTACGAGCCGACCAAATACGAGCCAATCAAGACGGTCTCCGCCACCAAGGACCAGGTGACGTGCAGCGCCGTGCTACCTTTGCCCGACGGCGGTTCTGTTGCCGCCGACTTCACGTTCTACTGGGAGGGCGACAAGGCGACCATGAAATATTCGGTGGCGCGCAAGGCAACCGATGACTCGGCGATTACGCCACCGTTGCGCTGAGCGTTATTGCGGCTTGCCGTATCCCCCCGCCGTCGGCGTCTGGATGATGACCGCTTCGCCAGCATCGATCACGGTGGCGTCGCAGCCTTGCAGCTTTTCGATCGAACCGTCGTTGCGCCGCACGCTGTTCTCGCCGACCTGACCGTCGCCGCCACCGGCAAGCCCGAACGGCGGCACGCGGCGGTGGCCGGACAGGATCGTGCATTCCATTTTTTCGAGGAACCGGATGGTGCGGCGGATGCCGTCGCCGGCGTTCCATTGGCCGCGCCCGCCGGAGCTTTTGCGGATGTGGAAGTCCTCGAGCAGGACCGGATAGCGGAATTCCAGAATTTCCGGATCGGTGAGGCGGGTGTTGGTCATGTGCGTGTGCACGGCGTCGGTGCCGGGAAAGCCGGGGCCGGCCGGCGAGCCGGAACAAATGGTCTCGTAATATTGGTAGCGCGCATTGCCGAAATTGAGATTGTTCATGGTGCCCTGGGCCGCCGCCATGGCGCCGAGCGCGCCGAACAGGCAATTGGTCACCTCCTGCGAGGTCTCGACATTGCCGGCGACGACGGCTGCGGGAAATTCCGGGGTCAGCATCGACTTTTTCGGAATGACGATGCGGATCGGCCGCAAACAGCCGGCGTTCATCGGGATATCGTCGTCGACCATGACGCGGAACACGTAGAGCACCGCGGCGCGGGTCACCGGCTCGGGCGCGTTGAAGTTCGACGGCTGCTGCGGGCTGGTGCCGGTGAAGTCGACCGTCGCCTCGCGCTTTTTCTTGTCGACCGCGATGCGCACTTTGATGGTCGAGCCCTGATCGGTCTCGACGCTGAAGTTTGAATCGTGCAGCCGGTCGATGACCCTGCGCACGCTCTCTGCCGCATTGTCCTGGACGTGGAGCATATAGGCGCGCACCACCGGCAAGGTGAAATAGCGCACCATCTTGCGCAATTCGCGCACGCCCATCTCATTGGCGGCGATTTGGGCCTTGATGTCGTTGACGTTCTGCAACGGATTGCGCGCTGGATATTTGGCGCCTTGCAACAGCTGATAAGTCTCTTTCTCGCGGAAGCGGCCGCGCTCGACCAGCTTGAAATTGTCGATGTAGACGCCTTCCTGCTCGATGGTCGTGGCGTTCGGCGACATCGAGCCCGGCGAAATGCCGCCGACGTCGGCATGGTGGCCGCGCGAGGCGACCCAGAAGAGAATGGAGGGCGGACGACGGACGACAGAGGACGGATGGGAGGCACTTTTATCTGTCGTCCGTCGTCTGTTGTCTGTCGGCAGTGTAGCGAACACCGGCGTGCACACGGTGATGTCCGGCAGATGGGTGCCGCCGTTATACGGCGCGTTGATCGCATAGACGTTGCCGGGGCGTATCTTGCCCTTGTTCTCGCGGATGATGGTCTCGACGGCGCGATCCATCGAGCCGAGATGCACCGGCATGTGCGGCGCGTTGGCGACCAGCGAGCCGGTGCCGTCGAACACCGCGCAGGAGAAGTCGAGCCGCTCCTTGATATTCACCGAATAGGCGGTGTTCTGCAGCGCCACGCCCATCTGTTCGGCGATCGACATGAACAGGTTGTTGAACACTTCCAGCATCACCGGATCGGCGTGAGTGCCGATGGCGCGCGTGCGGTTGAGTTTTTGCACCCGCCGCAGCACCAGGTGATTCTTGGCCGTCAGTTCGGCCTGCCAGCCGTGCTCGACCACGACGGTCTGGTGCGGCTCGATGATGATGGCAGGGCCTTTCACCTTGTGGCCCGGCGCAAGGGTGTCGCGGGTGTAGACCAGCGCGCGCTGCCACTTGCCGTTGGAGAAAAACCGCGTGCGCCGTGCCGGCGGAGGCAGCATGGTTCGCGTTGTCTTGCGGGTTTTTTCCCGAAACGTGGCGCCGCCGCCGATCGCCTCGACCGAGACTGCTTCAATGACCAGCGCCTTGGCGCGATCGATGAAACCGAATTGCGCTTTATGTGCGCGCTCGAAGGCGGATTTCATGCTTTGCAGCGATGCAAGCTTGGCATCCCTGCCCGCATCGACGATCAGCGGCGTATCGGTTCCGGCGTAACGAATATGTGCGCGCACATGCACCGTGATTTTGTTCGTCGCCACGCCTTGGCCGGTCACCTCGTCGATGGTCGCGCGCGCCAGCCGGCGCGACACGGCCTGCAACGTCTTGCGCGCCTTGTCGCCAAACGTTTCCTCGATAGCCTGCTGGCGAACGCTGCGGATATCGGCGAGGCCCATGCCGTAGGCCGACAGCAGCGACGACAGCGGATGGATCAGCACACTTTCCATGCCGAGCGCATCGGCCACCAGGCAGGCGTGCTGGCCGCCGGCGCCGCCGAAGCAGTTGAGCGCATAGCGCGTCACGTCGTAGCCGCGTTGCACGGAAATCTTCTTGATCGCGTTCGCCATGTTTTCAACCGCGATCTTGATAAAACCGTCGGCGACTTGTTCGCCCGAACGACCGTCGCCGATCTCCTTCGCCAGCGCCGCGAAAGCCTGGCGCACCGCGTCGGCATCGAGCGGCTGGTCCTGCGCGGGGCCGAAAATTTTTGGAAAGAAATCGGCAATCAGCTTGCCGACCATCACATTGGCGTCGGTCACGGCGAGCGGGCCGCCGCGGCGATAGCATTTCGGGCCGGGATTGGCGCCGGCCGAATCCGGGCCGACGCGAAACCGCGCGCCGTCGAAATGCAGGACCGAGCCGCCGCCGGCCGCGACCGTATGAATCAGCATCATCGGCGCGCGCATGCGCACGCCGGCGACTTCGGTCTCGAAGGCGCGCTCGTATGCGCCGGCGAAATGCGACACGTCGGTCGAGGTGCCGCCCATGTCGAAGCCGATGAGCCGGGAGAAACCGGCAGCGCGGCCGGTCTCCGCCATGCCGACGACACCGGCCGCCGGGCCTGAAAGAATCGCATCCTTGCCGCGGAACAGCTCGGCCGCAGTGAGGCCCCCCGATGACATCATGAACATGAGGCGCGCTTCTTCACCGCCGCCACCCCACCCCGGCCGCTTCGCGGCCGACCCTCCCCCTGCAGGGAAGGGTGAATTGAGGTCGCCCGCCACCTGCGATACGTAGCGGCGCAGGATCGGCGAGAGGTAGCTGTCGACGACGGTGGTGTCGCCGCGGCCGACCAGCTTGATCAGCGGCGAGACTTCGTGGCTGGCGGAGACCTGCTCGAAGCCGAGCTCGCGCGCCAGCGCCGCAACCCGCTGTTCGTGGTCGCTGTAGCGGTAGGCATGCATCAATACGACGGCGACGGCGTCGATGCCGTCCTGTTTGGCGCGGAGAAGCTCGGTGCGCACCGCGTCGAGTTCAAGCGCGCGCTCCACGGTGCCGTCGGCGCGCACCCGCTCGTCGACCTCGACGACGCGCTCGTACAGCATGTCGGGCTTGACGATGTGCTTGGCGAAGATTTTCGGGCGCGCCTGGTAGCCGATGCGCAGCGCGTCGCGAAAGCCTTTGGTGATCAACAGCAAGGTCCGATCGCCCTTGCGCTCGAGCAGCGCATTGGTGGCGACCGTGGTGCCCATCTTGACCGCGGCAATGCGCGCGCTCGGGATCGCCTCGCCGGGTTTGAGCCCGAGCAGGTGGCGGATGCCATGCACCGCGGCGTCCCGATAGGCTTCGGGATTTTCCGAGAGCAACTTGTGGGTGAGAAGCGCGCCGTCCGGCCGCCTGCCGATTACGTCGGTGAAGGTGCCGCCGCGATCGATCCAGAATTCCCAACTGCCGGACATGCTCACCAACCTGCCCTCGATCCCGACCCGCTTTTGTGCCACTGTCGGCTCAAACGACTAGTTGAGGAACCACCGATGCACAAGATCGCGATCTCGCAAGCCTCCCTCGACCGCATGAACACGCGGATGGGCAAACTGCACCCGTTCGACGCCATCGACCCGCGCCAAACCGCACTGCTGGTGGTCGACATGCAGAACTACTTCGTCAAGCCGGGCCACCAGGGCGAGGTGCCGCTGGCGCGCGAGATCGTACCCAACATCAACCGGCTCGCCGCCGAGCTGCGCCGCCGCGGCGGCCATGTGGTCTGGATCCGCAACGGCACGACAGATACGCGGGAAAGCTGGTCGAATTACCACGGCTACCTGCAAAAGCCGGAGCGCGCCGAGCGCCGTCTCAAGGCCATGGATATCGGCGAAGACGGCTACGAATACTGGCACCTCAACGACATCCGCCCCGAGGACGCGCAAATCACCAAGAAGCGCTACAGCGCCTTCATCCAAAATTCGTCCGACGTCGAGCGCCATTTGCGCGACCGTGGCATCGACACGCTACTGATCACCGGCACCGCCACCAATGTGTGCTGCGAAAGCTCGGCGCGCGATGCCATGATGCTCAATTTCAAGGTCGTCCTGGTGTCCGATGGGCTGGCGACGCATACCGACGACGAGCACAACGCTACGCTGTCGGCGTTCTACGGCCAGTTCGGCGACGTGCAGTCGGTTGATGAGCTGCTGCAATCGCTGGAGCGCGGGGATAAGAAGAAAGCGGCGGCGTAACCCGTTACACGTCCGGCCGCTTGTAGTCCAAATTCGGCCCGCCCTTCTGCGACTTCAGATACGATTCGACATGCTGGGTCGGGTCCATCACCCGCCGCATCCGCGCGGAGACCAGTTGATCGAGCTGGATCGCCTGCGATAGCGACAGGTCGCGGCCCATCTGCACGGTAATCTTGGAATGCTCGAGCGGCGCCAGATGGCGCTCGGAGATTTCGCGGGCGATACCCGTCACCGTCGATTCCAATTCCGCGGCAGGCACGGCTTGCGAGATGATGCCCCAGCGGTCGGCCTCGATGCCGGAAATATTGCGGCCGACGAGCTGCATCAACGCGACCTTCTTGAGCGGGATGCCGCCGTGCACCAGGGTCGAGGTGACGAGCTGGCCGAAACTGCCGCGCAAAATTTCCGGCATGCCGAGCTGGGCATCGTCGGCGGCGAACACCAGATCATGGCAATTCATGATGCCGAGCGCGCCGCCGAGGCAATAACCGTGCACCTGGGCGATGACGATGCGCGGAAAGCCGCGTAGCGCCTCGGCCATCTGCACCGTCGGCGTCGGCCGGTCCCAGTCGCGCGGCTCCTCGCTGACCTTGCGCAGGAAATGCAGATCGAGGCCGGAGCTGAAGCAGATCCCGGCGCCCTTGGTGATCACCGCTTTGATGTCGCGGTCGGCACGCACGATGTCGAGCGCCTCGAACCACGCCGCGACCAGCGCCTCGTTGAGGCAATTACGCTTGTCCGGCCGGTTGAGAACGACCCGCGCCACGCCGGCATCGGCGAGCTGCTCCAGGATCAGTTCCGGCCAAGCTTTGAGCGTGCGCCATGTGTCGGTCATCGCCGTTCTCCTGTTGGTATTGCTTTCAGTTGCGCGGGACGACCAGCGCATCGAGCGCGAAGCCGCCGCGCGGCAGCACGACAAAGGGATTGATGTCGATCGATTGCACGACGTTGGCCAGATCTTCCGCGATGCGGCCGAGCGCAATCAGTGCGTCGACCATGGCATCGGCATCGAGCACCGGCGACGAGCGATAGCCGCGCATCAGCCGCGCGGCATGCGTGCGCTCGATCATGGCGCGCGCCTTTTCACGCGTGATCGGCGGCGCCGCGAACGCCACGTCCTTGGTCAGTTCGAGCAGTACGCCGCCGGAGCCAGCCATCACAACGAGGCCCATTTCCGGATCGCGGTTGAGCCCGAGCACAAGCTCCAAGCCGCCGCTGATCTGTTGGCAGACCAGCATCGCATCGAGCGTCGCAATACCGGCGCGCCGAACATTTTCAGCAATACGCGCATAAGCCGCGCGCACCGCATCGTCATCAATCAGATGCAACGCAACCGCGCCGGCATCCGACTTGTGCAGGAGCTTCGCCGCGACCGCCTTCAGCACCACCGGATAGCCGATCTGCCGCGCCGCCTTCACGGCGTCGTCCGGCGACTGCACCGCGATCTCCGCCGGCGTCAGGATGCCATAAGCGCGGATCAGCTGCTTCGACTCGACCTCGTCGAGCGCGGCCGCGCCGTTTTTTGCCAGCATCCGCACCCGCGCTGCGGCAGCGGCCTCGGCGGGCGTCGCCGCGGTCCTTGTCGCCGCACCCGCCAGCCGCTCGAGCTCGTCGCGCCGGGCCACACTGGCGATGGCGCGCAGCGACTTGTTGACTTCCAGCAGGAACGAGACATGCGGCACCTGCGCCCGCAGCGCCCGGCTGTAATCGCTTTGGCTGTGCGACACCGGCGTGATGATGGCGATCGGCTTCGGCGCGCCGCCGGCGACGATCGCCTCCACAGTGTGAATATAGCGCTCGGCGCGGTCGGAACCCGGCTCGCGCGGCAGGTTCTCCTGGATCAGGATCATGTCGATGTTCGGATCGGCTTGCAGCGCCGCGATCGAGGCTTTGTAATTGTCGTCGCTGCTCAGCACGCCAAAACCGCCGTCGATCGGGTTCGAGACCAGCGAGCCGACGCCGAGAATGGCATTGAGCTTTTCCAACGTCGCATCGGCGAGTTTTGGAAATTGCAGCCCGTTGCGCTCGGCGGCGTCGTAAAGCAGACCCCGGAACGCCCCCGACAGCGTGATGGCGCCGAGGCGGCGGCCGCCCGGCGCGCCGGTATGGACCAGCAATTCGCTGATCTCGACGGCATCGTCGAGCGTATCGGCACGCACGATGCCCAAGTCCGCCGCAACGGCGTCGAAGGCTTCGATGGAACCGGCCAGCGACGCGGTATGCGCCATCGCGGCGTTGCGGCCGCTTTCCGATTGGCCGAGCTTTACGGCGACGACGGCCTTGCCGGCGCCGCGCGCCATCCGGCATGCGGCCTTGAATTTTTCGATGTCGGCGATCGCCTCGATATAGACGATGATGACTTTCAGCTCGGGCTGATCGGAAAAGAACGCGATGTAGTCCGGGATGCCGAGACCCGCTTCGTTGCCGCTGGTGATGAGGTATTCGGCATTCATGCCGCGCTCTTCCAGCGCGGCGTTCAGGAAAATCATCATGCCGCCGCTCTGGCCGACCAGCGCGATGGGTCCTTCGCGCAGCAGCAGCGGGCGATCCTCGCTCAAGGTGACCAAGCGGGTCTTGGCGCAGATATTGCCCATGCAATTGGGGCCGGACACCGCAAGCCCGGTCTCGGCGATCACCGCTTTGAGCTCGCGGCCAAGCGGCGCGGCGTCGTTGTTGTAGGCTTCGCCGAAGCCTGAGGAAAACACCGTGGCGCTGCGCGCGCCGGCGGCGGCGCCGTTGCGCAGCACTTCCGGAACGCCGGGCGCCGGCACCAGCACGACGAGATGGTCGGGCGGCTCGGGCAGCGACTTGAAGTCGGGATAACAGCGCTCGCCGCCGATTTCTGTCCGGCGCGGATTGAGCAGATAAAGCGGCTGCGGAAACTCGTATTGCTTCAAATTGCGCAAGACGCGCCACGCCCAGCTTCCCGGCCGGTCGTTGGCGCCGACCAGCACCGCGTTGCGCGGCTCGGTCAGCGCTTTGACTTTTTTCTTCGAGGCTTCGAGGTCCAATGCTTCCAGGTCCACTTTGGCAATCTCCACTTACGCGCGAACGGCGAACGCGATGGTCCGCCGCCCGATAAGATAAAACGCAGCCGCGATCACCGTCATGATCGCGGTCCAAACCAGGCCGAAGGCCGCGAGCTCGGTGCCCTGGCCATTGGCCCACAGGTCGAACATCGCCACCGACACCGGCTGCGCCGACGGCGAGGCCAGTATCACGGCGAGCGAGAGATCGCGCGCGGCGACGAGGAAGATGAACAGCCAGCCGGCCAGCAGCGCCGGCGTCGCCAGCGGCACGACGATGCGCCGCAACGCCGTGCGCAGCGGACTGCCGGCGATCGCCGCGGCTTCCTCCAATTCCGGATGGATTTGCAAAATGCCCGATGCGGCGTAGCGCATGCCGTAGGGCAGAAAGCGGATGGTGAAGGCGAGGATGAAGGCCCACAGCGTGCCGTAGATCGCGACCGGAACGCTGAGATAGATCTGGATCATGGCGACGCCGAGCACGATGCCGGGAAAGATCAGCGGCGCGGTGGCCAGCTGATCGAGCAGCCACGCGCCCGGCCGCCGCCGCACTGCAAGCCAGCCGGCGACCACAGTCAGCGCCATGACGCAGGTCGCCGCGCCCGCGCCCATCAACAGCGTCTGCCACACCAGATCGACATAGAAGGTCGAGTGCAGCACGGTGCGGAAATTATTCAGGGTGAGGAGCGTAAGGCCGCGCCGGCTGACCCCTTGGGTGAACGGCATCAAGGCCAGCCAGACGAGGCCCAGGGTCGGCGTCAGCAGGATCAGCAAAAAGTTGAACAGGATGATGCCGCCGCCGAGATAGCGCGCCGGGCCAAGGTCGAACAATCGCGCGCGAAAACTGCGCCCGGTGACGCTGTGATAGCGCGAGGCATGGCGCGAGATGCGCGAATAGAGGCCGATCAGCAGGCCCGCGAGCAGCAACAGCACGATGGAGAACGCGCTGGAAT
>Ga0307476_10002987_pt1 | contig 10042 bp, 12 predicted proteins | sample atmos_gasesECM2C_2_FD_203314 | JGI IMG/M metagenome (GOLD analysis project Ga0307476, IMG submission 203314) | Hardwood forest soil microbial communities from Morgan-Monroe State Forest, Indiana, United States - atmos_gasesECM2C_05 | ecosystem: Environmental > Terrestrial > Soil > Temperate...
TTCGCCCACACTGAAATAAAGAAGATCTGCGCCGCCATCAACGACCTGAAAGCGAAGGCAGGCAAACCCAAGCGGGAAGTAACCGCACCAGAGTTCGACCAAGCCTACTACAACCAACTGCGAGCGAAGATCGGCAACGAACTGGCGGAAAGCCTCGACACCGAGAAGCATCCGAAAGCTGAGAGTCACAACCGGGTCCGCGACCTGAAGAAAAGGTTGCAGGCGGAGATCCCCAAGGACGATGAAGTAGCGCAAGCTAAACTGAAAACTTATTACGAGACGCTGCGCGAACGAATCTTCCGCGAGCAGGTAATCAACAATAAAAGGAGACCCGACGGCCGCCCCTTCGACAAGGTGCGCGACATCTGGGTCGAAGTCGGAGTGCTGCCCCGAACCCACGGCAGCGCCATCTTCACCCGCGGCGAAACTCAAGCCCTGGTCACGACAACATTAGGCACCAGCGACGACCAGCAACGCCTCGAGACCTTCGAAGGCGAAGCCAAGAAGCGCTTCCTGCTGCATTACAATTTTCCGCCGTTCTCGGTGGGCGAGGTTTCGTTTTTGCGGGGGGCTGGACGGCGCGAAATCGGGCATGGAGCGCTCGCGGAGCGGGCGATTTCGGCGATGCTTCCTACGGAAGAAAATTGGCCTTACACCATGCGCGTGGTCTCGGACATTCTGGAGTCGAATGGGTCTTCTTCCATGGCTACGGTTTGCGGGGCTTCGCTTTCTTTGATGGATGCGGGCGTGCCGCTTAAGTCTCCTGTCGCCGGTGTGGCCATGGGGTTGGTGAAGGAGGGGAACGACTACGCCATCCTTACCGACATCGCTGGGGCTGAGGATCACTACGGCGACATGGATTTTAAGGTCGCAGGCACGAAAGATGGCATTACCGCCTTGCAGATGGACATTAAAGTCGGAGGCATCACCGCTCAGATCATGCGCGAGGCGTTGGCGCAGGCGCAGCGGGGGCGGTTACATATTCTCGAGAAGATGAGTGAGGGGATTACCGAGCATCGCGAGAAGGTTTCGGCTTACGCTCCGCGAATTTACACGTTGCAGATTCCCGTCGACAAGATTCGTGACGTGATTGGGCCCGGTGGCAAGATGATTCGCTCGATCATCGAGCAGACCGGGGTGAAGATCGACGTGGAAGATACGGGCAAGATTAACGTCGCTTCGAATGACGAAGCTTCGGCAAACCGGGCGCTGCAGATCATTCGCGACCTTACGGCTACCGCCGAGGTAGGCAAGACTTATCTCGGGACGGTAACGCGGCTGGCGGATTTCGGCGCTTTCGTTGAGATCATTCCCGGGACGGATGGGTTGTTGCACATCAGCGAAGTGGCGGAACATCGCATCAAGGATGTGCGCGACGAACTCAAAGAGGGCGATCAGGTGCTGGTGAAAGTGCTCGCGGTTGAGGGTAATCGCATTCGGCTTTCGCGTAAGGCCATCCTTAAGGAGCAACGCGCAAAGATGGGCGGCGGCGAGCCCGGACCGGACGGTGGCGAGGAAAGCCACGGCGAAGCGGCTGGAGCGCCGGCGTTGACTATCGAAGGCGGGGGGGATTTCCCCGACGACGAACCCAACTTCAATCGCGATGCGGTCGCGGGCGTAGCCGGAGGCGGAGGAGCAGAACGTGCTCCCGGAGATCGTCCCGATCGGGGTGGGGATCGTGGCCGTGGTGGCAGGCCGGGCGGCGGTGGCGGCGGCAGAGGTCGTGGCCGTGGCGGCAGGCCGGGTGGTGGCGGCGGACGGGGTGGGCATGGCGGGTCCAGACACTAGCAAGTCGGCCACGGATTTTCACGGATACACGGATAAGACAGCCGCGATTCAGGTCGCGGCTTTTTTGTTGTCCGGGTTGAACCTCGACGATAATGTCAAAGATTGACATTGCCGTTTTACGGAGAGTAGAGTTGGACGAAGGCGCGATTACGCGCTGGGGACTGAGCCATGGATCAGATGAACGTGTCGATTACGGATCGCCTTGCCGGCTACGTTCGCAAGAAGGTGAAAAGCGGCCGATACAACAATGCCAGCGAAGTCGTGCGCGAGGCCCTGCGGCGCATGGAGGATGAGGACGCACGAGCCGTGCGACTGGCAAAGCCAACGGCGGAAGACATCCTTACGGACTTAACCGAGCAGCAGATTGAGGGCATTCGACGGCGTGTCCGGGACAGCATCGAAAGCATCGATACTGGTGAATGTACGGAATATGAAGGACGCGAGGGATTGAAGCGGCTGGCGGACGGGGTGAAGCTGCGGGGGCGGGAACTCCTTGGCCGGGAAGGCCCCAAAGTTTAGAGCTGGCGATGCGCTATCGGGTCACACGACAAGCGGAAAAGGACCTCGGCGAGATTTATGTTTACTGGGCAAAGCGGGCAAGTCCGGGGACTGCTGACCGCCTGATCGACAGCATTGTGGACCGTTTCTGGCTGCTCGGCGAACATCCCGACGCCGGCAGGGCTTCGGAGGATATCGTTGCCGGGGTGAAATGCTTTCCCGCAGGGAAATACCTCATCTACTATCGGGCTACGCGGCGAGGAACCGATATTCTGCACGTTTTCCACGGTGCTCGGGATCAGGGGTGAGCGCTTCGGGGGACCAAGAAGCGCGGGTGAGTTTGTGGCTGCCCAACCTTCCGCAAAGAACGCAGAAAAGGGTAGGGCGCCCCGACAAATTTAAAACGGCCCTTCGTCGTCCCCGAAGGGCAACGGCACCTTCTTCTCCGCCGCTGGCCTGGCTTTTGGCGCTTTCTTGAATGTCACTTCCAGCAGGCGCGGATACTCCACCCGTTTTCCCGCGAGCAATTCTTCGATGGTAAGAATCTGAATGCGCGGATAGCGGTCTTCCAATCCGGGAGGCTTGTAGAAACCGGCCTCGGCAGCCTCTTTCAGCATAGGCTTAGTTGGCGCCTCTATGCTAATCAGCACTCCGATCTGCGCTTCTTCGCGTTCGATGACGCCGCGCAGGTCGCGCGTAGGCGGACTGCACGTGTCCGGCTTTGACGCAATCAGCAGTCGACTAGCTCCGTAAAGACGCGAAAGCGAGGACATCTCTCCGAAAGCACTTGCAGGTCCGTTTCTTGAGCGATTTCGCGACACAACTCGGGAGTACAAGTGACCTTGTGATCGGTGAGGAGTTTGCGAAACTTTTCTTTCGGGGTCAGAAGATCCTCAGGAGAGTCAAGCGACCTCGTAACGCGCCTTCCATGCCGCCGCTGACTAGCTGCGTTAATGGCGCTGGTGTCTGCGAGCAGCCAGGCGTCCATCGCGTTGCGTACAGCATGGAAGCGCACGTTCAAGTGAAAGGGATACTGTCGCGTATGAATCTTTGCCCGCATCTGAGCTTCAATGTCGTCTGGATTTTTTCCATCCGCGTCGCGGATCACGATAGCCATATCGACCGGATTGCCCTCAACCTCATGTTCAAGGGCATGCAGAAGGGCGGGAAACTCTTTCATCAGGTTCGTCCTTCCCCTGCAAACGATGGGCTTGATATGAATCTCGGGCGAGGTCAATTTCCGAATGATAGCGTCGTATACCACTGAGTCGTAATCACCCTCCACGATGATGCCATAGCTACTTGCCGACATTGCTCAGCGCTCCGGAGTAGACCAGATCGCCTAGGCCGACCTCCTCATCTTGGAGGAGCCTTCTCAAGTGTGATTTGTCGCTGGGTCGGCTACAGACGGTTGCGCCCTCCCTCTTCTCGACAAAAATAATCTCGTCGAGTTTCATTTTGTCGACGACAAGCGGCGAGTGGGTAGTCATCACGATTTGCGGACCCCGCTTCGTCCTTTCCCAATCCTCTTGTGCCTGCCGCAAAACCTCTAAAAGCGTCACTATCAGGCTTGGGTGCAAGTAGTTCTCCAAGTCTTCTATGCAGTACAAGCTGGCGGCTCGGTCGGGCGGCGCATAGATAAGCGACAGAAAAGCAACAAATGCGAGCTGCCCGGCAGACATCTGCGACAACGTAACCGGTCGCTTGAGCCATTTTTCATGGCTTCCCAAGGCGACCGTCGACTGCTGTGTCGGCGATGTAAAGAGATCCGCTACCTGTGGCAGCGCGTCCCGCAAGACGTCCTGGATGCGCGCGAAAGAACCGGGATTATATTTGGTCTGAAGGTTGAGCAGCCATTGCGACAGATTCTCCCCACGCTCCTGCAAGAACTCCGCAGCCGCCAACTGGTTCGGGTTGCGCATGATCGAAGGGACAAGTTCGTAGAAACGCCAATCCCTTGTCGCAGATCGTAGGAAGTTGCCGGGCCAGCCGGGTATTTCGAACTCTAGGATCGACCTCGTAGGATCGGCGACGGGTAGGAGTCTTTGGTGTTGAATGTTACATAGGAATCTTTGGGAGCCGACGGTTTCAATCAGGTCATCCGGAGGGAGGTCTTTGTTTCGCCGAATGCGAAACAGTTCGCTCGCGACCCGAAAGTTCCCGTACGGCTCGCCCTGGATCGAGAGCGCGTATTCCCAATGCCATTCTGGGCCTTCGTCGGATGTCGTGCCAGAAAGTGCAAGCTCGATGACCTGTTCGTCGCCCCCCTTCCACAACAGCTCTCCGAATCCGCCCTGCGCCAGCATCGCGCCCGGCAGCCCCCAGGTTCCGCCCTTAGGAAATGTCATGTCGTAGATGAACTTGAATAGAGCGATCACGTTGCTTTTCCCCGCCATGTTTGCGCCGACTAAAACGTTGCGCCAGCCGATATCTAGCGAGATGTCCTTAAGCGACTTGAAATTGGTTACCCGAATCTTGGTCAGCATTTCGTCACGTTTCTTTACCCAATCTCCGAACTCTTGCGGAATGTCTCAGCCTGCATTCTACCGTGTTAGCCGTCCTGCGCAGCCATAAACGCTCCTAGCCGATTAGACGCGGCCGCCCTGCTCGACGATCTCCTCGCAGGCGCGTTCGGCGTCTACCTTCCACTCCCAAGTGTCCCCGAAGGCCATGATTTGGGAGCTGGAGCGGGTGCCGTCCTTTTCGGCGAAGAGCACGTTGTAGTCCTGGCGGCTGTTGAAGGGCGGGTCGAGGCAGATGAGGTCTACGGATTCGTCCTTGATGTGCCGGCGCAGGACTTCGAGATTGTCTCCGTAATAGAGTTGCTTTTTCTCCACTGCGGGAAGATTTTAACGCGGATTGGGCGATTGCGTAATTGCCCGTCTATGTGCGTAGTTGAAATGCCTTGAGGCAGCTTTGGCGCTGCGAGTGAGTTCAGGGTCCCTCGACTGCACAGAATCGCTCGCTCGCGAACGATTCTGTTTCGCTCGGGATGACAATGTTAGTGTGATTCGCTTCGCGAACCAACTGTTCAGCTCGGGATGGCAGCACTGGAGTTTTCTCGATTTGTTGGCGAAGACTTCGAGATTGTCGCCGGTAATCTTCGCGGGCGATGGCGCCCGCGCCACACGGACATCCATAGGGTGGGGCACCTTTTTATCGAATGGCTAGTTCTTGGGCAGGACGATTATGTTCTGCGGATTCGTGATGGTGTAGGGCGAGCCCGGCGCCTGGGTGACGCTGGTCGGAGTGATGGTGAATACGAACAGCTTGTTCCCCGAACAGCTGATGGCATAGAGGTGATTGGCGTCGTCCCAGAACATCTGATCGATCTGCTCGGTTACGAGCAGGCCGGTATAGTGCGTGATGGGCTGGCTGCCGTTGAAATGGAATACCTGCAAGCCCGCCGTTCCGGCGACGGCGATAAGTTTGCCCGAGGGAGACATTTTAAGATCGGTAGCGTATTTGACCGCGGAGGCGGGCATATTCGAGAAGGTGCTCGCGGTGGTGAGGCCTCCGGTGTTGGTAGCAGTGTAGGTTGCGAGCTGCAGCGGGCCATCCGGCTGCCAGGTGGTTCCGTTGAAGGGCAGGACTGAAATCGCGATGTGGTTGGTGGGATCGGCGGCGGCGCCGTAGGGATCGTAGAAATCGCCTTGCCTGGCAGCGGGCATGGGGGGATTGAGGTGCAAATTGGTCAGGCTTCCATTGAGGTTGCGCTTGAATCCGAAGATAAGCGGGTTCCACTGATAGGAATCGGATCCATAGGCGTAAACGTTGTTTCCGATGAAACTCAGCGGCAGACCGAGGGCCGGGCTGGCAGCATTCGCGCCGCGATAGGTCAGTTCGCCGGTAGCGCGGTCAATGCTGAAATGCTGATAGGTATTGTTCGCGCAAATGTTGCCGTCGAAATCTTCGTCATACAAAGTTGTGCCGGTGTGGTCGAGGAAAAGCGCATAAGGGCCGCCGCAGTTGTATCCATTAAATCGTCGGGCATTAATGGAAGCGACCTTTTCGAGGCCGCCGTCGGGAGCAATAGAGAAGGAGTAAATCTCAATCCCGTTGGTGCCGAAAAGGTACTTTCCGTTCACTGCCATGTTCTGCACGTCCGCGGAAAAAGGCGAACCTGAGATCGGAGTCAGTTTGCCATCCGAGGCCGCGGTGAAACCGTTGATCTCGTAAGCATTGCTGGTGGGACTGCTGGAGACATAGACGAAGGCGACGCTGGCTGGTGGGGATGTGACCTGAGCGGCTGCCAGGCCCGCGCATAAGGTGGCAATCACGCAAACGACGAGTCGGATATGGCGTGTCATGTCTCTCACCCTTTCTCTTTCTTTTGATAGGCCAGCGTGCTAGTCGGCGAAACAGAAATTGGACCGAGTGTCAGATGCCAGCCGGGCGTGCGAGGTTGGCCTCTTCGGTGACTGCGGACGAGGCGTCCGCGTCTACGTCTGTATGGCTAAGCAATCGGGAAGTGATGACAAGCCTCGCGGTATAATTTTGTCTTTATATGCCTTGACACGTATATGCTCTATGGAGTATATAAAAAGAGTGGAATCTGTATTCGAAATCATTGCGGAGCCAAACCGCCGCGCAATCTTGAGCCTCCTGGCCTCGTCCCAACAGTCGGTGGGAGAGATCGAGCGCCAGCTTCGTATGTCGCAGCCGGCTGTGTCAAAGCACCTGCGCGTGCTGCGCGACGCCGGGTTCGTCGAATCTACGGTGGACGCACAGCGCCGTCTCTACCGGCTGAAACCTGGACCGCTTCGAGAGATGGATGCCTGGCTGGCCCAGTTCCGCCGCTTCTGGTCGGCCCACGTGGACGCTCTCGAACGCCACCTTGACCGCATGAATAAAGGTCGTATGGATCAAGACCGCAAGGGGCGCGATAGCACCGATCAGAAGCCACCAAAGAAGCGGAAGACAAAATAGAAGACGGCGCGGCCGAAACCGCGAACTTTACATAGGAGAAACGAAATGAAAATCAAACTGACCAGCGTATACGTCGACAACCAGGACAACGCCCTGCGCTTCTATACGGAAGTAGTGGGCTTTGCCAAGAAGGCCGATTTCAGTCAGGGCCCATTTCGCTGGCTGACCGTGGCCTCGCCCGACGAGCCGGACGGCACTGAGCTGCAGCTGGCGCTGAACAACAACCCCGCGGCCAAAGCGTATCAGCAGGCGATCTTTCAACAGAAGCAGCCCGCGGCCATGTTTTTCACTGACGACATCAAGGCCGACTACGAGCGGATCAAGGCCCGCGGCGCCGAGTTCACCATGCCGCCCACCGACGTGACTGGCTCGACCATCGCGATGCTGAACGACACCTGCGGCAACCTCATTCAGCTCACCCAGTTGAAGCGTTGGTAAGGGCTAAGGAGAAGAGATGCTCGATCGCGAGCAGTACGTGCCGGGTCCGGCCAACATCGCGCGGATACAGAAAGACCGGGGACCAAACGGCGAAGAGAAGTGGACACTGGTTCTCGTCCGCGAACTGCGGCACTCGCCGGAGAAAGTCTGGGAGGCGATAACCGATCCGGTGCATCTGCGCGAGTGGGCTCCCTTTGTCGCCGATGGGAGCCTGGGCACGGCCGGGGCCACGGTGAAGCTCACCACGGTGGCAGCGCCCAGGCCGACGGTTTCCGAAGCAACGGTGACGCGAGCCGACGCTCCGAATCTGCTTGAGTACAACTGGGGCGAGCACGATATGCGGTGGGAACTCGAAGCCCTTGGTGGCGGCACGCGGCTGACGTTGTGGACCAACATCGGTCACCGCTTCATCGCCATGGGCGCTGCCGGGTGGCACATTTGTTTCGATGTTCTGGATCACCTGCTCAGCGGGACTCCCCTCGGCCGCATCGTCGGCCCCGATGCGATGAAGTTCGGCTGGCAGCGGCTGCACGCGGAGTACGCCAAACAGTTCGGTATCGAAATGCCCAACTGGCCGCCTCAGGCGGCTGAAAAGTCGTGAAATGGAGCGCAAAGCGCCCGAAAACCAAATTAAAGGAGAGACATCATGGCGACATCAGCCAACGCAGCACACATCGTGAACCGAGGCATCACGCGTACAGTTTTTCGCTGGATTCACATCGTCTTTGCCATTCCGATACTCGGTTACATCTATAGTCCGTTTGAAAAGCTTCCTGACTACGCCTTCAGGACCCGGTTTATCTTCGTTCCTGTCATGGTCCTTTCGGGATTGTGGATGTGGAAGGGCCATGTCGTCCGACGACTGATTTCGAGAACTGCACACATTATGGTGCAGAGTTTCTCTCAAAAAAAACACTCGATTTCGCCCAAAATCTAGAAAACAAAGGACCGGAAAAAATTCTGCCTCGTAGATCTATGGTTCTTAAGGTAGTTACGGGCAAAATCTTCTAAACATTGGGGTTAGCGCTGGGGTATGTAGTGAACACAATGGCCAAGAGCCGCACCCTGGTCAGGTTGTCAAAGAACGTGGTTATCTTGTAGATAACCTAGGTTGCTCCATAATATCAGGGGCGAGGGGATGAGATCAAGGGGAAAGTGGATGGGCCCTGAAGACGGTTCCCGAAGTGGGAAACGTAAAGTGCGCGAACTGTGTGGGCCTGATGGCGCAAGACGATCTATAGCTGTGACATCTAGGGCTGTCTCCCTCGGAATATGATGAAACCCAGGTTAGCGCCCGAAAAACAGGTGTTACGAGCCTGAATATGCACGAGGCGGGTGCGAACCTGGGGCACCGGCCCGCGGCGCCGGCCCGACACGGTTGTCTCATCGGCCAATTACCTGTGTTAGGATTACGCTTCGATTAGTAAGTTACATTGCTATTCGTTGTTGCTCCCAACCTTATGGCCACTGTACGCCAGAAGGAAATTCGCTCCCTGCCTCAATATCTGGAGCTGGTCGAAAGCGCCCAGGGCCAGGCCTCTCAGTCACTGTGGTACCGCGGTTGCGGGTCCGCTGCACATGAATTGTTGCCGTCCCTGTATCGTCACGAACGGTTGAAGACCGCTGAGGAGCTGGCGGATCTTGAACGGCAACTCATGACGCGGTTCAGACAGCGGAGTATTCCGTACCACAGCCGGTCGCTAACGGACGATTGGGAAACGCTATTCTTCATGCAGCATTACGAAGTTCCAACGCGCCTCCTTGACTGGACGGAAAATCCACTTATCGCCTTGCACTTTGCCCTAATGAGCGCGAAACGGGTGGCTACGGCGTCGGGTAGGCTAGCATTCCGATCGAAAGCTGCTGTTTGGATGCTTGACCCGGTTGCCTGGAATCGTCATGCTCTCAAGCACGTAAGCTTCGAGGGTGGCGTACTCAGTCCGGATGACGAGGCAATAAAGGGTTACCGTCCCACTCCAAAGTTTGCGGGTATGCACAACCAGCCGGTGGCGCTTTACGGTGCGCACAACAGCGCGCGGATTGTCGCGCAGCAGGGTGTTTTCACCATCTTTGGGAGAGACACGAAGCCTATGGAGCAGGTCTTCCGATCTGACGCCTTTCCTGCTCGATGCTTAACAAAGATCACTATTCCGAAGTCGCGTATATTGCCATTACGAAAATCGCTTCTGAATCACGGGATAACAGAGTCGGTCGTATTCCCGGATCTCGAGGGCCTAGCACGCGAAATCAAGCGCGTGTTTGGTTTTGAGGACTAGCGATGCGTCGGAAACCACAGGTCTTTCGTGTCACCCAGTTCGAGGCCAAGACATTATCTTGGTGGCGCGCGAGAAGGGCTAAGATCGATATGTCCCCGCCTTACCAGCGTCGC
>Ga0307476_10002988_pt1 | contig 10040 bp, 12 predicted proteins | sample atmos_gasesECM2C_2_FD_203314 | JGI IMG/M metagenome (GOLD analysis project Ga0307476, IMG submission 203314) | Hardwood forest soil microbial communities from Morgan-Monroe State Forest, Indiana, United States - atmos_gasesECM2C_05 | ecosystem: Environmental > Terrestrial > Soil > Temperate...
TGCGCTTCATCATTGATCCGGCGATACCGAAGTACGTCGACCGCATCACGCTGGCTTACACTTTCTACGACATCGCGTCCCGGGTCTCCAAGCGTTAGATGGGATGCAGGTCAATCTTGGGAAATTGAAAAAAATGGCAGACGCACACGCATCTCACGGCACCGCCTACTACGTCCCGCATGCCAGCAACTGGCCGATAACGGGCTCGGTGGCCCTGTTCACCACGATGCTGGGTGCCATCGCGTATCTGAACGACTGGGTCGGCGGCTGGTCGTTCATTCCCGGGGCGCTGATCTTCGCCTACATGTTCTTCGGCTGGTTCGGCACGGTCATCGACGAGAACCAGCGCGGTATCTACAACAGCCAGGTGGATCACTCCTTCCGCATGGGAATGATGTGGTTCATCTTTTCCGAAGTGATGTTCTTCGCGGCATTCTTCGGAGCGCTGTTCTATGCGCGCACGCTGTCCGTACCCTGGCTTGCCGGACATGGCGTGAAGGTTTTCACCAACTACCTGCTGTGGCCGCACTACGAGGGAAATTGGCCTACGAACGGTCCGGGGCACGTCGGTGGACGCGCGGACTCCACCTTCAACGTGATCCCCGCGTTCAGCCTGCCCGCGGTCAACACCGCGATCCTGCTGACCAGCGGTCTCACGGTCACGATCGCGCACCATGCGCTTCGCGCCAACAGGCGCGGCATATTGACATTGTTCCTCGCCCTGACCTTTCTGCTGGGCTTTTCGTTCGTCGGCCTCCAGGCGCACGAGTACGGCGAAGCTTACAGAGAGATGGGCCTGCGCCTCTCGACGGGGATCTATGGGTCGACGTTCTTCATGCTGACGGGCTTCCACGGTCTGCACGTGACGATCGGCGCGATCATGCTGACTGTCATCTGGTTCCGCGTGCTGCGCGGTCACTTCACGCCAGAGAGCCACTTCGCGTTCGAGGGGGTGGCCTGGTACTGGCACTTCGTGGACGTGGTGTGGCTCGGTCTGTTCATTTTCGTCTACTGGCTCTGACCCTCAACGGGGTTGAGGAGCGGGCACCAGGCCGTGGGGCGTGATGAGCCCGAGACGCCACGCGATCATCAGCAGGACGAAGAGGAGCACGGACAGTGCGACTCGAATGGTCAGGTCGCGCGCGAATTTGCGCGAGTCGCGCGTCTTGCGCGTCAGATTGAACAGCGCTGAGCCCAGGCTGGCCAGAATCGCCAGCAGCACGATGAGGATGAGCAGTCTGATCAAGGCTTCCATGTGCGTGGCGTTCAGTTTATAGGCCTCGAGCGGCGTGTCCATTCGAATCGGATCGCGCGTCTTCGCTCCGTCCTGGGGGTTCACGCTGCTGACGCTCCTCGCGTGTGTGGCGTTCTTCCTCCTCGGCCGCTGGCAATGGCACCGTGGGGACCTGCGCCAGGCGGAGTGGGACAAATTCTCGGCGGGCGCCGAGCGCGTGGTACCTCTCGGTTCCACGGGCGTGGACCAGGCACCCAGATTTCAACGCGTCAGCCTCTTGGGGCATCTCGACCCCGACCATCAGTTTCTGCTGGACAATCGCAGCTACCACGGGCGTGCCGGCTTCGAGGTCCTGACTCCCTTGCAGCGGCCAAACGGTCGCGAGGTCCTGATCGATCGTGGCTGGGTGCCGTTTTCGGGGCTGCGGGACCATCTTCCCGCCGTAGCACTGAAGTCTTCTTCTGACCCGGTTTCCATTGTGGGGCGCATCGCCGACCTTCCCAGCCCGGGCCTCGCCAGTGGGCGCGCGCCCCCGCTGCCGCAAGCTCCCTGGCCGAAGGTCACAGCGTTCCCAAGCATGAGTCAGCTAAGCGTTGCCGTCGGCGCGCCTCTCGAGCCGCGAATAGTGCTCCTCGACCCCCAGGAGGCCGATGGGTATGTGCGCGACTGGCACCCGCCGGGTCTGGAGCCGATCAGGCACTGGTCCTACGCGGTCCAATGGTGGTCCTTCGGAGTCCTGGCGCTCGCGCTGTGGTTGGTGCTGAGCAGCCGCAGACGGACCGGGAATGAATAGGCAAGCGGACTTGCGTGCGCGCAATCTGCGCACGCTGGGGGTGCTCGGCGGTCTGTTCCTACTGCCGCTCGTGCTCGCATTCTGGGTGTACTACGGCACCGATTGGCGCCCGGCGCAGCGCGTGAACCACGGCGAGCTGATTGTCCCTGCACGGCCGCTGCCGGACGTCCGGCTGCGGCCGGCGCTCGATGGCAGCCCGACACCTCCGCAACCGTTCCGCCGCAAATGGTCGCTGGTATACATTGGGGACGGTCAGTGTGACGCAGCCTGCCGTCAATCCCTGTATGTCATGAGGCAGACGCGCCTCGCTCTCAACAACGACATGACGCGGGTCGAGCAGATCTTCCTGGTCACGTCAGGTTGTTGCGCGAGCGGATTCCTGTCGAGCGAGCATCCGGCACTGCTCGTGCTGGATGGGATGGATCCGGCGGCCAGCGCACTCGTGAGCACATTCCCGACAACCGACCGCAATCAATCCCTGTTCATAGTGGACCCGCTTGGTAACCTGATGATGAGATTCGACGTGCGCCAGAACCCGAAGGGCCTGCGTGAGGATTTGAAGAAACTCCTGACACTCTCGCATATCGGCTAGGAGCACGAGCTTGCCGTCACGTTGGATTCGTCCTCTCGCACTCACGGGCCTGCTCCTATGCTTCACGGTCGTCGTGCTCGGCGCGTATGTGCGCCTCACCGCGGCGGGACTGGGCTGCCCGGACTGGCCCGGCTGCTATGGCCACGTAACGCCGCTCGGCGCGGAGGCAAGCGCCGCCGCCCAGGCGGCATTTCCATCGAGGCCGCTCGATGTTGGCAAGGCGTGGCGCGAAATGATCCACCGCTACGCCGCCTCGACACTCGGCCTGATCATCGTCGTCCTCACGGCTCTCGCCATCGCGACGCGCCGACAACGTCTGATCAGCGTGCCGCTCGCCCTCGCACTGCTGGCAACCGTGGTCTTTCAGGGCGTGCTGGGGATGCTGACCGTGACCTGGCAGCTCAAGCCGCTGATCGTCACTGGTCATCTCGTGTTCGGACTGACAACGTTGAGTCTGTTGTGGTGGCTGTGGCTGACACTGCAGTCGCAACGGCCGGCGCGTGCGGGTCAGGTCCGTTTCGCCGCCTGGAGCAGCGCGCCGCGGGCCGGCCGCGCCGCCAGGCTCGCATGGCGAGCGGCTCTGATCGGATTGATCGTCCTCGCTTTGCAGATCGCACTCGGAGGCTGGACGAGCAGCAACTACGCGGCGATTGCCTGTCCCGACTTCCCGACGTGTCAGAACGCCTGGTGGCCGCAAACCGACTATCGGGACGCCTTCGTGCTGTGGCGCGGACTGAGCATCAACTACGAGGGGGGTGTTTTGCAGAGCACGGCCCGGGTCGCCATCCATCTCACCCACAGGATGGGCGCCGTTGTCGCCACGGTAACCCTTTGCCTGGCTGCCTTCAAAGTGCTGGCCCACCGGGAGCTGGGGCGGGTTGCCGCCCGTGCCTGGATCGTGCTGGCGGCGCTCGCGCTGCAGTTGACGATCGGTATCTCGATGGTCGTCAGAGGCTTCCCCCTGTGGTTGGCGACCGCCCACACGGCGGGAGCCGCTTTGCTGTTGCTTGCCACCCTGGCACTCCTGCACGGCGTGCGCGCCGGGCGCGGTCCGGGCCCCCTGATCTGATACCCTGCGTGCCCCGTATCGAGTCTGAGACACCCGTGGCGACGACCTCCGACCTCGCGCCGAGCGCGCCTGCGATCTGGCGCCGCTATCTCGAGCTCACCAAGCCCAAGGTCGTCGCGCTGATCACCTTCACGGCCATCGTGGGCACCCTGCTCGCGACCCCGGGACTGCCGCCCCTGGATGCGCTCGTGTGGGGGAATCTGGGCATCGCGCTCGCCTCCGCGTGCGCGGCCACTATCAATCATGTCCTGGACCGGCGCATCGATGAGCAGATGCTGCGCACCCGCGCCCGGCCATTGCCGATGGGCCAGCTCACCGAGAGGCAGGCGCTCGCGTTCGCCGCTGTGCTCGGCACGACGGCCATGGCGATTCTCGCCTTCCTGGTCAATCTGCTGACCGCGCTGCTCACGTTTGCCTCTCTCATCGGCTACGCCGTCATCTACACCGTGTGGCTGAAGCGCGCCACCTCGCAAAATATCGTGATCGGAGGCGCAGCCGGCGCCGCCCCGCCGGTGTTGGGTTGGGCCGCGGTCACCGGCCACATCGATCCCAATGCACTGTTGCTGTTTCTGATCATCTTCGTGTGGACGCCACCGCACTTCTGGGCGCTGGCCATCGCTCGTAGGGACGAATATGCGCGGGCGGGCATCCCGATGCTCCCAGTGACGCATGGGGTCGAGTACACACGCCTTCATGTGCTGCTCTACACGGTCCTGCTGGTGCTGGTGACGCTGATGCCCTTCCTCACGCGCATGAGTGGGCTCCTGTACCTGGCCGTGGCGCTGGTGCTGAATGCGGGATTTCTGTACTACGCGCTGGCGCTCAAGATCACGGCCCGGCAGGAGTTGCCGATGCGGGTATTCAAATTCTCCGTCACCTACCTGATGTGGCTGTTCGCCGCGCTCCTGGCGGATCACTATCTGTTGAGTCAGAGCCCGATCCACCTCGGATAGCGGTCATCGGCTGACCTTCACCGCCTTGCGCGGCCTGCCCGCCGCCGGCTTGCCCGTCGGAGGCACCACTCCGGCGGGCAGATCGAACACCACGACGTCGGCCTCGCGCCCATATTGAAGCATCACCTCACCTGGTGGAGTGACCTTGACGCCATCGCCCGCGTTCAGCCGGACCTCGTTCACGGCGATGGAGCCGCGCACGACGTGCACGAAGGCACGGCGGCTCTTCTCGATCTCGAGTGCCGCCTGCTGAGAGTCGTGCAGGTGGCCGGCGTAGAGGCGCGTCTCCTGCTGGAGCGCCACAGACCCTGACTCGCCCTCGGGCGAGGCGATCAGCCGCAGCGTACCCCGCTGTTCCTGCTGCGGAAAATGTTTGTGCCGATATGCCGGCGGCAATCCGGCCGTGGGCGGCCGCAGGCAGATGGTGAGCAGATGCGCCTCCTCGAGCGGCGAGGGGTTGGTCTCGGTGTGGGTCACACCGGTACCGCCGCAAATGTACTGCAGGCTGTTGGCCTGCAGCCGGGCCTGGTTGCCGAGCGAATCCTGGTGCTCGAGCTCGCCGGCGATCAGCCAGATCAGCACGGCGACCTCGCGCCGCTCCTGCGCGCCATAGCCGCGGCCGGCCCTGACACGGTCCTCGTTCATGACCTGCAGCGGGCCGAAATCAACATGCTCGGGGTCGTAGTAGTCGGCGAACGAGAAGGTGTAGTAGCTCCTGAGCCAGCCATGATCGGCGTAGCCGCGATCACGGCTTCTGCGCACCTCCAGCATGTCAGGAGCGTCGCGCCAGAGTCACCTGCCAGGAGGACAGGCGCCGGTCGTTCAGCAGCAGTATGCCGTCCGCCCGGTAACGATTGGAATCGAGCTGGCCCAGATGCTCGCAGCCGTGGTAGCCGGAAGCGGTGCAGGTGTAGACACACAGGATGCTATTGCCGACCACGCTGAAAGTGCCGCTCAGCTTGCCCAGTGTCGCGTTCTCGGAAGTCCATTTCATGCAAGTGCCGTCGCGTCCGGGAGGGCTGATGGAATAGGCGTTCACGAACTCGACCGGGGGCGACCCTAGCACTTTGAGAGTCCCGGACAACAGCCAGCAGTCGGGATGGTGCGCGATCTCCGTTCGTCCCTGGGCCTCGAGCGGCTCCCCGTCCGCCCGCCAAAAGGTACCCTTGGAGGTCCACACTCCGGGCTCGAACAGATACGTGTGCATCATGCCGGTCTCCATATGCGGCCGGGGCACCCTGTCGGATCCGCCGCGCACCCTGCATTATGGCGCGACCGAGACAATAGCGGTACGTTGCAGTGACGCCACGACGCCGCGGGACTACGAGGTGGCCATTATGTTGATCGAGCGAATCTGGTCGGCGAACCCTTATCGCAACTTTCACTATCTCATCGCCTGCCCGGAGTCGGGCGAGGCCCTTGCGGTGGACCCGCTGGAGTGGCAGCTCTGTCTGCAGGCCGCGCGCGCCAAGGGCTGGCAGATCACGCAGATTCTCAATACACACGAGCATCTCGACCACACCGGTGGCAATGCAGGGCTCGTGGAAGCAACGCAAGCGCGAGTCCTGGCGCATGCAGCAGCGGCTTCGCGCATCGGAGGCGTGGACCGCGGTCTGCACAAAGGAGACGTCATACGCGTCGGCCGTAGTGTTGAGCTCGAGTGCCTCGACACGCCAGGGCACACCATGTCCCATGTGTGTCTCTTCGCGCAGACGGACCAACCTGCCCTTTTTTGCGGCGACACCTTGTTCAACGCGGGCGCCGGTAATTGTCACAATGGCGGAGACCCGGTGCAGCTGTACGAGACTTTCGTAGCGCAGCTGGCGCGGCTGCCGGACAACACGCGGGTATTCCCTGGACACGAATACATGGCTCGCAACCTGGCATTCACACTCGACCGGGAACCGGACAACGCGGAAGCCGCTACCCGGGTTTCCGCCGCTCACGCGGAGGCGCCGGCAGCGATGCCGGTGACGACCCTCGGCGAGGAAAAGCTCATCAACACGTTCCTGCGTCTTCAAAGTCCGACGGTCATCCGTGGCTTACGGGAGAAATTTCCGCAACTCGGCGCGCGTCCGGATGCGAAAACGGTGTTCCTCAAGCTTCGAGAGCTCCGCAACAAGTGGTAGCGTTGCGGAGCCTCGAGGAACCACGGAGGACCGCAGGCATGTGTATCCGATTACCCCTTCTCGCAGCTTGTCTGTTGCTCGTCGGACCCGGTGCGTGGGCCGCCGGCGGTGGCTCCATGTCCATGCGCGGGGATTCGCCGCAGGACAAGGCGAAAAGCCTCTACAACCAGGGCGTGCACGAGGTCGGCAAGGCCGACAAGTTGGCTGCTTCCGCCGCGGAGCTGAGCGACGCCCGCAAGAAGGACCGTGCGTTGCACGATGCGCAGAAGTACTACGCGAGCGCTCTCGGCAAGTTCCAGCAGGCGACCGAGAACGATTCCCAGCTGTACGAGGCCTGGAACTACGTGGGCTACACGAATCGCAAGCTCGGAAACTACGACACCGCGCTGGGTGCCTATGAGCGGGCTCTCGCGCTGCATCCGGGCTATCCGGAAGCACTCGAGTATCGAGGGGAAGCCTTTCTGGGCCTGAATCGGGTGCCCGATGCCGAGCAGGCCTATCTCGACCTGTTCGCAAGCAATCGGGCGCTGGCAGACCGGCTGCTCACGGCAATGAAAAGCTGGGTGCAGTCGCAACGCGCGACGAGCGCCGGCGATCAGGCGGCCGCTGACCTGGACAAGTGGATTCAGGAGCGTTCGACGATCGCGGCGCAGACGGCCGCGCTCACGCCAGCAGGCACCGCGGCGAGTTGGCACTGACGTTCGCGTTATTCTGGTCATTGTTGGACTGACGGCCGCTGCAGCATGTCGTGCCGCGCTGCCTGAGTCTTCAGCGGCGGGTGGTCCCAGCTACGACTGGCACTTGCCGCGCGGCTTCCCCACGCCCGCGGTGCCGGCCGACAATCCGATGTCGGAGGCGAAAGTTGCGCTCGGGCGGCGCCTGTTCTTCGATCCCCGACTGTCCACGACCGGGAGGTATAGCTGCGCAAGCTGTCACGATCCCGCACACGCCTTTACCGACGGGCGTCCGGTAGCAGTGGGGGCCACGGGAGAACGACTCGCACGCGGCGCGATGGCACTCGTCAACATCGCTTACAACATCAGCTACGGCTGGACGAAGCCCGAAGTGCGCTCGCTCGAGGCCCAGATGCTCGAGCCGCTCCTGAACGAGCATCCGGTCGAGCTGGGACTGGCCGGAAAGGAGCAGGAGGTCTGCTCGCAGCTGGCCGCGGACCCAGGCTATCGCGCCGCATTTGTTCAGGCTTTCCCTCAGGACGGAGGGACCAACAGGTTCGACCAGGTCGTCAAGGCGATTGCGGCATTCGAGCGCACGCTCATCTCGGGCGGGTCGCCCTTCGACCGCTACGTGTTCAACGGCGAGCACTCTTCGATCTCGGCCGCGGCCAAACATGGCATGGCGCTTTTCTATTCCAAGCGCGGCGGCTGTGGGTCCTGCCATTCCGGCTTCAACTTTGACGGCAACTGGCGCGACTCGCGGGGTGAGACCGGCAAACTGAGCTTCGCAAACAACGGCACCGTCGAGCAGCCAATGCGGGTACCGACGCTGCGCAACATCGCTTTGACCGCGCCCTATATGCACGACGGACGTTTCCCGACGCTGGAAGCTGTCGTGCAGCACTACGTACAGGTTGGCGAGGACTTGAGGACAGGACGGAAGTTGCCCGGCACGAATGCGGCGATAGCGCGCGCAAGCCGCCTGAAGTTGCAGCCCATCGACCTGTCCGCGCAGGAGCGCTCGGACCTGCTGGCCTTCCTGGACGCGCTCACGGATCAGGAGTTCGTGAGCCGTTACTCGGAAGGTACTGCGGCCGGCCGCTGAGTCAGTGGCAGATATCCCGGCTGACTTGCAACACGGTCCATCCAGGTGCGTACAGCGTGATAGGGACTCAGATCGAAGTGGGCTTCGTGCGCCACGTGCGTGTACGCATATAGGGCAATGTCGGCGATGCTGTAGGTCGATCCGACAAAGAAAGATCGGCCGGAAAGGTGCGTCTCCATGACGGATAGCGCTGCTCGACCGCGGGCCATCCGGTCAGGGAGCTCCGCGCGCCTGGGGGAATCCGCGGGCAGATGCTTCACGATGAAGCGCGGAGTGGCGACATACGGCTCGTGACTGTACTGCTCGAAAAACATCCATTGCAGCACCTGCGCGCGTCGCAGGCGATCATCGGGAACGAACGGTGTTCCCTCGGCCAGATACCACATGATGGCGTTCGATTCCGCTATGCAGGTGCCATCCTCCAGCTGCAGTGTTGGAATGCGGCCGTTGGGATTCTTTGCGAGGAATTCGGGGGTGCGGGTTCCGTCGGTAGCGCCTGCCGAGCTGCGCCAGCAACAGTCGGATCTTGAAGCCGTTGCCCGAGTCGAGGTAGTCGTACAGCGTGAGCATCGGGTGCGGTCTCCCTGTGGCGGTGTCGAGCCGCGCAATTATCGAGCAAGGGTCGCCGCCTCGCCAATAGAGAGGCCTGAGGGGCCAGGGTAAGTTATTCTTGGCCATGGCCCGGCGCCTGCCCCCGTTGAATGCATTGCGTGCATTTGAAGCCGCCGCGCGGCTGGGAAGCTTCACGGCCGCAGCGCAGGAATTGCGCGTAACGGACTCCGCGGTCAGTCAGCAGGTGCGCACTCTCGAGCGTTATCTGGGTACGCGGCTGTTCAAGCGGCTGCCAAGCGGGCTGTTGCTGACCGAGCTGGGAGGTACCTATCTGCCTGTGCTGACCGCCGGGTTCGACCGCCTGTCAGAGGCCACGCAACGACTTCGTTCGGGTGGGGTGGCCGGGGTGCTCACCGTGGCGGCGCTCCCGGCATTCGCTTCCGGCTGGTTGCTGCCGCGTATCGCAAGATTCCAGGACCGCTATCCGCGCATCGATCTGCTCTTGAAGACCGCTCGGGCACTGGCGGATTTCCGCCGCGAGGACGTCGATATAGCGATCCGCTTCGGAGCCGGAAACTCGCCCGACACGAAGTCGGTTCCGCTGCTTGTCGAGGATGTTTTTCCGGTTGCAAGCCCGGCGCTGGTGCCGCCCCCTCGAGTGCCGATGCCGGTGCCCGATCTGCGCGCTCTGCCTTTGTTGCACGACATCGACGCGCGTCCCGAGCAGCCCTGGATGAGCTGGGAAGGCTGGTTCGAGCGCGCCGGGGTCGAGGCACCGGGGGCGCTGCGGGGCCTTAAATTCACCGACTCCATCGTGCTGCTGGCGGCCGCGGCGGCCGGCCTCGGCGTGGCCCTGGGGCGCAGTCCCCACATCGAGGGCCTGCTGGCCCGCGGACAGCTCATCAGGCTCACCCAGGAATCGTGGCGCGCGGCCTGGTC
>Ga0307476_10002989_pt1 | contig 10040 bp, 9 predicted proteins | sample atmos_gasesECM2C_2_FD_203314 | JGI IMG/M metagenome (GOLD analysis project Ga0307476, IMG submission 203314) | Hardwood forest soil microbial communities from Morgan-Monroe State Forest, Indiana, United States - atmos_gasesECM2C_05 | ecosystem: Environmental > Terrestrial > Soil > Temperate...
ACAACCCCCCAGACCATGAACGAAGCATCTCAGAAAACGGATGCCGGACCTGGTCTGACCGGGAGGATCTGGGGGGGTCTAGGCGGTGGAGCTGGCTCGAGAATTTGGCGGATCGTGCTCCCATACACAGGCGGATGTCTTGACACCGTGTAGGCGGTCCTCGAAACTAGCTCGCGTATGGCCGGCTCGGATAAACGCAAGCAGTCCCTGTACTTTCCTGAAGACATGCTCAAGGAAATCCAAGACGAAGCGACCCGGCAGGATCGGTCCCTGTCGTGGATCGTCCAGAAGGCTTGGAAGATCGCTCGGAAGGAGATCATGAAATACCCGTCGGTCAACGAGTTCCCAGGCGAGGAAGACGAGAAAGAGATCGCGTAGGGACACGGGATGTCGACGGCGTGGGCGTACGCCGTCGCTCCGAGCGATGGCAGTCCCCTGTTTTACGAGTCGTGGGGGGAGCGAGGCCATGCGACGCCGGTGCTCCTGTGCGACGGAATCGGTTGCGATGGTTATGTCTGGCGTCATCTGCGTCATGGCCTAGGTGACCGCCACTGTGTCCATTCGCATTACCGCGGGCACGGACGTACGGCGTTGCCGCGCGATCCTGCGCGCGTGACCATCGAAGATCTCGCCGACGACATGGCGTGCGTGCTCGATGACGCTCTCATCGACCGTGCGGTCCTGATCGGACACTCGATGGGCGTTCAGGTTTCGCTGGAGGCGTACCGGCGCCACGGTAGGCGCGTGGCGGGGTTGGTGCTGATCTGCGGTGCGCCGTCGCATCCGCTGCGAACGTTCCGCGGATCCGCTGCGCTCGAGGACTGGCTGCCCACGATTCAGAAGTGGATTCAAAGGCTGCCCGGCGTGATCAACCGCGTGACGCGCACGATGCTTCCCACGCGGCTCGCCTACGAGATCGCCAGCCGCATGGAGATCCGCCGCGAGCTCATCGAGCCGGCCGACTTCATGCCGTACCTGGAGGGAATGGCGCGGATCGATGCGCGACTGTTTGTCGCGATGCTGGCCGCGGCAGGGCGCCACAGTGCCGAGGACCTGCTCCCCTCCGTGCGGGTACCTACACTCGTCATCGCGGGGGGACGGGACGGCTTCACCCCACCCGAGCGATCCCGCGCGATCGCCGGCGCGGTCCCGGACGCCGAGCTTCTCGAGATCCCGAACGCATCGCACACCGCCCCGATCGAGCACCCACACCTCGTGAACTTCACGGTCCGAGACTTCCTGGCACGCCGGATCGACCGGGTCGCGGACACCGCGATCGACGCAGGGGAAGACGCCGGAGGTAGCGATCGCAGCCCTGCCGGGAGGCCCGGTGGACGAGGCGACAGATCCGCTTCGACGGAATGATGGAAGCGAGGTACATCAGACCTCAGTGAGGCGTCTGCTTCTCGGCCTGCGAAGGCGCTGTCCGCGGCCCCCTGAGGACGCGTCGCGGGAGGGGTGGTGCAGCGTTTTTTGGCGGGGGATCGCGAAGAATTTCATCGCTTTTCTCGAAGTGATCAGGCAAGGTCGCGGTCCATCGCAGCGTAGCTGTCTTGGGGGAAGCCAGCGGGACCCGCTGCGATTTTCAGGACAAAAACTCCATGGAAACCGACAAGTCAATGACACGCCCTGTCCTACGTCGGCCCGACGACGACAATGATGGTCTGGTTGCCCTGCCACCGGTACCTCTGGTTCGGCAGCGGCTTCGCAGCTCGGTCAAGGAGTTTGCGATCTCGCAACCGGGTCGGCGTGCGGCTGCACTCGCCGCCGTCTGGATTGCGGCGACGGGATGCGAGGCGGACCTCGGCCACTATGATCCCGAGGAAGCGCTCCGCACCTACCGCCTGATCGAGTCCGAGCTCCGTGCCGAGCTGCGCATCAGCCTCGGTCGCGCGATCACCAACGAGCCGCATCCGGCGACGCGCAACACGATGATCAGCATGCTCGAGCACCTGGAGGAGCTCGAAGCTGCCGCGGTCGCGCCGCGTCCTGCGCGCCGCCGCCGGCGCCGCTAGATCGCCCCGCGCGCGGCCCGCCTGTCGAGCCACGCTGCACCGCACGAGCCCGGCCGCCCCGGGCTCGTCTGGTTTTCGGCCCGCGGTCTCTCGGGCCCTGGAACCGCGGGGTGTCCCGCTCAGCTTCGATCCTGCGCGACCAGCACGCGGCGCAGGATCTTGCCCGACGCTGATTTCGGGATCGCGTCGACGAAGTGCAGCACGCGGACCCGCTTGTGCGGCGACACGCGCGCCGCCACGAACTGCAACAGCTCGTCGACGGTCGCGCTGGCGCCGCGCTTGAGCACGACCGCGGCCTTCGGGATCTCGCCGGCCTCGTCGTCGGGCTGCGAGTAGACCGCGCAGTCGGCGACCGCGGGGTGCTGCAGCAGCACCGCCTCGAGCTCGGCCGGCGCGACCTGCATGCCCTTGTACTTGATGAGCTCCTTCACGCGATCGACGATCCAGAGGTCGCCGTCGCCGTCGACGTAGCCGATGTCTCCGGTGTGCAGCCAGCCGTCGCGATCGATCGTGTGCGCGGTCGCCGCGGGGTCCTGGAAGTAGCCCATCATCCGGAACGGGCCGCGCACCCAGACCTCGCCGCGCTCGCCGGGCCCGACATCGGTGCCGGTCTCGACCGACACCACGCGGGCCTCGGCGCTGCCCATCAGGGCGCCGCCCGAGCCGGGCTTGTTGCGCGCCGGATCGAGCGAGCCGAGGTGGCTCGCGCCCGCCAGCTCGGTCATCCCGTAGGCCTGGTAGACCATCGCGCCGGTGCGCTGGGTGAACTCGGCGGCGAGCTCGGCGGACAGCGGCGCGGCGCTGACCAGCGCGGCCTGGAGGTGCGGCAGCTGCAGCTCGCCGGGGTACTTCGCGAGCGCGAGCAGGATCGGCGGCACGACGTGGAGCACCGGCACCTCGTGGCGCCGTGCGAGCTGGACGTACTGCTCGAGGTCGAACCGCGGGATCGTGATCAGCCGGGCGCCGCGCATCAGGCCGAACGTCAGGAACGCCATGATGCCGTAGATGTGGAAGAACGGCAGCACGGCGAGCACCGCCGAGCCCCGCACGATCAGGTCGGTGTCGGTCACCGACTCGATCGCGACGCATTGCGCGATGATGTTGCGGTGGGTCAGCATCACGCCCTTGGGGAACCCCGTCGTGCCGCTCGAGTACGGCATCACCGCGAGCGCGTCGGGCGCGATCGCGATCGCGGGCGGCGTGGTGGGCCCGCCGAGCAACGCGGTCAGCGGCTCGCTGCCCGGGGCGTCGCCCAGGGCGATCACCGGCAGCCCGGGGGCGACGGCCTGGATCGCGCCGACCAGGGGCGCCGCGACGATCGCGAGCCGGGGCGATCCGAGCTTGAAGTACTTCGCGAGCTCGTCGGCGGTCGACAGCGGGTTGACCATCATCGCGACCGCACCGGCCGCGACCACGCCGTGGTACGCGAGCGCGACCTCCGGGAGGTTCGGACAGATGAACGCGACGCGATCGCCGGGGGCGACGCCGCGGGCGATCAGGCCGTGGGCGATGCTCGCCGAGTGATCGAGCAGCTGGCCGAACGTGTAGCTGCGGCCAGTGGGGCCATCGATCACGGCGATGTCGCCGGCGCGCGCGACGACCGCGTCGCGGAAGTACTGCACCAGCGAGATGTCGGGGATCGGTCGGGACGTGTAACGGCTCGCGTAGACCATGGCCCCAGCGTGCGATGGCTGCACCGGCGCGGTCAATTCCCGTAGCTCAGAACACCGTCCCGAACCCGGCTGTGATGACCGGTCCGACCGCTGTGGGCCCGGCGGCGCGCAAGCGCAGCGCCGCGACGCCCGCGCTGCTCATCACCACGAACCGGTCCCACGCATAGCTCGCGACCAGGCCGGTCCGCGACTCCCAGTCGGTCTCGCCGGCGGGCTCGTCGTGGTCGCGCTCGAGGTCGATCTGGAGCCGCGTGTCGATCCCGACCTGGACCGCGCCGGTGATCGAACGGAGCGCCGCGAGCCGCAGCTCGCCGGAGCGCTCGCCGTCCTGCAGCCCCTGGCCATAGGCCACGTTGCCGAGCAGGTAGCTGCGGCCGACGCGCCGCCCCGCGGCCAGCGTGAACACGGCGGCCGGTACCGTGTTGAACCCGGCGTCGACGTAGCCCGCTGCGACCGCCAGGTCCAGGCCGTGCGCCGCCTGGCGCAGCGCATCGAGCCGCAGCTCGACATGCGGCGAGGCCACCGTCCCGGGTCCGTCGTAGCGGGCCCCGGCGCTCACCGACACCGGCCCGGACAGCTGCGCCTCGGCCGAGGTGTCGTAGATCCGGCCGCGGCGGGCCTGGTCCCATCCGGTCATGACCGACGCCAGGCCGCGGCGGCCCTCGCTCGTGGCGGCCAGCGCCGAGGGCAGGAACGCCGCGGTCTGCGCGCTGACCGCCGCCGGGGCCGGGGCCCCCTCCTCGCCGTCCACGCCGCGGGACACCGAGACCGGGGGCGGCTCGCCCGGGCCGTCCTCCGCGTGCGCCACCGCAGGCAGCCCCGCCAGGCCGACCGCGATGGCCGCCCACCCGCCAGCACCCGATCTGCGCGGTCGAGGGCTCACGGGGTCGCGAGCTCAGTGCCCGGTGCGGACGATGCCGGTGCCCGCTGTGTTGCCGCCCGCGGCGGCGGTGCCGGACAGCGAGCGGACGTACGCGATGACGCCGTTGAGGTCCTGCGCGCTCAGCGTGGGCTGCGGGGGCATCAGCGGCGACTTGCCCACCGCCACCCCGCCCCGGCTGATCAGCTCGAACAGGTAGCGATCGTTGATCTGCGCCATGTACGTCGCGTCGGTCAGGTTCCTCGGCTTGGGATTGAGCGTGGCGCTCGCCGGGCCATCGCCCTTGCCCTCCGGGCCATGGCACGTGATGCAGATCGTCATGAAGGTCTGCTTGCCGGCGACGATCGGATCGACGACCGGCTCGGCGGTCGCCGCGAGCAGCTCCGCCGACACCGGCGGCGGCACGGTCCAGTTGATCTTGCTCGGATCGCCCGCGTAGATCGACCGGACGTAGGTCAGGATCTTCCAGACCTCGTCCTCGGTCAGGGTCTTGCCGAAGGCGTTCGGCATGGTCTGGTTGGGTATCTGGCCGCGGATCAGCTTGGACAGCGTCGCGTCGTCGCTGCCGAACCGCCACTCGTCGTCGATCAGCGGCTTGCCCATGCCGCCGCCGCCGCCGACCCCGTGGCATCCCGGACAGCCGTTCTTCATGTACAGCTTCTTGCCCTCGACCACCGCCGGAGCGCTCTTGGCGAACGGGTTGCCCGGCAGCGAGCGGTCGGCGACCGCCTCGGTCAGCTTGGGAGCGGCCTTCGCGCCTTCATCCTTCTGCGCGGAGCCCTTGCAGGCGGCCACCAGGAGCACCGCGCACACGAGATTGCTGCGTGTCATGACCTAACCTCTGGCCGCCTGCGGTCAGCGCGCACCCTTGTCGTGAGCCTTCTCCTCGGCGGCAGGCAGGAGCGGCACACCGAAGTCCGCCAGGACGTGCTCGATCTCGTCGTGGCGTCGAGCGAGCGCGCTTTCGAGCTGTTCCTTGCGCTGCTTGTCGCCCTTGCGCACGCCCATCGCGATGTCGAACGCGAACGGAAGCCCGGTGTCGGCCGGGTCGTCGATCGGCACGATCTCCAGCGGCGCTCCCTTCTTCTTCGCGAAGTAGCCGGCGATCGGGCCCCACACCATCGCGACGTCCACGCTGCCGGCCAGCACGTCCTCGACCACCTTTCCGGGGTAGTCCTCGGCGTGAAAGTTGGAGTCGAACATGAGCTGGTAACCGACGACGTTGTCCGCGATGCCGCGCCGTCCGAGCGCGTCGTGCGGCGGCGTGTTGACCTGCACTCCGATCTTGAGCGTCTTGAGCGCCGGATCGTCGAGCGAGCGCAGCTTGAGCTTGCGGTCCTTGCGATAGACCATGACGTATCCGGTCCGGTAATACGGCCGGGTCCACGTCACCAGATCGTAGCCCTTGGGGATGCCGAGCATGATGTCGCAGTGCTTGGCGTTCAGCACCCGCTTGACCACCCCGCGCTGGTGCGGCCACCAGAAGTAGGTCACGGTCTCCCCGAGGTCCTTCGCGATCACGTCGGCGATCTTGTTCTCGATGCCCTCGAGCTTCTCGTTCGAGAACGGCATGTTGTTCGGATCGCCGCAGACCCGGAACTCCTTGACCTGCTTGGCCTCGTCGGCCGGAGCCCGGCCGGGCGCGCAGAGGAGCACCGCCGCGATCGCCAGCAGTCTCGCCAGGGTGTGCTTCGTCATCGGGTCACCGTGGCACGCCGCCGGCGATCACTCCAGCGAGAACACGTAGACGGCGCCGCCCTTCGTGGTGGCCTTGTCGAGGCCGTTCTTGTACGCGATGCCGACCTCGCCGAGCGCCGCGTACGGGTCGTTGGGCGGCAGGTCCTGGGACACCGCCACTCCGAACCAGCCGCCGACGCCGGAGTAGACCGCGACGTACTGCTTCTTGTCCGGTCCCTGGAAGGTCATCGGGGAGCCGATGATGCCGGAGCCGACCTTGTGCTTCCACAGCAGCTTGCCGGTCTTGGCGTGGACCGCCTTGAACCAGCCGTCCATCGTTCCATAGAACACCACGTCGGTCTTGGTGGCCAGCACGCCGCCCCAGGCCGGCTGCTTCTCCTTGACGCCCCACACCTTCTTGCCGGTGGTCGCGTCCCAGGCGATGAGCTCGCCGAGGCTGCCGTCGCCGGGCCCCGGCTTCATCAGCACGTTCGCGCCGACGTACGGCGCGCCCGCGGTGTACTTGACCTCGGTGGCCTCGTAGTCCATGCACATGTTGTTGGTCGGGACGTAGAACAGCCCGGTGTTGGGCGAGAACGCCGCCGGCTGCTGATCCTTGCCGCCCATGGCGTTGGGACAGATGTCCTTGGTCACCTGGCCCTGCTTGGTCCGCTTGGAGCTGTCCTCGACGGGCCGGCCGGTCTTCTTGTCGATGCTCTTGGCCCAGTTGACGGCGACGAACGGCTCGGCGACCAGCAGCGTGCCGTTGCTGCGATCCATGGTGTAGGCGAACCCGTTGCGGTCGAAGTGGACGAGCGCCGGGACCTTCTTGCCCCCGATCGTGAGGTCCGCGAGGATGCTCTCGTTGACGCCGTCGTAGTCCCAGGCGTCGTGCGGCGTCATCTGGTAGCCCCACTTCGCCATCCCGGTGTCGGGATCGCGCGCCCAGATCGTCATCGACCACTTGTTGTCGCCGAGCCGCTGGTCGGGGTTCCAGGTCCCCGGGTTGCCGGTCGAGTAGTAGAACAGGTTCAGCTGCGGATCGTAGGAGTACCAGCCCCAGGTGGTGCCGCCGCCGCGCTTCCAGGCGTCGCCCTGCCACGTGCCGGTGCCCTGGCCCTTCTGGCCGTAGTGCGGGTTGGCCGCGTTGAAGTCCGGGGCGAGCTTGAGCTCCTCGTCCGGCCCCGTGCTGTAGGCCCGCCAGACCTGCTTGCCGCTGTTGATGTCGTACGCGGTCACGTGGCCGCGGACGCCGAACTCACCGCCGGAGATGCCGACGATGTACTTGTCCTTGACGATCAGGCCGGCGGCCGTGATGGTCTCGCCCTTGCTGGGATCGCCGTTCTTGGCCTTCCACAGCTCCTTGCCCGTGTTGGCGTCGAGCGCGATCACCTGGGCATCGAGCGTCGAGAACAGGATCTTGCCGTGCGTGTAGTTCAGGCCGCGGTGCACCAGATCGCAGCACGCGACCGGCACCGCCTTGGCGTCCTGCTTCGGCAGGTACTTCCACTTGATCGCGAAGTCCTTCGCCAGATCGACGGCGTAGACGATGTTGGGGTACGAGCTGACGATGTACATCGTCGAGCCGACGACCAGCGGCGCGCCCTCGTGGCCCTGGTTGGTGCCGGTCGACATCGACCACGCGACCTTCAGGTTCTTCACGTTGTCCGGCGTGATCTTGCTCAGCGTGCTGAAGCGGGTGGCGGAATAGTTCTTGGCCGGCAAGACCCACTGGGCATCGTCGCCCTGGAGCGACGCGGGGTCATCTCCGGTTGCCCCCTGGCCGTACGCCGCGACCGGCAGAACGGCCGCAATGACTCCAATGACGAGACTCTTCGTTCTCATGGGTAGCCTCCCATCTTTCATCACACGCTAGAAGAAACGAATGACGATGATTGCGCAACGGACACTATGCCAAGAATTACAGCCTGGCAACATCAGATTTACAATACAGTCCAGATTCCGTTGCGCCGGTCGCGGACGACCGGGCGGACCTCGTCCAGAATGCCCCGGCAGTTCGGACCTGGCGAAACCGCTTGTGCTGTACTACAGCTTGCGCATGCGATCTATCGTATTTGTCGCGGCTTTTGCGGCGCCGGTTGCGGCCGGCGCCCTCGCCGGCTGCAAGCAGAAGGCAGAGCCGGCCCAGGCCCCGGCTCCCGAGGAGCGAGTCTACATCTCCGACGAGGACGGCGGGAACGTCGTCGTCATCAACGCCGCCAGTGACGCGGTGGTCGCCCACATCCCGGTCGGCAAGCGGCCGCGCGGCCTGCGGGTGTCGCCCGACGGCACCCGGCTGTTCGTCGCGCTGTCGGGGCTGCCCAAGGCGGGCCCCGGGGTCGACGAGAGCAAGCTGCCGCCCGCCGACCCCAGCGCCGACGGGATCGGCATCGTCGACCTCGCCCAGCTCAAGCTGCTGCGCACGATCTCGGCCGGCAAGGATCCCGAGCTGTTCGACGTGACCAGCGACGGCAAGCGGCTGTGGGTCTCGAACGAGGACACCGCCGAGGCATCGCTGGTCGATGTCGACGCCGGCCAGGTCGTGCGGCGGGCGCCGGTCGGCAAGGAGCCGGAGGGCGTCGGCATCCAGCCGGGCGGCAAGGTCGTCTATGTCACCAACGAGGCCGACAACTCGGTGTCGGTGCTCGATCTCGAGACCGGTCAGGCGGTGGCGCAGATCGCCACCGGCGCCCGTCCCCGCTCGGTCGTGTTCACCGCCGACGGCACGCGCGCGTTCGTGTCGTGCGAGAACGCGCACCTGCTGACCCTGATCGACGCCAGGACCCACACGCGGACCGGCGATCTCGAGCTCCCCGGCGACGGGGTGCGCCCGATGGGCCTCGTGGTCTCGCCGGACGGCCGCACGCTCTATGCCTCCGGGGGCCGGGGCAAGACCGTGCACGTCATCGCGCTCGACGGCGCGGCGCCGCAGATCAAGAGCACGATCGCCAACGTCGGCGCGCGACCGTGGGGGATCGGCGTCACGAAGAAGGGCGACCGGCTGTACACCGCCAATGGCTCCGCCGGCGATGTCTCGGTCATCGACCTCGCCACCGGCACGGTGACGCGCCACATCGCGGTCGGCGGCTCGCCGTGGGGCCTCGTCATCCGCTGAGCGTCCGCCGGAGGGCGACGCCGAGGCCGGCGCCGAGGCCGGGGACGAGATCGACGGCCAGATCGCCGGCCGCGCGATCATGCAGCGCCTCCGCGAGCGGCGCGCGGCGCGGAGCCGGCGTCGTGCAGGCGCTCCCGGTGCCACGCGATGTGGTCCGCGATGAACGTCTGGATGAACCAGTACGAGTGGTCGTAGCCGGGGTGCCGGCGCACGATCAGGCGGGCGCCGGACGCGCGAGCCGCTTCCTCCAGCGCCTCGGGGTGCAGCTCGCGCTCGAGGAACTGGTCGGCGACGCCCTGGTCCACGAGGATCTCGCAGCCGCGCGGCGCGGCCCGCAGCAACGCGCTCGCGTCGTAGGCCTCCCACCGCGAGCGATCGGCGCCGAGGTAGCCGCCGAACGCCTTCTGGCCCCACGGCACGGCCATCGGGTTGGCGATCGGCGCGAACGCCGACACCGACTGGTAGCGCGCCGGGTTGCGCAGCGCGACGACCAGCGCGCCGTGGCCACCCATCGAGTGTCCGAAGATGCCGCGGCGCTCGCTGGCCGGGAACCGCGCCTCGATGATCGCCGGTAGCTCGTCGACCACGTAGCTGTACATCCGGTAGTGCTTCGCCCACGGCGACTCGGTGGCGTCGACGTAGAACCCCGCGCCGATCCCGAAGTCCCAGTGCTCGCGATC
>Ga0307476_10002990_pt1 | contig 10038 bp, 8 predicted proteins | sample atmos_gasesECM2C_2_FD_203314 | JGI IMG/M metagenome (GOLD analysis project Ga0307476, IMG submission 203314) | Hardwood forest soil microbial communities from Morgan-Monroe State Forest, Indiana, United States - atmos_gasesECM2C_05 | ecosystem: Environmental > Terrestrial > Soil > Temperate...
CTTGGAATCATTTCCGTCTTTCGAGTCCTTGCTGTCGTCATGCACTGAGATATCGCCGCCATGCTTTTGGGAATGGCACTCCAGAACCTTGCCGTACTTTTTTAACTTGTCGCGATAGAAGTCGACGATTTTGGCGGGGGCGTCGTCGGACTCGTACTTGGCCACCACCAGCTTCATTCCAAAGGCATCGGTCAGAATGCTCAGATTCGCCTGGTTCTTATCCTGATCCCGGCCCTCCGTTTTGAGGCGCGCCCCCGGATAGAGTGGCAAGCCGGCCTTGCGCGCGTCCGCGTCGCTGCCAACATGCAGGTCGCCAACGGTGCTTTGGATGTCGAAATTCTTATTCCGATTGTCGGAATCCTGCGCCATGAGGGGCAGCGTCAGGCCGAGGGTGAAAGCTAGTGCCATTGTCAGATGACGAAACATGAGGTCCTCCTGAAAAGTAAGCGGAGAATTTAGATTTCCGCATCCTTGCCATGGGTGCGTACATATACCAGCGAGAAACTTGAGCCTTTACCTTCGGGCTTCACGGCGACGATGTGCTGGTTTTCTTTCGTGCCGACTTTCAGTTCGATGTTGCTGCCACTTGTCCCCTCGCAGGCCAGTTCGTGTGAGCTGTGATTGGAGCGCTTCATGTCGGTGTTCACATCAAGGTGGCTGGTGTGGCATTCGAGCACGTGGCCGTACTTTTGCAACTGGTCCTTGTAATAGGCAACCAGCTTGGCGGGGGAATCGTCGGACTCGTACTCGAGGGCCACGACTTTAAGTCCGAAGCCAAAGCTTGAGATGTTTACGTTGGCGCTCTTGTCTTCACCGTTAGAATCTTTTTGCTTCAGGCGCGCCCCCGGATAGACCGAGAGGCCCACATCGGCCACGTTTGCGCCTTGGCTCACATGAATGCCGCCGACCAGAGTGTCGATATCGACCTGTTTGTCTTCGCCGTTCTGTTCTTTCTTCACGTTCACGCTGCAAGCGGGCAGAAGCAGAACGATAACAACGGCGAGCGTTAAGGCGGATGTGCTAATTTGCGATTTAGTTTTGCGCATGCGGAGACCCTCCTTCAGCGACCTGCGCCGGCCGTTCGAGACCGGCGCCGCGCTGGGCAATATTTGGGATCGTCACGGGTAAATGTCCGCGAATCGGAATCTCGCCGAAGAGCGCTTTGATTGCGCCCACTTCCGAGACCGTCGCGTTGGAAAATGTACACATGTAATTCTCAATCTTCGGGAAGTCGCTGGCAAGATAAGGATTACCCATAGCAACGACGACAGTTTTCGCCGCGGCGTGATCGAGCAACTGCTGCAGCAGCGTGCCGGTCGCGTCGGCCATACCCACGGAGTTGCCTATCTTCCCGGCGGTTGGAATCACATAGACTGCAGCTACCACGGTTTGTGCCTCGTCAACTGCTTTCAGAACCTCGTCGCTCATCCCGGCGGCGATGCGAGGATCCACATAAATCACATGCGCGTCCAGGATGCGGGCGCGAAGTTCACGTCCAAAGGCGCGGCCGGAATCTGTGCGTACATCGTCCGAAAAAAGGACGGCCACCACCTGATTGCGGGTCTCCTCTCTGGTCATATACGGAAGGCCAGCCTTGGCGGTTCCCTTTGATTTCAGGGGCAGCATTTTGCCGTTGTCGCGCACCAGCGTGATGGCTGAGTTGGCCACCTGCTGACCAAAAGCAACGTTTTCCGGCTTGCCGACGGCGGTTGCCAGCGCATTGAGGTCAACGGTGCGCGATTTATTGAGAGCCAATTCCCCCTTTAGTTTCAGAATCTTGAGGACAGAACGGTCGAGACGTTGCTTAGAAATCTCGCCTGATCGAACCGCCTTGATCATGGATTCGTATGAGGCGCCCAGGTCGGGCGGAATGATCAGCAGGTCGTTGCCAGCCTTGAAAGCTTCGACAGCTTCGCGGCCAATGTCGTTGGCGAAAAGATGGGTCAGGCCGGCCATGTCGAGAGCATCGGTCACAATGAGGCCCTTAAATCCAAGGTGCTGTTCCAGCAAGTCGGAAACGATGGATGGTGAAATCGTGGCGACGTGATTCGGATCGGAATCGAGCGCAGGTACTGTGACGTGCGCCACCATCACGGAGTCGACGCCGGCAGCGATCGCCTGGCGGAACGGCGGGAACTCGATCGAATCCAGATGAGCGCGGTCTCCGTTCACGCTGGCGACTCCCAGGTGCGAGTCGGTAGCAGTATCGCCGTGGCCGGGGAAATGTTTGACCGTAGTCAGCATTCCAGCCTCGTGCGCGCCTTTGATGTAGGCCGTGACCAGATCGCCGACTTGTTTTGGATCTTCCCCGAAGGAGCGGGTGTTGATGATGGGATTGGCAGGATTCGAGTTCACGTCAGCGTCCGGAAAAAAATTCCAGTGAACGCCGATGGCTCGGGCTTCATGGCCAGTAATCAGACCAAAAGTCTCGGCATCTTCGATGTTGCCATCGGCGCCGAAGGCCATGGCGTGAGGAAAGACAGTAGTCCCCAGCAAGCGGTTGGAGAGGCCGCGTTCAAAGTCCGCCGCGAACAGCAATGGCAGCTTGGACTCCCGCTGCAGGCGGTTGAGCAGTTCAGCAACTTCATAGGGCTCGGTGCGCAGAAGGAATGGACCGTCGACGTGCACCGACATGGTGAACGAGCCGACGTGATATTTCCGCATATCATCGAGCCATTGCAGGTATTCGGGACTCTCCACATTGAGGAAGCTGGCGCGGCACCAGATCATAAAGACCTGGCCGATTTTTTCTTCGACGGAAAGATGGCGAAGCGTCTTCTCGGCCCACTTGTCGCCACGAGTAGTGTTGAATGGAGCAGGGCGTGCCTGCTTGTCCTTGGCGAACGCGGGCAGTGACAGGGATAGAGCAAGAATGGTGGCGGAGAAGATTCGCGGCATGGAGGAACGATAGCAGAAGGACAGGTCTTGGGTATGTGGGGACAGCGGCCCTCGGCTGTTCCATCGGACCGAAGACCCGATGCTTCTTACCTCTGAGAAAGCGTCCGCGACCTAAGTCGAGCTTCCCTCGACGGACAGCCGAGGGCGGCTTCCCCACATTAACGCTGAGCGGCCACGGATCGCAGAGCTTCCCGTTGAATCGCAAAATCGTCGCCGAATCCTTTGAACCATTGCACATCCGGCTCGCGGCGGAACCAAGTGATCTGCCGTTTGGCATAATTGCGATGCGCCTGCTGTGCGGCCTGCACCGCCTGCTCGCGCGTCAACTCTCCCCGCAAGAGCTGAATTGCCTGCTTATATCCGAGCGACGCAAGCGGGCGCGCGGTTGCACCATATCTCTCAGTCAAGCGTTCGGTCTCTTCGATCAATCCGATCTCGAACATCCGGCGCGCGCGCTGGTTGATGCGATCGTAAAGTTCAGCGCGGTCCGGGTCGAGGCCAAGCCGCAGAATGCGGAAGCCGCGCAGCGGGTCGCGTCCCGCCAGCCAGAGTTCGGACATTTTTTGCCGCGACGCCAGGCAGACCTCGATGGCGCGGATCAGTTTGGGGATATCGTTGGCGTGAACTTTTTCCGCGGCAACGCGGTCGAGACGGCGGAGAATTCGGTGGAGATGATCGGAGCTGTGGTTCGCGAGACTTTCGCGCAAACGTTCGCGCAATTCTTCCGAGCGTTGCGGGCCGGGGAAGAGTCCTTCGAGTAGTGCGCGCAAGTATAGTCCCGTACCTCCAACGACGATGGGCAGCTGATAGCGCAGACTGATTTCGTTGAGTATTTGACGCGCCTGGCGAGCGTATTCACCGGCGGTGATGTACCGGGTGGGATCGACAACATCGAAAAGATGGTGAGGAGCACGCGCCCGTTCGGCGGCGCCAGGCTTGGCAGTGCCGACATCAAACTCCCGCACCATCGCGACCGAATCGCAGTTCACAATCTCGCCGTGGAACGTCTCCGCCAGCGCAAGCGCCAGCGCGGTCTTCCCGCTGGCGGTGGGGCCTAGGATCACCACCAGTAGCGGCCGGTGTGGGGCAATGTCGCCGTGTTCTGAACCCACGTTCAGCGCAGGCTCCAGTGAATGTGATGCCAGTAGCGCACCAGCGTGAGGACGAGCAGCAGAAGCGCGATCAGCAACAGTCCGGTCGCTTCCGATGCATAGACAGCGTGGCGGCGCTCTTTGTGCGCGTCGCGCAGGGCCTCAGGGGACGGCACGCGGATTTCTGGGGTAGGCACGCGGATATTGTAGCCCTGGCGGAACGAATTCCAATGCGCCGGGCGTTGCGCAGGCGGGATAGCCGAGGCGGTTGTCCCTGCAGCTTGAGTGCTAAACTACGGCGTCGTTCATGGCGGTGCCGGAAAACAAATCGAAAGTCGCGCGGTTTGGAGTGTTTGAGCTTGATCTCAGCGCGGGGGAACTGCGCAAGAGCGGCGTAAAGCTGCGCCTGCAGGAACAACCGTTCCAGGTACTGGCTTTGCTACTGGAACGGGCAGGAGAAGTAGTGGCGCGCGAAGAGTTGCAGCAGAAGCTGTGGCCCTCCGACACCTTCGTCGACTTCGACCACAGCCTGAACACGGCCATCAACAAGGTGCGCGAGGCCCTGGGAGATTCCGCTTCCAATCCGCGTTACGTGGAGACGCTGGCGCGCCGAGGATACCGGTTCATTGCTCCGGTTCAAACTTCGGCTCAAAGTGGAGAAGCACTGTCGGGAGACATGCACGTCGGGCAAATCCGTGATCCCGCGCCAGACCCATCGTTGGACTCCGCACCCTCGCTGGCGCTGCATCCAGAACTCGAAGTTCCCATTCCGCGTCGAACGATCACACGCGGACTTTTTGGGCTGATTCAGTTGATGTATCTGATCTTCTATCTCACGGCACTGTTTCGCCTGCATGATGTCCAGGCCGTAGCGGATTCATTTCTTCCCTTGTGGTCGGCGACGCTCCTTGCCGGAGTCGTGATGGTAACCGCCGGGGTGGGAATTCCACTCCGGCTCTATCTGATCTCGGCGGTGGGATTTGACTACCAGCGCCTCGGCGACAAGTTCCGTCGAGTGTTCCCGTTCGTGCTGGCTCAGGACGAATTGTGGGCGGTAGCTCCGTTCCTGCTGATCCAGGAGATTGGTTTGGGAGCCGCGTTCGCGGCAAGTGCCGCGCTCTTGTATCTGCCGTTCTCGGAGCGAACGCTCATTCGAATGGCATATATCGAGCCGCACATAAATTAGGCGAGTATTTCGATGGAACTGAACTCACCGATCATCCGTAACCACGTCTAAGCAGCTGGGCGAGGGTCTGTCTTGAGCTTGCCAAAGGTTTCTGTCCAGCGGAGGATTCTATGAAACTTAATGCGATGCAGCGCCTGTCGTTTGTGGTTTTCATGCCCATAATCTTCGGTGTACTGCCCGCCCATGCCGACGAATGGTCCAAGACTTACAACCTCAGCGGCAAACCCGAGCTGAGGATTGAAACTTCCGATGCAAACATCCGCGTGACGACGTGGGATCAGAACACGATTGAGGCTAAGGTCCTCACTTCGCATTACAAGATCGGCGAGGGCGGCATCCGCGTCGAAGAGCATCAGACTGGAGACTCGGTCGAAATTGATGTGCGCTACCCGCACCACAACTTCAACATCGAATGGGGCAACCATAAGGTCGACATTATTATCCAGATGCCGCGCGAAGGCCGTGTGAACCTGCGGACCGGCGATGGCAAAATCGACATTGCGGGATTGAAAGGCGAAATGGACCTCCACACCGGAGACGGCTCCGAGAATCTCGAAGAGGTCGACGGCAAGCTGCGCGCTACGACCGGCGACGGACACATCACGGCTCACGGCCGTTTCGATGAACTCGAACTTAAGACCGGGGATGGACACGTCGATGTCCGCGCTGCGGGCGGATCTTCACTGTCCACTGGCTGGCGACTGGAGACCGGCGACGGCAATGTTTCCCTCGAAGTCCCCGGCGAACTGGCGGCCGACGTAGACCTGCACACCAGCGACGGCCACATCGACCTCGACATGCCCATCACGACGGAAGGCAAGATTCGGCAGAACGAAGTCCGTGGCAAGCTCAACGGCGGTGGCAGTCTGCTAACAATCCGCACGGGAGATGGATCGATTCATTTGAGGAAAGGCTAGAGGTTTATAGTGTCTGACGTTTGTGTTATACTGTCTGACATGGCTTCTGACCGTATCACGGTCCGCGTGCCCAAGACACTTGGGATTCTTCTTCGGCACCGCTCCCGCGCCAAGGGGCAGACTCCCTCGGATCTAGTGCGGGTTGCACTGGAAACTTATCTCAAACGGCAAAGCGGACCACGTTCGGCCTATGAAATGGCGGAAGAAGCCGGATTGATTGGGTCCGTACGTCGTGCACCGACGGACCTGAGCACGAATCGCCGGCACTTTGAAGGCTTCGGAAAAAAGAAATGAGACGGATTCTAGTGGACACGGGTCCGCTGGTTGCTGTTCTTTCCCGCGAAGACGAATACCACACTGCCTGCCTAAGGGCATTGCGCGATATGCCGAGCCCTCTGTTCTCGTGCTGGCCGGTGGTCACTGAGGCGGCGTGGCTCTTGCGGGGATTTCCGGGAGCGTTGCAGCAGCTACTCCGAAGCGTCGACGGCAATTTTCTCGAACTACTACCTCTGGCAGGCGCGGAAGCTGAAGCGATCGCAGCGTTAATGAGACGGTATGAGGATATCCGTCCCCAACTCGCTGATGCGGCCTTGGTGTATCTTGCCGGGCGCGAGAAAATTGACACGATTTTTACGCTGGACCGCCGGGACTTCTCCATTTACCGGCGTGGACGTAAAAGCACCTTCCACATTGTTCCAGAGATGGTGTAAGGTGCATGACGCTGCACTCATTTTCTCGTGAATTAAAGGAAGGAACTTCAATGCAAGTCAGGCACCGCGGCCTTCTCGCGATCGCATTCATGTCACTCCTAGTTCTAGCCCACGCGCAGCAGCCCGCTATCGAAAAGGCTGAACCGGCGCTGGACGTCACGTCCATGGATCGCAGCGTTGATCCCTGTGTCGACTTTTTTGCCTATTCCTGCGGAGGGTGGATCAAGAGAAATCCGATCCCCCCCGATCAATCCTCATGGGACACATACTCCAAAATGCAGGATGAGAACCTCGGCCGCCTACGCGGGATTCTCGAAGCCGCGGCAGCGCCCGATCCGAAGCGCAACGCCGTCGATCAGAAGATTGGCGACTATTACGCTTCGTGCACGGACGAGAAGGCGATCGATGCCAAGGGAGCGGAGCCGCTCAAGCCATCGCTGGAAAGAATTGCAAGAATAAGCTCTAAGGCAGAAATCGCTGACGTGGCTGCCGCAATGATCGATGACAATGTTCTGTTTCGCTTCGAGTCGATTCAGGACTTCCGCGACGCGAATCAAGTCATCGCTAACGCCGATCAGGGTGGGCTTGGTCTTCCCGACCGGGACTACTACACCAAGGACGACGCTAAGTCGGTCGAGCTGCGCAAGCAGTACCTGGCGCACGTACAAAAAATGTTTGAGCTTCTCGGCGACACGCCCGAGACTGCGGCAGCCGAGGCGCAAACCGTGATGCGCATCGAAACCGCCTTGGCTAAGGGTTCGATGACACGAGTGGAACGGCGCGACCCCAAAGCTCTGGACCATAAAATGACCAGCGCAGAGCTGGAAAAGATTTCTCCCGAATTCCATTGGCAGATTTATTTCGCCAAGGTCGGAATGCCCTCCGTGTCGTCGTTGAATGTCAGCTCGCCTAATTTCTTCAAGACGTTGAACGAGGAACTCGACAAGGAGAGCCTGGCTGACTGGAAAACGTACTTGCGCTGGCACCTGGTGCGTGCCGACGCCCCGGATCTGTCTGCGCCCTTTTTGAATGAAAATTTCGCTTTTTACGGAAAGACTCTGCGCGGACAGCAGAAACTTCAGCCGCGCTGGAAACGCTGCACCCGCGCGGTCGATGGCGACCTGGGCGAAGCTTTGGGCCAAGCCTATGTGGAGAAGTATTTCAGTGCGGACGCGAAGCAGAAAGCGTTGAAGATCGTGAAGGAAATTCAGGCGGCAATGGAGCAGGACATAAACGGATTAAGCTGGATGTCGCCCACCACCAAGCGGCAGGCGCTGGCCAAACTGCATGGCATGGCCAATAAGATTGGATATCCCGACAAGTGGCGCGACTACGGCAAACTTGAGATCGTGCGCGGAGACGAACTGGGGAACGTAGAGCGCGCGCGGAAGTTCGAATTCGACCGCCAGTTGGCCAAGATCGGCAAGCCTGTGGACCGGGGCGAATGGGGCATGACTCCGCCGACGGTGAACGCCTATTACGATCCGCAGATGAACGATATCAACTTTCCCGCTGGCGTTTTGCAGCCCCCGGCGTTCGATCCCGACTCCGATGCTGCGCCCAACTACGGCGACACCGGCGGCACCATTGGACACGAGCTCACACACGGCTTCGACGATGAAGGGCGGCAGTTCGACGCCCAAGGAAATCTGCGAGACTGGTGGACTCCGGAAGATGGAAAAGAATTTGTAAAGCGCGCCAGTTGTGTCTCGGATCAGTATTCGACCTATACGATCATCGATGACATCAAGATCAATGGCAAGCTGACGCTGGGCGAAGATGTCGCCGATTTGGGCGGACTGATTCTGGCGTACATGGCGTGGAAGGATGACACCAGAGGCCAGACGCTGGACCCGATCGATGGCCTCACGCCCGACCAGCGCTTTTTCGTTGGCTACGGTCAAAGCTGGTGCGGCCAGAGCCGCGATGAGACCAAGCGGCTGCGGGCCACGGTCGACCCGCACTCTCCAGAAAAATATCGCACGAACGGAGTCGTCTCGAACATGCCCCAATTCCAGCAGGCGTTCCACTGCAAGGCCGGCTCGCCCATGGTGAATCCGAACCGTTGCAGCGTTTGGTAGAAGCACTTGCTGGAATCCGCGGCCTATTCGATTTGGTCGCCACTCTCGAAGGCGTCATCCCGAGTCCGGCGCATTTCAGCGGGGCGAGGGATCTCCCCTGGACGCTTACGACGTGCGTGGGCGTTGTGCTCGCGAGATACATCCCTTCGCCTGAAGAGCGTCAGGATGACTCCCCTCCAGCGGGAGACGCTGCCGACCTTACTGCAAATCAGCTTTATCGGGGTTGTAATAGAAGCGGAAGCGCAGCGCGAGATAAGGCCCGGTGAATTCGCTCGGCAGCGGCGGAAAGGGGTTGGAAGCCGTGATGCTGCCCCAGGCGGGGCGGTCGAGTGCAACGTCACCCGAAGTGGCGATCAAACGCATATCCGCAACCTTGCCGTCTTTCGTGATGGCAAACTCAATCGCGAGTTTCCCTTTTTTCATCTCGGCCGATTGCGGAATCAGGTGGTACCAGTTTTCTCTTACGTCCTGCAGAATGCGTTGCAGGTAAGGACCAAAATCCACCCCCTGGGTATCGCTCAGAATGTCTAGCGCGCCCTGCTGCCGACCGTGCGCTCCCGTGCCCAGACCGAAATCGCCTTCCTGACCCGCACCGCCGGCGCGGTTGGCTGCCGCCCCTTGCGCGGCCTGTTGAATCGCTTCTCCCGGAGTCATGCTATTCGCGTACTTGCTGAAAGAATTGTTTGGACGAGCTGGCATTTGCAACTGTGCCTGCTGGTCGCTCTGAAACTGCGGACGAGGTTGTGGCTGTCCCTGCTGCGGCTGCGCAGAAGGTGGTTGGTTCTGCGCCATGGCTGGCGGCGCCGGTTGTGACGTGCGCGGCCCGGTCATTCCAGGAGCGCCCGGAGGAGGCGTCGCTAGAATTTTGCGCAATTCTTTGGGATCAAGCTCGGGATGACGCGAGGTCGCTATGCGGTCTTTATCCGACGCGATGTTTGTGTTCGGCCTGCGTGTCGGCGTCTGCAAGTCCGGCGGTAGCGCCAGGAACGTAAGATTCTTGTCTTGGGTCGTCATTGGCACGACTACCGCAGTGTGCCATCCCAGCGTCTTCTCGATCAGGTTGAAGTTCCACAGCACAATGGTGAGAACCAGGTGCACGATGATCGAAATCCAGATGGCTTCGCGCCAGCGGGAGCGTTCCAAATCGTCCTGCAA
>Ga0307476_10002991_pt1 | contig 10036 bp, 7 predicted proteins | sample atmos_gasesECM2C_2_FD_203314 | JGI IMG/M metagenome (GOLD analysis project Ga0307476, IMG submission 203314) | Hardwood forest soil microbial communities from Morgan-Monroe State Forest, Indiana, United States - atmos_gasesECM2C_05 | ecosystem: Environmental > Terrestrial > Soil > Temperate...
TGGCGGGCGCCATACTGGCGGAATACGAATGGCAGTTTGAGGCAGCCCTGGCGAATGCCATCGGCGCCGCGCCCGTGGCCGCTCGCTGCGCCGCTGCCGGACTGAACGTCTCCGACCTTGCTCGCGCGCTGCATGCAACGGCGCGCGGCCTGAAACAGACTTGCAAGACTCAAGAAGAATTTCTCACGGCCATGACGGCTGCGGTCCGAATGGCATGCAGCCGTTGAGTCCGCGGCGCCAGAGGGGTTTGCTCCATGACAAAATCGACTAAATTCGGCCGACGGTCCACCGCGGATCAAGTCCTGGCGGGAGTTGACCTGACAGGCAGGCACATCATCGTCACGGGATGCAATTCAGGACTCGGGCTTGAAACGCTGAATGCTTTTGCCGCCAACGGCGCGGCCGTGATCGGAATGGCGCGCACTATCGAAGCGGCATCGCGGGCCTGCGCCCAGGCGAGTCCCGCCTGCATTCCAGTGGGCTGCGACCTGTCAGATTTCGATTCGGTCAGCACTGCGCTCGACACTATCCGCGGCTTGTCAGTGCCGCTCGATGCCATTGTCGCCAATGCCGCCGCCGCGAATCTGCCGTCCTTGCAGACTCGTTATGGGATCGAGAAGCAGTTTCTCACCAATCACATCGGCCATTTCATGCTGGTGAATGGAATTGCGGATTTATTGCGAGATGGCAGCGCGCGCATCGTGATGGTCAGCAGCGAGGCGAGCGTCGGCCGAACGGGCCGCGATGGCATCATGTTCGACAATCTCGACGGCGGGCAATTTTACGATCCGTCGATATTCTATGCGCAATCAAAATTGGCAAACGCGCTGTACGCCAAGGAGTTGTCGCGACGCCTGGCCGCACGCGGCATCGCCGCCAATTCTGCCGATCCTGGCGCCGCGCGCACGCGTATTCGCAAGGGGTTTTTCACACGGCTGTTCGCCAAGACGGCTGCGCAGGCAGCCGCGACGCAGGCGCTGCTGGCGGCAAGCCCCGAGGTTTCCGGCATCACAGGCGAGTGCTGGTCGAATTGCAACATCGTCGCAGGCAATGCTCTGTTGCGGGACACCGTGCTGGCCCGGCGCCTTTGGGACGTATCACAGGAAATTCTCGATGCGCGCAGCAGCGGCAAATCGGCTCTGCCGCGGGCCGCTTAAGTCCCGGCAAATCACGCTGATTCGCTGTTCGAAGCGTCAATTGACTCGCCCGGATCGTCAATTGACTTGCCTAGATATATCACTTACATTCGTTGGCCCCTGCGGGCATATGCCCGTATCCAATGATAGGTAGCACATCGTTTGCTCGCGCTTGTCCCGTTAGCGCCCTCCTTTCGCTGTGCTGATCCGCGCCGTCCGGTGCGGCGACTAACGGGTCCGGTTCGCGTCGGAGCGCAGCATGTGGATCGTTAGAGTAGCCCTACAGCGGCCCTACACATTCCTCATGCTGGCGGTGTTGATCGTGCTGCTCGGCGGCTACTCGATCTTGAATACCGCGACGGATATTTTCCCGAACATCAAGATCCCCATCGCCGCGGTGATTTGGCGCTACAACGGCATCCTGCCGGAGGAGATCGCAAACCGGATTGTGTTGTTCTCGGAGCGCACGGCGCAGACGGTGGTGAACGACGTCGAACACACCGAGTCGCAATCGGTGGTCGGCACCTCGATCGTAAAATATTTCTTCCAGCCGGGCGTCGATCAAGCGCTGTCGGTCGCGCAAATTACGGCGGTTTCGCAATCGCAAATTGCCTTCTCGCCGCCCGGCACGACCTCGCCGTTCATTTTGTCGTATAACGCGTCCTCGGTGCCGATTCTGCAGCTCGCGCTCAGCAGTCCTACCTTAAGTGAAGCGCGTCTGTTCGACCTGGCTAATACCATTTTGCGCACCCAGCTATCGACGGTACAGGGCGCGTCGATCCCTTGGCCCTACGGCGGCAAGCAGCGCCAAGTGCAAGTGGATCTCGATCCGCAAGCCCTGAGCTCGCACGGCTTGTCGGGCAACGACGTGGTGGCGGCGATCGGCGCGCAAAATCTGATTCTGCCGGCGGGAACGGAAAAAATCGGCGCCCTGGAATACTTCATCAAGGTCAATTCCAGCCCGCTGACGATCGATGAGTTGAACAACCTGCCGATTCGCGCGAACAACGGCACGGTAACCTATGTGCGGGACGTGGCCCACGTGCGGGATGGCTATGCGCCGCAAACCAACATGGTTCGCTTGGGCGGCCGGCGCGCACTACTGATAAGCGTACTGAAGACCGGCAAAGCATCGACTATCGACATCATCAATGGCATCAACCAGAAGCTGCCGCAGATCCGCGCGGTCATGCCGCCGGACCTCAGAATCGAGGCGCTCAGCGATCAATCGCTATTCGTGCGCGCCGCCATCTCCGGCGTCATACGCGAGGCGGTGATCGCAGGCGCGCTGACCGGATTGCTGATCCTGCTGTTTCTGGGAAGCTGGCGCAGCACCCTGATCATTACGATCTCGATTCCGCTGTCGATTCTCGCCTCCATTTGTTGTCTGTCGGCGCTGGGCGAGACCATCAACATCATGACCTTGGGCGGCTTGGCGCTGGCGGTGGGCATTCTGGTCGACGATGCGACCGTGACCATCGAAAATATCAATTATCACCTCGAGCAAGGCAAGGACGTCGAAGCCGCCATTCTCGATGGCGCGCATCAGATCGCCTTGCCGGCTCTCGTTTCCACGCTTTCCATATGCATTGTGTTCGTGCCGATGTTTTTGCTGGCCGGCATCGCCAAGTTTCTGTTCATACCCCTGGCGGAAGCGGTGGTGTTCGCGATGCTGGCTTCCTACCTGCTATCGCGCACCTTGGTGCCGACGCTCGCTAAATTCTGGCTCAAAAAACACGATGCCAAGCGCAAGCAGCCGGGCTTCCTAGGACGCCTTCAATTGCGATTCGAGCGCGGCTTCGAACGCTTGCGCGAGAACTATCATGCCTTGCTCGGCTCGGCGCTCGCGAGCGGTCCGCGCTTTGCCGCTATTTTTCTGGGCGCCATGATTGCCACCGCGATCCTGGCGTTCCCGATCGGGCCGCTGCCCGGATTGGGACAGGACTTCTTCCCCTCCGTCGACGGCGGCCAAATCAAGCTGCATTTTCGGGCGCGCACCGGGACACGCATTGAGGAAACCGCTGCACTCGCAGATCGCGTCGAAGCAACGATCCGGGAGATCATCCCAGCAAAGCAAATCAGCAGCATCGTCGATAACCTAGGTCTGCCCTACAGCGGTATTAATCTGTCCTATAGCACCTCGGCTCCGGTGGGTCCCGGGGATGCGGATGTCTATGTCAACCTCGCCGAAGACCACAAACCCACGGTGCAATATGTCCGCGCCCTGCGCAAGAAGCTGACCGCCACCTATCCGTCCACTCAATTTGCTTTTCTGCCGGCCGATATGATCGGGCAAATCTTGAACTTCGGCCTCCCGGCGCCGATCGATATCCAGATCGTCGGCGAGAACGTTCAAGCCAATCACGAGTTTGCCAATGTGCTGCTGCAGAAACTGCATGCCGTCGCGGGTGCGGTGGATCTGCGCATACACCAATCCGGCGACTATCCGCAGATCAGCGTCGATGTCGATCGTACCAAAGCTCAACTGGTCGGCCTGACGGAGCAAAACGTGGCGGGCAATATGCTGGTATCTCTGTCGGGTAGTTTCCAGACCTCGCCGAGCTTTTGGGTCGACCCGCAATCCGGAACTCAATACCAGGTGGCCACCCAAACTCCGCAGTACCGCCTCGAGACTCTCAATGACCTAGGCAACACGCCGCTGAGCGGCGGTGGGGCCGGCGGATCGCAGCTGCTTTCCAATGTGTCGAACTTTTATCGCAGCGTCGCCCCTGCGGTCGTGAGCCACTACAATGCAACGAACGTGCTCGACATTTTCGGCTCGGTAGACGGTACCGACTTGGGTTATGTCTCCGCACAAATCGACAAAATCGTTGAGGGCGCGAAAAAGGATCTGCCGAAGGGGTCGACGATTGTCGTGCGCGGCCAAGTGCAAACGATGAAGGCATCCTTCAACGGTCTGCTGATCGGCCTGATTGGCGCCATCGTGCTGGTCTATATGTTGATCGTCGTCAATTTTCAGTCTTTGCTCGATCCCTTTATCATCATTACTGCGCTGCCGGCTGCGCTCGCGGGCATCGTCTGGATGCTGTTTCTCACGCACACGACCGTGAGTGTGCCCGCCCTCACCGGGGCCATCATGTGCATGGGTGTGGCGACTGCCAATAGTGTGCTGGTGATCAGTTTCGCACGCGAGCGCATGAACGCCGGCGACACGGCCCTGCAGGCCGCCCTTCAGGCTGGTTTCACGCGTCTGCGCCCGGTGCTGATGACGGCCCTGGCGATGATCATCGGCATGATTCCGATGGCGTTGGGATTGGGAGATGGCGGGGAGCAGAATGCGCCGTTGGGGCGCGCCGTCATCGGCGGTCTGATTTTTGCAACGGTCGCAACCTTGTTTTTTGTACCGACCGTATTTTCGATTATTCACGGGCGCGGCTCGCTGCAGCCGCTTGCACCCGCGGAGACTGTCCATGTCTGATAAGAAAATCCGCCGCTACGCTTGGATTGCATTGATCATTGCAATTGCGCTCGGCGTCTGGGGCGAAATCAGCCGGGTGCTCGCTCGCGGCGAACTCGTCAAGCAAAACACGGAGGCGGCGATACCGACCGTGACGACCACGACCGCCGAACCCAGTGCGGCCGGCGAAGAATTGATACTGCCGGGCGCTGTGCAGGCATTTATCGAGGCGCCGATCTACGCGCGCACGAGCGGCTATCTTAAGTCCTGGGAGACCGACATCGGCTCGCGGGTTGCGAAGGGGCAATTGCTCGCGCAGATCGAAACCCCGGAAGTCGATCAGCAGCTGACCCAGGCGCAAGCCGATCTGGCCACCGCCCGTGCGAACGAGAATCTGTCGAAGAGCACCAACGTTCGTTGGCAAGGCCTGCTTGCCACCCAGTCCGTATCCAAGCAGGACGCGGACGAAAAAGCGGGCGATGCGGCCGCGAAGAAGGCCGCCGCCGATTCAGCCGCGGCCAATGTGGCGCGGCTGCGCGATTTGGAATCGTTCAAGCGCGTGGTCGCTCCCTTCACCGGTGTCATTACCGCTCGCAATACCGACGTCGGTGCGTTGATCAACGCGGGGCAAAGCGCCGGAACGGAACTGTTTCGTATTGCCGATACGCACAAGCTGCGCATTTATGTCCGTGTGCCGGAACCGTTTGCCTCGGTCACCCAGCCAGGGCTCGAAGCCGCGCTGCATTTTACGGAATACGCCGAGCGTAGTTTTCCGGCGAAAATCGTGCGCACGTCGAATTCCCTGGACCCGGCGCTGCGCACCTTGCAGGTTGAACTCGAATTGGATAACGCCAAGGGTGAAATCTTCCCCGGGGCCTATGCGGAGGTGCACTTCAAGCTCCCTGCCAACGCCGAAACTCTGCGCCTGCCGGCCAATACAGTGCTGTTCCGCGCCGCGGGCCTGCAGGTCGCCACCCTCGACGCTCAACAGCGCGTCAAACTCAAGAGCATCGTTCAGGGCCGCGACTTCGGCAATTCAATCGAGGTGCTCTCGGGCCTCGCACCGCACGAACGGGTCGTCCTGAATCCCCCGGATTCCATCGCCGATGGCGTGCAGGTGCGAATCGCCGCGCCCGATGGCGCGCAGACCGGGTCCGGCGCCGCTGCGCCTGCGGCCCCTGGAAAAACCTGATGGAGGCCAAAGAGTCTGTCTCAATATTCCGCCTGCCTCCGTATTGCGGCCTTGCATTGATCGCGGCGATCCAGACCCTGAGCGCCTGTTCATTCGCGCCCACCTATAAAACTCCGGAGAGTGCGCCGCCTACGGCCGCCTACAAGGAAGCAGGCGATTGGAAGCCTGCGGAACCTGCGGATGCGCAGGCTCGCGGCGCATGGTGGGCGATTTTTCAAGACCCGACCCTCGAGACTCTCGAGGCGCAGATGCCTGATGCCAACCAGGATCTCAAGGCGGCCTTTGCGAGACTGCAGCAGGCGCGCGCGGCGACGCGAATCGCACGGGCGGATCTATTTCCAACGCTCAACATTGGATCCTCGGCGACCCGATCGCGCACCTCGGTCAACTCCCCCACATTTCCGCCCGGTGCGGAACCGGTCGCCAATAATTTTGATCTGCAGGCGGACCTGTCCTACGAGATCGACCTCTGGGGCCGGGTGCGCAATACCGTCGCCGCGGCGCGGGCCAACCAGCAAGCGAGCGCCGCGGATCTTGCGACGCTTGCCTTGAGCGTTCAGGCCGAACTGGCGAGCGATTACTTCTCTCTGCGCTCGCAGGACACGCAGCAACAACTGCTCGACCGGACCGTCGTGGACTACGCGAGGGCGCTGGAACTCACCCTAAATCTATACAACGGCGGCGCCGCGGCGCTGACCGATGTCGCTCAGGCACAGGCGCAGCTGGAAACGGCGCGCACTCAGGCCGCCGATATCCGCCTGCAACGTGCGCAGACCGAGCACGCGATTGCCGTGTTGCTGGGAAAAAATCCTTCGGCGTTCCACATGGACGCCAGCCCCTTGGCGATTTCCGTCGCACCGCCGCCCCTCGATCCAGGATTGCCCTCCTCCCTATTGGAGCGACGTCCCGACGTCGCGGCCGCGGAGCGCCGCACCGCGGCCGCCAACGCGCAAATCGGCGTCGCGCGTGCGGCCTATTTTCCGGTATTCAGCCTGGGCGCAGCCGCGGGCTTCGAGAGCACCACAACGTCGAACTGGCTCAGTGCGCCCAGCCAATTGTGGTCCGCGGGCCCAGCGGCCGGCGTGCTGACCGTCTTCGACGCCGGTCGGCATCGGGCGCAGTCCGCTCAGGCGAAAGCGGCCTACGATGAGCAGGTCGCAGACTATCGGAACACCGTGCTGACCGCCTATCAGGAGGTTGAAGACAACCTTGCGGCACTCCGGCAGTTGCAGCAGGAGAGCGTCAGCGAAGCGGCCGCCGTCAAAGCCACCGCCACGGCGCTGGAGCAGGCTCAGTATCGCTACAAGGCGGGTCTGGTCACCTATCTCGAAGTGGCGACCGCGGAAAACACCTCGCTGCAGGCGCAACTCGCGAATGTATCGATTCAACTCAGGCGTCTGAGCGCAAGTGTGCTGCTCGTCAAGGCGCTTGGCGGCGGTTGGCGCAGCGGCGATCTGTCCGCTGACGGAACCGCGCGGCCGCGCTGACGCCAACCCGCTATTGGCCGCCGAGATTGTCGGCCGCAAATCCCCAGTTCGCGAGCTTCTCGATAAGCGCATTGACGTAGTCCACGCGCCGATTCTGATAGTCCAAATAGTACGCGTGCTCCCAGACGTCGATCGTCAACAGCGGTTTCGGGCCGCCTGCTACGGGAGTCTCGGCGTCGGGCGTCTTGAGAATCTTGAGCTTCTCCCCGTCTTGCACCAGCCACGCCCAGCCGCTGCCGAACTGTCCGACGGCCGCCTTGGACAATTCCTTTTTGCATTGCTCCACGCCGCCGAACGAAGTCTCCATCAGGCGCTTAAGGGTTGCCGGCGGTTCTCCGCCGCCCTTCGGCTTGAGACTCTTCCAATAGAATGTGTGATTCCACGCCTGTCCGGCATTGTGGAATATGGCGCTCTGATCGGGCTCGCCCGCTGTGGCTTTGATTATTTTCTCCAGCGGCATATCGGCGAACTCCGTGCCCACGATCAATTTATTCAGCGTCTCCACGTAGGTCTTGTGATGCTTGCCGTAGTGAAAGTTCAGCGTATTGGCCGAAATGACCGGCGCGAGTGAACCCTGATCGAAGGGAAGCGGCGGCAGAGCAATCGGTTGAGACAAAACAGCTGCGGTGTTCATGGGCACTCCTTCGGGTATTGCCGGCGTCCGGGGAAATAAGCACCAACCTTAGCGAAGGCGAAATTTCCCGGGTGCCGGCATCCGCCAGCAGGCCGCGTAGGCTTACGCTGACTCAGCGGCGGGTGAAATTCTCCCCGCCCGTCGCTATCCCCGCGCGTCGGTATCCCGCCCGTTCATATCCGCGCCATGCTGCCTATTTCTTCGTGCACAACCGCACCTCGCCGCTGTTGCTCGTGAGATGCACGCGGGCGGACGTGTCGCCGGTCTTGAAAGTCAAGCGTTTGCCAGGTCCGTGCCGTGGTTCGACCGGCTTTGGGCCGAAGCAATTGTCGATATCGCCGCTCAAGGTTTGTACGTCGAAATCCGCGGCGGGCTCGGCGGCGAAGTTCAACTTGATGTCGCCGCTCACGGACTCACCGTCGATTTGCGCATCGGCACTCGCCCCCAGCGTTGCGGAAATGCCGCCCGATACGCTCTTGAATCGAGCGTGAGACACGGTCCCCAAGGTCAACCGCACATCGCCGCTCACGGTCGTGGCCTCGATATCGGTATTGCCGCCGGTCAGCACGATATCGCCGCTGATGGCCTTGACCTCGATCCTTTTGGCCGCGGTCGCGGTGAAGTGAATATCGCCGCTCACATCGTTGGCGCGCAGATCCCCGCCGCCGTCGCCGCTGATATTGCCGCTGACCGTCCGCAGCTCCAGCGCGCCGCGGACCGCCGAAACCTTCAGGTCGGAACTCACCAGCGAGGCGGATACCGAACTGTTCGTGGGCACATGGATCACCAAGTGCGCATCGCCGTCGTTCATGTTCCAATGCGCGCCCCTCGGCAACACGACGCGTATCGAGGTGCGGTTGCCGTCGCCGGTCACATCGACGCGCTCCACGTCCCTGCCGATCGTGCCGGTCACCGCGACCTCAGGCTTATCCCAGCCCTGCACATCGATCAGGCCGGCGACATTGTCGATCTCGACCTCGCCTTGAGGGTTGGCCGGACGGTGTTCGTCAACGGAAGTCGCGGCGTGCGCAGGCGACCAGGCGCAAGTCAGCAGCGCGAGCGCACCGAGGCGGATGGGGCTCTTCAAGTGCTTTGCGAATGAAACGGGTGCCATGGTCAAATCCTCGTCATAGTGGGTTGGGTGGCCTGAACGACGCGGTCGTACAGGTCGAACTCATCGTGCCAGGTGCTCTCCCAAAGCTGTTCGAGCACCGGGCTTTGCGGATCGGCGGCCAGCGCCTTGCGAATATCTTCATGCGCCTTTTGAATGACCGCCAAACTAGCTTCGATTTTCGCGCGAGTCGCAGGCTCGAGCAGCGTCAGGCGTTCACGAAACGTCTTTTCCACCGCGTCGCGCGCCAGCACGTATTTCGGATCGCGCGGCTCCTCGAATGAATTGGTGGCGGCCGTGGTCTGAATGACGCGCGGCACCGTTCGGCTCTCGAGGATTGCCCAGGTAAAGAAGCTGGCGAGACCGGCGGCGGCCATCGCAATGGCCGCGGCGAGCGCCATCGGCGGCGCGCGCCGCGTTCTGTGCGATAGCCGCGCTGCGATGCCCGGCCACAAATGGCCTGGCGGCGCGACGTCCTTTGGCAAACCCGCGATCAGCCTGTCAAGAGAATCTTGTTGGCGATCGTTCATGTTTCCTCCAGTCCCAGATTTGAACTCAGTAGCTGACGCGCACGATGCAGCTGAGCTTTGCAGGTTCCTTCCGCGACGCCCAGAGCGCTTGCGGCTTCCGCATGGCTGAATCCGTAGATGCCGACCAGCACGAGCACATGCCGTGCGCCATCGGGCAGCGCGGCGATGGCGCGCTCAACATCGAGGGGCGGCGCGCCGCTGCTTAAGTCGGCGCGATCGGGCAGTCCCTGCAAGGGCTCGGCAACCTCGTATTCAGCCCTTAAGCCCTTGCGGCGCGAGAGCACGCAATTGACCGCGATCTTGTGCAGCCAGGTGGAAAATCGGCTGCGGCGCTCAAAGCGGCCCAAAGCCCGCCAGGCTGCGACAAAGGATTCTTGGGTACAATCCTCCGCGGCCTCGCGTTGTCCGGTGAGCCGCAGACACAAACCGTAGATACGCGGCGAGAATTGACGGTACAGGCGCTCAAATGCCGCCATATCGCCGGCAGCGGCCGCGGCGATCGTATCCAACGGCTCACTGCTCGAATCC
>Ga0307476_10002992_pt1 | contig 10035 bp, 6 predicted proteins | sample atmos_gasesECM2C_2_FD_203314 | JGI IMG/M metagenome (GOLD analysis project Ga0307476, IMG submission 203314) | Hardwood forest soil microbial communities from Morgan-Monroe State Forest, Indiana, United States - atmos_gasesECM2C_05 | ecosystem: Environmental > Terrestrial > Soil > Temperate...
CACTTCGGTGATGCGGACCTGTTGATCGTTGATCCAGCTCAGATTGCGCGAGAACCAGTTGAGGGCCGCGCGGACTTCGGGGGATTCGGTGACTTGGCTGGCGTGAGCGGCGCGGTGCGACGCGCCGACGGTGCGGACAGGCATGGTCGAAAGGATAACGCAAAGAAGGAGATGTTTCACCGCGGAGTTCCAGATGGGCGCTCGGAAATCTTTCGATGGAGCAAAGAAATTCCGCGACTCGATGACGCACACAAAAATGATTCGGAGCCTAGCATCCGCAGAGGGCCTCGATTTCGGCGTCGGTCAGGACTCGAGCCGACTGTTTGGCGGCGATCAGGATGCGATTCACTTTGTTTTCGTCGGCGGGGATTTTGTGGCGTTCGAGCCAAAACATCACGTTGGATTTGCCGCTCATGGGGCCGATCTCGATGATTTGATCGAGGCCAAAGAGATGCGACGGGACGCCGCTGTAGACGATGTCGGCCAGGGCCGGATTGCTGTGAAAGGCTTTGACGATCGCGGCAGCGTGGACGCCGGTCGCGGTGCGAAAGGCGTCGTGGCCGATGACCGGATAGTTCGGCGGAATCGTCGTGTGCGTCGCGACGGCAACCTTTTCGCAATACTCCTTGAGGCGTGATAGATCGCGATCGATCAGACCCATCAGGCGCAGATTTACGAGCATGAGTTCCATCGGGGTGTTGCCGACGCGCTCGCCGAGCGAATTCGCAGCTGCGTGAATCTGCTGGGCACCGCCGGCGATAGCGGCTAGGGAGTTGGCGATGGCCAGGCCGCGGTCGTTGTGGCCATGCCAATCGATGCGAACGTTCTGACCGCTCGGCTTGACGATTTCGTCGACGGCAAATTTGATCAGGTTGTAGGCGCCTTGCGGCGTTGCGTGCCCGACTGTGTCGCACAGCACGATGGCGCGCGAGCCGTTGCGAATGGCGGTGGTGTAAAGGCGTTTCACGGTTTCGCGGTCGGTGCGAATCGTGTCTTCGGTTACGAACATCGATGGCAAGTTGTGTTCGACGACAAACTTGACGGCTTTTTCTGTGGTGCGCTCGAGATGGTCGACGGTCCAGTCCTCGACGAGGCGACGGATTGGGCTTGAGCCGAGGAACGTCGCGGCTTCGATCGCGATGCCGACGCGTTGGGATATTTCGGCAATGGGGCGGATGTCGGCTTCGACCGTGCGCGCGGCACAGTTCGGGCGGATTTTCATCCGATGGGTGGCGATTTCGCGCGCGAGGGCTTCGGTGTGTTCGACGGCGCGCGGTCCGGCGCCGGGCAGGCCGATGTTGAGCGACTCGATACCGAGAGACTCCATCAGGTGGACGATTTCGATTTTTTCGTCGATGGTGGGGTCGTAGACGGAGGGATTTTGCAGGCCGTCACGGAGAGTTTCGTCGTTCAGGAGCACGCGCGTGCCAGGAGGGATGGGGAGCGGCGCTACAGTATTCCAGTCGTAGACAAATTCGGAGTTCGGTGGACCACCCATGGTCGTATTCTATCGTGATTGAGTCACGTAAGGATGATTGTGTGCTTCTCTTGGCTAACCGAGGGAGTAGGAATTGACAGATTGGCCGAACTGGGGCGATCGCGTGTTTTCCAAAGCTTCGAGTAATCATCGAAGGCGAACCAACCCCGCTCTCACTTTGGATCAAACCTCGAGATCAGCGAGCTCGTATCGATACAACCTCGCAAATCGGCAACATCGATGACTTATGCCGCGTGGTGCTTTGTGCAGCCGGCAGCAGGAGATGTTGAGACCGATTGGATCCAACGGTGTGGCTGTTGCGTTTATAGAAGATCTCCCTTGATCAAACCATTCGCGATGACCTGCATCGTTGGAGATCACGAGGATACCTTCGCTGAGTGCGAACCCTTGTTCCGTCACACGCTGAACGACCAGGAATTCAAAGCGTTTTCCGATAAGTTCCATAAATTGAAAGCAAATTTCAGCCCGCTCATCGCGTTTCTAACGCACGCGTGAAAATCACAAACCGTGGTCGCGGAATATGGTTTTTAGCGCCGCGCGGGCGTTACTCAGCCGGGTTTTGAGTTTAGCGGCGTATTCGAATTGCAGGAACGCATCCGCGGCCTGGCCGACATCTTTGCCGTAGCGGAACCACCACGGTTTGGCGCGGCCGGGCATGCGATCGACGTCGATATATTTCGTTTGCACCACTTCGAGCAGGCCGGCTTTGCCGTGGGTGCGGCCCCAGCCGCTCAGACCGCAGCCACCGTGGGGGGCTTCGGCGATCGCGAAGTAGCTGATGGCGTCGTTGACCATAACGGCGCCGGCGCGAAGTTTCGCAGCAATGGCCTTGCCGCGTGCGGCGTCGCGGGTCCAGACGCTGGCCGAGAGCGCGAAAGGAGACCGGTTCGCGCGAGTGACGGCTTGCTCCGCGTCGTCGACACGCGGGTGGATCGCCAGTATCGGCCCGAAGGTTTCTTCTCGAAAGAGTCGCGATGCTGAATCGACATTGACGATGACCGTTGGCTCGAAGAAATTCGGGCCGAGGTCGGGACGCGGCTTGCCGCCGCACAACACTTTTGCGCCCAGCGCGACCGCGTCGTCGATCAACGCCGTCATGCGCTCGACATGTTGAGGACGGATGAGGGGGCCGACGTCGGTAGCAGGATCGCTGCCGGGGCCCAGACGAAGCTTTTTTGTTTTCTCGACGCAGAGTTCCGCGAATTTTTCGCTGACGCTTTGCTCGACGAAAATGCGCTCGACGGAAAGGCACACCTGGCCGCAGTTCGTGAAACTTCCCCATACAGCGCCGCTCGCGGCAACATCGAGGTCGGCGTCGGCGAGAACAATCATGGCGTCTTTGCCGCCAAGTTCCAGAGTCGTTGGAATCAAGCGCTTCCCGCACGCTTCGGCCACGCGGCGGCCGGTTTCGACACTTCCGGTAAAAACAATCTTGTCGGGAGCTGCATCGATGAGCGCCTGGCCGACGTCCGCTCCGCCCTGGATGATGGTCACCAAACCAGGCGGAAAACCCGGGAAGCCGAACAGCTTTTCAATCCAGGCGCCGCAGTGCGGGGTGAACTCGCTCGTCTTGCAGATTACGGCGTTTCCCGCGACCAGCGCCGGAATAATCTGACCGATGGGAATCGCCAGCGGATAATTCCACGAACTGATGATGCCGATCACGCCAAGCGGTTCGTAGGTGAGCGGACCGGTTTTTGCCTTGGCCGCGAGACTATGGTGCGGGACCGATTGGGGACGCAGCAGGGTTGCAGCGTTCTTGTAGAAGTATTCTGCGGTGTCGAGCGCCACAAAAATATCAGCGAACAGCGCCTCAACGCGTGGCTTGCCGGACTCCATGACGATGAGATCGGCCAGCTCGTCGCGCGACCCGAGGATGAAATTGCGCAGGCGTTTCAATTTTGCGGTGCGTTCAGAGATCGGCGTTCGCGCCCATCGGGCCTGAGCGATTCGAGCGTTGGCAACGCATCCAGGTAAACACGAGGGATCGGTCCGCTCACGGCCGCCATTCACTTCACCCGTTGCCGGGTTGATGGACGGAATCTGCTCGGCGGTCGTGGGTGCCTGCATGTCGGGATTCTAACTGAATGTCCGGCAGTGGGGAGTTTGCTGCTAGGATGATGCGCCAAACTCAAACCAAGGAGTCTTTATGCACCGCTTTTCGCTACGGGCGACGGCGTTCGCCGCGCTGTCAGTCTCGCTCACCGCTGCAGTCGTCAATCCTCAACAAGGCAATCAGACACAACGCTACCCCCAATTTGAGAACGATGAAGTGCGGGTGTGGAAGTCGGTGGTGATGCCGAATACTCCGCTTGCGATGCACCGTCACGAGCACGGGCGCGTCATTATCGCGCTGGCCGGTGGCACGATGAAAATTGTGGAAAGCGGTGGCGGCGAAGAAAAGCACGTATGGGAGACCGACAAAGCCTATTGGCTCCCGAAAAATCCGCCGGGGGAAACGCACTCCGACGTGAATGCCGGTGACAAACCGATCGAAGTGATGGTCGTCGAGATCAAGAACGACAAGTAGACCCGCGTGTCAGCCCGGCAGTCGTTAGAGTTCGGTCCGTACGCGGGATTGATGTGACCGGCGCTGCAGCTAGTGTTGCGGTTGACTCGCCGGCTGCGGTTCGTTTTGCGGTGCCGGCTCCGCCGGCTCGGCTGGCGGAGCCGGGCCGATGACCTTCGGATCCATCGCCACGGACAAGGTGACGGTGTTCACCGCGGAAGGATCGTCGCGCAACTTGATGAAGAGACCGCCGTCACCGGGATGCGGCACGTTGAGCGTCGAATCGATGAAGTCGGTCGGCACGGGCGCGTTGTGTGCGAATTGTTGATCGGATGCGACCGAATCGATCAGAAAAAGATTGCTGCCGCTCAGACGGCACGGCTGGTCAGCGCTGTCGGGACAATGAATCTCCTTTAGCACAGGTACACGAACCAGCGTCGCAAGAGACTGCCAGTCGCCTTTCGTGCCGTCGTCCTGAATCGGACGGAACTGGAGGGGGCCGAACGCGGATGGACCGAATACTTTCTTCGGATTAATCGTCGCGTAGAGAGTCTCGGCGTCGCGCATGACGAGCGTGCCGTCGGAAACGCTAAGGATCGTAGCGAACGATTCGTCGCTCGTGGCGACTTCGATGCGCTCGGAGCGCGGGAATCGCGCGGGAACTTCGCTCTTCAACAGAAATGAAATCTGCCCCTCGAGCGGCAGTTCGTTTTGGCTGCCGAGCGCGATCGCCGTGGGCGTGTCGCCCGGCTGGATATTTTTGCTGACGAGCGTGAGCTTGGGGCGAGCCGGCTCGACTCTTGTCGGCAGATCGAGAACGCGGCCGTCTTTAAGCGCCACTTTCGCCACGACTGTTTGATCCGGCTTCAGTCCATCGGTATTCGTTTGCGATGCAAGGTTTAACTCGTCTTTTTCGTTTGAGCGAGTGAGTTTGGCGGGCACAAAATGCACGCCGCTCAACTCAAAGTGATCGACTTCGTCGAGGCGTGTTCCTTTCAGGACGCCTTGTTTGTCCCCCGCGTTGATCGTGAATCCATCCAAATGCGCGGCCTCTGCGTACGCCTGAAGCGAAATGTCATCGGACTTCGCCAGGCCGAATTGGCGCAACTGCGCGCGCATTGCGCCGGCACTCTGATCTTTCAGCGCGACTTTCAACTCGATTTCGTCGGGCTTGGCGAGCTTCCAGGTAGTCTTCACATCTTTGCCCTGCGGATCCTGCATCTTGATTTCATCCACGCAAACGGCGGAGTCGGACTGCAGGTGCAGCGTGTCTTCTCGACCGACAACGAGCGCGCTTTGTTCGGTCGCAGCGACAGTCCATTGCGCTGGGCGCGAAGTGCGGAGATGAAAATTCGGTCCTTCGTACGCCTCAAATCCCCACGCACCACGAATCGTGCCGGTGACTTGCCCGTCCAGATTCAGGCCTTCGACGGTGTGCGTGTCGATCAGAATGCCGCCGCTGGACGCGTCCGCTTTCGCCGGCAGTTTGATCTCTTTGCCATCTTTGCCGGGCACGTAGAGCGCTAAATCGTGGGCGATGTCGGAGGAGAAAAGGAGCGGAGCGCCTTCAACAGGCAGAACGAGCGATGACTTTTGCAGACAGAAAACGGCATCCACATTCACAGCGCGCAAGGGCGGAATTTGTGCCGCTTCGATCGAAGGCAAACCAACGACGATCACGGACATCGGCTTACGAAATGACGGAGGATTATTCAGCTTGAGATTCATCTGCTCTTTTTTCGGCAGAGCCAGCGCGGGAATGTATACGTAAGACGCGGTGTGAAGACTGCCGAGCACGCGGGCGAGGTCAACGACTGCACCCACATAAGCGCTGTAAAATCCGCTGCCGGCGAGCGACGTGGCGCTGACGGCGCCGGCGAGATCCGAGCTCGGCCCCGACGCGAGTGCGGTGACCATCGATTGGCTGTGACCATCGTCGAGGACGAGATTTTCCGTATTTTTCGTCAGGCAGGCGCTTTGTTCTTCGAGCGGCTTCGCGAAACACGCTTCATCGACGCGAATGCCGAGCGTGCGCGCAAGCAGCATCGAATGCTCTTTCAACGCTTTCGGGTCGGCGTCGTTAATTGCCCTCACGTCGGCGAGATATTTTTCGAGGCGGGTGCGATCGAGGCTCGCCTGATTCAAGTCCTGAGACGCGCGAACGAATACGCCGGGCCGACCTCGCACGGCGCTGCGCAGCGTCCCGAAATCGCCGCCTGTTTCGGGCGCCAGGAAAATCAGCGCTTGTTGAGCGTCTTGGGGAACAGTAACAACGATGCCCTCTTCCTTCACGGGCTTGGTCCACGTTTCAGCTTTCGTGAACCAATTTTCAGGCGGCGGATTTGTCGCACCGCGCAGAAACGCAACGATCAGCAGGTAGCGGGCGGATTGATCGTCAGGAAAATCGGGATGCAGCCACAAGCGATCACCGGGTTGCAGGTTCGCGACTTGCGAGATCGGCAATGGCTTGCCGTTCCGCGTGACCTTCATCTCGATGCGCGGACCAAGAAGGTCAAAGTTGTTGTTGTCGGCGCGAGAACGGACACCCATCGAGAGAAACAGCGCGAGAGCGATGGCGAGCCGCATCAGGCATGCGGGCCATCTCTTCGAGCTAACAGACTCCCGTTCGGGTTCTGGGCTTCGCTTCTTCGGGACGCGGGTAATACCGACAACCATGTTGCAACTGCTCCTTAGCTGCGTGAAAAAGGAGTGCTCACGCTTGTGAAAATTGAACAGCGACCTCAAACGTTTTCTAATTTTGAGACGCAGGGCAAGTTGCGTCAGTTACTTAAACATTTGATGCGTTGCGCACGCAGCATGCCGCGAGCGGGTGCGCGTTCTTTTCAGGGCTGTTTCGCGAGGGGGACGAAAGTTCAGCCGAATTCTGGAATCTTAATGATAGTGCGCGGTTTCGATGACGGGCAAGCAATGAGTGAAGTTTTTCTTATGCAGCAACAATGCGTCGGATGGCGACTTTCACGATTCCTTCGTCGCGAATTAACAGCGAATAGAACTTTCTTGGACCACAGCGGCTCCTGCGCATGTAGCCGCTTGCGTGCGAAACCTACTTCCCCGCCGCGGTTTTCTCGAGTTTCGTAGCCGCTGCGTTCACCTGGGCGGCCTCGTCCTGTATCGCTTTGGCAGCGCTCGCGATTGCTTGTTCCGCCACGCGCCATTGCTTCTGTTCCATCGCTTCGCGAACGGCGGGAATCGCTTTCGCTTCGTAGCCGGTGTAAACGCCGGGGGCATAAATCTGGTGCTTGTACCAGGCTCGCCCCGGCAAGCCTTCCGAGTTTGTGAGCTTGTGCTCGGTATCGATCAACATGCGATTGACCTCGCTGATCGACGCCGACGATAGCGCGGCGCCACCTTTGGCATTCGCCTGCGCCAATGCCTTCCCGTATTCGACCGCGGCACGAGTCAGCGCGTCCGCGCTGTTTTGCAATGGAGCAAAGTTCAGATGCGGCGGCATGTCTTGCTTGGCAGGCGATACGTATTTTTGTTTCGGGTCGGCGCTGGCTGTGAACGCACCTTCGTCGATTTCGAGATTGCGCTCACGAATTTCGTTCTGCTGCTGGACACCATAACTTTGCAGGCCGCGCACGTACGTTTGAATCGTGTCTGACTGATCCGAGAAATCGAAGGGCAAGAGATCCGCATCGGCAAGACGCATAACGGTCGTCCCGGCAACCTGCGCGAGCGCTTTTCCATAGGCGAAATCGGTATCGCTGAAGTGCGTGTACCAGTAGAAATCGTCGTAGATCGAGTGATAGATTCCGCCTTGGTCTTCGCCCCCGAAACCGTAGTTCAGCACGGCGATGCCGAGGAAATTCTGAAATCCGGCGTGATCCGAGCCTCCGCCTGAAATGTCGATGCGCAGATCGGACCGTGAGCGCAGTTCAGCGCGAGCTTCCTCGGAATTCGCATCGACAAGACTCTTGAGCTGCCATCGTTTCCAGACGGAAAGTTTGGTCTCGGGGTCGGCAACGTCGCGCGCGACATCGTTCGCCAGTTTTTCGAGCGAGTGCGCTCCATCAACGCCAAGAAAACCGCGGTCATTCGTGTCGGAGTTCACGTACGCGACCGCATTTCGTCGAAGTTCGTCGGCGTGGGTTTCGATCCACTCGACAGAACCGAGCAGTCCAGGTTCTTCGCCGTCCCACGCGCAATAGATGATCGTCCGCTTCGGCTTCCAGCCCGCCTTCACGAGTTCGCCGAGCGAGCGGGCCTCTTCGAGCACTGCGATCAATCCGGAGATTGGATCTTCAGCGCCGTTCACCCATGCGTCGTGATGATTGCCGCGGAGAACCCACTCGTCGGGAAATTCGGAGCCGGGAATTTTTGCAATGACGTCGTACAGCGGTTTCATGTCCCAGTTCGAGAACATTTTCAGATGAACCTTCGCCGGACCCGGACCGATGCGATAGGTAATCGGCAGCCCGCCGCGCCACGCTTCGGGAACGACCGGTCCCGTTATCGCAGAAAGTAGCGGCACTGCGTCACCGTACGAAATCGGAAGCACGGGAATCGTTGTCGTCGTCGGGGCATTTTTGATCGGTAGACGCTTGGCTTCGGGCGTTGCTCCGATGTTAGGGGTGAGCGGGTCGCCCATGAATTCGGTGGAGTCCTGCACACTCCCACGCTGCACACCTTCACGGGGACGCAGGCCACCTTGCGGATATGTTTCGCCGGCGGAGTAGCCGTCGTCGCGCGGATCAGAATAGATGATGCAACCGATCGCTCCGTGTTCGGCGGCGACTTTGGGCTTGATGCCGCGCCACGCATGACCATAGCGAGCGATCACGATCGCGCCCTTCACCGAAATACCGTGACGGTCCAGCGTTTCGTAATCTTCGGGAATGCCGTAGTTCACATAGACAAGCGGGCCGGTCACGTCGCCGTCAGCGGAGTAGGCGTTGTAGGTCGGGAGCTGTTCGGATTGCTGATCGGACGTGGGATCCCCGGGAACCGGTGGCTCTTGGAGCTTCGCGGTGAATTTCGGGCCACCGTCGACGAGTTCAACGAACCGCTCTTTCGGCGTCGGGAAGAGCACACTGAAGGATTCGATGTGTGCATCGAAGCCAAACTCCTTGAATCTGGCGACGAGCCACTCGGCGTTGTCTTTGTCGTATGGCGAACCGACATTGTGCGGCCGCGCCGAGAGCCGCTGCATATACTCGCGCAGCTTGGCCTGATCCGGCGACGCGCGGAATTTTTCTTCCCAGCCGCGCTCAACGCGAGACGACTCCGCGGAGAACCCGGCGAGCGCCGGCTCATCGGCGGCAATATGGCGGCCGACCGGAAATAAAGTAGCCGCAAGGAGAATCGCGGACGCAAGAGTGACTCGACGAAACATGAGGGCTCCAAATTTGCATCGGTATTTTGCCTGAAGCGGGGCAGGAATGGAACGTCACCAAATTCGGCGGATACCGTAGCCTTCGAATTGGGAATCGCGCGAGACGATAGGAACACTTTCGACTTCAGACTGCGCGATCAAGACCCGGTCGAAAGGGTCCTTGTGCTTGGCCGGGAGCAGAGCGGCTCGGATGGCGTGCCTTGCCGAGATCGGGAGTTCAACAAAACCCTCTGCGTCGAGTTGTCTTTGAAAGCCATTCACCAGATTTGCCGCGTTAAATTTTCCAAGGCGGTGCTTGACTCTGGGAAACGAAGTTGTGACGAAACCTCCGATTAAGTAACGCGGTAGGACTCCGTGTGCTCCGATCGAACCATCACCAAACCCTGCGGCGGAACTGTCGGACCGGACTTCGAGCGATCCCGCAATTCGAATAGGCGATCGATGTCATCGGGCGTGAGCTTCCCTTGACCGACGTGAAGTAACGTCCCAACCATCTTGCGAACCATGTAGCGCAGAAACGAGCGGCCATGAACGGTGAACAAGAGTTCCTCATCGTCGTAAGACGAACGCACCAGCTCCGTCGAAAAGATCTCGCGCTTCATGTCACGCTCTTTGTCGTCTTCTTCCGAGCCCGTGGATGCGGCGAACGAGGTGAAGTCATGCACGCCGACA
>Ga0307476_10002993_pt1 | contig 10032 bp, 7 predicted proteins | sample atmos_gasesECM2C_2_FD_203314 | JGI IMG/M metagenome (GOLD analysis project Ga0307476, IMG submission 203314) | Hardwood forest soil microbial communities from Morgan-Monroe State Forest, Indiana, United States - atmos_gasesECM2C_05 | ecosystem: Environmental > Terrestrial > Soil > Temperate...
TACCCCTGGAACACCATCACTCGCTCCGAAGCCGCCTACTCGTTTGCCACCGTGCTCGAAGCCGGCAGCTGGGCGCTCGCCGCCGCCCGCGAAGCCTTCGCCGCCTTCTCGCTCCCCGCCTACACCGCCGCCCAGCTGCAGGCCCTGCGCATCGCCGTCGCCAAGATCGGCATGCCCTACGTCTGGGGCGGCACCACCGACAACACCGCCGACGGCCTCGAACACGGCGGCTACGACTGCTCCGGCTTCGCCTGGCGCGTCTACAAGGTCTCCGGGCTGTCCTGGGGCCGGCAGATTCGCGGCCGCACCGCCGCCGAACAGGCCGGCGAAATACCCCGCAGCGCCCGCCTGCGCCTCGCCGAAGTCCAGCCTGGCGACCTGCTCTTCTTCGGCTCCGCCGGCTTCGAAGCCAGGGCCACCAATGCCAACATCATCCACGAGGGGATCGCGCTCAGCAGCCAGTGGGCTATCCACTCCTCGGCGCAGGGTGTCTACGTTCTGCCGCTCACCTCGGGCTGGCTCGCCGAACAGTTCGCCTGGGCGCGGCGCGTGCTGTGACGACAGGCGCCGGTGCTGTAACGTCGCGCCCATGAGCGACGAGCGCTGGGACGCCGTTGACGACTACATAACTGAGCTGCTGATCAAGGACGACCCTGCGCTGGACGCCGCGCTGCGCGCCAGCGACGAGGCCGGTCTGCCAGCGATCGCGCTGACGCCGCCGCAGGCCAAGCTGCTGCATCTGATCGCGCGCGTCCACGGCGCCCGGCGCATCCTCGAGCTCGGCACGCTGGGCGGCTACAGCACGATCTGGCTCGCCCGCGCCCTGCCGCCAGATGGGCGCCTGCTCACGCTGGAGCTGCGCGCCGACTACGCCGCGGTGGCCGCCGCGAACCTGCAGCGCGCCGGTGTCGCCGAGCGCGTCGAGATCCAGGTCGGACCGGCCCTTGAGAGCTTGCAGGCGCTGATCTCACAGCAGCCGGCGCCATTCGACCTGATCTTCGTCGACGCCGACAAGCAGGGCACGCCCGACTACTTCCAGTGCGCCCTCGCGCTCTCGCGGCCGGGCACGGTCATCATCACCGACAACGTCGTCCGCGACGGCGCCATCGCCGACCCCGCCACGGAGGATCCCCGCGCGCTCGGCATGCGTCGCTTCCACGAGCTGCTCGCCGCCGAGCCGCGCGTCAGCGCCACCACGATCCAGACCGTCGGCGCCAAGGGCTACGACGGCTTCACCCTCGCACTGGTCGAGCGGTGAGCTCAGCCGCGAGCCATGGATGGCTCGCGCGGCTCAGCCGCCCTCGACCCGGCGCTTGAGCTCGCCGGGGCGGCCGTTGACGAAGACCGCGCGCGTCGCCCCCTCGACGGGGCCGCGGACGACCAGGCTGAGCACGCGGCCGGGGTCGGCGTCGAGACGGTAGGTCGCGCGGGTGCGGCCCGCGCCGAGATCCTCGAGCTCCCAGGCGCCCTGCACGGACTTCATGTCGCCCTGCTCCTGCGTCCAGGACAGGAGCTCCGGTCCCTCGTAGGCGAAGCGCACGCGCGCCTTGACGCGTCTGACCTTGATGTCGTTCTCGGTCTCCACCAGCGTCGCGCGGCCCTCGGCGTCGTGCTCGAGCGCCGTCATCGCGTCGAGGCCGCCCTGCCACTGGGGCGCGCTCAGGACGTCCTGCACTACCTCCCACACCGCCTGCAGGGGCGCCTCGATCTCGACGCTGGCGCTGCCCGATATGTGTGCCATGGACCTCTCCGATCGAGTGGGGCGCTGCTAGGGACAGGGTAGCTCGACGGCCTGCGCGCCGCCCGTCGGCGTCGTCCGTCGGCGGGGCAGCTCGCAGCGCCACAGCCGGGCGGCGCCGAGCGCGAGCAGACCGGCGACGCTCGCCAGCGGCACCAGCTCGCGCAGCGGATAGGCGCCCCAGTAGGCGCCCTTGCTCAGTGCCGCGGCATCGCCCGAGCGAAACGTGTCGAGCAGACCGCGATGGTCGAGGCCGAGCAGCGTCGGGCCGAGCGCCGCGAACAGCGCCCAGGCGGCGAGCGTTAGCACACCGGCTTTCAGCGAGGCGCGTGTCAGCACGACGCGGCTGCTCGCGGCGATCGCCAGTGCGCCGCCGGCGCCGGCGGCGAGCAGGAAGGGCCAGATCGCGCCCCAGCCGAAGCCGAGGCCGAAGGCGCTGGCGATCGTCGGCTGCAGCCGCCCGGCCAGCAGCCGGCGCATCCAGGTGACGGTCTCGGTTTCGTAGCCCACCAGCGGGTGGGTGATCGTGGCGAGCACCATGCATGTGACCGACGCCGCCGCCAGCGCGATCGTCGGGCCCGGCCAGCGGCGAAAGGCGATCGCCAGCGGCAGTGCGAGGAACGGCAGCAGCGTCGCCAGGAAGCGCGGACCGGCGAAGGCGCCGCCGAAGGGCAGGTAGTAACCGGAGGCATAGAGCGCGTAGCAGAGGCAGATAGCCGTGATCGCGAGTGCCTCGGCGCGTTGCCCGCGGCGGTAGAGCGCGACGGTGCCGAGCCCGCCGAGCACGAGCACGGGGGAGAGCGTCAGCAGGCCACGCGAGTCGAGCAGCAGCGTCGCCAGCACCGGCAGGCTGGGCGCGCCGATGCCGAAGAAGCCCTGCTGCTGGCGTTCCACATTGGCGTAGGCGAGGTGGAAGAGCGAGTGGAAGGCCAGGTCGTTATAGATCAACAGCGGCGCCACGCCGACCAGCGCCCCAAGCAGGTAGGCACCGCCGCGGCGCTTGACCCAGGCCGGGCTCAGCGCGTCGCGGCGGCTCACCAGGTAGGCCCCGAGCACCACCGCCACGAACGCCAGCGGGTACTCCGAGGCGATCGCGTAGCCCACCAGCAGGCCGGCGGTCGCCGCCGGCCACACCCGCGGTGGGCCGTCGCGCTCGCGCATCAACAGCACGAACGCCGCGAAGCCCAGGCAGGCGGTGAAGATGTGTGAGAACAGCAGCGTCGAAAGCGGCAGCGCCAAGGTCCCGAGGCCGAAGGTGACGGCGGTTGCCGCACCGAAGCCCGGCTGCAGGCGCTCGGCGGCGGCGGCGAGCAGCAGCATCAGCGCGAGGCCCGGCAGCACGTTGCCCCACAGGCCGACCAGGTAGATCAGCTCGTTATCGCCGCGCTGCGCGCGGGAGTGGTAGGCCCATTCGTCGGCATCGACGGCCTGCAGCAGCGTGTACCACGGCAGCGCGAACAGCGCTAGCCCGGGCGCCCGCACCGAGTACCAGTGGCCGTGGTAGTGGACCTTGTCGCCCGTGTTCGTCTGGTAGGCGTCGATCTGGGTGGTGCCGTTGTAGAGCGCCCGCAGCAGGTCGAAGTGCGAGGTCTGGTTCCACGAGAAGCTCTCGATCAGGGTCGCGTAGGCGAGGCCGACGAGGACGATGGCCACGAGCGCCAGACGGCGCCGCCGGCGCCGGCCTGGGGCTGTGGGCGCGGCGACGGCCGGGGTCGGGCTCGTGCGCTCCGTCGGGGCCGAGCTCGTGTGCTCCGCATGGGCGGGGCTCGTGCGCTCCGGCGGGGCCGGGTTCGTGCGTTCCGCTACGATCGGAGCAGCATAATGAGGGTGCTCGTTCTAGGCGCGGGTGGAGTCGGGACGGCGTTTGCGGCAATCGCGCAGCGCCGGCCTGTGTTCGAGCGGGTGGTACTCGCCGACGTATCCGCCCAGCGCGCCCACGACGCGGTCGCGCGGCTCGGCGAAGCCGGGCGCTTCGGGGCCGAGCGCGTCGACGCCTCCAGTCGCGAGGAGGTCGTGCAGCTGATCCAGCGGGTCAAGCCCGACGCGGTGCTCAACGCCTGCGACCCGCGGCTGAACGAGCCGATCTTCGCGGCCGCCTTCGATGCGCGCGTCACCTACCTGGACATGGCGATGACGCTCTCCCACCCGCACCCCCGGCAGCCCTACGAGTTGCCCGGCGCGATGCTCGGCGAGCTGCAGCTGGCGCAGAGCGAGCAGTGGGAGCAGGCCGGCGTGCTGGCGCTCGTGGGGATGGGCGTCGAGCCCGGTCTGTCTGACGTCTTCGCCCGCTACGCCGCCGAGGAGCTGTTCTCACAGGTCGAGGAGGTCGGGGTGCGCGACGGCGCCGACCTCGTTGTCGAGGGGTATGACTTCGCGCCGACGTTCTCGATCTGGACGACGATCGAGGAGTGCCTGAACCCGCCGCTGATCTGGGAGCGCGCCCGCGGCTTCTACACGACGGCTCCGTTCTCCGAGCCCGAGGTCTTCGAGTTCCCGGAGGGCATCGGCGCGGTGGAGTGCGTCAACGTCGAGCACGAGGAGGTCGTGCTGATCCCGCGCTGGGTGGAGTGCGAGCGGGTCACCTTCAAGTACGGGCTCGGCCGCGAGTTCATCGAGGTGCTGCGCACCCTGCACAAGCTCGGCCTGGACTCGACCGAGCCGGTCAGGGTCAACGGGGCGCGGGTCGCCCCGCGCGACGTCGTCGCGGCGACGCTGCCCGACCCGGCGACACTCGGCGAGCGCATGACCGGACGCACCTGCGCGGGGACCTTCGTGACCGGCACCGGCCACGACGGGCAGCCGCGGCGCACCTACCTGTACCACGTGGTCGACAACGAGCACACCGTGCGCGAGTACGGCAGCCAGGCCGTCGTCTGGCAGACCGCCGTCAACCCCGTCGTCGCGCTGGAGCTGATCGCCGACGGCAGCTGGCGGGGCGCCGGCGTGCTTGGGCCCGAGGCGTTCCCCCCGGCGCCGTTCCTGCAGCGGCTGGCCACGCTTGGGGCGCCGCACGGGCAGGTCGAGATGGGGTAGGGGGCTACACGCGGCATCCCTGTCGCGCGTAGCCCCTCTGCCCCCAGGACAGCTTTTGTGCAGCGCTCAGAACTCCACGCGCTCCGGCACGGGCCCAGTCGGCAGTGGCTGCTTGAGCAGGCCGGGCGGCGCCGTTTCGGTCTTGCGTGAGAAGAACTCTTTGAAGAAGGGCCGCGAGACGAGCATGATCACGCCGCCCAGGACCATGCCGCCGATGCCCATCCACAGTGGCAGCGTGATGCCGAGGATCGGCTTCGAGGACACGTTTTCGGCGTGGCCGTAGTAGAGGGCGGCCTTCACGCCGATCCCGAACAGCATCAACCCACCGATCATTGGGCCGAGACCCAGCAATAGGAAATTGCGAACGCTTTCCAGCAGATCGTGGCGGTAGTAGAAGCCGCAGGCGACGCCGGTGAAACCGTAGTAGAAGCAGATCGGGAAGCCAATCGCGGTCAGCGAGTCTTCAAGCACGCTGTTGGAGAGCAGCAGCAGGACGACGGTGACGACGATCGAGAGCAGGCCGAAGCCGAGCGTCGAGACGGTCGGGGTCAGATAGCGTTTGTGGATGCGCGAGAGCAGGCTGGTGACCGCTTTCCAGTGCGCCATCGAGAGCGTCGTGCGGGCGGTCGGCAGGATCGTCGTCTGCGTCGAGGCCGAAGCGGACGTGAGAACGGCGATGATCAGCAGCTTGTTGAACGTGCTGCCGAGCACCCCCGATCCGAGGGCGTTGAGGACGTCTTCCTGGTTCGATTCGTTGGTGAGGAAACCGACGCCGTGGAAGGACTGGGCGGCCGCCGTGACGATGACGTAGACCAGCACGAGCAGGATCGTCGAGACCACCGCGGCCTTGCCCGGCCCCTCGGCAGGGTCCTCGGACTCCTCGTTGACCGCCACCCCGGAGTCCCACCCCCAGTAGATGAAGACCGCCAGCAGCAGAGCGACGACCAGGTCGCCGAAGCTCATCGCGAAGGGGTTGATCCAGGAGAGCGAGGGCTTGATCGAGCCCGCGGGGGGATGGCTGCCGTAGACCTTGGCGAATGCCACCACCGCGAAGACCCCAAGGATGAAGACCTCGGCGCCGAGCAGGAACTGCTGGATGCGTGCAGAGAGCTCGATGCCGCGGTAGCAGATCCAGGTCATCAGGGCGATCCAGAGCACCGCGGCGATGATGATCGCCGCTTTGGATTCACCGAGTTCGGTGAAGCCAAAGAGCTTGAAGGTGTAGATCGCCGCGATCGCAGAGAGCGAGGCCATCACGATCACGTCCGAGAGGAAGATTGCCCAGCCGTTCAGCCAGCCGGTCGCCGGTCCGAACGTGCGCGTGGTCCACGCGAAAGTGGTCCCCGCGTCGGGGTCGGCGCGGTTGAAATATTTGTAGGCCGCCGCGACGAGCAGCATCGGGATGAACGCCACCAGCATCACCGCCGGCGCGTGCACGCCGACGCCCTTCACGGCGACGATGAAGCCGAGCGTCGCCGCCAGCGAGTAGGCCGGCGCGGTCGAGGCGACCCCGATCACGATGTTCGAGAGGTAGCCGATCGCGTTCTTCTTCAGGCCCTTATCCATCACGCCCGCCTTCGATGCGGATAGATCTCCTGAGCTGGCGCCGATCGTTGCCATGTGGCAGACGTTACGACCAGATCTGCCAGTGTACAAGTGGCGCGATCCCCAAAGATCGGTGGGCGGTTTGGACGTTTCGTACAACACTCAATCGGCCAATTGAACCAGTGGCCGATTGATAGGTGCGTTACACCGGAGTACGATTGGACTGAATGGCTATCAACGAGCTCATCGGAAATACGACCGCTGCGCGCGGCGACGAGCTGCAGGAGCTCGCGCGGCGGCATCTGTGGATGCACTTCACGCGCATGGGCGCCTACGAGGACCACGAGATCCCGGTGATCGTGCGCGGCGAAGGCTGCTACGTCTACGACGAGCACGGCAAGCGCTACCTCGACGGCCTCTCGGCGCTGTTCTGCGTGAACATCGGCCACGGGCGCGCCGAGCTCGGCGAGGCCGGGGCGCGCCAGTCGGCGGAGCTCGGCTTCTACACCAACTGGAGCTACGCCCACCCCCGCTCGATCGAGCTCGCGGCGCGCATCGCGGCGCTCGCGCCGGGCAACCTTAACCGCGTGTTCTTCACCTCCGGGGGCTCGGAGGCGGTGGAGACCGCGTGGAAGCTCGCCAAGGCCTACCACGTCGCCCGCGGCGAACGCGGCCGCTTCAAGCTGATCTCGCGCCAGCTCGCCTACCACGGCACCTCGATGGGCGCCCTGACGGCCACCGGCCTGCCGCCGTTGCGTGCGCCGTTCGAGCCGCTGACGCCCGGCGGGCACCACGTGCCGAACACCAACTCCTACCGCTGGAAAGAGGACCGTGACCCGCTCTGGGCGGCCGACGCGATCGAGGAGGCGATCGTCTTCGAGGGTCCCGAGACCGTCGCCGCGGTGATCCTCGAGCCGGTGCAGAACAGCGGCGGTTGCTTCGTGCCGCAGGACGGCTACTTCCAGCGGGTGAGGGAGATCTGTAACCGCCACGGCGTGCTGCTGATCTCAGACGAGGTGATCTGCTCGTGGGGTCGCCTGGGGCACTGGTTCGGCTGTGAGCGCTACGGCTACCAGCCGGACATGATCACGACCGCCAAGGGTCTCACCTCGGCCTACGCGCCGATGGGCGCGATGATCGCCGCTGACCACCTCGCCGAGCCGTTCCTGCACGGCAAGGCCACGTTCAACCACGGCTTCACCTTCGGCGGGCACCCGGTCAGCGCGGCGGTCGCGCTGGCCAACATCGACGTGATGGAGCGCGAGGGGCTCTGCGAGCACGTCCGCGCCCAGGAGCCCGCGTTGCGCGCGATGCTCGAGGGCCTGCGCGAGCTGCCGATCGTCGGCGACGTCCGCGGCGCCGGCTACTTCCACGCGGTCGAGCTGGTCAAGGATAAGGCGACCAAGCAGACCTTCAGCGCCCAGGAGTCCGAGGAGCTGCTGCGCGGCTTCCTCTCCGGCGAGCTCTACCGGCGCGGGCTGATCTGCCGCACCGACGACCGCGGCGAGCCCGTCATCCAGCTCTCGCCGCCGCTGATCGCCGGTCCCGAGCAGTTCGCCGAGATCGAGGCCGTCCTGCGGCCGGTGTTGACCGAGGCGTGGGAGCGGATCGTGGGGCGGTGACAGGCGTGCCGGGTGGACGGCGGCGAGGATCGAGGGGAGCCCGGCGTTGCTGACGCTGCGGGGACTCGTCGAGGAGCTCGGCCTGACGCTGGTCAGCGGCCAGGAGGCGGCCGGCCGGCACGTGCGCTGGGTGCACAGCACCGAGCTGCTCGACCCCACGCCGTGGCTGCGCGGCGGCGAGCTGCTGCTCAGCACCGGGTTGCAGCTGCAGGGCGCCAAGAGCCAGCGCGAACTCGTGGACCGGCTGGCCGAGCACAAGATCGGTGGCCTCGGCTTCGGCGTCGGCTTCACCCACAAGCGCCTGCCGCCGGCCCTCGTGGCGCAGGCCCGGGAGCGCTCGTTCCCGCTGTTCGAAGTTCCCTACGAGCTGCCCTTCATCGCGATCACCGAGCGCGTCTTCGCCCAGCTGCTCGACGAACGCTACGAGATCCTGCAGCGCAGCATGGCCGGCGACGTGCTCGCCGACGCGCTCACCGGACGCCTGTACCCGGAGGAGCTGCAGAGCCGCCTACGCCCGTTCGGCATCGGCGAGCAGGCCGCCGTGCTGGCCTTCCAGGCCCCCGACCCGACAAGCGCGGCGCCGCTGGTGGAAGGCATTCTCGCCCAGGAGTCGGTCGCGGGCAGCCTCGTCGCGGTCCGCGCCGGTCTGCTCTGCGCGGTTATCGACGGCGGCGGCGAGCTCGACCCGATTGCCCTGGCGCGGCGTATCCGCGATGAGCTCGCCGAGCGCGTCGGGGAGGTGCGCGCCAGCGCCAGCCGGGTCGCACCGACGCACTCGCTGCGGCTCAGCTTCCACGAGGCGCGCTGCGCGCTGGAGGCGGTGCGCCTGCAGAACGGCAACGGCTCGCACGAGGTCATCGCCTCCTACGCGGACCTCGGCGCCTTCCAACTGCTGCTCTCGCTGCAGGACGACGACGCGCTGCTGTCCTACTGCCGCAGCGTGCTCGGGCCGGTGGAAGCCGGTGAGGGCGAGTACGGCGACGAGCTGCTGCGCTCGCTGGACGTCTTCATCGAGCACAACGGGCACTGGGAGAGGGCGGCCGGCGCGCTCTACTGCCACCGCCACACGCTGCGCTACCGCATCCGCCGCGTCGAGCAGCTGACCGGCCGCGACTTCTCGCGCGCCCGCGACCGCATCGAGTTCTGGCTCGCCCTGCGGGGAAGGGAGCTGGCGCGGTGATCGGTGCTGCCGACGTCCTCGCCGCGAGCTCCCGAGGCGCCCGCCGACGGCGAGATGGAGCGCTCCGGGGATGATCGTCGGCGTCCCCAGCGAGATCAAGCTCGACGAGTACCGCGTCGCGCTCACCCCGGCCGGGGTGCGCGAGCTCGTCGCCCGCGGGCACGAGGTGATCGTGCAGGCCGGGGCCGGCACCGGCAGCGCGTTGACCGACGCCGACTTCGTCGCCCAGGGCGCCCGCATCGCGCCCGACGCCCGCGCGGTCTTCGCACAGGCCGAGCTGGTGCTCAAGGTCAAGGAGCCCCAGCCCGGCGAGGTGGCGTTGCTGCGCGACGGGCAGACCCTATTCACCTACCTGCACCTCGCCGCCGCACCCGAGCTGACGCGCGGGCTACAGGCCTCAGGTGCAACCTGTATCGCCTACGAGACTGTCGAGGACGAGCGCGGGCGCCTGCCGTTGCTGGCGCCGATGAGCGAGGTCGCGGGCAAGCTTGCCACGCAGGCCGGCGCGTTCATGTTGGAGAAGCCGCTCGGCGGCCGCGGCATCCTGCTGGGGGGAGTTCCAGGGGTCGCGGCCGCCACGGTGCTCGTGATCGGCGGCGGCGTGGTGGGGATGAACGCGGCGTTCATCGCGATCGGGATGCAGGCCGACGTATTCGTGTTCGACCGCTCGATCGACCGTCTGCGCGAGCTCGAAGTCGCCTTCGGCGGGCGGGCCTCGACGGTGTACTCCTCGACGCTGGCGATCGAGCAGATGCTGCCGGCCGCCGACCTCGTGATCGGCGCCGTGCTCGTCCACGGCGGACGCGCGCCGCACGTGGTGACGCGCGGGCAGCTGCGCCTGATGCGCCGCCACGCGGTGTTGGTTGACGTATCGATCGATCAGGGTGGGTGCTTTGAGACCTCGCACCCCACCA
>Ga0307476_10002994_pt1 | contig 10028 bp, 9 predicted proteins | sample atmos_gasesECM2C_2_FD_203314 | JGI IMG/M metagenome (GOLD analysis project Ga0307476, IMG submission 203314) | Hardwood forest soil microbial communities from Morgan-Monroe State Forest, Indiana, United States - atmos_gasesECM2C_05 | ecosystem: Environmental > Terrestrial > Soil > Temperate...
GTTTCGATCACGTCGTCGCCAAGCCGGCCCAGCCCGCCGTGCTGGTGGACCTGCTCTCGGAAGGCGAGTGAGCGCCCCGGCAAATCGTCGCGAACCGTGAGTCTAACCGGCTCTGGCCGCCGCCCCGAGGGCTTGCATCGCCGCCGCCACGCCGCCGCTGTGTCCGAACACCGCCGACCCCGCCACCAGCACCCGCGCCCCAGCGGCCACCGCCGGGCCGGCCGTGTGCGGCTCGATGCCCCCGTCCACCTCCAAATCCATGCCCGGCTTGACGCGGTCGATGAGGGCGCGGGCCTGGCGCAGCTTCGGCAGCACGTCCGCAAGGAACGATTGGCCGCCGAAACCGGGATGCACGGTCATCACCAGAAGAAGATCGGCGTCCTCCAAAAAAGGCTCGGCGGCCGTCAGCGGCGTTTCCGGGTTGACGACCACGCCGACGCGGCGACCCAGACTCTTGATCGTCGCAATCGCCCGGCGGGCCGTATCGCCCAGCTCGGCGTGGACGATCACGCGGTCGGCGCCCGCCTTGATGAACGCCTCGGCGTAGCGGTCCGGCGCCTCGATCATCAGGTGGCATTCCAGCGGCAGCCGCGTCACGGGGCGCAGCGACTGGACGACGGCCGGCCCCATGCTCAGGTTCGGCACGAAATGGCCGTCCATCACATCGACATGGATGCGGTCCGCGCCGGCCGCCTCCGCCTCGCGGACCTGATCGCCAAGCCGGGCGAAGTCGGCGGCCAAAATCGACGGCGCCAGTTTCACGATGGGGCTGCTCATGATTTCATTCTCCCGACTCGCCGCTACAGCAAGCTCTGCGCCATCCCCTGCGCCGTCGTCATGCTCTCGCGGAAAGCCGCGTCGCGCTCCCGGTCGGACAGCTGCCGGCCGATCAGCTCGGCCGCGGACTGCGGCGGCACGCTCATGGTGCGCGGCGACGCATCGACGCCTTCCAGCTCAATGGCCAACCGCCGGCCGCTCTCCTCCGGGACGAGGTTCATCGCTGCGGCCTTGCCGTCCAGCGTGCAGGTCATGCGCACGCGCCGAATCTGCGGCGGCCCTTCCGGCAGGCGCCGAACCCGCACATAGCGCGGCCCGTGCGGCGTGGAAAACACCCACGCCATTTCGACGCCTTCGCTGACCTTACCGGTATGCAATCGCCAGCCGAGACGGCGCGTCAGCCAGGCGCACAACTCCCACGCCTGGATGACCGCATGCGGCCCATGCTCCACGATCACCTCGCTGACCGACTCGGCGGCGCCCGGCGCCGACGCCGGGTCGAGGGCCTGCATCAGCAAACGGCGCCAGTATTTCAGCCGCCGCCAATTCAGGTCGGACGCCACGCGCCAGCGGCCGCCGCGGACCTCCTGTTCGATGCGGTCCAGCCACGACGCCGTCGCCGCCATGCCGCGCACCGGGTTCACCCACCCCAGGCTGTCGTACATGATCTGCTGCGCGTTTTCGGAGAGGTCAAGGAGCAAGGGCCCCGCCAGCGGCGGCGGCTGCGGCGCGGCCCACCACAGGTTCGTCGGCAAATCGCCAATCAGGAGCGCCCGCACCGCAAAAGGCAGCCGGTCCACCGCCGCCCCGGCCGCGTGCAGCGTCACCTGCTCGGCGCAGGCGTGCGCCCGGCCGCCGGCGATGTTGATCGGCCGAACCGTCACCCGCGCCGTCACGTCGCACTCCTCCCGCGACGGTTCGCCGACCACCAGAATCGCCCGCGCCGGATGAACCGCTTCCACTTCGGGGACCTGGGCGTTGATGAGAATGGCCTGCTCCAGGCTGTTGCAGAAAATGACCAAGTTCGCCATGCGCGCCCGCTGCACCGGCGCCGCCCCCGGCCCCTGCAGCGCCTTCATCTGGCGGGTCAGCGTCCGCTCCACGTCGCGCAGCGGAACCAGATAATCCGGATCGCGAGTGAGCATTTCGGTCATCAGAGGGTCCTCCACTGCCGGCCGTCCGGCTCGATGATCCGGTCGGCCTCGATGGGGCCCCAAGTGCCGCACTGATATTCCGGAATGTCGCGCGCCCGGTGCGTCTCCCAGTGGTTGAGGATCGGCATCACGAAGCGCCACGCCGACTCCACCGCGTCACGCCGCATGAACAGCGTGGCGTCGCCGGCCATCACGTCCAGCAGCAGCCGCTCATACGCTTCCGGAGTCTGCCCGCCGAAACTCGACGAATAATTGAACTCCATTTTCACCGGATAAATGCGCACCTTCGGCCCCGGCAGCTTGGAGGCGATGCGCATCGACAACCCCTCCTCCGGCTGCACGCGCAGCGACAGCACCGTCGGCTCCAGCGGCACGTCGGGATGGTCGTTGAACAGGATGTGCGGCACGGCCTTGAACTGGATCGCCACCTCGCTGCCCCGCTTGGGCAGCCGCTTGCCGGTGCGCAGATAGAACGGCACGCCGGCCCAACGCCAGTTGTCCACGAACAGTTTTAGGGCCACGAACGTCTCGGTCGTCGAATTGACCGACCCGGAGGGCAGCGGCTTTTTCATCATGGCGAAGGCTTCGCGGACTTCCTTGCGATAGCCGGGCACGCGCTTGCCGTTGACGTCGCCCTCGATGTACTGCCCGCGAACCACGTATTTCTCCACCTCCTGCTCCGACATGGGCCGCAGGCAATTGAGGACGCCGATCTTGGCGTCGCGCACCACATCCGGCGCCAGCGACCAGGGCGGCTCCATCGCCATGATGCACAGCACCTGCAGCATGTGGTTCTGCACCATGTCGCGCAGGGCGCCGACCCCTTCGTAATACCCGGCCCGCGTGGCGATCATCTCGCAGGTGTCGGGGTCGTACTGGGCCAGGCCCTCTTCCTCCGCCACGGTGATCTGCACGTGATCGACGTACTTGCCGTTCCAGAGCGGCTCGAAGATGCTGTTGGCGAAGCGCAGCACCAACAGATTCTGCACCGTTTCCTTGCCGAGGTAATGATCGATACGGTAAGTTTGGCCCTCCGCAAAGGCCTGGGACACGGAGGCGATGACCTCGCGGGCGCTGTCGAGGTCGCGGCCGATCGGCTTCTCGACGATGACTCGCGTGAAGGCGGTCTGCTCGTCGGGGTTGTTTACCAGGCCGGCGCTTTTGAGTCGGCCGACGCACATATCCACCAGCGTGGGCGGCACGGCGAGGTAGTAAACGCGGCTGCCGGGGATGCCGAATTGCTGATCGAAGGCTTCCATGCGGGCCTTGAGGCGGTTGTACGCGCTGGCGTCGTTGAAGCTGCCGGGGACGAAGAAGAGGGAGCGAGCGTAGTCGGCGAAGTGGACTTCGTCGAGGTCTTGCCGCGAGAAGCGCTGGATGCCGTCGCGGGCGCGGTTGCGGATCCACTCGTCCGGGTCGCCCTTGACGTCGCCCTCCGCCGGCAAGCCGAAGCCGACCACGGCGAAGTGCGACGGCAGCACGCCGTCCACGTTGAGGTTGTAGACGGCCGGCAGCAGCTTCCGCCAGGACAGGTCGCCGGGCGCGCCGAAGATGACGAGCTGGCACGGCTGCGGCAGCATGTGCTGCGTCGCGGCTTGCGTCAATTCCCGCGGCGTGGCGCTGGCGTCGAGTTCGATGGCCATCGAGACTTCTCCATTTCCGGCGAGCCGGGGGCGTCAGCCCCCGGATGAGCGTTCCAGTGGTTGCACCTTCCCTCCGGGGGCTTGCGCCCCCGGCTCGCCCGTCTTCGCGATCAATGTCCCCCGAACTTCCGCCGCATTGCCTGCTCCACCTTCCAGGCGAACGTCTCCTCCTGCCGCGACGCGAAGCGCGAATACAGAGCCGCGCTCAGCACCGTGGCAGGCACGCTCTCGTCAATGGCGGCCATCAGCGTCCAGCGGCCTTCGCCGGAATCGGGCACGCCGTGCTCCGCGACCGTCTTCGTTTCCTTCGGCAGATCGGTGTTCTCCAGGAACGCCTCGGCCGTCAGGTCGAGCAGCCACGACGCCACGACGCTGCCGCGCCGCCACAGTTCGGCGATTTCCTGCATATTGAAATCGTACTGGTAGTGTTCCGGCTGCCGCAGCGGCGTGACCTCGGCGCTGGCATGCTCGCGATCCTGTTTGCCGACGTTGGCGTGCTTGAGGATGTTGAGGCCCTCGGCGTAGGCGGCCATCAGGCCGTACTCGATGCCGTTGTGGACCATCTTGACGAAATGCCCGGCGCCCGACGGCCCGCAATGGAGATAGCCCTCGACGGCCGTCCCCTGGGCCGTTCGCGTCTCGCCGGTCGGCTCGCCCTTGTCGTTGAAGACCTTGGCCGTGGTGGCGGGCGTCTTGCCCTGGCCCGGCGCCAGCGCCTTGAAGATCGGATCGAGGCGCTTCACCGAGGCCGCGTCGCCGCCGATCATCTGGCAGTAGCCGCGCTCCAGGCCCCACACGCCGCCGGAGACGCCGACGTCGAGATAATGGACGCCGCGGGCGGCCAGGTCCTTGCTCCTTCGGATGTCGTCGATGTAGTAAGAATTGCCGCCGTCGATGAGCATGTCGCCTTCGGACAGGAGCGGCGCGTACTCGGCGATGACCCGATCGACGATGCCGGCCGGCACCATCAGCCACAAGGCGCGCGGCGGCTTGAGCTTGGCGACCAGGTCCTTGGCGGACGATGTGGCCGCGGCCTTGCCGCCGCTGTCCTTGACGATCTGCTGCATCACGGCGTCGTTGGGATCGCGGACGACGCATTCGTGGCCGGCGCGGGACAACCGCACCACCATGTTGCCGCCCATGCGGCCCAGACCGATCATGCCCAGTTGCACGACTCACGCTCCTTTAGTCAGGGTCATCAGGGCGGCCATCGCCGCCGATCCGCGCCGCTTCTCCCCGGTCGCCTCGAATTGGTCGTCGCCGATCAGCACCACGTCCGCCATATCGAGAAACAGGCCCGTGCCGACCACTCCCGGGATCGCTCGTATCTTCGATTCCAGCCCGGCGGGGTCGGCGATCGGATCGACGCCGCAGTCCAGAATGGCGTTGCCGTTGTCGGAAAGGAAGACCTTGCCGTCCGCCTCAAACGGAACCGGCCGCAGTCCTAGTTGGCGGAGCCGCGCCTGACAGAGCGGCAGCGCGAACGGCACGACCTCGACCGGCAGCTTGCCCCGCGCGCCGAGAACATCCGTCGTCTTGCCGGGGCCGACGAGAATGACGAGCGTCTGCGACGCGGCGGCGACGATCTTTTCGCGCACCAGGGCGCGGCCGTAGCCCTTGATGAGATTCATGTGCGGATCGACCTCGTCGGCGCCGTCCACGGTGAGGCTGAGCGGCATTCCTTGGTCGAGGGAGATGAGCGGGATGCCGAGGCTGGCCGCCAGGTCGGCCGACTTCCGCGACGTCGGCACGCAGCGGACGCGCAGGCCGGCGGCGACGCGGGCGCCGAGCAGCTTGATGAACTCGGCGGAGGCGCGGCCGGAGCCGACGCCGATGGCGCTTCCGTCGGCGACGAACTCCAGGGCGCGTTCGTAGATGGTCATGGCGTTTCGGGGGTCCGGGGCCCGATTGGTCGGAACAGATGCGATGGTTGATTTATCCGGCGGAGGAAGGGTGGGCAACGGGGAAAGTGGGCGGCGCGTCGGAAGGCGCCGCCGCTGGAGTTGTACAAAAGCCACGACCGGGTCTATAGGCGTGCAGGGTGTAGCGTGTAGGGTGGGTCTCGCTGGCGCTCGACCCACCGAAAGGGGCGAAAGCGGTGCTGGTGGGTTTCGCTGGCGCTCGACCCACCCTGCTTACACCCCCAACGTCTCGGCTTTCTCCCTCTTCTCGGCCTCGCGCGCCGCGATCTCGTCGCGGAACAGAGCGCGGACCTTGCGGCGTGCGATGCTATCCACCAGCCACGGCAGCAACCGGCTCACCAGCACCAGCAGCCGGCCTTGCAGCGTCAGCGTCACGTCGTGCCGGCCGCGGGCCAGCGTCTTCAGCGTCGCTTCCGCGACTATTTCCGAGGTCATCCCGCGCAAATGGTCGAATTGCAACAGCGCCTTCTGCTCGATCATGTTCTTTGAGAAATTGGTCTGCGTCAGGCCGGGGCACACCACCAGCACGTCGACGCCGTCCTTGTCCAGCTCCGCACGCAGCGCTTCGCTGAACCCCTGCACCGCGAACTTGCTGGCGGAGTATTCGCTGCGCGCCGGCAGGCCGCGCTTGCCGGCGATCGACGAAATGTTGACGATGGCGGGCGTCGTCCCCTGCCGGAGCAACGGCAGGCAGATGCGCGTCGTCTCCGTCAGGCCGAAGAAATTCACCTCCATAATGGACCGCAAACGGTCGGGAGACACGTCCGCGAAGTGCCCGGTCGCTCCAATGCCGGCGTTGTTCACCAGCACGTCGAGGCCGCCGAAATGCTGCACCGCCGTCTCGGTCATGCGCCGCCGATCGTCCGGCGAAGTGACGTCGGCCTGGACGGTTTCGAGCGCCCACCCGTCGGCGCGTGCTTCGCGGGACAACTCATCCAGCAACGGCCGGGACCGCGCCGCCGCCACGACCTTCATGCCGCGCCGCGCCGCGGCCAACGCCAGCGCCCGACCGATGCCCTGCGACGCCCCCGTGATAAGAATGCGCAGCCCCGCCAGCTGACGACGCCGACCCATGATGCGCCTCCCGTTCCGCCCGGCGATGAAATGGGAAAGGGAGGGCCGCCGTTCCTCCCCGCCTTATTCTGCGCGAAGATGCGCAAGCGGGACCATTGCGGAACAGCGGGGAAACAGGGAAGGCGGCGGGGAAAGCAACGAATGTAGCGGCTGTGCCGAGAAGGATTGCATTCACATGTTCTGCTGGATGCTCTTGAGGGCCTCGGCCGCCGCCCGGGCCGCGTCCTCGTTCGAGTCCTTGGCCGCTTCCTGCAGCGCCGGTATCGCCGCCTTGGCGTCCGGTCCGATCCGACCCAGCGCCTGGGCCGCCTGCAAGCGCACGTCGCCGCTCGTGTCTTTCAGCGTGTCGATCAAGGCGGGCACGGCGGCTTTCGCATCCGGCCCAAATCTCCCCAGCACCATCGCGGCGTTGAGACGGACTTCGAGTTCCTTGTCTTTCAGGGCCGAAACCAGCGCCGGCACGGCGTCCGGCCCGATCAGCCGCAGCGCCAGCACGGCATAGACGCGCACATCTTCGTCCTTGTCCTCCAGCGCCTTGGTCAGCACCGGCAGTCCGGCGGGGCCGAGTTTGCCGATGGTCTGGGCGGCGTACGGCCGCACCCCGGCGTCTTGCAAGGCGGCGGTCAGCGCCGGCAAGGCGTCCTTCGCATCCGGTCCCATCCGGCCAAGCGCCTGGGCGGCGTGCGGGCCGGAGTCGGGGTCCTTGAGCGCGTCGGCCAGCGCCGGAACGGCGGCTTTCGCATCCGACCCGAACTGACCCAGCGCATCGGCCGAAACAGACCTTACTTCCTCGTCTTTGTCCTTCAAAGCATCGGTCAGCGCGGGGATCGCCCCTTTCGCCTCTGCGCCCATCTGCTTCAGCGCGAAAGCGGCATAAGCTCTGGCTCGCGGTTCCTTGTCGTTTTTCAGCGCCGCCGTGAGGGCGGGAATCGCGTCCTTGGCGGCGGGGCCGAGGTTGGCCAGGGCGTCCGCGGCGGCGAGGCGCACTTCCAGCTTGTCGTCTTGCAGCTGTTTGATGAGATCGGGCACCGAATCGGCGAAGGCGGCGGGCGCGGCGAGGCAGACCAGGACGACCATTCCGACGCATTTCATGGAAGAGGTCCGTGTACCCCGCCTTGTCATTTCGACGCCGTCTGCCCGATATTCTGCCAGACGATCTGCGCCCCCGCCTTGCCGGCTTCCAGCATCTGACGGAAGACCTTGCGAATCTTGCCGGCGTCTTTTTCCGCCCGCAGGCAGCGCAGGAACGCGACGCCGTGCGCCTCGTCGAGCTTTTGCATCACGGCCGGCAGCAGAAACTCGTCCACGCCGTACACCTTGCCCGGCGCCGCGCACACCGGAATGACGACCGGCTTGAGATCGCCTAACTGCTGCTCGATGGCGGCCACGGCCTGGCGGATGTTTTCCTCCTTGGGCCGTTTGCCGCGCCGCCAGTCGTAAGGCGGCGACCATTCCAGCGACGGCTTGAGCAAGTCGATGTGCGTCGCCACCACGACGATTGGCGGTCTTTTCAGATCGGGATGAGACACGAACCAGGCGTGGACCGCCTTGAACATTTCCACGTCGGCCTGCCGCGCGGGATTGACGGCATGAACCACCAAAAGCAGCAAGTCGGACCCCTGCGCCGCTTGCTGGGTGGCCCGAATCTGGTCGGCCCGCGGCCCCTCATGGCCGTAGCCGACCGTATCTTGCAGCACCAGCTTGGTCGGCACGTCCGGCGGCTGAAACTCATAGCGCGTGATCTCGTCGGTGGCCGGCAACACATCGGTGCGCGCCCGGTTCTCGCCGAGCAGGGCGTTGACCATGCTCGATTTGCCGGCTTTGACCTGCCCCATCAGCGTGACCGTCACCTGGCGCACGGCCGTCTCGCCGTCGCCGTCGCCGTCGGTCTTGGCGCCGCTGGCCGCCTCCACCAGCTGCCGATAGCGCGTGGCGCCGACCGACAGCCGGCCGCTGTTCAGCTCGATGAGATACGTGCCGAGCCGTTGCAGGAAGGCCGTGTAGAACCACAGCAGCAGATTCTCCTGCAACATCTGCAAAGGCGTCGTCATGCCGAGCTGCGTGGCGGCGTAACGCAGGCCGGTGTTTACCGGAGAAATCAGAGCCGAGACGACCCAGTACAGGTTGCTGGCCGACTGATACCAGCTCACCGCCTTGCCGGCGGTCCGCCAGTTGTTGATCGTCAGCAGGTGGCCGCCGGGCAGGTACTTGTCCACCATCTCCGCCATATCGTGCGAGACCAGCTCGACGACGGCGAGGACTTCCGGCACCGTCAGGTTGCCGTAGGGATCCTTCGCCTTGGGGTGGTAGAAAGCGGCCATTTCCAGGCCCATTTCCTGCGCCACCTTCAGATAGAGCTGCGGATCGACGAGCTTTTCGGCGCTGACGTCCTTGGCCGCGGACGCCCGCGCCTGGACCAGTTTCCAGGCCTGCTGATCGCGCTCGGTCCAGCGCACGTTCGGCTCGAAGTTGACCGGCTGCAATAGCGTCTTGTTGCGCTGCCAGTACCAGGCGAGGAACCAGGCCAGCGCCATGGCCAAGGTCATGGGAATCCAGACCCAGGCGCCCCACCAGTAGTCCTTCCACAGGCCGTAACAGCCGTAGCCGGCCAGGATCGCGAACGGCACGAGCAGCAGCAAAAGGACGGTGAGAATGCGCCATCGGCTCATGGGGCGGGTCTCCGAAGGGGCGACGGCTAAGCTGCTGTGACATTCTGTGGCGGCACGTTTCCAACGTGCCGATTCAGCCCCGGCAAGTTGGAAACGTGCCGCCACAAAAGCTTAAGCTGCTAACCCGTCGCGGCGACTAAAGCAGGAACCGTCCGATCAGCAACCCGGCCGCGAAGGCCGCGGCGAGGACCAGGACGGCGCCGACCGTGAGGAGCGTGGCCGCCGTCGGCGACAGCATGACGCCGGCCGGCGGTCCGACGACGGGCGGCCGCAGCGGTTCCACATGGAAATTGCCCGGCGCGGCGGGCGGCGGCGCCGGCGAGGGTACGGCCCAGGGAAGCGGCGCCAGCGGTACGGCTTTCGCCGGTTCCGGCGGCGGCGCGGCTTGTTTCAGCAGCGCGTCCAGCTCGCTGCCCTCGAACAGCGGAGCTTTCTTCTCCGCCGGCTGGTCCACGTCGGGCGAATCGGTCGGCGGCACCGTCAGCTTGTTGTGACACGTCGGACAGCTCACGTCCATGCCGATCTTGCGCCGGGAGATGCCCAGCAGCTGATTGCAGTAATGGCAGCGAAACCGTACCGGCATGGGGACCGATCTCCGCGGCGGCAGGAAGACGACGGACGGGGCGGCGCCGTGGGCGCCCCTCCGTATTGTCTCGTCTCCGCGCGCCCGATTCAACTATTCCTTGACGACGGCCGGGAACGTGAGCGACAATATCGTTTGCCCCCTCAGCCCTCCCCTCTCCCCCGCTGCGGGGGAGAGGGGAGGGCTGAGGGGGCCGCCGGGGAAGT
>Ga0307476_10002995_pt1 | contig 10022 bp, 8 predicted proteins | sample atmos_gasesECM2C_2_FD_203314 | JGI IMG/M metagenome (GOLD analysis project Ga0307476, IMG submission 203314) | Hardwood forest soil microbial communities from Morgan-Monroe State Forest, Indiana, United States - atmos_gasesECM2C_05 | ecosystem: Environmental > Terrestrial > Soil > Temperate...
AAGATCATCGATGACTGGACAGAAGGCTCTGCCGCTCTGGCAACAGACAATGTCGACGTGATGCTGACCACGGCCGACGTTTACGCCAAAGATTATGCGCAGTTCAAAGAAAAAGGATTCGGGTCGCACGCGTTCCTGATGGTCGACTGGTCACGCGGCGCCGACGGCGTTATCGGAAAGCAGGGGATTAACAGCATCGAGGACCTGGCTGGTAAGAAGGTCGCATTTGCTCCATACACTCCGTCGCACTTCTTGCTGTGGAACGGACTCAAGACTTCCGGGCTGAGCACCGCGCAGCGCAATGAAATCTTTAATCAGGCGATCCACACCAAGGATGGCATCGAGCCCGCGACTCTTTTTGCCCAGGAAAAAGTTGACGCGGCCGTGGCCTGGGATCCCGACATGAGCGATGCGGTCGCCAAGCGGCCCGGATCGAAGAAGATCTACGACACAAGGATCGCAAACCGTCTCATCGCCGACATTCTGGTGGTGAGTGACAGCTTTTCCGCCAAGCATCCGCAGACCTTGTTGAAATTTGCCCAAGGCTGGCTCGAGGGCGTCGAATTCATCAAGACGCAACCAGAGCGTGCGTACAACCTGATCGGAACAGTCAAGGATTTCAATATCCCATCCGACCTGGCGAAAACCATGCTCGGTGGCGTAAAGCTGGCGGATTATGCGGACAACCGCTCATTCATGGGCACTGCCGGGTCGAATTCTGATTATGCCAATATCCTCGGCATGGCCCAGGACATGTATCGGGAATCGATGATCATCAAACACACTTTCAGTCCGGAAGAGAGCCTGGATCGCCGCTACGTCGAAAAGTTGGCCGACAGCTTCTCCATGGCGTCCAGCGAGGCTCCCATCGAATATAAAGAGCCTGCGAAAGGAGCGACACCGATCGCGACGCAACACCGGTCCATTTACTTCGATCCCAATTCTTCCGCCATGAGCCTCGATTCCCGGGCCATTGTCGACGAACTAGCCGGCACCATGCGTGCCTATGAGAACACGATTGTCGATATCGATGGCAACACCGACTCTACGGGTACTCGTGCTTACAATATTCAGCTCTCCCACGCGCGCGCGGACGAGGTCAAGAACTATTTGATCCAAAAGTATGGCTTTCCGGCGCAGCGCCTTCGGACAGCGGGCAATGGTCCGGATAAACCGATTGACAACAATGACACGCCCGAAGGACGCGAGAAAAATCGGCGCACCGACATCAAGGTTTATGCCAACCCCTCGAGCTAGCTCTTCGAGCTCACGATAGGACACGATGAGCGATTGGTTCACCATGCGGAAGGATGTGCCGCCGTGGGTCCGATGGGCGGCCCCGTTTATCACCTGGGGCGCCATCATATTATTCTGGATCTTATTGCCCTACTGGGAAGGCCCGCATTTCTCCTTGCTGCCGACGCCGCTAGGAGTAATCCGATCCTTCCGATTGCTGTGGACGGAATACGATCTGCTCGGCAACGTATTCATGAGCTGGTGGCGCATCGCCCAGGCATTCTTCTGGTGCGCGGTAGTTGCCATCCCGCTTGGCATTCTGATGTCGAGCTACCGCTGGCTTTTCGAACTCATCAATCCTGTCGCTGCCCCCATGCGCGCTATGCCGCTCACCGCGTTTCTTCCCGCATTCATCGCTCTGTTTGGGATCGACGAAACCGAGAAAATTGCGTTCCTATGGTTCGGAATGTTTTTCTATTTGTTGGCGGTGGTTGTCGAAGAGGTCAACCGGGTAGACAACGCTCTGCTTGAAACCGCGTACACGCTGGGCGCCAATCAGCGGCAAGCTTTGTGGCTGGTGTTTCGCGCGTCATTGCCGGCGATCTTCTCGTCGTTCCGAATCCTGTATGACATCGGTTGGACTTACGTGATACTGGCAGAGATGTTGAATGCCCGTAAGGGCGTGGGCTACATGGTGGAGGCTGCCCGCAAAGTGCTGGACTTTGATCGCGTGTACGCGGGAATTATCGCGATCGGCATCGCCGCGTTTCTATTTCGTTTTCTGCTGACGTTTCTGGAAGGCCGCCTCTTTCCCTGGCGCAAAACGACTTCCGCGCTGGCCGGCGGCGGGGCGGCTGTTCCCAGCGCTACAGCACACCTGAAGGCGGCCAAGCACCGGGCTTAAGAATAAGAATATGGAGTCTAAGAAATCCAAGATCACGGTTAGCAAGGTCGGCCGGTCGTTTGTCAGCGCAGACGGTTCGAGAACTGACGCACTCGAGAACATCAATTTCGAGATTGAAGACGCGTATTCCCGCGAAGGGCGCGATATCGGGGAATTCCGTGTTCTGCTGGGGCCTTCCGGATGTGGCAAGTCGACTCTGCTGCGCTTGATCGCTGGACTTGATCAAGCCGATACTGGCGAGATACTGGTGAATGAAAAGCCGATACACGGTCCCGGAAAAGACCGCGGCATGGTATTTCAGAAATACACTTCGTTTCCCTGGCTGACGGTCGCTGGTAACATAGCATACGGTTTGAAGATCAATGGCGTCCCGGAAAAGCAGCGCGAGGAGACGGTGGCGCAATTGGTGCAAGATATTGGACTCAGCGGTTTTGAGAACGCCTATCCGGAGACGCTCTCCGGAGGCATGCAGCAACGTGTCGCGATTGCACGCACCCTGGCGCTTCGCCCCTCGGTTATCCTGATGGACGAGCCGTTCGGGGCGCTCGACGCGCAAACCCGAAGCGAAATGCAGCAACTGCTGCTGAAAGTTTGGGACGAAACCGCCAGCACGATCTTGTTTGTCACACACGACGTTGATGAGGCGGTTTACCTGGCGGACAGGATTTTTGTTATGAGTGCGCATCCGGGGACGATTATCGAGGACGTTCAAGTACCCTTCGATCGCCCCCGCGACTTGGGCCTGAAAGAGAGAAATGAGTTTCACGAGTTGGCGAACTACGTTCTCGGCCGCCTGCGCAAAGCTCCCGGCAGCGGACAGGTGCGGGTGAGTGTCTAATGGCTCCCGCTGATTTCCAGGGCGCGCCAGATGATGAGCAACTCGGTGGTCCCGCGCCACAAGACAAAATCAACTTTGTAAAAGAGGCGTTCCATCTGCAGTACAACTGGATCGCCATGGTAAGTGCTGGCGCGTTTGCAGTGGTGAGTGGCAGTTTTCTGCCAATCATCCTGGCTGGCGGCCTCGAACTGATGTATCTCGCCATCGTGCCGCAGAACTGGCGCTTTCAGCGACTGGTGCGCTCGTGGAAATTTTCCGAACAGCAGCAGAAGCAGCAACAGCAACTAGGTGACCTGCTCCGAATGCTGCCTTCCGATCTGCAGAGCCGGTATATTCATGCGGCTCAAGTGTGTGGCTCAATCAGGACCAACTTTGCACAGTTCTCCTCGACCTCGCAGATCTTTTTGCAGCAAATCGACACGCGCCTGCAGGGCCTGCTGAATGGCTACGCGCGGCTATTGTCGAGTGCGTCGCAGCAACAGCAGTATTTGAGAACCGCCGAGCAAGATGGAATCAAACACGAGATTGCCTCTTTGCAGAAGAGTTTGAGCAGCGATCCGCCGAAAGTGCAGGAGATCAACAAGAAACGCATTGAGATTCTCACCAAGCGCCTGGAGAAGTTCGATAAGATTTCTGAGAATCGAAAAGTGGTCGACGCGCAATGCTCCGCGGTCGAGGATGTGTTGATGCTGGTGCGGGATCAATCGGTAACCATGCGCGATCCGCAGCAGGTCAGCGAGAGGTTGGATAGTCTGGTCAAAGACGTCGAGCAGACCGAGCAGACGGTGCAGCAGGTGGAAGCCATTTTCAGTGGGATGTCGCCGGACCTGGACGGATTAATGGCGATGGACGATTCGCCCACTTCCTCAAATCCCAACCGCGTACGGATGTCGAACTGATGTCGGACCGGATACCGAACTGATGTCGAACTAAAGATGCCCTCAAATATAGCGACGACCACAACCACGTTAGGAAAATATCTCGATGCACTCCCCCCGTGGGCGCGCGAACTCTCTGAAAAGTATTACTCGCGCTCGTTCGCTCTTTTTGTGTTGTACGGAAATGTGCGCGACCTGGTGCCGCTACACAGTCAGGAAGCCACGACCTTTGTTCCGCTGGATGAGTTTCTCTCCGGTGCGCTCTTTGGCCAGCGCGACATAGTTCTACATTACGATCGTGGCGGGCTGAACTTCGGTTCGGCGGATAGCCAGGCCGACTTTCGCCGCGCGCTCGAGGGCTACGACAGTTTTCACGGTACGACCTATTCACAAGGTGGGCTGCCGCGCAATCCAGATGCGGTGTTGAATCTGCTCGACAACTACCTCCGGCTGCGCATCGCTGACGGCAAGAAAATCGGGCTGGTGATTGATTTCGCCGAGACCATCGCTCCCGCTGGCGATGTTTCCAGCATGTCCGCGGATGATCGCAATGCCCTGGTCATTCTAAAGCGCTGGGCGCGCAATTCGGCTTTTCTGAACGCGGATGTCACCATTTGTCTCATCTCGGAGAATCAGATCGAGTTGAACCCGAGCATCGTTCAGCACCCCGGTGTTTCTTCGATCGGGATTCCGTTGCCGGACTACAACGATCGCCTGGAGTTTATCCGCTCGCAATTGAAAAAACAGGAGTTGCCCGCCGGTTCCGAAGTGAACGATGAGTCCCTGGCCAAGCTGGGCGCGGGGTTGAAACGAGTTCAGTTGCAGAGTCTGATCTCCCATGCGGTGCAGAATCGGCAACCGCTGACTCTGAAGTTTCTTTCGGACCGTAAGAAAGACTTGATCGAGGCCGAGTCCGGCGGTCTTCTGGAATTTGTGCAGAGCCGATTTGATCTATCGTTTGTGGCTGGCAATGACCAAGCTAAGAGGAAGCTGCAGGATGCCGCCAAAGCCATCCACGCCGGTAACACCGATGTCCTGCCCATGGGCTACATAATCTGCGGGCCCGTGGGGACGGGCAAGACTTTTATCACCACGTGCTTTGCCGGCGAGGTTGGAATTCCGGCGGTGACGCTGAAGAATTTTCGGAGCATGTGGCAAGGCGTTACGGAAGGAAATTTGGAAAGAGTCCTGACGCTGCTGAAAGCGATGAGCCCGATCGCAGTCATCGTAGACGAAGCTGATGCTCAGCTAGGAGACCGATCCAGTTCCGGCGATAGCGGTGTGGGAAATCGAGTGTTCGCCCAGATCGCGCAGTTTATGGGCAATACGGAGTACCGAGGCAAGGTGATCTGGTTTCTCCTGACTTGCCGTCCCGATCTGTTGCCGGTGGATCTAAAGCGTCAAGGTCGCGCCGAAGAGCACATTGCTCTGTTTTATCCCGACACGCAAGAGGAGCGCCTCGCGCTTTTGCGCGCCATGCAGCGGAAGGTCGGCATGAAGCCTTTTCCGGAGGACGTGGAGGCGTTCTTTCTGGCGCGGGCTGGCAGCCTGTCGGGAGCGGATATCGAGGCGGTCCTGGTGCGGAGCCACATGAGGAGCAGTCTCCAGAACAAGTCCGCAGTTGATACGGAAGACTTGAAGGCAGCCCTCGAAGATTTCATCCCTCCCTACTACCCGACGGAAATCGATCTGCAGAATCTGGTCGCGGTTTTGGAGTGCACCAGCAAGAGCCTGCTGCCAAAGAAATACCGAGATATAGACCGCGCCGATTTGATTCGTCAATGTAATGAGCTGATGGTGTTGTCACGAAAGACTTCAGACTAGCCACCGCCGCTCCCCGCACGAATCCTTCTAAATCACAATTCCGTCCATGCGCATGGTTCTCTTCTTCGGAGTGAACGAAGGCACCGGCTTGGGTTCGATCCGCGGAGCATTGTTTCGCCAAAAGGTCTGAAAGTCTCGCTTCTCTCCAGTGCGATAGAAGTACAGCAAATAGGCCTGGTCGCACGCTGTGTAGTCACAGAACCATTGATCAATTTCCGTGATCCCGATCTCATGAAACATGGCAAGTCCGTAACAGGCCGCTTCTCGTTCGTAAGCGATGATTGCAGGAAATAAATCTTCACTGACCGGAGGCTGGTATTTCCGGCCAAGCTCAAACAAGGCAGGATCGACATTCCACTGCACTGTGTGGCCAAAGAGGTGTCCTAGCAAAAACAAACGCTGTTCAGGAGTAATCGCGTAGTCGATATCGATTTCCGATCCGTCCAAGTCACCGGTCAATGGATCAGGAATATCTCGGGTCACGACGGGTATTCCGTAAGAGCTCTCCAAATGCTTCTGAACCCGGGCGGAATATTCTTCGAACGGAATTCCCATCGATCCATTGGATGCAAGTGGACGGGTAGTCACTCGCCGCTCTTTCCTCGATATGGCCGGAGTGCGCGCGCCATGAATCCAAGCCCACCCACAAACAGAATTAGCATCACGAGTGTGTTAAATAAGCTCGTGGGCCGAAAATAGATGTGCATGTTGGCGATGACGCCAGCGAGAATAAAGAGTGCGCCAGCGATGGTGAGAAGCCATCCGACAACGCTTCGTCCGTTCCAGAAGAGTACACATACGCCGATCAGCATCGGCAAAAGCGTGATGCCGAACGTGTTCCCTCCGTAGAAACTCCAGTAGGAACCGACTACGCTGACTTGATTGCTAAGAAGATAGCCTCCGACACAAGTCATGGCGAAGCCGATCAAGAAGTGGCCGAGGCCGCCCGGCGTCCCACCCACATCGCTGAGGGAGCGGTTTTCCATGCGACGGAGGATATCAGAATCCTAGACACTGCGTCCGCAGTGCACAGACAGCTAGAGTTCTGGATCCCTATTGTGGAAGCAATGGACTATTCAAGTTCTATCAATTCGCCTCGTCCATCGTCTGGGATGGTGAGCGCGACTCTGGTTGTGGACGAATCCAGCATTGCGTCTGCACTTATGCCGTTGAGGCGGACAGTCCGCTTCCGAGGCGACCATCCGTAGATCTCAATACGAATCTGCTTCCACCATGCGGGGTAGGAGCCCTTGTGTTCACCGAGGCGGAGCGTGATGCCATCGGCGCGCACCTCGCATTGAAAATCCATTCGCAGGCTGACACCTGCCTTGTACGCGTAAGTCTTGCCGTCGTCCAGGTAAAGGTGGCCAGCACACGCATCCCCGGCGTAGACGCGCAGGGTGAGAGCGCCTTGGGGAATCTCGCTTGTGCTTTGCGTTAAGGGCGCGATCGGCAGAATCGCGCCTGCACGAACAAACACTGGGAGGGACGCCATTTCGGGATGTATCCGGATCGTGAGCGGCAACGAATCGGGGGGACTCGGAGGAGCGTTCGCCTTCGGAGCAACCGGCGGCGCAGGCTTAGGAACGGGCTGTCCCGTCCAGTAGTCGTACCATTCTGCCGAAGGAAACTCGACAATGTAATTATCGAGTTTGTCGGGATAGGGTGGTGCTGCTATCAAGATATCGGGTCCAAGAAGAAATTCGCCTGCCGCCTCAGGATCGACGTCGATGGGGTGATGGTCGCTGGTGGCGTCGGGAAACTCAAGGAAAAGTGGCCGCTCAATCGGAAGACCAGTGCGCGATGATTCTTCCGCAAGCGTGTATAGATACGGCATCAGTCGATAACGTTCTTCGATGAATCGTCTGCGGATCGATTCAGCCTCCGGTCCGCCAACCCATGGTTCCTGGTCGCCGGATCCTTTCTCCGTATGATCCCGGTCGATGGGTTGGAACGAAGCAATCTCGATCCACTTGGTGAGCAAGTCAGGTTGCGGTGTTCCAGCAAATCCACCCACGTCGGCGCCACTTAACGCAAAGCCGCTCAAGCCGAGATTCTCCAGCATTGGTGTCGTCAGCCGAAGGTGGTTCCAGGTGCTGCTGTTGTCGCCCGTCCACGTGGCGGCATAACGCTGCCCACCGGCATAAGTCGCACGTGTCAGTACGAACGGGCGCGAGTCTGGATTGAGCCGCAGCAATCCATCGAAGGTAGCGCGGGAGTTCTCCATCCCGTACACGTTGTGGATCTCGGCGTGGCGCGCCGTACGCTTCGCGAATCCGGGTTCGTCGATGCGGTGGATGACGTCTTCGGGCATCGTTTTGGTCGGAGTATTGAAAACAGACGGCTCATTCATGTCATTCCAAAAGCCCGCGATACCCATCTTAGAGAAGTCCCGATAGAGCCCACCCCACCAATCCCGAGTTTTTGCTCGTGTGAAATCGGGAAAGACGCTGGGTCCCGGCCAAACCATTCCGGAGTACACGCTGCCGTCGGGATTTTTTACAAAATGATCACCCCCAATGCCGGTGTCGTAAGGTGCGTAGCCGTGACCGGGATAGTTTGCAATATGCAGATCCGTAATAGCGACAACATGGAAATTTTTCGAGGCAAGTTGCGAGATCATCCCGGTAAAATCAGGAAACTCATTGTGATCCACAGTAAACGGACGATTCTGTTGCTGGTAATCGATGTCCAGATAGATCGCGTCGGCAGGAATGTGATCCGCGCGCAGGTGGTCTGCAATTTCGATCACTCGCGACTGCGGCGTATAGCTATAACGGGATTGCTGAAAGCCAAGACTCCAGAGGGGCGGCAATGACATTGTTCCAGTTAGCCACGAATATGTTTCCACCACCTGCTTCGGCGTGGGTCCGTAAAACACGTAGTAATCCAATGGACCGTTTGTCGCGCCAAACGAGTAGGTATTCGGTATTTGCTTGCCAAAGTCAAAGCTGCTTCGCCACGTATTGTCGATGAAGACCCCGAGAGCGCGACCGGCCCGGAACGTCATGAAGTAAGGAATGGTCTTGTAAATAGGATCGGTAGATTCCTGGAAGCCGTAGGCATCGGTGTTCCACATTGTGAAGGCCTGTCCGCGTCGATCCAGGGGGCCGGGTTTGTCTCCTAACCCGAAGTAGTGCTCGTCCTGTGGCATCGTTTTATAAACGCGGAAAGAGTCACCATGAAATTCGGTTGGCAACGCGTCCTGTTGAAGAACATTGCCGTCGGGGTCGGCAATCGTCATTGCGAAGGTCTGTCGATTAACGGAGACGCGAAGGGCCTGCGTGCGAAAGCCTACCGCACCTGGAGTATTGTCCGGCGTTACCGCAACAGTACTCTGCTTGGCCTCCTTGAGCACGGCCCACGAGGCATCTTCCGGAAGTTCCTTTGAAAGCGACACACGAATGCGCACGACATTCTCACGTAAGGCGACGATTTGCATGCGAGCTTCGCCATGTTGCAAATCGATTCCATTGGGCAACGCTGAGAAAGAGGTGAGGTGGTTCAGTTGGACAGCGACGGCGGCCGCGGGTGGGATTTGTCCCCGGAGCGGGAAGGGTAGAGCAATCAAGAGGAAAAACGTTAGAGGCAACAGAACAGAACGAGCATGGAGTGTGTTAGTCATAATTTCCAGAACGACTGGTGCATTGCTCCCGGATTACTCGATCATTCATACGCTATTACTCGGACCACTGAAGCCTTTGCCTTGCGAGCGAGCGTGACCATACGGCGCGTAGACCAAGGTCAAGCTTACAGGATGATCGGGACTGTGAGCGTGAAAGCGGTAAGTCGTCGAAGAAATGATGGCGCAGTTATCCGGCAAAAAGGGCCGAAGATTCCAGCCTGCAGCGCGGGCCTGATCTATGCAGCACTCGCCGTTAGTCACTATTTTGTTATAGTGACTATCAGATTGTGACATTACGATAAGAAGCGACTCATTACTCTATACAGGAGGAAAACGGGACATGGCTGGTGCACTCGCGACGCAAAGGACGGCCGCGGAAACCGTGGGAGAACAGTTCGAGGTCGGACTTCGCGAGCGGAAAAAAGCCCGTTTGCGCCAGCAGATTATCGATACTTCGATCAAACTGTTTCGCAAACACGGATACGAAAACACCCGGATCGACGACATTGTTCAATTGCTCGAAATCAGTCAGCCCACCTTCTTCCGGTATTTCCCCAGTAAGGACGCGGTTCTGCGCGAGGTAGGAGAACGCGGGTACACCTGTATCTGCGAGCGGCTGCGGTCGGAGCTTTCGAGCAAGGCGGGAACTGAGGAACGTTTGCTCCGGCTGTATGTGAGCATGGCACGGGAGGTGGAAGCCGACCGGAAACTGTGGCA
>Ga0307476_10002996_pt1 | contig 10020 bp, 7 predicted proteins | sample atmos_gasesECM2C_2_FD_203314 | JGI IMG/M metagenome (GOLD analysis project Ga0307476, IMG submission 203314) | Hardwood forest soil microbial communities from Morgan-Monroe State Forest, Indiana, United States - atmos_gasesECM2C_05 | ecosystem: Environmental > Terrestrial > Soil > Temperate...
AATCAGGACGTTCTTCAGATTCGGCCACTTGGTGAATGCATCCTTGAGCGGTTGCGTAGAGGTCATTCCCGCACTCTTCAGACCAGCGAAGATAGGCGACTCTTTCATCTTCAACCGGATGTAAAGCGAAATGATCACCAAAATAATGGAGACCAGGAAAGGAATGCGCCAGCCATAAGCCGCAAAGTCTTCCTTCGACATCGCGTTTTGCGTGACCAGAATCACGATGAGGGAGACGAACAGGCCCAGCGTGGCCGTGATTTGGATGAAGCTGGTGTAGAAGCCGCGTTTGTTGTCGGGAACATGTTCGCCGACATACACCGCAGCCCCGCCGTATTCCCCGCCCAGCGCCAGCCCCTGCAAAACGCGAATTAAAATCAGAACGACCGGCGCGAACCAACCTGCCGTTTTGTACGAGGGCATCAGGCCGATGGCGAAGGTGGAAAAACCCATGATGGAGAGCGTCACCAGGAAGGCGTACTTGCGCCCCACCAGATCGCCGATGCGGCCAAAGAACAGCGCGCCGAAAGGTCGCACCAAAAAGCCCACGGCAAACGTTGCCAGATAAGCCACGTAAGCGAAGGTGTCATTGCCGGGAGGGTAAAACTTCAACGCCAGTACCGCGGCCAGACTGCCGAAAATGTAGAAGTCGTACCACTCGATCATGGTGCCGACAGACGAGGCCATAATCACTCGCCAAATGCTGTACTCCGCTTTCGCACTTCCTACCACTTGTGCAGCATTCGCCATATTTTCCTCTTTGAGGGCTGAGGCATGATTGCCTTGATGCCCTACTTACAACTCAGTGTCGATTCTTGGCTGGTAGTAGTCTCTTGTATACCCGCTAACCCCTCAGAACACTGGCAGGGTAACGCCATCGGCGGTTTCTGTCCAGCATCTAGCGCAGGCCAGCGCGATGGCAGGCTCCAAGAAACGCCGTCGCCGCCCTTCGATCGGGCGGAGCATACGCGCCTTCAATTCCAGATGCAGTGATCTGCCTCACGGATCGTGGTTCATGCGATTGGAACGATGCTCCCCGGTTGGCAGCTCAGATGCCAATGGCAATCGCGCCTGAGTTGAGCTTTTCGTGCCCCCCGACGACTTTTTCCGCAACTTCTCTTTAACGGACACCACGAGTTTCGTAACAGCCTCGCTTTTTTCGAAACTGGGGAGGCCGCCACTTTTCCCTTGACCCCGACGTTCATCAGCGGCTAACATAATAACAACTGCATTAGCTGTTTGATAACAGCAGAGGATTTCTCGGTTCTTTGACAAAATCGACTGATGCGCCAGTGGGATACGCAAGCCTTCTGCTAAGTCCTTTAGAAGGGGATATTTAGAAGATAGCTAAAGCTTGTCCAATGTTTTCATAGGGTTACGAAGAGGAGAGCAGCCTGGGATATCCCCCCGCTAAGTCCTTTAGAAGGGATATTTTACGAGGGTATCTCGGAACCGGAGCCTTTGTTTTCATAGATCTAGCTGGAAAATGCGTTTTCTTGGTATATATCGTTTACCTTATGGTAAACACGGGCCCACATGTTTACCGATCAGTAATTACGTAAAGGGGGCCATCCTTTCTGATTTCTTGCCCGGACGTCGTCCCCCTATTTGATGGGCGGTAAGTAAGGAATGTAGCGGGCAAACAACCAGCACAGGAAGAACACGACTGGGATGTGAACTATCAACTGCAGCACTCCGTATCCCACGATGTCTCTGGCCTTCAATTTCAGAATGCCCAGCAGCGGCAGCATCCAGAAGGGATTGACCAGGTTCGGTAGCGCCTCCGACGCATTGTAAATCTGCACCACCCATCCCAGATGCACCTGATGCAGATTCGCGGCTTGCAGAACGTACGGCGCCTCGATTACCCACTTGCTGCCCCCGGAAGGAATGAAAACCCCAAGCACCGCGGAATATATTGCCACCAGCAATGGATAGGTGTTGTGAGTGCTGATGGAAGCGAAAACCTCGGCCAGCGCGTCGGCGATCCCGGTCCCTACGATCATGCCAAAGATCACGGCGTAAAACGGAAACTGGATCAGCACGCCACCGGTCGCGGGAATGCACTCCGATACGGCACGCATGAAGCGCTTGGGGCGCCAGTGCAATAGAAGTCCAACTGTGATGAACATCAGGTTGTAGGTATTGAGGTCGAGCGCTGCCAATGCGCCTTGCGGCGAGGTACGGAAGACGTCGATCAGATACCAGCACAACAGCAGGACGACGAGAATTGTCAGCAGCGGACTGTATTCCAGCCATTCGCCGGGTTTGCTTTTGGCCTCTAGGCTGGAGCGAATGGGCTCATATTGGATGCCGTAGGATTCGGCGGTTCGGGCATTCTCCGGCGATGGCGTGGATGCGTAAGCGATCAGCACCGATAGCACGATTAGGATGACCGTGGTCGCGATGCTTTGCCACAAGAAGAGAGTTTGGGTGAGTGGGATCAGGCCGCTGATGTTGAACAGCGACGGCGGCATGGCGGACTTGGTCGCCATCAGCATGGCGGCGGAAGAAGAGAGGCCCATCGCCCAGACGGCTCCCAAGCCGAGATACGCGGCGGCGCCGGCAGCGCGGTAGTCCATTCCTTTGACGCGATGCGCTAGTTCGCGAACGAAGAGGCCGCTGAAAATCAGGCTCAGGCCCCAGGAGATTAACGAGGTCAGCATGGAAAAAAGCGCTACCATCGCGACGGCTCCGCGCGGCGTCTTTGGAATTCCCGCTAAGGCGCGGATCGCACGATAGACAATCGGTGTCGAAGCGACGACGTATCCGCCGATGATGATCATCACCATTTGCATGGTGAATGGCACCAAAGCCCAGAAGTTTTTTCCGCCCTGGATGGCTAGCTTGCTGGGAGCCTGATGGAGTAGAAGGCCGACCACAAAGACCACGACGATTCCGAGCAGCGCGAAAATCAGCGGGTCTGGAAACCAGCGCTCACTCCAGTTCGCTAGCCCCAAGCCAAAGCGAACCAGGTGCTGTTCCTGAGTTGCTGCGGGCTTCTCTGGTGGCATGTGCATGCGCGATCCTTTCAGTTCCGGAATACGCCCGCCATTGTAGCGCGGGTTTCGCGCAAAGAAACTGATTGTGTGGTGTATACGATTCTTCGTTGGTCCGACACCTCATTTCGCCTGAGCCACGACGGCAACGTCGAACTTTGAATAGTACTTCTTTACGTCGCTGGCCCCGTACTTGGCGCGGAATTTCTCGGCCACGGACGACACCTGTTTGGCGTCAGTGATAGGGATCGCCTTAAGTTCAGACTCTGTGGCTCCTGCTTTGATCCGAATCGATGGGTTCTTGCGCACGTTCTTGTACCACTGCGTATCCGATCCCTGCACCGGCAGGAGGTAAAGCTTGTCGTCGTCCGATACGAACCAGACTGGGATCGAGATGGTGCGGCCTGATTTCCTTCCGGTCACGCTGATGTGAATTTCGCGAGATCGGGAAAGTCGTTCTTTTAGAGTTTCGTTCTGCTTCGCCATTTGCACTCCTTTCCGAGTCTTTGACCTTGGACTCTTGGTTCTCACACTTTCGAGAGCACCTCTTTTGCCATGCTGAATAAACTCACTTCGTTGTCTTGTCCATCCAAACGCTCCAAGTGACCGGACCGGCTTGGTCATCAGTAATCGGGTGGCCAGTCAACTTGAGTACAAGCTTGATCTGACCGTGATGGTAACCCTCGTGCCAGATCATGTGCTGGAGCAGAAGGATCGGGTGGTCGTAGTGAAGGTCCAGGTTGCGGCCCGCCTGCAGCCGGCCATTTACCGCGTCGCGCACCGCCATGGCACTGTCATTCAGCATCTGCGCGATGCGACCTCGGTCACGCTCGACTACCCACTCTTCCTTGGGCGGATCTCTGGCGAACTCGGGGGCGTCCTCGAAGACGAACACTAGCCGCACATAGTGGATGTGCGTGAACAGCTCCGCGATGGATGGACTGCTCTCCATTGCCCTGGCCTCCAGCCCGCCCTCCGGGAGGGCGCGAAGAAGGTTGAGAAGGATTGCGTTGTTGCGCTCCCAAGAGTTCAGCAGAGCCTCAAGGAGAGTTTGGTTTAGCGCCTCAGACATATCCACCCCGCTTGTTGACTCGAAAATTGTCTCGAGTCCCTAATAGTGCTCCCAGGCAACTCGCCAGTGTTCATCCGGGCGAGTCGACCTTCACGATAAGCTGCTTACCCGATAACTCGAACGCGCGCGGCAGATCTTTGCGATAAGCGTCAGCACCAGTGCGCCCTCAACGTGAAAGGTGAAGGTGTGAGCGTCGTTGTTCTGGTCCGAGCCAAACGAGGCCTCGTAGCCGCCTTGTGAACAGTGCTCAGGCCCGGCCGAAGCTTTTGCCCATTAACTCTCCCTCTCCTTGTCAGCGGCCCACCAATTTCTGCAGCTCCTCCGGGTAGCGAGCGCCTTGCACAGGGATCTTTGCGGCTGCGGTCTCCAGTTCGCGGAGTTCGTCGGGCGAAAGTGTGACGTTAACCGCTCCGATGTTTTCTTCGAGCCGATGCAACTTCGTCGTACCTGGGATTGGAACAATCCACGGCTTCTGCGCCAGCAGCCATGCGAGCGCGATCTGAGCCGGTGTCACTTTCTTCCGTTGTGCGAATTTACCGACCAGATCAACCACCGCCTGATTCGCTTTTCGATTCTCTTCGCTAAAGCGGGGGACGATGTTGCGGAAATCACTTTTGTCGAACTTGGTCTCTTCGGTTATTTTTCCCGTAAGGAAGCCTTTGCCCAGAGGACTGAATGGAACGAATCCGATCCCGAGTTCCTCCAGCGTCGGCATAACTTCCGCTTCAGGTTCTCGCCACCACAGCGAATATTCGCTTTGCAGTGCGGTCACGGATTGAACTTTGTGAGCACGACGGATCGTCTGCGCTCCTGCTTCAGAAAGGCCGAAGTGTTTGACCTTGCCTTGCTGAATCAGTTCTTTCACGGCCCCGGCCACGTCTTCGATCGGAACGTTCGAGTCGACACGGTGCTGATAGAACAGATCGATGACATCGGTCTTGAGACGCTTTAGCGACGCCTCGGCGACTTCTTTGATATGCTCCGGCCGGCTGTCCAGCCCGGCCTGTTTGCCGGTTTTCGGATCCAACTTGAACCCGAACTTGGTGGCGATTGCAACCTTTCCGCGGAACGGCGCGAGAGCTTCACCAACGAGATCTTCGTTCGTAAATGGACCATATACTTCAGCCGTGTCGAAGAAGGTGACACCGCGTTCCACCGCTGCCCGGATGACCGCGATCATCTCCTGTGTATCTCCGGCTGGGCCGTAGCCAAAGCTCATTCCCATGCAGCCAAGCCCGAGAGCCGAAACTTCGAGATTGCTTTTTCCAAGTTTGCGTTTTTGCATTCATTCTCCTTCCGGTCCAGAAGATAGTTTCCCACAATTCCGGCGGAACGGGAGGTTCGTGGTTGTGATTGCCGGAATATCAACCGTTCTCAAGCCATAAGCTTACGGAGGTGTCACGTCCACCCCTGCGACCGACAGACTAGGAATTCGTTGTGCCGGATTCCGCGATGGGTGTAGGATGCGGTCGAATGGGCTGGTGGATCAGCCGCCACTTCGTTGGTCTGGAGTGAGGCATGAATACTTTCCCGGTTTTGTTGGGTGCGCTGTGCGTGTATGCGATTGCTTACCGTTATTACAGTGCGTTCATTGCGGCGAAGGCCCTCGCTCTGGACGATCGCCGGACCACGCCCGCGCACGCTTATCCTGACGGACATAATTATGTAGCTTCGCCGAAGTGGGTGCTCTTCGGACATCACTTTGCTGCCATCGCAGGAGCGGGTCCGCTGGTCGGCCCTACTTTGGCGGCGCAGTTTGGCTTCGCGCCCGGCTTTCTCTGGATTCTGATCGGCGGCGTCCTCGCGGGTTGCGTGCAGGACTTCACCGTTCTGGTAGCCTCGGTGCGCCACCGCGGCCGCTCGCTGGCGGATATCGCGCGTACTGAAATCAGTCCCTTTGCCGGTCTGGTGGCGATGGTCGCCGTGCTCTTTATTCTTCTGGTCACGCTGGCCGGGCTTGGCATCGTCGTCGTAAATGCGCTCTCGAATAGCCCGTGGGGCGTCTTCACCATTGGCATGACGATTCCCATCGCCGTGGTCATGGGATTCTGGATGTTCAAAAGCCATGCGGGAAAGATCACCGTCACTGGGCCGAGTATTTTTGGGGTCGTTCTGTTGATTGGCAGCGTGGTCGCGGGACACTGGGTGGCGCAGAGCGGAGCGGCGTCGTCGCTTACGTTTACGCCGCATCAGATCACGATCCTGATGGCGATTTATGGCCTGGTGGCTTCGGTGCTTCCGGTGTGGCTGGTGCTGGAGCCGCGCGACTATCTCTCGACTTACGTCAAACTGGGCACGATCATTGTGCTGGTCATCGGGGTTTTTGTCGTTCATCCCAACATTCAATTCCCCAATTTTACTCCGTTCGTTCACGGCGGCGGGCCGATCATCAAAGGACCTCTGTTCCCATTTCTTTTTGTGACAATTGCTTGCGGCGCGATCTCCGGCTTTCACTCGCTGGTTTCTTCGGGCACCACGCCGAAGATGCTGGACAAAGAAACGGACGCCCGTTTCATCGGATATGGCGCCATGATGTGTGAATCCATTGTGGGCATCCTGGCTCTGATTGCGGCGTGCTCGTTGGCTCCTGGCGACTACTTCGGCATCAACACTACGCCGGCGGTCTTCAGCCATCTGGGCTTGAGCACAGTCAACCTCGATATGTTCTCTCGTGAAGTTGGAGAAAAGTTAGCGGGCCGGACGGGCGGCGCGGTCTCGCTGGCCGTGGGCATGGCAACGATCTTCCGCGGCTTGCCGGGAATGGCTCGTCTGATGGGTTACTGGTATCACTACGCGATTATGTTTGAAGCCCTTTTTATTTTGACGACGGTGGACACGGGAACCCGCGTAGCCCGCTATGTTTTGCAGGAACTCATGGGCAAAGTGCACAAGCCGTTCGGCAACAGCGCTTGGCTGCCGGGAAATCTGATCACCAGCTTTTTCGTGGTTCTGGGCTGGGGATACCTGATTTACACGGGAAATATTTCCACGATATGGCCGTTATTTGGAACCGGAAACCAGTTGCTGGCGACCATCGCGCTGGCGGTGACGACTACCTTCCTCATTAACATGGGCAAACAGAAGTATGCGTGGATCACGGCAATCCCAATGTGCTTCGTAGGCGTGACCACGCTGACGGCGGGGGTGTTGTCGATCAAGAACATTTTCTGGCCACTGACTTCGAAGCCCGGCCAAGTATTTACGGGCTATCTGGATACCATCCTGATGACCATCTTTATCGTGGGCGTAGTGCTGGTCGTGTTCGATGCGGTGCGACGTTGGATTATGGTGGCGAAGGGCGCTCCGGCGCCGGTGGAAGCCTTTGGTCCTCCGTTGACCGCAGCCGGCGAAGTGAAGATGGGTTGCTGCTAAGACGCAAATGGAGGCGGGGCGTCCGTCTTACGCTTCCTTCCGTCTAATCATTTTCGTTTTTCTCTTTTACATAGATACAAACAGCTGTTCTGGGTAAGCGAATTGGACTACAATGCGTCACCCAAACATCTGCAGGATTGAGGAGGAATCCATGACCTCTGCAACCGCCAAGGTGCCCAAACCTGTGGCCGAATCGGCCAATCCCATAGCGTGGGTTGTTGCACTCTCTCTAGCGATAATTAGCGCGGTCTTGATTTTGAGGATTCCGCCTCTGGCCCATCCCTGGCCACAGGGCTACGACCCGACGGGACACTGGTGGCTGTCCGCTCTGGTTGCCGCACTTCCCGTGGTGGTGCTGCTAGGGACTCTGGCGCTGTTGCACATGAAAGCACATTTTTCAGCGCTGCTGGGTCTGGCCACTTCAATTATTTGCGCCATCTGGATTTTCGGAATGCCCGCCAGCTTAGCGGCCAAGACCGCGGTCTTGGGAGCGGGCTACGGCTTGTTGCCCATCGGGTGGATCATCCTCAATGTGATCTTCCTTTATCAGCTCACTTGCGACGCAGGGCTTTTCAAAGTGCTGCAAGAGAGCCTGACCGGCATCACCCAGGACCGGCGCTTGCAGCTGTTGTTGATCGCCTTCAGCTTTGGCGCGTTCTTCGAGGGCGCAGCCGGGTTTGGTACGCCGGTGGCTGTGACTGCAGCTGTACTGATCGGTTTGGGATTCGGGCCCCTGGAGGCTTCGGGCTTGTCGCTGATCGCCAACACGGCGCCCGTGGCCTACGGCGCGCTGGGAACTCCTCTTATCGCTTTGCAGGGAGTGACCGGATTGGATCTCAGGGAGTTGAGCGCACAGGCGGGCCGCATCTTGCCTTTCTTCTCGGTGCTTGTGCCCTTCTGGCTGGTGTGGGCGTTCGCCGGGTTCCAGGGAATGCTGGAAGTTTGGCCTGCAGTGCTGGTGGCGGGCGTGTTCTTCGCGATCCCGCAGTTTCTGATGTCGAACTTTCATGGGCCATGGCTGGTGGACGTGGTCGCCGCCGTTGTTTCCATGCTGGCTCTGATCGCCTTCCTGTTGAAGTGGCAACCCAAGCGCATCTGGGGTTTTGAGCACGAGGGAACGCGCAAAGCACGCGGCACGCATGGTCACAGCCGGGCGTTGGTGACTAGGGCGTGGGTACCGTGGCTGGTGCTGAGTGTAGTGGTTTTCGTGTGGGGTTTGCCGAGTGTCAAGGCCAAACTCGACAAGCTATCGGCACCGAAGTTTCCGGTCGTGGGTTTGCACCAGATGGTGCAACGAGTTCCGCCGGTGGTGCGCAAGCCCACAGCCGAAGCGGCTGTGTACTCGCTGAACTGGTTGACCGCTACCGGCTCAGGGATTTTGGTTGCCGCGATTATTTCCGGCTTCGTCATGGGCTTCACGCCTTGGAAGATCGCGCACACGTACTGGAGAACGATCGTGCGAGTGCGCTTCTCCTTGCTCACCATCGCCGCCATGCTTTCCATAGGCTACCTGACGCGCTATTCGGGGCTGGACGCCACCATGGGGCTGGCATTCGCGCGAACCGGCGTGCTCTATCCGTTTTTTGGCACTTTGCTGGGCTGGTTAGGTGTAGCGCTGACCGGCTCGGATACGGCGTCGAATGTGTTGTTCGGAAGCTTGCAAAGAATTTCTGCCGAACAAGTTGGAGTGTCTGCCAACTTGATGGCGGCGGCGAACAGTTGTGGTGGCGTGATGGGAAAAATGATTGATGCGCAGAGCATCGTGGTAGCCAGCACCGCCACCGAGTGGTACGGACACGAGGGCGACATCTTGCGGTACGTGTTCTTCCACAGCATTGCGCTGGCGGCTCTGGTGGGAATTATGGTGACCCTCCAAGCCTATGTCTTTCCGTTCACCCGTTTGGTGGTGCGGTAAGCGCACCGGATCTGGCGATTCGGGTAACCGCCCGTAGCTCGGTTCAGTTGCCGCACAGCCTAGACCCTGTACGGTTTGGGCCGTTCCCGCAGTAGTGGCGAAAGGTTTTACCGATACCAAGTATTCGAAATTCAGCGAAGAAGGAGAGCCCACACTTTATGTCGAAGTTAAGAAAGTGGTTGTGCATATCACTACTCACAATCGTAGGGACCGCACCCGTCATGGCTGGGTCGGACGATGCCGTCCCCGCGAATAATGGAACCGGAACCAATGCCACCAACGCGGCGGAACCGGCTGCCAGTCCCGCAACCCTGAACCCAACGTCGGCAATCAGCAATGGCAATGTCACCGCTTTACTGGGTGTCCTGGTCATGAAAGGAGTGCTCGCGCCCTCGGAAGCGAAAGCCATTCAAGGCGCAGCACCCGAAGCCGAATTTCAACTCCTGGTCGAAGCGCTTACGCGCAAGGGCTTATTGAGCGCGGCGGATATGTCTGCTGCCAACCCCTCGACCCAACCCTCCACTCCTGAGGTCGCAGCATCGGTCGCAAGCCCAGATGGCCAGTCCTCGGGACAGGTTGCGAATACTCCGCAGACGCCTCAGATGGAGAAGCCCCTACCACGAACGGTGGTCGCTGCGGTGGCTCCAGTACGTGTCAATCCT
>Ga0307476_10002997_pt1 | contig 10018 bp, 8 predicted proteins | sample atmos_gasesECM2C_2_FD_203314 | JGI IMG/M metagenome (GOLD analysis project Ga0307476, IMG submission 203314) | Hardwood forest soil microbial communities from Morgan-Monroe State Forest, Indiana, United States - atmos_gasesECM2C_05 | ecosystem: Environmental > Terrestrial > Soil > Temperate...
CGGAATGCTGATCGACTTCATCGGAATCCCCAGGATGGATAAGTCCTATTTATTCCCGCCGATTTGCAAAAACGCTATGCTTGTCGGGGTAGCGGTTATGTATAAATCCATCCATGATTTTATGGACGAACACTTAATCTTGGCAGCCCTGTTGGTCTCCGCACTATGGTTGGTTGCAGGCTACCAAGACCACGTTCGCCGGAAACGTCCCGGTGCTTTTCTGTGGTGGACCGTTATCGCGGTTCTTGTGTTATTTGCATTCTGCATCAACGCAATCCTCACTGGGGCTTGGCTGAGCTTCGCAATCGCCGTGGCTGCAATTCTTGCCGAGATTTGGCTCATTAGAAAGTGGTATCGCCAAGAGGGTTTGGACCACGCTTAGTTGCAAGTTACCGGTTAGCGCTGCGTTTTACCAGCAGTTTGCACCTGACCTCAGCCTGAGGTTGTGGACGCTGGTGGCCCAGCAGGTCGATTCCGGCGCAGTTTTAGCTTTCTCAAAGCTTTGACCAGAAACCAAACAGTGGGCACAATCAAAACCCTCCGTGCCAACATTCCTGAGACAGGTTTAGTACCCTTAATTAATGAGCAGGGCGAGAAAGAAAAAGGCAGATATGAATTCTCTTGGTGTTGTTCTTTCTCCTGGGGGTTTGGCTGGCGCGGAACGGAGCGAAGGCGAGCGAAGCGAGCCGCAGCGGAGTGTAGCGTCAGCCAAAGCGGGTGCCGATGCGGTCACTCGCGCACGGCCGGACCCAGAAGTAGTTGCCAAACCAAGGCGCCGGACCTATACCGCTGAATATAAGCAACGCATCCTTGCAGAAGCCGAAGCGGCTTCTGCGTCACGAGGCGGCCTGGGCGCTTTGCTACGCCGCGAAGGTCTGTACTCGTCGCTGCTGACCTATTGGCGGCGAGAGCGGGCCGATGGAATCCTCGAGGCCCTGACTCCGCGCAAACGCGGACCGAAGTCCAAGCGCAATCCGCTAGAAGAAGAAAATCAGAAGCTTCGCCGTCAGAATGCGCGCTTGAGTGAAGATCTGCGCAAGGCGCACATCATCATCGACGTTCAAAAAAAAGTGGCGGCGCTGTTGGGCCATCCGATTCCGGAGCCGGACCCCGACCCCGAGGAGAAATCCTGATGGCCGCCGTCACCGAACTAGCGGACGACGTCGGCACCAGCGCTGCTTGCCAGGCTCTGTGTCTGCCTCGCGCTTCTTACTATCGGGATCGCCGTAAGACTTCTTCTCCGGCGGGGACCGCGTCGAGGCCTTCGCCGGCACGCGCACTCCACCCGGCGGAACGAGAGACGGTCTTGTCTCGTTTGCACGAAGAACGCTTCCAAGATCGCTCGCCAGCTGCTGTTTATGCGACGTTGCTCGATGAAGGGGTATATCACTGTTCGATCCGCACCATGTATCGCTTACTGGAACAGCGTGGCGAGTCCCACGAACGTCGTGATCAGTTGCTTCATCCGCCCTACCAGAAGCCCGAGCTGTTGGCCACCGCTCCCAATCAATTGTGGAGCTGGGACATCAGCAAGTTGCTCGGCCCCGCAAAATGGACGTACTTCTACCTGTACGTGATCCTGGATGTCTTCAGCCGTTACGTCACCGGCTGGATGGTCGCTTATCGCGAAAGCGCGGAGTTGGCCAAGAGACTGATCGAGGAGAGCTGCAAGAAACAACGCATCCAGCCTGCTCAACTCACGCTGCATGCCGATCGTGGCACGTCGATGAGGTCCAAGCCCGTGGCCCTTCTACTTGCCGATCTGGGGGTCACCAAAACGCATAGTCGGCCACACGTCTCGGATGACAATCCCTATTCCGAGAGCCAATTCCGAACCATGAAGTATCGGCCGGAGTTCCCGGACCGCTTTGGGTGCATCCAGGACAGTCGTGCTTTCTGTCAGAGGTTTTTTCGGTGGTACAACGACGAGCACTGTCATTCCGGCGTGGGCTTGTTGACGCCAGCGACGGTTCACTATGGCCAAGCAGAAAACATTCTGCGGCAACGCCAGGAAGTGCTCGATGTTGCCTACCAACTTCATCCGGAGCGCTTCGTACGAAGCGCTCCCAAACCACCGGTCCTTCCCAGCGAAGTCTGGATTAACAAGCCGGTTGCCACACCGGAACCGCTGCCTATGGGAGGAGGCAGATGAACAAGCAGCGATCTCTTTCGGAAAAGCGAAATGCGCCTGAGGAGGTGAAAAAAGCGAGGATGCTGTGGGTCGACCGCGTTGGCGATCGTCGTTGCTAGGCGATCCTGGCGCGAAATTTCTTTGTGGAAAACTGGGGATAGGCACAGAAAGAAAAAAGGAGCCCTAAAAGAGCGGTCCAAGGGTTGTTGGTGAAAGGCGATTCTTCAACCGTGAGTCTGAACTTGCGTCCACTCCGCTTTAGCGTAGCTGGTCGAACATGTGACGGCAGAGGTGTGTGGCATAAAGGATAAACGCCACGTTCACGGCAACTGCGAGAACGGATAGAGCTTGGCCCACGACAGACGCCATCTTCCTTCCGGTCGATGCGGCATGGTTGCGAAAGAAAAACAGAAACAGCGTTATCGAAACGACTCCAAACACAGCAGCCACGCTTCGGTTCTCACAGTAGGTATGTACGGAGACGAGAGGCAGGAACAAGGAAAGCCCAAAGATCAGGAGCGAGGCTGAGAGGAGCAGAAACGTTCGATCACTCTTCACGGAGCAATTCTACGTCGAAATGACGGACTTCGCTCCGTAACTGTTGCTTACAGCCGAGTACACGAACTTCTGTGAGAAGAATGGGGAGCACCCTAATCCAACACACGAAAAACTCACTAAATTTCGTGAGCACCTGTCTCAAAGTCGTTGACACGCGCCGGATTCCGGCATCTTGTCCGCTTCCATGAGAACGATCGGATCTTGCTCCCACGCTCGCGCCAAACTCGCTTCGAGCTGCCGCTGACGGTCGCGAACCCATGGCCTGCAATGGGTTTCCGTTATTCGGATGCTCGAAATGACCGAGGAGCATCGAGACTTGCTCGATCGGTACGCCACTCAGGAGCAACTCGGTCGCAAAGGTATCGCGGAATCGGTGAGCATGGCCGACTCCAGCCTGCTGTTCCGCGATTTGCCGCACAGGGACGCCGAAAAACTGAGGGGTATCGCACAAAACCTGACGATCCTGTTATGGAGCGACTTCAGGGAATTGGTTTGCGCACCCGATCCTGACCCGGAAACCGCCGCTGTCCAGCGAGAGTTGGAGAGCAGGATTCTCGGCTCGGCGATTGGAGTGTGACCGTGGGAAGAAGCCGCAAGCGCAAGAAGAAGTCCGTAATCAAGAATTACGGCCCGGGACCGCCGGCAACGGCCCGCCTGCCAGCCTCTTCTTCACGAGACCGCTCAAGAAATCAGACAATGGCACGATATCTTCCGCGACGCTCGCCTTTTCCAAAGCATTCATATAGCCTGTGCGCTTTTCCACCGGGACGACCGTCCAGGGATATCCCCCCGACGCCATCATGACGTTCATCAGAAAGCGCCCCATGCGTCCGTTTCCATCCATATAAGGATGGATGTACAGGAAAACGAAATGTCCCAGCACCACACGGGCAGCCGGGTGCGTTTCCTCCCGCAGCTGATCGAAAAATGCAGGCATGGCACCCCTCACAGCTTCGTAGTTCAGCGGCACATGCATCGACTTACGAATATAGACCTGGCCGTTGCGGTATCCGGCAAGGTCTGAGCGTTCAAGCAGACCCGCGGTTACACTCGGTGCGAACAGCTCGCGATACCACGTCCGGTGATCCTCATCCGCAACGACGCCCGGATTCTCACCCTGCAGCACACGCCTGACGCTTTGCTGCACAACCTGATAGGCCTGCCAGTATCCCCGCGCCGCCATCGCGTTCCGCTGCTCTCGGTCGCCTTCATTCTGTTCCGGATTCCACGCGCCGCTGCGGACCCGTTCAATCAGTTCCCGGCTCACGCGATAGCCCTCGATCGACAACGAATGGTACGCGTCCGTCACATAGGCATCATTCACGCGCTTGATGTATGCCTCGGCATCACGTGGGATGCCTGGCGCCTCCGGAAATCGAGCAATCACAGGCTCGCACATCTTCTGCCACAACAACCGAATTCTGTTCACATATGGCGACGTTTCGCGGGCCCCGATGACCAAGGACGGCTTGTCCTCGAAAGGGTCGTTTTCGCGCACATTGTATTCAGCCGCAGACATCGTCTTCACGATCTCGTCCGCCATGCGGTCGCGCCCCACATTTCGGAAGGCGCCGGCCAGACGGCCTGCAATGACGCTGTGGCCTCCCTTCAGCAGACGTGCGAGCAGGCCCGACGTGTCGCGGACCATCGCCATCACAGCGCGCACATCGGTCGCGTGGTTTGAAAAATAATTCGGAGAGCACTCAATCAGGGCGGATTCCGCCGAGAAAACACGCAAGCCCTCTTCTTGCTCTCGGTCTCCAGCATCCGGCAGCGCGGCGCGGACATCCAGCAGCGATGTGCCGTGCGGAAGCTTTGTAACCTTGTTCCGCGCGCCCGGTGAGCGCACCAAGAGCTGCCGGGGCACCGTCCAGTTGCCCGCGTGAAGCGATAAAGACTGCTCCGGCGAGAGGCACCATTCCGTGCCAAAACGCTCTTCCAGATAGGCAGCGCAAAACCGCCAGAACGAGGCATACCACGCCGTGCTCTCGCCTTTCACCTCGTCCGGCCGACTCGGGATATACCAGCCTTTTATGACCTCCTGCAGGAACCCACTCTTCAGCAGGCGTTCCCGGTGCGTGCGCGGCAGGTCTCTGGCGCGGATCGCAGCCGCGCCGTCCTCTGTCTGGAGCTTATGTAGGACTTCCAAAGACTGCGCCAGTTTTTCGGGCGGTGTCGCCATGACCGGTTCCTCGCGTTAGCTTTTTCTGCGGTGCAATAATTAGCCTATTTCGCTGCACCACAATTAGCTTATTGCGTTGTACCATTTTTAGCTTATTATGTCGAGCATAAATTAGCTTTTTCTGCTGCGGAAGGGCGCTAGTCCACGCCAATCGAAGCTCGTCAGCTGCCCCTCGCTGCGCGGAAGTGCGGCCACGCCATCACCAAAGCCATCAGCAGCAGCGCCATGGCGCTCACCATGGCCATCGTGGTCATAGCCGTCAGGTTGTTCATCATGATCATCGCCCGTCTAGCTCCCCTTCCCTTCTTTCTCCTCTTTCTGACCGTCTGCGTCGTCCTACGCTTCTTGTTTCTCCGTAACCTCCTCTCGTTCGTTTTTTCTTTCTTCCTCATCCCTCGGACTTCTTGCGGCCTTTTACCGAGCGCGCGGCCCCGTCAAGGGTCTTCGATGAACTCCGGCTTCGCCTTCGCCTCTCTACCGGGGCGCTTCCCGGCTCGAAACCCGGCCTTCATTCCGAGGGCCCGTTAACTCTTTTTCCGTGGGACTCGCCCCTTCCCGCACAAAGCCTCGTGCGTCCGCATAGGCTGGGCGTGTTTGTTGTTCCCAAGGTCGTGAATGGCCAGCTAGCATGGGAGCTCGTCACGTGTTGGGGGCTTTGCGGGAAGCAACGCTTTACTATGGATGATTGCGCATCACCTCGGTCCAAACCGCAGTAGAGCGAGATGCCGCGGCGCCGAGTCGAAAGGGGAGGTTAAACATCGGGAAATTTAGTAACCACATTCGCCGGGGGCTCCCCAGAAAAGTCCGCTTCGGGGAAATCACATCGCGACCGATGATCACCAAAGGCCCTCTGGCTAAAATCTCCGTGTACCCGCCGTGTACCTCACTTGGGCGAATCCGAAGTTTTATAGTTTCTGCCGTCTTGTAGAATGAGCAAGTTACGCAGTATCAGTGGGCTTCCGAATTCCGATTCCCCCCGCCGGCACCACTCTTCGTCTTCATTTGAAAGGAATTACACGGCTGCGTTTCTTCCTGTACCCAGCCTGTACTTCTTGTGGCGATCCGTAAATATCCCAGTTGCTGCACACCTTAGTCACATCTTGCGCGGGTGCAAAATTCGCACCAGAAACTCGCCACTCAAAAGAGCAGACTATCCTCGAGTTTGCGTTCGGTGGTTTTCAAAGGGGGTAAAAAACACTGAAGCCGGCCCAAAGGCCCGCTTCGCTTCCTGCCCACCGAGGAACAGGGGGGATACACAACGTATTATACTCCCTTGTCTAAGCCGATAATTGGGTCGGAATGCTAGCATTTGCTGCCAAACACGTTTACTCTTCTAGGTAGAGGCGTCTTCTCCGATGACCATCCGAGTCGAGCTCAATGCTGAGACTGAAGCACGCCTCAAGGCCGAGGCACGCGCTAAGGGCTTACCTCTGGAAAAGGTAGCCGAAGAACTTCTCAAAGAAGCTCTCACTGAGCGCAGTTTGCCACGTGGTCGGATGAGTGTTGAAGAATTTCATCGAATGCTTGACGCGATGGCGGAAGGGTCCGGACGACTGCCAGACTTGCCCACCGAGAGCTTTTCGCGCGAGAGTTTCTATGAGGACCGGCTAGATGGCAGAGATGCCGTACCTCGTCGATAGCAATGTCCTTCTCCGGTGGGTGAAACCCGACCATAAAGATTATCCCGCCATCGTCTCAGCCACGGATGCCATTCTTCGACATGATGGCGTGCTCTGTTACACCTCCCAGAATGTCGGCGAATTTTGGAATGCCTGCACGCGCCCTGTGGATCGCAATGGCTAAGGCCTCTCGCCTCAAGAGACAGACCGACTCGCAAAGTTTTTTGAGGAAAAGCTCCGCTTGCTCCCGGACAGCCTTGCCGTTCACGAACAGTGGCGCAAACTTTTGGTAACGCATGGCATCTCCGGCGTTCAGGTTCACGACGCGCGCCTTGTCGCGGCAATGCGCGTACACGGGGCTAAACGCATCTGACGTTCAATGACAAGGACTTTGTCCGCTACACCGATATCGAAGCCGTGCATCCTCGCAGTGTTTCGCTCGCCTGATCAAGACCACGAGTTCACTCCCGCGCTCGCCGCCGTGAAGGCACACCTAAGCCCGTGACTGACGTCACAGACAAACTCCTTGTGACCGCTGACTCTGCTTCGTGTGACCAGAGGCGGTTCGCGATTCGTTACGCCAACTCGACGGTTACGTGTCAAGCGATCCTTTAGCGGGTGTAGAGTGGGTGAGGCTTTCGGGCTAGGTCGGAGGCCAAGCCAAGTGATATTCCTTCGCGATTGCGTGCGGGACCTCCGTTATAGCTGGCGACAATTCGCCGCCACGCCCTTGGTGACTTGCGTCGCAGTCCTCACTTTGGCTGTCGGAATTGGCGCAAACGCGGCGATCTTCAGCCTGCTGGACACTGCGCTCTTGCAAACCCTTCCCGTGCATGACCCTGGGAAGCTGCGGACCGTCGAGGTGGTGACGCGTTCGGGCGTCGAGGTGTCCAATATCCCCTCTGAGTTTTTCGATGAGTTGCGCAAGGACCCGCAGTCCTTTTCGGGCCTGTTTGGGTTCTGGCGAGGGCAAATGAATTTTGACGCCGGCGGAGACAGCGACCGGGTTCTGGTGCAAACGGTGTCGGGTGGCTACTATTCGACGCTCGGCGTTCCGAGTTTCCTTGGGCGCACGATCGACGAGCAAGATGAGAAGAACCACCAACGCGTGGCCGTGCTCAGCTATCCGTTTTGGGCCCGGCGTTTTAGTAGCGATCCGGCCATTGTCGGCAAGAGCGTCAACCTAAACGGCATTCCGACGGAAGTCATCGGGGTGACGCCACTGGCATTTTTCGGCACCGACCAGGGCGTTTCGCCGGACATCACGATTCCCCTCGACTATCCCGTGCAGTATGCGAATGTCTGGGCGACGGTAAGACTCAAAAACGGTGTGAGCGACAAGCAAGCACAAGCGGAGGCCGATGTTGCTTTGCAGCGGGCGCTCGAATTGATGCGCCCAGGCTTGGCCAACTATCGCGAGAGCGATCGGGAAGAAGTACTGACGCAGCGCGCGCTGCTGGCGCGCGGTGACCGAGGCCTGGGATTGGAGCTGGGGTCCTACACGGACTCGCTGCAAATCCTCATGTTGCTTTCCGGCGCGGTTCTGCTGATTGCGTGTGTGAACATCGCCAACGTGTTGCTCGCGCGTTTTACCGCCAGGGCGCATGAGATTGGTGTCCGGCTGACATTGGGCGCGAGCCGGCGACGCCTGGTACAGCAGTTCCTGGTGGAGAGTGCTTTACTTTCGGCGATGGCGGCAGCGGCGGGTCTTGTGCTTGCCTTTTGGATGCAGCGAGCGCTGGTTCTTCTGCTGATGGACGATGAAGCGCGGCAAGCGATTCACTTTACGATCAACGCCCACGTTCTGGCATTCAGCGGAGGCGCGGCGATTGCGACTCTGCTCCTATTTGGGCTTGTGCCCGCGTTACGTGCCACGAAGGTTGAGGTGCTGGCTATGATGCGGCAAGAGACGGGCGGAACGCGCTGGTCGCGTTCCGTTTTGGCGAAGGGACTCATCGTGGTCCAGATCGCTGCGTCTTTGATGCTGCTTTCCGGATCGGGCTTGCTAGTACGAAGCTTCAGCAAAATCACTGCGCTTCACACCGGCATGTCCGTAGAGAACATGCTGGTGATGAAGATTGGTCTGGGCTGGCGCGAGTATCAGCAGACGTATCCCTCAACGGTGTATCAAGAAATCATAGAGCGCGTACAAGGGGTGCCCGGCGTGAGGTCCGCCGCGTTCGGCGCGAACTTCGCATTCTCCTCAGGCGATTGGGTGAAATCAGTCTGGGTGGAAGGACAGCCGCCCGAGCATGACCAGATGGCCGCGTTCAATGTGGTCAGTCCCGGTTTCTTTTCTACCGCGGGAATTCCCGTGATTGAGGGCCGCGAATTTACCGACCGCGACGTTTTAGGCGCACCTAAAGTGGTCGTCATCAATGAGGCGTTTGCGAAGCGCTATTTCCCAGATCAAAACCCCATTGGGCGGCACTTTGGCGACAAAGGGGAAAAGTCGATTTTGAAGTATGAGGTCATCGGAGTGGTGGCCGACTCGCGAAACATGTTTTTGAAGAAGGCTCCGGGGCCAATGCTGTACGCGCCGTTGCTGCAGGATGAGCACGGAGATGCAACGAACGTGGTCTTGCATGTCCGCACGAGGGGAAATCCGAAGTTGATTCTGGATCGCGTGCGGGCCCAGATTCGCGCGCTGAATCCGCACGTTCCGGTGCACGACATTATGACACTAAGCGAACGGTTGTCGCTTGCGCAGCGGCCCGACCGCATGATGGCGATCCTGGCCGGTTTTTTTGGCTCGTTGGCGCTGCTCCTGACCGCGATGGGAATCTACGGAGTGATTGCCTATGCGGTGGGACGCCGGACGAGAGAGATTGGAGTGCGTCTGGCATTGGGCGCAACGCCGCGGAACGTTCTGCAGATGATTGTGCGCGAGACACTGACGCTCGTCGCGGCGGGAGCGATATTGGGCCTGCCGCTCGCCTTTATTTGTACCCGTGTGCTTAAGAGCATGTTGTTTGGAGTTGAGCCACAGGACCCCGTTACCGCCGTGGCGTGCCTTGTCGTGCTGCTGCTGGCCGGGGTCTTGGCCGGTTACTTGCCCGCCCGGCGAGCCGCAGTGCTGGAACCTGTCTCCGCGCTACGAAATGAATAGCCCGCGCTTAACGGCTTGGAGTTTCTCGTCGCCTTCGAACCTTAGGCGAAGCCACTTGCCTGCGCTGATTCCGTGTACCCGGCGTGTACCTCACTTGGGTGAATTCGATGTTTTTATAGTTTCTGCCGTCTTCTAGAATCAGCAAGTTGCATGGAATCAGCGGGGGTCCGAATTCCGATTCCCCCCGCCGGCACCATTGATTCTAAAAGTACTTATGTCCGCTTCCGTGAGGACGATCGGATCTTGCTCCCACGCTCGCGCCAAACTCGCGTCGAGCTGCCGCTGACGGTCGCGAACTCACGGCCTGTAAATGGGTTTCCGTTATTCGGATACTCGAGTGACCGAGGAGCATCGAGACTTGCTCGATCGGTACGCCACTCAGGAGCAACTCGGTCGCAAAGGTATCGCGGAATCGGTGA
>Ga0307476_10002998_pt1 | contig 10017 bp, 13 predicted proteins | sample atmos_gasesECM2C_2_FD_203314 | JGI IMG/M metagenome (GOLD analysis project Ga0307476, IMG submission 203314) | Hardwood forest soil microbial communities from Morgan-Monroe State Forest, Indiana, United States - atmos_gasesECM2C_05 | ecosystem: Environmental > Terrestrial > Soil > Temperate...
CGAATGGTTCGATGCCGCGGGCCTGCTGATCCTGGAAGGCTACGGGCTGACCGAGTCCGCCGGCGCGGGCTTCATCAACCGCCCCAACAACTACAAGCTCGGCACCGTAGGTCTGCCGTTCGAGGGCACCGAGGTGCGGATCAGCGATGCCGGGGAGGTCCAGTTCCGCAGTAAATGTGTGATGGCCGGCTACCACCACCTGGAGAAGGCCACCGCCGAGGCGCTCAGCGCCGACGGCTGGCTGTCCACCGGAGACCAGGGCAGCATCGATGGCGACGGGTTCCTCAAGATCACCGGGCGGATCAAGGAGCTGTTCAAGACCTCCGGCGGCAAATACGTCGCGCCGCCGGCGATCGAGGCGAAATTCGCGACGTTGTGCCCGTACGCCAGTCAGTTCATGGTGTTCGGGGAGGGACGCAACTTCGCCGTTGCCTTGGTCACCCTCGATGCCGACGCGATCAGCGGCTGGGCCAAGGACCATGGCCTGGCCAACACGTCGTACGCGGAGCTGACCAAGGCGCCCGAGGTGCACAAGATGGTCGAGGAGCACGTCAAGAAGCTCAACGCCAACCTCAATCGGTGGGAGACCATCAAAAAATGGGCCCTGCTCGACCACGAGCTCTCCGTCGAGCGCGGCGAACTCACACCGTCGTTGAAAGTCAAGCGTGGCGTGGTCGCCGAGCAGAACAAGGAAACCTTGAATGACTTCTATTCCTGAACCCGTTGCCGAGCAACCCGCTCAGCCGCCCGATGCGGTCAACGCGGCCCCGCCGGCACATCTGCTGCGTGTGCTGGAGTGGCGCACCGGCCTCGAGTATCTCGCCGCCCTGCGCGCTGCGCAACGCATCGCCGACTGGCCCCGAGGTGACGGCCATCCCGTTCTGGTGCTTCCCGGATTCTTGGCCGGCCCCGGCTCGACACAGCTGCTGCGTAATGTGCTGCGCCGCTTGGACTATCGGGTCTATGACTGGGGTTTGGGCTACAACATGGGGTACCGCGCCAGCATGACGGAGACGCTGCCGGCACGCCTCCACCACATCCGCAAACGGGCCGACGGGCGCCGCGTGAGCCTCATCGGCTGGAGCGCCGGCGGAATCTATGCCCGTGAACTGGCGCGCGCCTTCCCCGACGATGTCCGGTCGGTGATCACTTTGGGATCTCCCTTCCGCGGCAACCATCAGGCCAGCACCGCATGGAAAGTGTGGCAGCTCGTCAACCGCGGCGCCGACGCCACCGAGGCGGTCTCCGAACAGGCGCTGCTACACCGCGCCCGACCGCTCTCCGTCCCGACAACCTGCATTTACAGCAAAACCGATGGCATCGTGGCCTGGCAGTGCTGCACCAGCGTGCCTGCTCCGGAGACCGAAAACGTCGAGGTGCACAGCAGCCACCTCGGATACGGTCACAACGTGGAAACGCTGTCGGTGATCGCCGATCGTCTCGCCCAACCGGAAGACTGTTGGCGGCCGTTCCAGCGCTAGCAGGCCGGATGCTTACCAGGCTGCTTCCTGGGCCACGTATGGGTTGCTCATCGATGTCGGCCCGCGCCAGTTTACCCTGTTGTCGTCGGTGTTGGCGCGTCCGTTACGCGAAGCCCGGCACGTGTCGCTCGAGCCCGGCAGATGTCGGCGTGGAAAATTATGCTGCTACAAACCGTTAACGGCGTACGAAAAACCTTCCCGGTTAACCCGATTGACTGCCTGTCGATTGCTCGGGTCATCTGGGCTGCGACATGATCGGTGCATGGCCGATATCGATTTTTCGCTGCTGGATGTGCCACGGTCTGCGCCGGTTGACGATCCTGAGGCGTACTTACGCGCGGCGATAGCCTGGCACTTCGGCGAAGTCACCGGCTCCGATTTCTGGCTGCGCGCGGCGCGCACGCTGAACTTCAACCCGCTGACCGATGTCAACACGTTTGCCGATTTGCGGCTGTTCCCCAACCTGCTGAACGAGTTGCGGAACGTGCCCGTCGACGAGCTGATCCCGCGTGGCTACGGCTCGCCGCCACCGATTCCGCAGATTTTCGAGTCCGGTGGCACCACAGGTGCGCCCAAAAGGACTGTGCAGCTGCCAGATTGGATCGAGCAAGTCATCGAATGGCAGACCGAGGACTTCGACACCGGTGGTTTTCTGCACGGCCGCGGCTTCGTCTGCATGATGCCGAGCGGGCCGCACGGGGTCGGCTACTTTTCTCGTCTGGTCTCGCAGCGGCTCGGCTCGGTGTTTCACTCGATCGACCTGGATCCCCGCTGGGTCAAGAAGATTGCCGCCCGCAACGCCACCTCTGAGGTGTCGGCCTACGTCGACCATCTCATCGAGCAGGCCGTTTACCTCCTCCAGACCCAAGACGTGGCGAATCTGCACACCACTCCCCCGCTGCTCGAGGCCATTGCGCGCAACGACCGGGTGGCGAACCTGGTGAACGAGAAGATCCGCTTCATGCTGCTCAGCGGCGCTCATGTGGACGTCGACACGCTTGACTTGCTGCGGGAAATCTTCCCGAATACGACGATCACCATGGTGTTCGGCAGCACCATGATTCTTTCGCAGGCGGTCACTCGCCACAACGGCGACGGTGAGCCGTTCGTGTTCGATCCGCGCACACCCTACGTCGTCTTCTCGGTAGTGGATCCCGACACCGGCGACGAAGTGCCTTACGGACAACGCGGGCAGGTGGTGATGAACCATCTCAGCAAGGGCATGTTCCTGCCGAACAACCTGGAGCGCGATAGTGCGATCCGGATACCGGGACCCGAAGGCCAAGTTGGCGATTCGCTCAGCGAGGTGCGACCCGTCGCTGCTTTCGAAGGCGAGCCCGTCATCGAAGGCGTCTACTGATGGCTGCCGTGGATCTGCTGCGCATCGACGCGCTCGGTCCCAACGGTGCCTACCAGACCCGCAACCGCGAAGTTGTCACGAGCACCGGCGGCGTCGCGGTTGTCGACCTCAGCATCGCGCCACCCCTGTATGTCTCGCGCACCATCAGCGCTCAGCGCGACACCCGACCGATGCCGGCCGAACAACGCGAGGCCGCGTTGGCCAAAGCCGCCGACGCTTTCGCCACCGGGGTGATCGCCGGGCTGGACTTCGACACCTACGTCGAGCTGGCCAGCCGGATTTCCGGGATCCCGATCGCGGTGACCCGTTGGGGGGCCCGCGGGGTCACCGATGGCGTCGCTTCGGCGTTCGGCGTGGTGCAGCTGGCGCGGCCGACGGGCGCCGTGCTGGATTGGCGCGACGAGCGCACCCGCGACGGTGCTGCGGTGTGGGTGCGGCGGGGCGAAGTGTTCGCGGTGCTGGCCTCGGGAAACGGTCCGGGCGTGCACGGGCTGTGGCCTCAGGCGCTCGCGCTCGGATACCGGGTGGCGGTCCGGCCGTCACGCCGCGAGCCGCTCACCGCGCACCGGCTGGTTCACGCGTTGAGGGAAGCCGGATTTCGCCCGCAGGACGCGGTGTATCTGCCCACCGATCATCGCGGAGCCGACGAGATCATCCGGTCGGCCGACCTCGCCATGGTCTATGGGAGCCAAGACGTCGTCGACCTCTACGCCAACGACCCGACGGTGTTGGTCAACGGCCCGGGCCGGGCGAAGATCCTCATCACCGCCGACCAGGACTGGCGTGACTACCTCGATGTCATCACCGACTCGATCACCAACATGGGCGGGATCGCCTGCGTCAACACCACCGCCGTGCTGTACGAGGGCGACCCGACCCCGCTGGCCGATGCGATCGGCGAGCGGCTCTCGGCGATTCCGGTGCTGCCGACCGAGGACGAGCGGGCGATCCTGCCCACCCAAAACATCGACCAGGCGACGGCGTTGGCGGCCTATCTGGCGACCGTGGCCGCAGGGACCACACCGGTGCTCGGCGCCGATCAGGTGGTCGCCGCGCTCAGCGACGGCTGCGCCGCACTGCGCCCGGCCGTGCACCTGATGGCCAAGCCCGACGTCGCCAAGCTCAACGTGGAGCTACCCTTTCCGTGCGTTTGGGTCTCGCCGTGGTCGCGCTCCGACGGTCTGGACCCGCTGCGGCATTCGTTGGTGATCAACGCGATCACCAACGATGAAGACCTGATCGACGATCTGCTCAACGATTCGACCATCGCCAACGTGTACCGCGGCCACCACCCGACGTATTACGGGGAGCCGCAAATCCCGCACGACGGGTTTCTGCCCGATTTTCTGATGCGCAACAAGGGCTTTATTCGCGACTGAGATCGTGGGCGCTGCTGCAAAGACGATTACGAAGACCGCTGACCGTAACGTCGGTAGAACCTTTCCACCCGACCGGCGGTATCGATCGTGCGCCGTGCGCCGGTCCAAAACGGATGCGAGTCGCAGGACACCTCGACCACCACCAACGGGTAGGTATGCACGCCCGAGGGAGTCTCCCACTCGATGGTGCGTGAACTGGTCAGCGTGGAGCGGGTGAGGAATAACGCCCCGGTCGTGGCGTCCTGGAATACCACCGGATGGTAGTCGGGATGGATGTCGGGTTTCATCACGCTTCTCCGTCGCTGTTGCGGTGTGCCGTGAATTCCCCTGCCATATCAGGTGTTTCGTAGCAGGGGTCTTGATGCCAGTCACCGAACGGATCGTCGTAGCGGCTCCAGTTTTGCGGGCAGGCCATCTCGTCGTCGTTGAGCAGAGCACCATTCAACGCATCGACGATCTCGACCGGGTTAGCGCCGCACACCAGGATCGTCATCGAGGTGTGCCGATCGCCGAACCGGTGCTCCCACATCAGATCGGCGAACGCCCGCCGTTCCGGGTCGACGTAGGCCACCTCCGAGGAGGTCATCGCCGCCAGCCATTTTCCGGCGGACGCGACGCGCAACCCGCCGCCGGCGGATTCCAGCCACATGACTTGGTCGTCGCGGTTGGCCAGCCATAGCCGACCACGGGTACGTACCACTCCGTCCAGCAGCAGATCGACTGCGGCGTGCAGACGTTCGGGGTGAAACGGGCGACGCGCGGTGAACTCGAGAATCCGGACCGCTCCGTCAGCCGCCAGCGGAGGCAGGCCGGCCAGCAGCGGTGCATGCGGATGATCGCTGCGACCGCGCCGCGAGTCGGAATCCAGGTGCGCCAACGCCAATTCGACGCGGTCGACGCCGACGGTGATGCGCGCGCGTGGGGTGAGCCGCCGTAAAACCGCCAGCGTCACCGGGTCCGGGTGGTTCAGCACGACGAGGTCGGCGAACTCGGCTTGACCGACCACCACTTGGGCGACCGTGCGTCCATCGGCCAGTTCGTCATCGCCCAGTGCCTGAGTCAGGAAATCGACGGTATCCACGCAGGTGACCACCGCAGCGATCGCCACATCGCACGCAGCCGGGCCGTCGGGGTGACCGGATCCGACCCGAACACGGATGTGGTTGATCGCCCAGCAGATGGGTTCGGGTTCCAGCCACTGCGCCAGGTGCACGACGATCCGGTCGACGCCACGGCGGTGGTGCAGTTTGCGTAGCAGGATCAGCAAGTCGTTGCGGATCGTGCAGGCCACGCAGCCGTGAGCCAGTTCCAGAGCGTCCTCGGTGGTGATCAGTTCGCCATCCCGCAGCGTGACCAGTGTCCGTCGCACGATGTGGCCGTCGAACCGGTGCTCGACGACCAGCGTCCCCGGCTGGCGTAACAAGGCGCCGACCACCGCGTCGGTATCGCCCTGGCCCGCCACGAGCAGTACGGGAGTCCGCATCGTCCTCCTTGTTGGCCTTCCTTATTGAAAATGCTTTTCATTAAGCTGTGGATCACGCTACAGTGCCATGCGGGGCTTGTCGAAAACGATTTTCATTATCTTCAGCAGCCGGAAAGGAGAGCTATGTCCGCACGCTGCCAAGTCACCGGCCGCACAGTGGGCTTTGGTAACGCGGTGTCGCACTCGCACCGGCGCACCCGCCGGCGTTGGACACCGAACATCCAGGTGAAGACGTATTACCTGCCGTCAGAGAACCGCCGCATCACGTTGCGGGTCAGCGCCAAAGGGATCAAGGTCATCGACCGCGACGGCATCGAGGCAGTCGTCGCGCGGCTCAGGACGGATTCGCCCCGGCTCTCTTCGCGCGCTAAGCGCGCTCATCGCCCGGCGCGGCGCGAATCGGGCGAGCACATCTGATGGCGCGCAACGAGATTCGCCCTATCGTCAAGCTGCGTTCCAGCGCGGGCACCGGCTACACCTACGTGACCCGCAAGAACCGTCGCAACGACCCCGACCGACTCAGGCTGAAAAAGTACGACCCGGTGATCCGCCGGCACGTCGAGTTCCGGGAAGAACGCTGAGTGGCCAAGAAATCCAAGATCGTCAAGAACGACCAGCGCCGCGTCATGGTCGCTCGCTACGCCGACAGGCGGGCCGAACTCAAAGCGATCATCCGGTCGCCGGCGAGCAGCTACGAGCAGCGACTTACCGCGCAACGCGCGCTGGCCCGCCAACCCCGCGATGCCAGTCCCGTGCGGATACGAAACCGCGACGCCGTCGACGGCCGTCCCCGCGGCCACCTGCGTAAGTTCGGCTTGTCGCGGGTTCGGGTTCGCGAGCTGGCCCACGAGGGCCAGCTACCGGGCATACGCAAAGCGAGTTGGTAGATGACGCCCAAATCGACGCGGTCCCGTCGGCTTTTCCCGGCTCTGCCGAAAGTTGCCAAGAACAACTTGCTCGACAGCCTCGGCGTGACTGCGGTCAACTACAAAGACACCGCCCGGTTGCGGATGTTCATCTCCGAGCGCGGCAAAATCCGCTCCCGTCGGGTCACTGGTTTGACCGTCCAACAGCAGCGCCAGATCGCCATGGCGATCAAGAACGCGCGCGAGATGGCCCTTTTGCCGTACCCGGCATCCGCCGTGCGGTGACGCGGATGTGTGCGCCGTTATGGCGCCAGGTCGTGCACGACGGCGGATAGCACGCGGACAATCCCGGCCGTGCGGTTGTAGTAGTGATGCGGGGTTCCGGGATCGAACGCCAGCGAATCCCCCTGCATCAGCCGCAGCGTTTCGAATCCAATGACGGCTTCGAGTTCGCCCTGCAAGACGTAAAGGTATTCGCGGCCGTCGTGCCGGAGGGCCCGCCCGCTCTCGGTGGATTGACCACCGGGTTCGTACACGACCTCGATGAAGTCGACCCTGCTGTCGTGGACCGGAGTGAGGCGTTCCCAACGCACGCCTGTCGAAAGTTCGATGGTGTTGCGATCGCCCGCCCGCTGCACGATGCCCGCTCCCCCGGGGCCGGTGGCGCGACCCCACGGGCTGCTGATTGCCGGCGAGCGCGGCGGTTGGTCTGGTTCGACCTCAGTTTCGCCGAACAAGAAATCGAGGGAAATGCCGAGTTCGTTGGCCAGTGAGTACACCACGCCCGCGGAGGGCGTAGTCACCCCACGTTCCACCTGGGAGACCAGACTTGCCGAGCAACCCGCCCGGCGGGCAAGTTCTCGTACCGACATGCCACGCGCGGTGCGGACCTGCCGGAGTCGACCGCCCAGCCCACCCGGCATCCCGCTGGTAGCGCGGGACTCTGAAACATCCGTCAAGGTGTCTCCCGGTGTGTAGTAGCACGTACATGTGCGTTCGCCATTGTACAGTCTGCGGCACACCTTATGTGGTTTATAAGACCATCATCTGCGTCGATCTGTGACCCCGCCCACTTTCCTTGACAGCTACGCTTCACATGATGTGCAATATACTACACATACAGAAGAGGGGTTAGCCATGACCGCGAATGGAACGACCGCAACCACCAACCGTCGCACCATCGACGCGGTGCACGTGTTTCACGCGCCAGACACCTTGGTGCAAAACCTGCAGAAGGTACTCGTTGACCTGATCGAGTTGCACCTGCAAGGCAAGCAAGCGCATTGGAATCTGGTCGGAACCAACTTCCGAGACCTGCACCTGCAGCTTGACGACATCGTCGACATCGCGCGTGAAGCCGCTGACACGATCGCCGAGCGTATGCGCGCGCTGGACGCCGTTCCTGACGGGCGTACGGACACGGTCGCCGCGACGACCTCTGTCCCGGCTGCACCGGCGGGCCTGGTCGGGACCACGGAGACGGTGGATATCATCGCCGATCGCATCTACGCCGCGGTGGACACGGTTCGCGCTGTCCACGATGAGGTCGACGCCGCGGATCCGTCGACTGCCGACCTGCTGCACAGCATCATCACCGACCTGGAGAAGCAGGCGTGGATGCTCAAGTCCGAGAACGGCAAAGCTTGAGATCTGCTGCACCGCAGCAAGTTCGAGAGTTTGGAGACGATGATGGCCGACGTTCAATTGCTGAGATTCGACGACGTTCCCAAAGAGGTCTTCACCCGTTGGGACATCACCGAACACCAGGTGAACCAGCACCTACTCAATGCATCGATGGCCGGGACACCGGAAATCGTGGCGGACGTGTTGACCTTCCCGCCCGGATTCATCCACCACATGCACCGGCATCCGCACGCCGACATGATCGTGGTCCCGCTCACTGGAAACCTGCGATTCCTTGGCGGTTCAGGCCGCAGGGAGGAACTCGAGCCCGGGCAGTTACTCGTCATCCCGCGAGACAACTGGCACGAGTTTCGAAATGTCAGCGATGCGCCCAGCACCGTGCTCCACATCTTCAGCGGTGTGGGCGCGGTCGAGGACATCGGCTATGAGCCCCACCCGAACCAGTTTTCGATCACGGCCTGACATCTGAAATTCGTTGTAAGGAAAGGAGAAAATCATGCAAGCGGATCATCGCATCGGCTGGCTCGGCACGGGTCGGATGGGTGCTGCCATGGCCGCACGCCTGATCTCCGACGGCGCCGCGGTGACGGTCTGGAACCGTACGGCCTCCAAAGCCCAGCCATTGGTCGAACTGGGCGCCACCCACGCCGAGAAGATCAGCGACCTTGGGCAGTGCGACATCGTGTTCACCTCGGTCAGCTCCTCGCCCGACCTGCTCGCGGTGACGCTGGGCCCCGACGGGCTATTCGACGCGCAGCCCGCGCCGAGCATCGTGGTGGACACCTCAACCGTTTCCGCTGAGGCCGCCGCCGAAGTTCGGGCCGAGGCAGCCAGCCGCGGCATCGGGTTCCTATCGGCACCAATCAGCGGCAACGCCAATGTCGTCGCCGACGCACAAGCGTCGATTATCGCCTCGGGCCCCAAGTCGGTCTTCGACACCGTGCTGCCGTATCTGCGCGCGATTGCGCCCAGTGTGACCTATGCCGGTGCGCGCGAAGAGGCGCGGCTGGTCAAATTGGCCCACAACCTATTGGTCGGTATCATCACCGAGTCGTTGGCCGAAGCGACGGTACTGGCCGAGAAGGGCGGCGTGGCCCCATCGGCTTTCCTCGATTTCATCGACGGCTCGGTGCTGGGTTCGGTGTTCATCGGGTACAAGGGCCAAGCGATCCGCAACCACGACTACGAGCCCACCTTCACCACCGAACTCCTGCGCAAGGACTTCGATCTGGGGCTCGGCGCCGCGCGCTCGTTAGAGGTGCCGATGCCCGTGGCGGCCACCACCTACCAAGCCATCCAGACCGCGATCGGACACGGCTACGGCAAGTCCGACTTCGCCACGTTGTACGAGGTGGCGGCGCGAGCCGCCGCACTTCCGAAAGGGGACCATCAGCCATGACCGCTGCAATGAAGGAACCGGGCGGCGTAACACTCGCGGGCGCACGTGTATTGGTGACCGGCGCCAACCGCGGGCTGGGGAAAGCATTTGTGGAAGAACTGCTCAGTAGCGGCGTCGCGCGGGTCTACGCCGCAGCACGTAACCCGGACACCGTCGACATCAACGACGATCGGGTCGTCCCCATTCGATTGGACGTCACCAAGTCGGACGACGTCCGCGCCGCGGCGTCCCGCTGTGCCGACGTCACGGTGCTGATCAACAACGCCGGCGCGATGCTGAGGACGCCGCTGTTGGCGGCGCCTGACCTGAGCGCAGCGCGCAGCGAAATGGAAACCAATTACTTTGGGACGCTGGCGATGTGCCGAGCATTCGCACCGGTGTTGGCCAAAAACGGCGGCGGCGCTG
>Ga0307476_10002999_pt1 | contig 10015 bp, 10 predicted proteins | sample atmos_gasesECM2C_2_FD_203314 | JGI IMG/M metagenome (GOLD analysis project Ga0307476, IMG submission 203314) | Hardwood forest soil microbial communities from Morgan-Monroe State Forest, Indiana, United States - atmos_gasesECM2C_05 | ecosystem: Environmental > Terrestrial > Soil > Temperate...
CATCCACGCGGTCGAGCGGTAGCGATCCCACTGGTCGGCCGCGATCGTGACCACCGGGCCGCGCAGGCCGCCGCGCGCCGCGACCCGCAGCGCCGCGACCACGTTGACGCCGGTCGAGCCGCCGACGGTCAGCCCCTCTTCCTTGACCAGCCGCTCGACCATCGCGTAGGCCTCCGCGTCCGGCACCTTCTCGGCATAGTCGAGCGCGTCGCGGTGCAGGTTGCCGGGGACCGACCCCGAGCCGATGCCCTCGACCGTGTACGGCCCGTCGGGCCCGAGCGTGCCGGTGTTGACCCAGTCGGCGAGCGAGCTGCCGACCGGATCGGCGAGCACGACCTTGGCCTGGGGATCGCGCTCCTTGACCCGCTTGCCGACGCCGGTGATCGTGCCGCCGGTGCCCGACGACGACACGAACGCGCCGATCGTCGGGTAGCCGGCGGCCTCGAGCTGCGCGAGGATCTCCTCGCCGGTGCCCTTGAACTGCGGCGTGCCGTAGTGCGCGCCGAGGTTGGCCGGGTTGTGGAACTGGTTGGCCAAAAACCAGCCGTTGTCCTCGGCGAGCCGGGCCGCGACGTTGCGGAAGTTCGCCGGGTTCGACAGCGGCGCGTTGCGCGCGATGATCACCTCGGAGCCGAGCTGGCGGAGCTGGACGCGCTTGTCGACCGCCATCCGCTCGGGCAGCACGCAGATGCAGCGGTAGCCGCGGGCCGACGCGAGCAGCGCCAGGCCTACCCCGGTGTTGCCGGCGGTGCCCTCGATGATCGTCGCGCCGGGCCGGAGCTGCCCGGTGGCCTCGGCGTCGAGCACGAGCGCGCGCGCCGTCCGGTCCTTCACGCTGCCTCCGGGGTTCAGGTGCTCGCACTTGATGAACACCTTGACCGGCAAGCCGGCCGAGACTCGCTTGAGCTCGATCAGCGGCGTGTTGCCGATGGCTTCGATCACATCCATGGCGCGACGATAGCACCGCCGTTGGTCAAGGCGACGCGAGCGCCGCGAACAGCGCACGGGGCGGCGTCACGACCAGGCGATCGCGGATCGCGGCGTCGATCTCCACCGGGCAGGGCGCCCCGCGCAGGCCGGCCTCGACGCTCGCGACGATCTCGCCCCAGATCGCGTCGAGCCGGGCGAACGCGGCGATCGCGCGCGCGACCGGCTCGCCGCCGTCGTCCTGCATCACCGCGGCCATCCGGCGCGCGCCGTCGAGCACCGGGCGATCGCTGCCGTCGGGCGCGAACGGCGCGATCACGCCGGTGAGCCGGTCGAGCCAGGCCGCGCGCAGCGCCGGCGGCACCGCGGCGGGGCGCGGCGGCTCGATCACGAAGAAGTCGGGCGGCTCGCACGGCGCCTCGAGCAGCGCGCGCACGGCGGCGTCGCCCCGCGCGGCCGCGATGTCGGCGTACAGGAACCGGCGCGCCAGGTAGTACAGCCACATCGCGAGCTTGAACGCGCCATAGCTGGCGCCGAACCCGAGCACGCGGTCGCGCGCGGCGACCAGCCGTTCGATCGCCGGACTCGGCGCCGGGCTGGGCGCCTCCGGCTCGCCGGGCTCGCCGACCAGCACCTCCAGGAACCGCGCGATCATCCGGTCCGACGCCGAGCACACCTCGGTCTCGCCGACCAGCGTCCCGGTCGACTCGGCCAGCTCGGCCAGGCTCCGGGCGGTGAGCGGCGGCGGCATCCAGGCCTCGGCGAGCATCCGGAGCAGCAGGCGCTGCGCGAGGATCCCGGTGCCGAGCGTCGCCTTGGACAGCGCGGCCGCGTAGGCCGGCAGCGGCTCGCCCGCCAGCACGTGGAACCACGGCAGCGCGGAGCCGAGCTGGCTGACCCGCCAGAGGTCCAGGATGTCGGGGCCATAGCCGCCGCGGAGCCCGGCGTACGCGGCGCGCAGGAAGCCGAGCGCGCGGGTGATCTCGTCCCAGTGCGCCGAGGTCTGCCGCAGCGCCGAGACGTTCATCGGACGGCCCGCAACCTGGCGAGATCCCGCGTACGGGCACGGCCGGTACTCGATCTCCGCGGGCCGGCGGAACTCGGGCGGGGTCCGGCCCTCGCGCAGTGGGCGGCCCTCCTCGTCGCGGTGAAACCGCTCCTCCACCATCCGCACGACCCAAAGCGAGCTGGGGGGTGAGTCCACCGGTGATGCGTAACCCGCCGGACTCGTCTCCGGGAAGCGATACCCACGGGAAGCGGTGTAACCCGGCGATCCAGGCCGGCTCGGCGCCTGGCACGTCGGCTGCTGTACCCGGAGTCGTCACTTCACCACACCCCGAGGACTGTCATGCCCACCGATACCCTCCCCACGATCGATCTCGAGGCGCTGTCGCGCGTCTCCGGCGGTACCAGCAGCAACGACCAGATCACGGCCGCCCTGTCCCAGATCACCAGCTCGCTCAGCCAGCTGTCCGCCAGCCGCAACCAGAGCGATCCGACCATGATGATGATCATGATGATGATGATGATGAACGGCGGCGGCGGCGGCGGTGTGGTCGCGGGCGGCGCCCCGTACGCGGCGGGCGCCGCGGGGCCCCCGGTCATCAACGTCGACACCAGCGTGCTCAGCCGCTCCGGCGGCCTGGCCGGTCTGCTCGGCGGCGGCTACGGCGGCGGCGGCGGCGGCGGCTGCTGCGGCTGCGGCTGCAAGTGCTGGTAGCCGGCGCCGAGATGCGTCGACGATCCGGGCGCGCGCCGCGTGCGCGTCGCCGGTGGTGGCCCTGCGGCTGCATGCGGTGATCTCGCGCCGCCGGATCGTACCGACCGTTTCTGCGTGGACCCGGCGCCCCGGGTCGTCTCCGAGCGAATTTGCATGCCGGCACAGCGCGCCGGGATCGCGTACGACACACGTCGCCCAGGCGCCGTGCGCGGCCGGTGCACGCTAGAGTTCGCCGCGTGAAGATCTCGCGCGGCGTGCTGTACATGACGGCCAGCGCGTTCGGCTTCTCGGCGATGGGCGTCCTGGTCAAGCTCGCGAGCGCGCGGCTGCCGCTCGGCGAGGTCGTGTTCGCGCGGGCGGTGATCACCCTCGGGATCTCGCTCGCGATGGTCCGGCGCGCCGGCCTGTCGCCGTGGGTCGGCCCGCGCATGTCGCTGGTGTTCCGCGGCCTGCTCGGGTTCGGCGGGCTCACCGGCTACTACATCGCGCTCGACCGGCTGCCGCTCGCCGACGCGACCGTGCTGCAGAACGCCACGCCGCTGCTCACCGGCGTGCTCGCGTGGTGGCTGCTCGACGAGCCGATCGGCTGGACGACCGCGGTCGCGATCGGGTGCGGGATCGCCGGCGTCGCGCTGATCGTGCGGCCGAGCGGCGACGTGCTCGACCCGACCGGCGTGGCTGCCGCGCTCGGCGGCGTCGCGTGCTCGTCGGTCGCGTACGTCACGGTGCGCCGGCTGTCGCGCACCGTCCCCCCGCTGGTCATCGTGCTGTACTTCCCGCTGATCGCCACGCCGCTCGCGCTGCCCTGGATGCTGGCGTCGTTCGTCGTGCCCGGGCCGGTCGACCTGCTGCTGCTCGTCGCGCTCGGCTGCGCGACCCAGGTCGGCCAGGTGTTCCTGACCATGGCCCTGGCGATCGAGAGCGCCGGCAAGGCGACCAGCCTCAACTACATGCAGGTCGCGTTCGCGATGCTGTGGCAGCTCACCGTGTTCGGCGAGTTCCCGACTGCCTGGACCGTGGCCGGCGCGAGCCTGATCCTCGGCGGCACGCTGCTGGTCGCCCAGGTCCGCGGCGCGCCGGCGCCCCGGCCGAGCTGACGCTAACTATCGTTGCAATTTCATATATATGGCGAATCGCGCGGCGATTGAATGAAGCCGCCCGGGCGCGCGTTTCATCTGCAGGATGCGCCTCGCGCTCGCCACGGGTCTCGTCGCCGGCCTCGCCGCCACCGCGCTCGCCACGCTCGCCGCTCCGGCCCGCGCGGACGCGCTGCGCCGCACGGTGACGCCGATGGCGCGCGCCGACGGCGCGGTCTGCGACCTCCTGCGCGCCGAGCTCGGCGACCGGTGCAAGCGCGTCGCCCAGGACGGCAGCGCCGCGGTCTACCAGTCGCGCAGCCGGTCGTCCGGCATCCGCCGCCTCGTGCTCGCGATCGACACCGGCGCCACGGTCCTGGTCGGCCCGGCGGTCGACGTGCTCGACGATCAGCTCGAGTCGACCCGGCCGACCCTGCGCGCGATCGCCATCGACGGCCGCCCCGGGGTCGCGCTCGATCTGGTGTCGACCTGGCGGCGCGGCAACGCCGCCGAGCACACCGAGTCGCTGATCGGCTGCATGCAGGCCGGCGCGATCTGGAAGTGCTCGCAGGTCGACGTCGGCAGCTGCGAGGCGAGCCTGGGCAGCGACGGCACCATCACCACGTCGTGCGGGACGAGCTCGACCCTGGCGGTCCGGGCGCCCGGCGCCTAGGTCCGCCGCGTCCCTCGAGGAGGCCGAACGGAGGCTCGTGGTGGCGGCGGTGCCGAACCGGTCGTTCCGCGCGATATACTTCGCCCGTGGTCGAGGACGACTTCGCCGATCTGGAGCAGGGGGCGACCGAGCTCCATCCGCGCCAGGCGTCCGCGGGCGGGGGCGGCTTCGTGCTCACCGTGGTCGACGGCCCTGACGCCGGTGCGCAGCTCGCGATCGACGAGAACCAGCCGTCGCCGCTGCTCGTCGGCCAGAGCCCGGCCTGCACGCTGCGCCTGCGCGACCCGCAGGTGTCGCGCCGCCACCTGGCGCTCGAGATCGTCGGCCAGCGGCTGCGGATCACCGATCTCGATTCGACCAACGGCACGTACTGCGCGGAGCTGGCGGTCCGCGACGCGTACCTGCGGGGCGGTGAATCGCTGCAGATCGGCCAGACGCGGCTCCGGGTCGAGCGGCACGCCGCGGCGGCGCCTCGGTTGCCGAGCGATCGCACCGGCTTCGGGCGCGTCCTGGGCGAGAGCCTGGCGATGCGGCGGCTGTATCCGCTCGTCGAGCGGCTGGCCGCGTCGGACATCCCGCTCGTGGTCGAGGGCGAGACCGGCACCGGCAAGGAAGCGCTCGCCGAGGCGATCCACGAACGCAGCGCGCGCGCCGGCGGCCCGTTCGTGGTGTTCGACTGCACGGCGACCCCGGCGCAGCTCATGGAATCGGACCTGTTCGGTCACGAGCGCGGCGCGTTCACCGGCGCGGTGGCGCTCCGCAAGGGAGTGTTCGAGCTGGCTCACGGCGGCACGCTCCTGATCGACGAGATCGGCGAGCTCGATGTGGCGCTGCAGCCCAAGCTGCTCCGCGCCATCGAGCGCTCCGAGATCCGGCGCGTCGGCTCCGGGGCGGTGGTGCGGGTCGACGTGCGGATCATCGCAGCGACCCGGCGCGATCTCGACAAGCAGGTTCAGGACCAGCGGTTCCGCGACGACCTGTTCTACCGGCTGGCGGTCGGCCGCATCGAGCTTCCGGCGCTGCGCAAGCGCCAGGGCGACATGGCGATGCTGGCGCGGCACTTCTGGACCCAGCTCGGCGGCGATCCGCGCGCGCTGTCCGGCGAGGCGATCCGCCGCTGGGAGGCCGAGGACTGGCCGGGCAACGTGCGCCAGCTCCGGAACTCGGTCGCACGCGCGCTGGCGCTCGGCGATCTCGAAGGCGGCGTCGACGCCGACGATGGCGCGCCCGCTCTCTCGGCGCGGCCACCGCAGGTGCCCGCGGGCGCGATGCCGGACGCGTTCCTCGATGGCGTGATCGCCGAGCGTCTGCCGCTGCCGGTGGCGCGCATGCGCGTCGTCAAGGAGTTCGAGCAGCGCTACATCGCCGGGCTCCTCGCCGAGCACGGCACCGTCGCCAGGGCGGCGGCCGCGTCGGGGATCGCGCGCCGGTACTTCCAGATCCTGCGCGGCGGCAAGCGGCGAGAGCCCTGATCAGAACGTCACGAGGGCTGCGACCGATCCGGGGCCGACGTGAAGCCTGGCCTCGGTGGTGGGCGGCTTCGCCGAGCGGCGGACGGAGGCAGCGTCGATGATCCACCACACGATCCCGGCGGCGGCCAGGGTGCCTCCCGCGATCATGGTGAGGTTGGCCGTGTGCATCAGCGACACGGCGCTAGCCTGCTTTTCCCGGCCGCCCGCCGGCGTAAGATCGTTGACCGCGTCGTCGTGCCGGGACAGCGCGGCCGCGGCCAGCGCCAGGCCGACGCCGAGGCTGACGCTGCCGATCACGGTGACCGTCGGTGGCAGGATGCTGTGCGAGGGTCGGCTCGGCTCGCGCGGCGGCGGCGCCGCCGCCTGTGCTGCCTTCTCGGCGGCGAGCCGCGCGCGGCAGCGCGCCAGTCGTGCTTCGATCGACGCACGAGCTCACCGACGCCGCCGGGGTTGGCCGCGAGGTGATCCACCGCGACGTGTCGCCGCAGAACGTGATGGTGACGTATGCCGGCGAGGTGAAGGTCCTCGACTTCGGCATCGCCAAGGCCTCCGGTTCAGCGCGCACCCAGACCGGGCACCTCAAGGGCAAGTGCGAGTACATGTCGCCCGAGCAGTGCCGCGGCGAGCCGCTCGATCGCAGGTCCGACATCTTCTCGCTCGGCATCCTGCTCTACGAGCTCACCGTCGGAAAGCGCCTGTTCAAGCGCGACAATGCCGTCCTCGCGCTTCACGCGGTGTGCCACGCGCCGATCCCGCGGCCGACCGAGGTCGACCCGCAGTACCCGCGGATCCTCGAGCCGATCTGCGCCCGGGCGCTCGCCCGTGATCGGCGCGATCGCTACGCGACCATGCTCGAGATGCGGCGCGACCTGGTGGCGGCGATCATGCTGCGCGCGGCCTACATACCGCTCGCGGGGGCCGTGCTCGCCGGCTGCTCGGTGCCGCCGTTCGACCCCTGTCCGTGCCCGACCGACTACACCTGTCAGGTCGAGCTGAACCGATGCATCCGGCTGTCCGCGAAGCCCACCGACGTCGACGGCTGCGCGATCTACGTCGACCACAAGTTCTATTGCAGCAACACCGGCGGGCACCCGGGGTCGCCGCTGTACATGGCGCCGGCCGTATCGAGCGACACCATCGTCAACCACGTCCAGACCGCCTACAGCTGGTTCACGTGCTGGGCAATGGGCGAATCCCACACGCGCGGAAACCACTGGTACTGCACGGAAGGCGACGACACCGGCAACCAGACCTACGGCTGGATCTCGGGCGACGCCGTGTTCGCACCACAGGCCTTCGACTCCGATCCGTCGGCGTTTGGCTTCCTGCCGTGTCCGCTCGACGCGATCAACCCGAGCACCCCTGGTTGCGGCCCCTGATCAGCTGCGATCAGCTTGATCGCCCTCCCGTCCCCGAACCCCGCCTGATCCCAGGGGCTTGAGCCAGCGACTGAGCTGGAACGGGCTTCGCAGTGGGGAGCCGCATGCCAACGCTACACGACAACGCTTCTCATCCTCACAAGCTGTCTTCGCGCGCCGCAACGATCGCGCTGGGCCTGGCCGTGCTCGTCCCCGTGGCCGGCTGTCTCGGCGAAGTCACCGACGGCGATGTCGGCCCGTCCGACGATGACTTCGAGTATGGAATGTCGGAGGACTACGTCGCCGTGCCCGGCAACTGGAATCCACCGGCAGCCGTCCGCGCCGCGGGTTCGCTCGAGCTCATCCCGTACGAGGGCCCCCCACCATGGGATGGTGGTGCGCACTGTAGTGGCCAGCTGCTGGCCGGTACCAAGCAGCTCGGCGACTTCTTGAAGTCGCGCTTTGCCGGGAGGGTCAGCTCGTACGGCGGCTACGCGTGCCGCCAGAACACCGCGAACCATGCCGAGACCTCGGTGCATGGCACCGGGCGTGCGCTCGACGTGTTCATCCCGATGACCTCCGGACAGGCCGACAACACCAAGGGCGACGAGGTCGCCAGCTGGCTGATCGTCAACGCGCAGGCGATCGGTGTGCAGTACATCATCTGGGACCGCAGTGACTGGAGCGGCGACCACGGCGGAGACAAGATGGGGCGCTACACCGGCCCGGTTCCGCACACCGATCACATTCATGTCGAGGTCACGCACGCCGCGGCAAACCGGCAGACCTCGTGGTTCACCGGCGGCGGTCTCGCCGAGACCCCCGCCGGCGGCGATGACGGCGGCTCCGGGGGCGGCGGGGGTGGTGGAACCGTGGGCGGCAGCGCCGGCCCCGGCAACTGTGCCGTCCGCAGCGACAAGAGGCTGTATTGCACCAATGCCGGGGGCGCTGCGATGCGCTCGGAGCCGAACCTGTCGAGCACGGTCGTCAACCATCTGCGGACGACGTTCAGCTGGTTCGAGTGCTGGGGCACCGGTCAGCTTCACGCCGGCGGCAACACGACCTGGTACAAGACGCTGGGCGATGACAACGCCAACCGAGGCTGGATCCCCGCCGTCGACATCGCGACCTCGGCCGACTTCGACCACGACCCGAGCGCCATCGGCTTGCCTCGCTGCTAGCAGCCTTCTCGATCGCCGCCGTGATCCGGGGCGCACGGCGCTCGCCGCGAGTCTGGTATGACTTCCGGATGACGTCCTCGCGAGCGACCCTGCGCAGGCTGGTCCGCGCCCGCGATGTCCTCCACGCCAGCGTCCAGCGCGGCGCCACGCTCGACGAGCTCGCCGCGGCCTCGGGCCTGTCGCGCGGCTTCCTCGCCCGCTCGTTCGCCCGCACGTTCGGCGCGCCGCCGCACCAGTACCTGGTCCAGCTCCGCCTCGAGCACGCCAAGCGCGCGCTGGCCCGCGGCGCCAGCGTCACCGAGACCTGTCTCGAGGTCGGCTTCGAGTCGCTCGGCTCGTTCAGCGCGAGCTTTCATCGCCGGGTCGGCGTGTCGCCCCGCGCCTGGCAGCGCCAGGCCCGCGGCCTGGTCCAGGGCCTCGGCGTCCCGGCGCTGTACATCCCGGCGTGCTTCCTGGCGCGCTACGTCGGGCACGTTTGAAGAAGTCCGCGGCCGCGATCTGCGCTACCACGGCGGCATGATCACCAAGCACTCTCACGCGTGCGTGTACGTGACCGACCAGGACCGCGCGAAGGCGTTCTACACCGAGAAGCTCGGCATGGAGGTCCGCGACGACGTGCGGATGGGCAGCTTCCGCTGGCTCACCGTCGCGCCCAAGACCCAGCCCGACGCCTGCATCGTGCTGATGCCGGTCGCCCCCGGGCCGATGCTGAGCGAGGACCACGCCAGCCAGCTGCGCGGCCTGCTCGAGGCCGGCGTGCTCGGCGCCGGCGTGCTGGAGACCGACGACTGCCACCGCGACTACGCCGAGCTCAAGGCCAGGGGCGTCCAGTTCGTCCGCGAGCCCAAGGACATGCCGTACGGCGTCGAGGCGCTGATGCGCGACGACTCGGGCAACTTCTACAGCCTGACCCAGCGCCGCTGACCGATCGCATCGCGCGCGGCGGGGCGTCCTGCCCCCGCACGACCGAAGCGGACGGAGGTGACATGGTCGAACGTGTGCGGCTGTAGGGTCGGGAGTTTCCGATAGAATAGGACATGGAACGCCACGCTTCACGGCGTGCCGCTGGTCCCGTGAGACGGTGAGAGAAGTGCGGAGTTTCTGGCTGAGACCAGTCTCCGGTGCACGAAGCCTTCCCTCTCTCGACGGAGATCTATGAGAACCCCATTCCATGGCTATCTGAACACATGTTTGTGGATCTGCATTGTCAGCTGCGCCTCCGGCTGCGCACTGGGCCAGCCGGATGCCGGCATGACCCTGGGCGACCAGTTGCAGGCGCTGATCCAGCCCCCCGCGGACGATGATGGTGGCGGCGGGGGAGGCGGTGGCGGCGGTGGTGGGATTCCGACACAGGGAGTCCCTACCGGGGGAACTCCTACCGGGACGGCCCAGTTCATGGTGGACTTCTATGGCGATGACGGCGGCAATCTCGCGCAATGCAGCGGTGCTGGCTATGGCTACGGCATTCAATCGGCCTGGATCGGGCAATGGACCAATGCCATCTTGATCGACACCGACAATCGCGCCGGTGGGTGTTATCAGCAGTTCGCGATCGTGGATCCGGATTCCAGCCTCGTCGGGCTTCAGCTCAATGTTGAGTTCAAGTCC
>Ga0307476_10003000_pt1 | contig 10014 bp, 8 predicted proteins | sample atmos_gasesECM2C_2_FD_203314 | JGI IMG/M metagenome (GOLD analysis project Ga0307476, IMG submission 203314) | Hardwood forest soil microbial communities from Morgan-Monroe State Forest, Indiana, United States - atmos_gasesECM2C_05 | ecosystem: Environmental > Terrestrial > Soil > Temperate...
CCTCAGCTACCGTGGCCAGGGTATCGACGAGCACGGCGTCGTACTCACCGTAGATCAGCGTCGAGGTGATCGGGTCCCAGCCGAGTGGCTCACCAAACGGCCTCGGCCGCTCGCCGACCACGGACTTTCCCGGCGCGGTAAACACGTTCACGCCGAGCGTGTCCGCGCGGAAGCCATCGGCTGCCGTCGCAATCATCGCACTGTGTCCTTTCACTGTAGGCGGGTGAGGGTCTGGTCGAATGCCGCACCGGGCGGCCACCCTTTTCATCGCCCAAAACGGCCCGCCGAAAGGTCGATGGCTAGGCCGCGCAGCGTATTCCGCTGATTTTGACCGCCGGCCGCCTCGGTAGTGGTGGCGACGAGATCGTCCGTCACGCAGAAATTCCTTTCCCTGGGCTCAGAATGAGCCGGTGCCGACCCAACGGCGTTGCATGTTCACGACCCATCCCAGTGTTGTCCGCCTCGGCCAGCGATCGGATCTGCCGGTGGACAGTCCGAGTGGCCAGTCGTCGTCTAGGTGGTGATCGAACGGCCGTCGCGCCGAGAAGCATCCGGTCACCGCAGGCGTTGCCCGGTGGGTAGGCGCTGTAACGGTGGTGCGGATAGATGGCGTGGACTTCCCCGCCCTCGGACGGTACGAAAAGGACTACGCCGCTTATGGCTACGAGTACGGCAGCCGCAATCCCGAGCAGACCTACTCGACGCCGGACTTGTGCGTATCCGCCGACGACTCGCGCAACGGACACCACCCAGCTACATCGTGGCTTCCACGGGGTGGGTGCCGCCGGTCACGGTGAGCTCGCCGTCGCGGAGGGGTTCGTTGCACGCGGCGCAGACGGTCACTGGGTGAAAGTCCGAGCCGCAGGTGTGCTGGAAGATGACCGGCTCGGCGCCGGGGTTGACGTATCGGTCGCCCCATTCTTTGAGCGCGACGAGGATGGGCTGAAGGTCTCGCCCGGCGTCAGTTAGCAGGTACTCGTGGCGCGGCGGATGCTCCGAATACTGCCGTCGCTCGATCACGCCCGCTTGTTCGAGTTTGCGCAGCCGTGCTGTGAGCACGTCGCGCGGCGCCCCCGTGCTAGTGGCGATGTCTTGAAAGCGGGTGTGTCCGTAGCGGATCTCGCGGGCCACCAGCAATGCGTAGCGGTCGCCGACGATCGAGAGCGCATCCGCGACAGAGCACACGCGTGGGGAAGGTTTGCTTTCTGGACTCACTGGTAGTAACTTTACCCGATGAAGTAGGTAGGGTATTCAAACTGACTGTTTGTAGCCGTTCGGTCGAAAACCAAAATGCATCGTCCCGTCACCGCCAGACTCACGTACACCCCGTTCGCGCCTCCCACCACACACAAAGAAGGCTCACAAGTCCTGGGTTTCCATTTGGCGCCAACGCCGCCTGCGAGCTCACCGCCGGGCACGGTCGCTGGGAGGGATGGCGTCGGTGCTGGTCCGATGGCCAAACTTTTCTCCGCGCGATGCGTCGCGCAGCTCGTGGGTCGGCACAGCGAGTGCGGGCTGCTCGACCGGCTGATCGACGCCGTGCGCGCAGGTGAGAGCCGGGCACTTGTGCTGCGTGGCGAGCCGGGTGTGGGTAAGACGGCGCTGCTGGATTACCTGGTCGATCACGCGTCAGGCTGCGTGATGGCGCGCGCCGCGGGTGTCCAATCTGAGATGGAGCTGGCGTTTTCCGGCGTGCATCAGTTGTGCGCGCCGCACCTCGATCACCTCGATCGGCTGCCGGCTCCCCAGCGTGATGCGCTGCGGGTCGCGTTGGGCCTCAGCGCCGGTTCGGCGCCGGATCGTTTCCTGGTCGGCCTGGCGGTTTTGGGCCTGCTCTCCGAGGTTGCCGAGCAGCGCCCGCTGATCTGCGTGGTCGATGACGAGCAGTGGCTCGATCGCGCCTCAACGCAGGTTCTGGCGTTCGTGGCGCGGCGCCTGCGGGCCGAATCGGTGGGTGTGGTGTTCGCTGCGCGCAGGCCGAGCGACGAGCTGGCGGGAATACCGGAACTGGTCGTCGAGGGTCTGGCAGAGGGCGATGCGCGCAGGGTGTTGGACTCGGTGCTCACCGGGCCGCTGGACGTGCAGGTGCGCGACCGCATCGTGGCCGAGACGCGCGGCAATCCGTTGGCGTTGTTGGAGTTGCCGCGGGGGTTGACCCCGGCGCAGCTGGCGGGCGGCTTCTTCGCCGGCGCGGCGCCATTGTCGGGGCGCATCGAAGAGAGCTTCCGCCGGCGGCTGCAGGCCCTGCCCGCCGAGACCCGCCGCCTGTTGTTGGTGGCCGCCGCCGAGCCGGTCGGCGATCCGCTGCTGGTGTGGCGGGCAGCCGAGCGGCTCGGGATCGGGGCGGCCGCCGCTACGCCGGCGGCCCAGGCCGGTCTGCTCGAATTCGGGACGCGGGTGCTGTTTCGTCACCCATTGGTGCGTTCCGTGGCCTACCGCTCGGCGCGTGTTCAGGACAGACGCGACGTTCACCGCGCCCTGGCGGAGTGCGCCGATGCGGGGCGGGATCCCGACCGTCGCGCATGGCATGGCGCGCAGGCCGCGGCCGGGCCCGATGAGCACGTCGCAGAGGAACTCGAACGCTCAGCGGCCCGAGCGCAGGCCCGCGGTGGTTTGGCCGCGGCGGCCGCGTTCCTAGAACGCGCGGCGACGCTGACGCCCGAACCGACGCGCCGAGCCCAGCGCCTGCTCGCCGCGGCCCGGACGAAGCGCGACGTCGGTGCGCTCGATGCGGCACTGGGGCTGCTCGTAGGGGTGGAGGCTGGACCGCCTGACGGCGCGCGGACCGCCGAAGTGGAGTATCTGCGTGGACAGATCGCGTTGATGCAGCGCCGCGGCACCGACGCCGCTCGACTGATCCTGCGTGCAGCCAGACGTCTTGACGCGCTCGACGCCGACCTGGCGCGTGAAACGTACCTGGAGGCGCTCGGGACCGCGATGTGGGCGGGCGACCTGGACGACACCGGTAGCGTGCTGGAAGCCGCCAAGGCGACGCGCGCGGCGGCACCCGGCCCCGAACCGCCTCGGGTGGTCGATGTCCTGCTCGACGCGTTCGCGCTGCGGTTGACCGAGGGATATACAGCGGCCGCGCCAGCGCTTACCCGAGCACTTGAACTGGCCCTCGCGCCGAGCGGCGCCGACGATGACCGCCGGCTCTGGCTCACAAGTTTAAGAGCCGGCGCCATCACTGCCCTGGAGCTGTGGGACGCCGAATCGGCGCATGCCCTGGCCGTTCGCCTCGTCCAGTCCGCCCGCGATACGGGCGCAGTCGCGCGCTTGCAGTTCGCGCTCAATACTCTCGCCTGGACCCACCTCGTGGCAGGCGAGTTGACCACGGCGGCGGAGATGATCGAAGAAGATCGCGTAATCGCTGAGGCGACCGGGAATCCGCTGCTTGGGAATGCCCAGGTGACCCTCGCGGCGTGGCGGGGCCGCGAGGCGCCGGCATCTGAGCTGATCGAGGCCACGTTGCTGGAATCGACCGAACATGGTCTGGGCAGGACGGTCGACTTCGCGACCTACGCGAGCGCGGTTCTCTATAACGGCCTTGGTCGTTACGGCGCCGCCCGCGACGCCGCGTGGCAGGCGTTCAAGCACGATCAGCTGGGGTACGGGCCGTTTGTCGTCCCCGAGCTGGCCGAGGCGGCGTCTCGCACCGGTGACACGGGGGTAGTCAGGGCCGCACTGGAGTGGCTGTCCGAGCGCACGCGCGTGACGCCGACCCATTGGGCGCTGGGGATCGAAGCCCGCATCCGTGCCCTGCTCAGCGAGGGCGAGGCCGCCGAGCGCTTCTACCGCGAGTCGATCGCGCACCTTGGGCGTACCCGCGCCCGCGCTCAGCTGGCCCGCGGGCATCTGCTCTACGGTGAATGGCTGCGAAGCGAGCGGCGCCGCATTGACGCGCGCGCGCAGCTGCGCATCGCCCACGACCTGTTGGACGCGATGGGCATCGAAGCGTTCGCCGAGCGGGCCCGCCGCGAACTGGCGGCCACCGGGGAAACCGCCCGTAAACGCACCGTCGAAACCAGCGTCCAGCTGACCGCCCAAGAGGCCCTTATCGCGCGGCTGGCCCGCGATGGTCTCTCCAATCCGGAAATCGGGGCCCGGCTGTTCATCAGTGCGCGCACCGTCAAGTACCACCTGAGCAAGGTCTTCAGCAAGCTCGACATCACCTCGCGCAGCCAACTTGACCGCGTCCTACCGAGCGACCCCGGCAGCATCGCGCCGCACTAGCCGACGCGGCGCCAGTCGATGTCCGGGTGGTTCGCATAGGCCAGGACTGACCACCCGCACTGCATCGCGATCGCCGGCCACGACTGACCACTCGCACTGTCCATAAGCGGATGCGAGCGAGGGCTCAGCGAACAACGCTCGACGATAGTCATTCCGGTTCTAATCTCGATCGCCCTCGTTATAGGGCATCGCGGGATAGCGCCAACCATCAAACCAAGGGGTGCGACCATGGATGATCCGAACGTTGAGGCCAGGGTGGCGCGAGCACTTCTTTCGGGGCCGGCAACCATCCGCGATGGCGCCACCGTCGCGGATATGGACGAGCGGGGCAACATGACCGTCCTGCGCCCGGGCACCAACGAGTGGGTGTGCATGCCAGGCGTGGAGATTGGGCAGGCTGACATGTGCGCCGACCCGATGGGCATGCAGTGGTTCACGGACCTGGTGGTGAGGCGGAAACCGAAGCCGACCAACGCTGCGCCAGGACTGATCTACATGCTCAACGGGGCGGCCCAGCACAGCTACACCGATCCATTCGACAGGACGAGCCCGCTGATCCCCATCGGCCCACACTGGATGCTGATTTGGCCGTTCGACGCCGAAGCGAGCGGACTATCAACGGTCATGCGCGACGCGGGAACGATGATCATGTTCGCCGGAACACCGTATGCACACCTGCACATCTGCGGAGATCCATGGGCGGGCAACGAATATCACCCTGGCGACAAAGCCGTGTGGACGATGACATACGACCAGCGGGCGTAGCCGCGCTCCACTGCCGCTAAGTATCGATCCCGAAAGTCCAGTGCGCGTCGATGATCCGCTTCGTATAGATACAGCGGCTCCGCATTTTCGACGCAGCGTCTTTAGCTAGGACCTGCAGTCGAGTCGAAGCCCAGTAACGCGCTGGCCGTGACCCTCATGCGTCTAAGAAAGCCTGGACGTCGTCGGCAAACTCGCAGTGGTGCTGAAACAGAAAGCCATGCGCCGAGTCCGGGTAAATCTTCACGCGAGCTTGTGGAATCAAGCCTGCAAGTAGGTACGTGTAATGGGGAAGAATCATGGGGTCGCTGTCACCGTTCGCCACGAACACCGGCACGTCGATCGCGCTTACTCGCTCCAGCACGCTGTGATTCGGAACTCCCCATGCACAAACGGCGTCGTACTGAGCTTGTCGGGTTTCCCACGTGATGGGCAGGTCGCGGCCCTGTGTTCGGGAGAACATGCGCTTGAGGGCTTGCTGCCCGGCCTGCCGGCTGGAGGCAGACGGGGCGTAGAACACGTCGAGCACCCCCTCGGGGTTTGACTGTCGCGCGCCGATCGCGTCGATAACGTCGGGAGCCCAACCGTGCATCCCGGCGGCGCCCTGGGGCGCCGACGACGCCAAGATGAGCTTCCGGAGCAGTGCCGGCCTTAACAGCGCGATTTCCTGGGCGACGAAGCTGCCGATGGAGAAACCCAGGATGTCGACCTGGTCGAACCCCATCGCGTTCAGAAAAGCGATGGCGTCGTGCGCCATCTGCTCGAAGCGGTGGGGCGTGTTCCCGGTGGTGCCGCCGACGCCCACGTTGTCGAACGTCACGACACGGCGAGACGATGCCAGCTCGTCGATCAGCGCCGGATCCCAGTTGTCGAGGTTGCCACGGAAGTGCTGGAGAAGGACCAGGGGAACGCCACCCTGGCCCGCATCCCGATACACATACTCAACGCCGTTGGCGGCGCTGACCGTCTGGTTCGAAACCTCCGCGTATGTTTCGCGTGTTGTCATTGTCCAGTCCCTTTACCCTCCCGATCGCCGCCTCATCGAGACGCTGACCCTTCGACCGCCGATCAGAATGCGCTGTGGCTCGGTGAACACCTCCCCCCAATTTCCGCTGCGACGGGCGAAGGTCGCATCGGCCAGTGGACAGCGCAGGGGGCCAGTCGCCGATCGACGGGCCGGCGCGGCAACAGAATTCGTAGCGCAGACGAGTTGTCCGATCGAAGCTGAACAGCGGGTGTCGGGTGCAGGCGCTGCATCAGCGCGGTCGTCGCGGCGGTATCGCCCAGGCGAGGTGTCATGTCGGGATTGGCCGGCAGCGACTCGCAAGGTAACTCTGGACTTCGCAACATCGTTCCGCGGAAGTAAGTCTGGAATGCGGAATGTTCAACTGGACGCGACAGCCGAAGAATATCTCGCCGGCGGCGCCACCATATTCATCAGACCGAACGAGTACGTCGAGGTGGCCGTGAGTGGCGACGATGTAGTGAGGTGCTTGCCGCTGGCCGCCTCCCGGTCGCCGGCGTGTTGGCCTCAGGGTCACGCGGCGCGCAGTCGCGCGTCGGTGATCGCGAAGTGGCCGTCGGTGTCGAACTGGGAACGGGTGGCGGCGACATAGTCCTCGACGGTGATGGGTTTGGTTCCGCCGATCACCTCGACCAGGTTGTTGATGCCGGCGAAGATCCCGTCGCGGTAGTCCTGGGCCACGTTACTAACGTGCTGCACAAAATACGGCGACGCGCCGGCGGCGGTCAGTCCCGCGGCGAATGTGGGGATGTCGATCGGCTCATAGGTGACCGGAATGCCCAGTGTCTTGGCGACTTTCGCGGCAATCCCGTGCCAGTCGAGTTCGTCGGCGCCGAACAGCGGATAGATCTGGCGGTTGTGCGGGTCGGGGTTTTGCAGGATTGCCGCGATGACCTTGGCTTGATCGGCGGCGTCGATCGGGGCGTGGCGGGCATCAGCGAAGGGGAGCCGATAAATGCCTTCGTGGTTGTGCCGGATCCAGCACATGTTCAGCCAGAAGGTAAAGAAGGTAGGTCGCAGGTGGGTGGTGACCAGCGCGGTGCGGTCCAGCAGCCGTTCGGCGATCCAGTGCGCGCGGGCGGCGTTGCTTTTGGCTTCGCGGCGCGCGGAGATCTGTGACATGTTCACCACCGCGTGCACACCGGCTTCGCTGGCGGCCTGCGCGAAGGTCGCGGTGGCCTCAACCAAGCCCGGGGCGATCGGATAGTTGAAGTAGGCCGCGGTGACGCCGGTCATCGCCGCGCTGACCACGGGAAAGTCGCGCAGATCGCCGGCGACGACTTCGGCGCCCTGCTCACGCAGCCGCGTTGAGCGGTGATCGAGGGTGTGCACGAACGCGCGGACGCGTAGACCGCGTTCGCGTAACAAGCCCACAGTGTGCGCGCCAGTCCTGCCGGTGGCGCCGGTGATCAGAAATAAGTCGGTGCTGTTGGTCATGGTTTTCGCCTCTCCCGTCGCAGCTGGCAATTTCCGATGACAGCCGACGATAAGTCCCACTGTGGTTGAGCTGCCTGGCACTCGGATCCGCCCGTGGACAGTCCGAGTGGCCAGTCGTGGGTGCGCGAGTGCTGAGGCACTCGCTCCCGGAAGCGTTCGGTCGCCGGAAGGCAAAGTTACGTCGGGGATTTCCGCAGCAGCGGCCTCGATTTGCGCGTGCTCGACGCCGCCGTTGCCGAGCGCCTCACCAGGACGCCGTCCCGACTCCCGTCGCCCGAGCCGGTCGCCACGGTCAGATCATCCATCGAGCCGTTTCAGTGCCGCGCCGCCAGCCCGCGACTGTCCACCTGCACTGTCCACCGGCCGATACCAGTGCGGGCTAATCCGACAACACTCGATAGCAGTCGTTCCGGTTCTCATCTCGATCGCCCCGGATCAACCAATGTCACGCGAGGCAGGAAGTGTGCTACGGCGAATGTATCGAAATGCATCACACACTGACGGTGGTGGGCGAGTCACCGGCTTGGCGATCAGGCCTAAGCGGCATATCGGCCCGGTTCTGACGTGCCGTGCTGGTGATCCTGTTCGGGCAGACGCCGACGTGGCTATCCACCACCGGCCGCTGAACCCGCGCTGCGGTTCTCGGCCGAAATGTATCCGCGCAGTGGGCACGACCAGCGTCTATTGCGGGCTCGAACAAGATGCCTCACGTGCGCGATCGGAAGTGTCAGAGCAGCATCCGGTCGAAACTGAAAAGCCAAACTCCATGTCTTACAGGCGGGTTGACGATCACCGCGAGGGCCGCCTCCCGATCCCGACCCGCTGGCGCCGTTCGGTGTGGCGCCCTGACGTTTCCGCCGGGCGTCCCGCGACATCGGGTTGGGCGTTCTGAGCGTTCCGCGTATTCGTCCGGAGGAGGCGTGATGGTGCAGCGACACGATGTCGGGTTCACCGTCGAGGGCGGAGTGACGCTGCGCGGCTGGTTGTTTGGGCCGGACGCTGCCGGTGCCCATCCGGGCATCACCATGGCGCACGGCTATGCGGGGGTGCGTGAGCACGGGCTGGAGCGGTTCGCGCGGGTGTTCGCCGAGGCCGGGTTCGTGGTGTTGGTGCACGACCATCGCGGTTTTGGGGCCAGCGACGGTGAGCCGCGCTATGACGTGGACCCGTGGTGCCAGATCGCCGATTGGCGCCGGGCGATCTCCTACCTGGAGAGCCGCCCCGAGGTGGACCCACACAGGATCGGGTTGTGGGGCACCAGTTACGCCGGTGGGCATGCCATCGTGCTGGGCGCAACCGACCGGCGGCTGCGGGCGGTGGTGGCCCAGGTGCCCACGATCAGCGGCTATCAGCAGAGCCTGCGCCGGGTTCAGCCGGATCAGGTGCCCGCCTTGGAGGCCAGCTTCATCGACGATGATCGGCGCCAATTCCGCGGCGAACCACCGGCCACGCAGGCCGTTGTCAGCGCAGACCCGGCGGTCCCTGCCTCATACCGTTCCGAGGATGCAATCGCGTTTTACAACCAGCCTGTGCCAGAGGGCGTCTGGGACAACATCGTCACGGTGCGCTCCACCCGGGCCGCGCGCACGTATGAGCCGGGAATGTGGCTTTCGCGGGTGTCGCCGACGCCGCTGATGATGATCGTGGGACTGGGCGACGCGATCACGCTCGCCGACGTGGCGCTGGATGCCTACGAGCGGGCCCTGCACCCCAAGAAACTCGTCACCATCGCGGGGGGCCACTTCGATCCCTATCTGAAAGGGTTCGACGACTCCAGCGGCGCCGCGTGTGCCTGGTTCACCGAACACCTCACCTAACTGAGCCCCAATAGTCCTGCCGCGGAGAGGAATACGGCCATGACCGAGCTGCGATACGAGGTGTTGGTGAACGACGGCGTGCCACGTAACCGGACCCAGCGACTGCCCGACGGCAGTCCGATCGTGTCCTCGCCGCTGGCCTCCACGCTGATCTTCGGCGACCACGACGCCGTCCTGGTCGACCCACCGTTCACCCGCGAGCAGGTACGGCGGGTCGGTGACTGGATCGAGCGTTCGGGCAAGCGGTTGCCTACATCTACGCCACCCACGGGCACGGCGATCACTGGTTCGGCACCGACCTGCTGATGCGGCGCTTCCCGGGTCCCATTGCGTATGCCACCGACGGCACGATCGCGATGATGCACCAACAAGCGACCCGAGGCCGGGCCGAGCACTGGGACATCGATTTTCCCGGGCTGATCCCCGACAGTCCAGTGGTCTACCAACCAATCCCCGACGACGGGTTCGAGTTGGAGGGCCACCGCCTACTGGCGATCGAGACCGGCCACACCGACACCGACGACACCACCGTGCTGCACGTGCCGTCCATCGGTCTGGTCGTCGCCGGCGACGTCGCCTACAACGGCGTGCACCAATACTTGCTGGAAAGCGCCGGGGGTGGAATTGAGGCCTGGCTCACGGCGATCGACAAGGTCGCCGCGTTGCGGCCCCGCGCGGTGGTCCCCGGTCACAAGAACAAAGACCTGCCCGACGATCCGGCCATCCTCGACCAGACCGGCC
>Ga0307476_10003001_pt1 | contig 10013 bp, 10 predicted proteins | sample atmos_gasesECM2C_2_FD_203314 | JGI IMG/M metagenome (GOLD analysis project Ga0307476, IMG submission 203314) | Hardwood forest soil microbial communities from Morgan-Monroe State Forest, Indiana, United States - atmos_gasesECM2C_05 | ecosystem: Environmental > Terrestrial > Soil > Temperate...
TCGAGCGATACGTTGGAGGTCTCGATGGTCAGCTTGCCTCCCGCGGGCATGGCGTCGCGCGCGTTTACGGCGAGATTCATGATGACCTGCTCGATCTGCCCCGCATCGGCGCGCACCGCGCCCAGACCGGCTGCGGGAACCATTACCAGATCGATGTCCTCACCGATTACGCGCGTGAGCATCTTCAGGTTTTCCGTGACCACGCCATTGAGGTCGAGAATCTTTGGCGCCAGCATTTGCTTGCGGCTGAAGGCGAGGAGCTGGCGGGTGAGCGAAGTGGCGCGTCCGGCGGCGCTGGCAATCTCCTGGGCCGGGCCGCGCAGCGCGGGTTCCGGGCCCAGGCGGTCGAGGAGGAATTCCGAATAGCCGGAAATCACCATCAGCAGGTTGTTGAAATCGTGCGCGATGCCACCCGCGAGTCGCCCCACAGCTTCCATCTTTTGCGATTGCCGGAGCTGCTGCTCGAGGGCGCGGCGCTCGGTGACATCTTCGGCAAACAGCTCAAAGGTTCGTCCCGTGCCTCCGTCAGAGACGGCTCGACCAGAAACGCGAACCACCATGACGCTGCCGTCCTTGCGCTTCCATTCGGCGATCAGTCCGTTGAAGGCAGCCGCCGAGCGCAGATAATCCGCCAGTTCGAACCACTGCAGCGTGTCGGCGTGGAGGGTTCCGAGATGTTTCCCCGCTAGTTCTTTGGTTGACGAATACCCCAGCATCGTCAGCAGTGCGGGATTCGCGTCCAGCAGCAGTCCCGCGGAATCGCAGCGGCAGATGCCGTAAGGAGCATTGGTCACGAGCGAGCGGAAATTCATTTCGGAGCGCCGCAAGCCCTCCTGGGAGGCACGCAGGGCCGCGTTGAGCCAGCAGATCAGAGCCGCCAGCACAACGAACAGGGTCAGGCGGATCATGGTCGAGCGGTATTGTGCCGGGGTGTGTTCTCCGGAGAATGAGAAGTAGGCGCTAACCGTAAGAGCGAACGAAGTAGCGACCAGTCCCGGTTTCCAGCCGCCATACCACGCGCTCACCATCACGGCGACGGCGAATACAGCAAGGCGGCTTTCCGCAATGTTAGGAAGCAGGAGGACCGGGATCAGCGCCAGGGTTGTGCTGAACACCGCGACTCCGTAGCGCAAGATCGACGCACGGGCGGGCTGGATGCGGAGTAGGGGGAGGGTTACTCGCATGTAAACCATCCTAGTCTTAAGTTTGCAAAGCGGCGAGATTACAGGAGTTCATCCCGGAATCGCGGAATACACGTCTTCTAAGGCGTTAACACTAGGCCAAACAGACAATGCCACCATGGACTATCGGACAATGCCCCCCGAAGCTGGCCGTGTACAGGAATTGGTTTGGTAAGGTTCAGGAAGTTAAAAAGATCCCTCTCGGGTTAAAGCTCGCGCGCTTAATCGGCCGTATCGGCGCGGGTGAAGGCCGCGCCCTTCAAGACTCTTCCTTTTTAAAACCATCGATGCGAGGCAATGTTGAGCTTGCCAACGGGGCCTGCAAACGAGACACTAGCGGCGCATGAACATTGGCCTTTTTGGCGGCACTTTCGATCCGATTCACCGCGGTCACCTGGCGCTGGCCCGGGCCGCGAGCGAGCGCTGCAAGCTTTCCCGCATACTCTTTGTGCCCGCCAACGTACCGCCGCACAAGCAGCGCCAGCCGCTGTCGGCCTTCTCGCATCGCTACGCCATGATTGCCCTGGCCACAGCGCAGGAGAAAGACTTCTCGCCATCGTTGCTGGAAGCGCCTGAGGACATAAACGCGAGCAGCCCTGGCAAAGATAAAGATGATAAGGTGCGCGCCGTGAAGCCGAACTACACCATCGATACCGTCAGGCGCCTTAAGCAATCGTTTAAGAAGGCGGATCGGCTGTTCCTGCTCATCGGCATCGACGCGTTCGAGGACATCGCCAAGTGGCATCAGCCTGAGGCGCTGTTTAGAGAGTGTGAGTTTGTGGTGGCGAGCCGTCCAGGGTACTCGCTGGCCGACGTGGCGAACGCCTTGCCAGAGAGCCTGCGTCCGCGGGTGGAGGTGACGCGCCCGTTTCACAAGCAGGCTGCCACCGGGGATCTCGTGCTCAAGGGCGTGGCCATTCATCTGCTAGACCAGGTTTACCAGCCGATTTCTTCCACGACGATTCGTCAGGCCGCGGCCGAGGGCAAGCCCCTTGGGCGCTTCGTGGATACTGCCGTTTCGGACTACATCAAGAAAATGGGACTGTATAAGGGTCGTTAGCCGTTCAACCTGAAGAGTCTCTCGTTTACAATTAGAACTCAGCCTGCGCTGAGCCAACGAACTGATCCAACGAATTACGACCAACCGACTCTCTGCATGAAAAAAAGCGAACTGAAGCTACAAGTGGCAGCAGCTATTCAAGCCTGCCTCGACAAGAAAGCGGAAGAAGTTTCCATTCTGGAAATGGAAAAAGGGTCGGGAGCATTTACCGACTATTTCGTGCTTTGCAGCGGAACGAATCCGCGGCAGGTCCAGGCCATCGCCGACGAAGTGGAACTGCGCCTGAAGGCGGCGGATGTGCGGCCGGCGCACGTCGAGGGCTACCGGCAGGGCGAGTGGATCCTGGTCGATTATGTCGACTTCGTGGTGCATGTTTTTTCTGAAAAGGCGCGGAAGTTCTACGATCTGGAGCGACTGTGGAAGACTGCCAAACGGCTGGAACCTTCGGAGTTGAAGCCCAAGCCGAGATCGAAGCCAGTGCCGAGGGCAAAGACTGCGCCGCGCAAGCGCACTGCGGCTGCTCCTCGTCGCAAGAGAGCATAGTTGCGTTTTCCCTGGAGCGAGCGCGGCTTCTCTGTGTCCGGGCTGGAAGTGAACCATGAAACGTCGCATTGTTCACCCTGCGCAGAAGTATTTTCTGAATCCGCCGATTAAGCTGCTCTTTGCGCTGGGCGTGGTGCCCCCGGGATATGCATTGCTGGAAACCATCGGCCGCAAGAGCGGAAAGCCTCGCCGCACCCCCGTGGGCAACGGCCGGGTGGGCAATGAGTTCTGGATCGTCGCCGAGCACGGCCGCGAGGCCGGATACGTGCGCAACATAGAGAGTAATCCCAGAGTGCGCTTGAAACTGCGCGATGGGCTGCGAGCGAAGTGGTGCAGCGGCACCGGGCATCTGTTGCCCGACGATGATCCCCGCGAGCGTCAACGCTGGCTGGCGACGAAGGTGCCGGGCAGCGCCCGCAATGCGGCTGCAGTCCGCCTCTTTGGGACGCGACTGTTGTCGGTTCGCATTGATCTGGATAGCTGACCCGAACTTGAAAATCAGGATTGCATGGATCGGGAAGACCAAGGAGCCGGCAATTCGGGCGCTGACGGAGGAGTATCTCAAACGGATCTCCCGCTATGCGCAGCCGGAAGGGGTGGAACTCCGGGATGAGGCGGCGCTTCTGCAAATGTGCGGACGTGCGGCCAAGGCGAGTAAGACCGCGAGTACGGGCAAGTCGACGCTGGTGCTGATGGATTCGCCGGGGAAGCAGTTCTCCTCGGAAGAGTTCGCGCGGTTTTTGGGAGACTATCAAGATCGCAATCCGCTGCCGATGGTTCTTGCTATCGGGCCGGCGGATGGATTCAGCGAGGCGGCCCGCGGTGCCGCGCAGCATACGATGTCACTGGGGAAGATGACGCTGGCCCATGAACTGGCTCGCGTGGTTTTGCTGGAGCAGGTCTACCGGGCGTTCACGATTCTGAAGGGCCATCCTTATCACTCAGGGCATTGAAGCGCTGCGCCCCACCCGTCTCAGGGTTTCTTTTCCGAAGCTGCGAGAATGTTGAGGATCTCCCTGGCGAGCGCCCCGGAGTCCTGGTCCTGCATGTTGGTGAGCACGACGACGCCCTGGCGTTGATCGGGCACAATGACGAAGGCTGTGCTGGTGCCCTGCTGGCCGCCGGTGTGGCCGACGCCTGCGACGCCGTGTTCGTTGTGTTTGTCCCAATCCCAACCCAAGCCATAAGTATCTTCCGAGCCGTTTGAAGGCTTGAGCGGAGTCCACATCAAGTCGCGCGTGGCGCGACGTATCAACTTGTCATTCAGAATGGCGACTTCGAATTTGGCCATGTCTTCGGCGGAAGACAGCCATCCTCCCCCTGGGATCTTGTAGCTGGAGTCGAGGAAATCGGCATTGAGCACTGCGCCCGAGTCCTTTTTCTGGTAGAAGCGGGTGCGATAAGGGACGATCGCGAAGCGGTCATCCGCCTGAGTCTGTTCCATCTGTGCGGGGATGAGGACGTTCTGGCGCATGAAGTCGAGATACTTTGCGCCCGATGCGCCTTCGATCACGCAGCCGACGAGCGTGTATCCCTGAGTCGAATAGTGGAACGACGTACCGGGCTGGGCTACGAGGGGATCATCTTTGAAAAAATTCAGGCCAGCCTGAATGGGATCGAAGAAGTGTTTGGTGTTGCCGCCTTCAATGTCCGCCTGGTTCTCGCCGGCTTTATAGTGTCGAATTCCGCCGAGGTGTCCGAGCACCTGGCGAGTCGAGATGGGCCACGGTTTTTGAGGGAATGCAGGGCAGTACTTTTGCACGGGCGCGTCGAGATCGAGCTTGCCGCGCTCCCAGAGCTGCAGAGCGGCCACCGCTGTTAGCGATTTGGAAATCGAGCCCAAACGGTAAAGAGTGTGCTCGCTGGCAGGGACGCTGTTCTCGAGATCAGCGAAACCGAATCCTTGCGCCCATTCGTACTCGCCATTCTCGACCACTGCGACCGAGAGGCCGGGGATATGGGTGGAAGCCATGAACCTCGAGACGGCGGCATCGATCTGCGCCTGCTTGCCGGGAGCGAGCTGGGAGCTCTGCCCGATGCAAGGCGCGGCAACGACGGAACAGAGCGCAGCCAGAATCGCAAGATAAAGATAAATCCAACCGGAATAACGTGGGTGAGTGCATAGACTCCTATGCAGTGTCATGAAGCCTCCCTGAAGACAATTGTCTATTGTAGATCGCGGCGGAGGAAGCGGCCCGTTGGGAGGAATAGCGTGGGTTTACTGCGTGACGGTTGCTTGATAACTCACGGTTTGCCAGCGTCCGTTGCGGCGGACCCAAACGCGGGTGTAGCGATAGGGTCCGCTGAAGTCTTCGCCCAGTTGGTGGCCTTTGACGTCGGCGCGGGCTGTGACCACTGCCGTGTCGCCGTAGAGGCGCACCACCATGTCAGTGACGTTCATGGACTCATAGCGGAGCTGGCCGCTGCGGCGGGCGGAAATGGTTTCTTGTTTCGTGGTGACCTGGCCAAGCGGGGTGATGGCGACGTAGTCCTCGGCGAGGGTGCGGAGGGAAAAGTCGGCGTCGCGGCGCAGACTGGCTTCCTTAGCCTGACGCTCCATGTCGACGATCTGGCGAATGGTCTCCTGCTCGCCGGAATCGAAGCCGGGTCTGGGATGAAGGGCAACGTGTTGAGCGGAAAATGCGGGTATAGCGGCGAAGACGCAAAACAATAACACTAGACACTTGTTCGTCACGACGAGACCTCCGCAGTCTGCCAGCGGACAGAGATCTGCTTGCACCCGAATACGCAAGGTTGGATGCGCGAGTTCCGTGGAAAGTTCGTTCTTTTGCAGGCGTGACATAGGTCGATTGACGGGAGGGAGTGCCGCAGGGTTATGAGGTGGACAAACCCTTGTTGCGCCCTGCGCGATACGCCAGGTAAAGCAAGCCAGGGCCGACAACTTGGCGGGACCTCTTGTGATCGAAGAGGCAGACGAGGGTAGACACCGGAGAGTAGGAAGGGAAGGCTTAAAGCCTGAACCCTCCCGGGCGATTCTGTAGGTAAATCAGACCATCGGTAGCAAACAGGAGTAGCTGCGCCCCCATCACAAATATTGCCGTCCGCTTCTTAACTCGCGGAGGAATCTCCTGCGATCGAAGAAGCAGCCAGAGATAGATACAGGCGAGTAGAAACAGGAAGGCTGCAAAATATGGAAACCCCACGACCGGAAGGAACAGCCCGATGATCGCATCCGTAAGCCCTATACCATCACTAATCGATGTGGCAGCCAGCAATCTGGCAACCGGCAGTGACAGGAACAAGATAACTTCCAGAAAAGTTGGAACAAGAGCAACGCAGCCAATCAGAACGTTGCGCCGAACCAACCACGCCTGGGGGCCATCGTACATGCGATCAAGTACCGCCCCAAGTATCTCACCCGGACTCAAGCCAAGCGGTTGGCTAATCCGGTTCGCCATCGGCGACAACAGCATGATTTGGCCTGATTTTGGGGGAACTTAGTTCGCCAATCGTCGTATATAAAGATTACAAGGCGGGGGTGTCTATGAAGGGTCTCGGTTTCTGGTTTGTCCTGCTGGTTCCTGGTTTGCTACTTGCGCAACAGACTCCCGATACATCGGGACAGCATTCGGGACTACATTCAGCACAACAAGAGTTCATTTCCGGAGGCACGATTCGCCTCCACCTAGAGGCCGGGGGCTATACGGTTACTCCCAGCGATTCGAAGAACATCGTCGTGAGCTGCCACGCCAATTCGGAGGAACAACTCAAGCGCGTCAAGGTGGAGATCAAACGCACAGGCACAAGCGCCGACGTCTACGTTTCCGAAACACCGGACAACAATTTCGAGGCCACCATCGAGGTTCCACGCAGTTCCAATCTTTGGGCTAGATTGTCGGCGGGGGAACTGGTTGTGGAAGATGTGGAAGGCGATAAGAACGTCCAGGTTCTCGCTGGCCGCATTCAGATCGACGTTCCCCACCCTGAGCTGTACGGTCACCGGGATGCCTCGGTGACAACTGGCAGCATCGAGGCTTCCGCGTTCGATGTCTCCAAGGGGGGGCTGTTCCGGTCATTCGAGCAGCACGGCCCGGGAAAGTACCGGCTGCATGCTCACGTGATTACAGGAGAGATTGAGCTGCGCGGGAGCAAGTCAACCAAGAGTTAGGGAAGTACTCCCGCATCACGAGGCCGCCTGCGCCTTCGTGTGGAAGACGGTCGAGCTTCGCGCGACGGACGGCCGAGGGCGGCTGTCCCTCCTTTGAGCATTCTTATCCGCACGAGCATCCTTTCAAACTAAGACAGATCTCAGCGTTCTGTTCTTCGACAGGCTTTCTAGTAGAATCAATCCTCCTGCAACCATGACAGACGTGCGCCGCGGTCTTATCATCGTGAACACTGGCCCGGGCAAAGGTAAAACGACGGCGGCGATGGGGACCGCGTTGCGCGCAGTGGGCCAGGGGATGCGGGTGCTGATGCTTCAGTTCCTGAAAGGATCGTGGCATTACGGGGAACTGGACGCGGTGAAAGCTTTCGGGGATAAGTTTGTGATGAAGCAGATGGGTCGGGGATTTGTGAAGGTCGGCGCCGAGAAGCTGGACCCGGAAGATGTGAAGATGGTCGAGGAGGCGTGGGCAGAGGGGGAGAAGGCGATCCAGTCGGGGGAGTGGGATCTCGTGGTGCTGGATGAGATCAACTATGCGATCAGTTATGGCATGCTGGACCCGGCCAAAGTGGTGGAGAGCCTGAAGCGGAAACCGGAGATGGTGCATGTCATCTTGACTGGGAGGAATGCACACCCCACAATTATCGAGGCCGCCGACACGGTGACCGAGATGCGGCAGGTGAAGCATGCTTACGAGAAGGGCGTGATGGCGCAGAGGGGAATTGAGTATTGAGTACCCAGTACCTAGTACCCAGTACAATTCGCATTGCTTTTCTCGGTACTAGGTACTCGGTACTGGCGACTGACTTATGGCTTGGTTCAAGCGCGAATCCGGGGAACTGAACACTTCGGGGGAGAAGACCGTACGCACCGAAGGGTTGTGGGTGAAGTGTGAGAACTGCCGGCAGATCATCTGGAAAAAAGATCTGGAAGACAATCTGAACGTGTGTCCGAAGTGTGAGAAGCATTTCCGCATTGATGCGCGGACCCGGCTGGCGCTGCTGCTGGATGACAACGAGTATGAAACGTTTGACGGGAATCTCTCGTCGACCGACCCGTTGAAGTTTGTGGATTTGAAGCCTTACTCGTCGCGACTGCGACAGGCACAGCACGACACGGGGCTGAGGGATGCCGTGATCAACGCGCGCGGCAAGCTGCTGGGGCGGCCTGTGGTTGTGAGTGTGATGGAGTATGCGTTCATTGGCGGCAGCATGGGCGCAGTGGTTGGAGAGATGATCACGCGGGCAGTGGAGCGGGCCCTGGATTCGCATACACCGCTGATCATTGTTTCGGCTTCAGGTGGGGCGCGGATGATGGAGGGCGTGGTCAGCCTGATGCAGCTGGCGAAGATTTCCGCGGCCCTGGCTCGACTGGATCAGGAAAAGGTTCCTTATGTTTCTGTGCTAACCGACCCGACTACGGGAGGCGTGACTGCGTCGTTTGCCATGCTGGGTGACTTGAATATTGCCGAACCAGGGGCTCTGATTGGGTTTGCCGGTCCGCGGGTGATCGAGCAGACGATCCGACAGAAGCTCCCGCCGGGATTTCAGCGCAGTGAGTTTCTGCTGGAGCATGGAATGCTGGATGCGGTGGTGCCTCGCAAGGAACTCAAGCCTTATATTGCGCGGGCGCTGGATTTTATGGCCGCGTGAAGCAGCTTTCAACTATCGGCTTTCAGCCGTCAGCGAAACCTGGACAGCCATCCGGGATCCGCCACACTTCGAATCCTGCAGTCCAACTTGATAATCTGAACATCTGACGGCTGAGTGTTTCTTTATGTCCTACGAGACCGCAGTTGCGCGCATGTTTGCGCTTGGGCATGAGTTGGCGCAGGCACCTTCGCAAAAATTCGATCTGGCGCATATGCGGGTGCTGCTGCAAGCGATGGATCATCCCGAGCGGCGTTTCCCGAGCGTGTTGATCGCGGGCACGAATGGCAAGGGATCGACGGCGGCTACGCTGGCTTCGATCCTTCGGGCTTCGGGATTGAAAACTGGTTTGTACACCTCTCCGCATCTGGCGCGGATCAACGAGCGCATCCGGGTGAACGGCGAGGCGATCAGTGACGACGATTTTGCGGCTCTGCAGGGCGAGGTGGATCAGGTTGCGGAGAGGCTAGTCGGGCGGGCGGAGTTGCCGTGGCATCCCAGCTTTTTCGAGATGATGACGGCGATTGCATTCGCACATTTCGCGCTAGAGAAAGTAGATCTGGCGGTGCTTGAAGTGGGCATGGGGGGGCGGCTCGACGCCACCAATGTGGTAGAGCCGTTAGTCAGCGTGATTACCGATATTTCGCTCGATCATCAGAAGTTTCTGGGGAATACGGTGGGTGAGATTGCGCGGGAGAAGGTAGGGATTATTCGTCCGGGTGGCGCGGTAGTGACGCTGCCGCAGCAGCCTGAGGCGAATGACGTGATCGGAAATACGATTCTGGAACTGGGGGCGCGGGCGGTGAATGCGGTTCCTTATGTGCCGCCGGTTTCGCCAGGTAGTAGCCAGTACCTGGCACCTAGTACCGAGAAAGACAAACCTCAGTTCGTTTGTCGCTATCCGCTTGCGGTTTTGGGAGAAGAGATTCTGGTTGAGACTCCGTTGGTGGGGAGGCATCAGTTGCGCAACGTGGCTTTGGCAGTTGCGGCGGCGGTGGAGTTGCATCAGCAGGGAATCGGCGGCGTCACATCTAAGAGCATTGAGCGCGGCGTGCGCGAGACACGCTGGCCGGGGCGGTTTCAGGTGATTGCTGCGCGGCCGGGATGGCCTGAGATGGTGCTCGATGTAGCGCACAATCCTGCGGGCGCGTGGGCGCTGCGTTCGGCCCTTTCAGAGCGGCATGAGGACCGTCCGCTGATTCTTGTTTTCGGCGCGATGCGGGATAAGGCAATCTCGGAGATGACGGAAATTCTTTTTCCTTTGGCGGAGCGAGTGATCGCGACCCGGCCGGAGAATCCGCGGGCGGCGTCGCCGGAGGAGATTCGACAAGCGGCGGCGCGAACCGGAGTTGAGATTGAAGTGGTGGATGACGTGAGGCTCGCTGTGGAGCGGGCCCGAGCGGTTGCAGGTCCGAAAACCGTCATCGTCATCACGGGATCGATTTATCTGGTGG
>Ga0307476_10003002_pt1 | contig 10012 bp, 8 predicted proteins | sample atmos_gasesECM2C_2_FD_203314 | JGI IMG/M metagenome (GOLD analysis project Ga0307476, IMG submission 203314) | Hardwood forest soil microbial communities from Morgan-Monroe State Forest, Indiana, United States - atmos_gasesECM2C_05 | ecosystem: Environmental > Terrestrial > Soil > Temperate...
GAGAGGCGCGAAAGCAGATTGATAACGTGGCGGCCGATCATGTGTGCAAAACGATGATCTCAAGGCTGCATTCGACAATGGCACGTGGCGCACGGCCGCTAAAACGTGATGTGACCCTGGGAGTCGAATGAATTTCGGCCAGACCTCTTCCGTTGTTATCCCGAGATTGCGTGCGAACTCATCGATCCGCTTCTTTGGCAGTGTGGCCGCACCCGCATGGGCAACCCTCCGCTGAGGCAACACCTGACTATCGCTTCGTCTTTATCCGCAATGCCGCCGAGCGGCAACTGATTATGTTCACACCGTGCGATCCAAACTCGACCGCCGCGCGTCGTTCAACTCATTTCGACCTGCGTGACTCCTAGCGTCAAAAATCATTGTAGGCGGTGTCCTACTGCGGCACGTGCTATGCGGGGGCGCCTCTGAGCCGATACTCGGGACACACCTGTCAAAGGAAGGACTCCCCAATGAAACACCCCAGCGCAAAGCATCTAGTCATCGGTGATCAGGTCGATTTCAGCGAATCCAGCGTCCGCGCGAACGGCGTGGTGATTGAGGATATGGGACCCGAGTACGTCAGGGTTCAATGGCTCGACTGTCGGCTGGCGACTACGCACCGTCGACATGCTCTCGCACTGCGGCGTAGGACTCGGTAATTGGTGACTCTCAGCATTTGTGCTGCGTAACCAGCGCTAGAGCGCCAATCGCATCCCAGCAAAAGTCTAAGCGCGCCACCGCACAGACGTGCGGTGAGCGTTGGAATTATATTGGTCGGTGCTCCACGACTTCATCAAAACAAACCGTGCGGTCTTGATTGATCGGTGCCAAGGCATGGTTGCCAGCCGATCCGAACCCAAACTCACCGACTATAGACTCGCTCACGGGATTCCGATATTTCTCGATCAGCTCATCGAAACGCTGATCATCGAGGAAGCTTCCGAGCCGATTGAAAAGCGAATGGGCCCCGACCTGCCTCGCTCTTTCACTTCCGAAATCGGCTCGATGGCCGCATTGCACGGACGCGATCTTCTTGAACGGGGTTTCACACTCGAGCAGGTTGTTCGAGATTATGGAGATGTCTGTCAAGCGGTGACCAATCTTGCCTATGAAACCGGTACGACGATAGCGGTCGGCGAATTTCGTACATTCAACCAGTGCCTCGACAACGCCATTGCGGGCGCGGTTACCGAGTATGCCTATCGGCAAGCCGCGGTGACCACGGAAGAAGGCTTCCAGGCACTGAACTCACGGCTCGGGCCCTTGGCCCACGAGCTGAGAAATTTCCTGCATATCGCGATGTACGCAGTCAAAGCGATCAAAGCAGGGAGCGTCGGAATGACGGGCGCCACCGGCGCCGTGCTTGACCGCAGTCTTCTTGGAATGAGAAATCTGATCGACCGTTCGCTGGCCGAGGTGCGAGTCACGGCAGGTTTGCCGGCGCGCCTTAGATCCGTTCGACTCGCCGATTTCTTGGGAGAAGTCGCGGCCACATCTTCCCTCGACCCCTTGGCACACGAATGCTCGTTCAGTGTGAGCCCCGTCGACCCAGACATCGAAGTTTACGTGGACCCCGACATGCTCGCCGCCGCCGTTGGCAATCTACTGCAGAACGCGTTCAAATTTACGAAACGCCACAGTGAGGTGCGCCTCCATACGCGCTTGTCGGCGGACCGGCTCCTCATTGAGGTTGAGGACCACTGTGGCGGACTGCCGGCCGGCACCCCCGAAAGACTGTTGGCGCCGTTTGTTCAAGTCGGCGAAAATCGATCGGGATTGGGTCTGGGACTCGACATCTGTCGGCGCAGCATCGAGGCGAACCAGGGTGCTTTGAGGGTTCGGGATGTACCGGGCGTCGGGTGCATCTTTACCATCGACCTGCCCTATCTCTCGCCCGGCAAGCTGAAGGCGCGGTTGAGTTAGCGCATTCAGTTGCCAACAGTGATCGCTTCCGGCAATGGCATCGAGGCGGTCAAAACGGTAGCGCCCGCTTCGCTCCTGCAGATCCGGACCTCGCCGTCGAATACCCGGATTCGATGCCGCATTGAGGCAAGGACCATTGCCGGGTCTTTCGATTGGATGTCGGCATTCGCCGTTCCGTCATCCGAGAACCTCATCCAAAAGATGCCCTGATTTACGCGGATGGTGAGATCCGTCGATTTCACCGAAGCGCGATTAATTGCGATGGATAACGCTTCTTGAGCAATACGGAAGAGCATTATGGCTGCGCAAGATTCGAACTGAGGCTCAACATCCGGAAATGATTCTGTCGATATAATCCCCGAATTGCTCCAGGTCTTTTTGATCTGCCATCGAAGTGCTGCGAATAGGCCAAAATTGTCCAATATGCTGGGTCTCAATCCCTCGATCACCCGGCGCTTTAAGTCGATTGCCTGCTCGAGCGTTCGTATCACCCGGTCGATGCGATCGAGCGTGTGCTGACTCAGCGCCGGCTTGACCCGGCGCACGGCATCCAAGTCCATGACGGCGGCGCCCATGAGTGCGCCGAGCTCATCGTGCAGCTCATGCGCCAGGTCCGTGTCCTTTATTTCAATGGAATTTTGCAAATACGCGACTAACGCGTCGACTTGCTGCCGCGTCTCTTCAATTGGAATAGACAATGGCGCCACCGCTGGATTGCGAGGCGATGAAATAGGCGAGCAATGGGCTGACGGTCATGACGCACGTCCCTTGGCTTGACGTTCTAATATGCATTACCAGGACCTATGAACAATAAAGACATTCGAGCTTGCAATGCTAGTGAGATCCGGCATCGAACGTTGTAAGACTCTCCCTACGGGGTTAAGCCACCAAGCCTCTGTAATGGTTACCCTCAAATCAATGGCTTATGACGGGTTTTAACTTATGTCTTTTGCAATCGAGCAACGCGGCACGGCACATGGGGCAAGGCGGGCGTAGTCTGGCCTGGTATCTCCTAGTGTTGTTGTCCCTCCGTGGAAACTGTGCTTAGGCCGGACGCGTGTAAACGCCTCCGGCCTTTTTTCTTTTTGGCTCTGTTGCCGCGCCACCGGCGGCCAATTCGCCGATTGCACTTCTTAACAATTGCTATTTAGAAATTGTCATTATTCGGCGCTAACATTTTCCTCCTCAACCTGGAGGGCTCACCCCATGCGGATCCAAAGACGAGGTGCAGGCGAGGGGTTGACTGTCGTCGGCAAAGTGTCCCTCAAAGCGCTGAAAGCTCGCGCCAATGCGGTCCGGGCGGCACGCGATGCGCCGAGCGAAAAGCCGATCTATCGCAAAGAGATTCTAGAGGAGCTGAGCGCCGCCGCGCGCGAGGCTCTAAAGCCCACTGAGGAACCAAAAGTCAGCTGATTCCGCGCCGGACGGACCATTCGCGGCTGTCGCCGATTTCAAGATTGGCGTGACGGATGCGTGGGAAAAGGCGGGAGGCGAAAGCGCCAGCTTGGAGAGCAACGGCGCCCATGTTTTCGTCGATGAATCCACTCGAGCACTCACCTTGTGGCTCGGGTTTGACTCCTACTACATTGCCGCGCGCTGCGGCGGTAATCTGGCCGCTAGTATCCGCCTGGAGGATCAGCACGCGTTTTTCTACTACACACGGCCCAGCAAACAGAAGATTATGCTGGCCGTGGCATTGAGTCCGGACCCAATGTTTCAAACCGTCACGCGTATCGTCGAGCTCGAGCCGCCGCTCGGCGATGAAAAGGTGATCGAGAAATTCGAGTCGTACGTGATCGGCGATCGTCTGCACGTTATTTACGAGAACAATCTTGTTTCCGGGCACTGGGGCACGGGAATTTTGATCTACAAGATGCAAAACGGCCCGCATCCGGTACCCTCTGGATCAGCTAAGATAATGCGGCCTGAGCGATAACCAACAACTCAAGAATGGAGTTCGGATGCGCATCCAATTTTGCACGACGATGCTGCTCATGGCGGCCGGCACGGCAGCCCCCGCCCTTGCCGACGAGGGAATGTGGACCTACGACAATTTCCCCACCGCCAAGATGCAAGCGGCCTATGGCTGGGCGCCGGACGCCGCGTGGCTGGAGCATGCCCGTCTCGGCAGCATACGGTTGACCCTGGGCTGTTCCGCCAGCCTGGTCTCGTCCAATGGTCTGGTGATGACCAACCATCATTGCGCGCGCGAGTGCGTCAGCGATCTAGCGGATGCTCAGCACGACTATATCGCGCACGGCTTCTATGCCGCGTCGCTCGCGGACGAAAAGAAATGCCCGGCGATGGAGGCCAACCAGCTGGTCAATATTTCCGACGTGACGCAGCAGGTCGAGGCGGCGACAGCCGGAAAATCGGAGCGCGCGTTCCATGAGGCGGAGCGGGCCATCAAGGCGCAAATCGAAAGTGCCTGCGGTACCGCGGCCGACGTGCGCTGCCAGGTGGTGACGCTGTACTCGGGCGGCGTTTACAATTTGTACAAGTACAAGCGTTATCAAGACGTGCGCGTCGTGTTCGCCCCGGAGGAGAACGCCGCATTCTTCGGCGGCGACCCGGACAACTTTACGTTTCCCCGCTTCGATTTGGACACGGCCTTCGTGCGCATTTACGACAACGGCAAGCCGCTGCACGTGGACACTTATTTGAAATTCGCGAGCAAGGGCGTGAAGCAAGGCGATATCGCCCTGACGAGCGGCAACCCCGGTTCCACCGAGCGCGAAGACACGCTCGCGCAACTCGAGTTCCTGCGTGACGACGCGCAGCCGTTCGTGTTGGCCATGTATTCCGAATTGCGCGGCATTCTCACCGAGTTCGCGACCAAAGGAGCGGAACAGGCGCGCACGTCGAAAACGCAGCTCTTCTCGATCGAAAATTCTCTCAAGGCCTACAAGGGGCGGCAGCTCGCCTTGGTGCAGGGATCGATCATTCCCGACAAGGCGCGAACCGAAAACGATTTCCGCAAGCGCGTGGCGGCCGATCCGAAACTGGCCGGAAGCTTCGGCGGAGCGTGGGATGCGGTGGCGGCGGCGGTATCGCACAACCGCGGTATCTACGTGCGAAACGCGATGCTGGAGCGACTGCCGCCGCGGCTCTCCGACCTGCTGAGTCACGCGGTCCATCTCAACCGCTACGCCGCCGAAGTCGGCAAACCGGACGGACAGCGCCTGGAGGAATACGCGGACGCCAACTTCCCGGCGCTGCGTCAGCAGATCCTCTCGCCGTCGCCCATTCACGCGGAGGTCGAGAAAACCATGCTCAGCTGGTGGCTCACCAAGATACGCGAATGTCTGGGCACGAGCGATCCCGACGTGCGTGCGCTGCTCGGCAAGCAAAGTCCCGAAGAGATCGCGAACGCGTTGGTCGACGGCACCAAGCTGAGCGAGGCAGCGCTGCGTGCGCAACTGTTGGCCGGCGGCGCGAGCGCAATCGACGCGTATCACGATCCGCTGATCGATTTTGCGCGCATTCTGGACGCGCCCGCCCGCGCGGTTCGGGCTGATTACGAGAACAACGTGAAGGCGGTGACGACCAAGAACAGCGCGCTGATTGCCAAGGCACGTTTCGCGCTGGAGGGCAAGAGTACGTACCCGGATGCAACATTTACACTGCGGTTGTCGTACGGTGCGGTGTCGGGTTACCAAGAGGATGGACGCAATGTGGCACCGACGACGAATTTCGCCGGCGCTTACGCCCACGCGACGGGACGCGACCCGTTCAAGCTCCCCGATAGCTGGATGGCGGCGGAAAAAGCGGTCGATCCCAATGCGCAGCTGAATTTCACGGCCACCGACGACATCATCGGCGGTAATTCAGGATCGCCCGTGATCGGACGTGGCGGCGAGGTGATCGGTCTGATTTTTGACGGCAACATCCAATCCCTCGGCGGGGACTTCGGTTATGACGGCACCATCAATCGGGCGATTGCCGTCGACGTCACCGGCATCACCGAAGCGCTGAAGCATATCTATCATGCAGACCGATTGGTGAAGGAGCTGACCCACTAAATCGCCGCTCATTTAACTGTAATGGCGTCACCGTCTGTGATTGGCGACGCGCCCCACTGTCAACGCGGCCAGTCATGGTCCGTTGGTGCAGGCAATGGCGAAGCAACGATGCTCTCGCAAAAGTGCCAGGGAAAATTATCGTTAAATGAGGAGATCGATCATGGTCCGCAGTACATCTCGATTATTGCCGGTGGGCATCGCCGCGGCATTGATCGCCGCTTGTGGCGGCGGCGGTTCCGGCGGCAGCAGCACCGCCCCGCCCAACCAAGTAGCGCAAACCGGCAACGTCTCGATGGTCGTCAGCGACGCATCCACCGAAGACTGGGCGACGATCGGCGTCAAAGTGCTGTCGATCGCACTGGTGCCACAAGGCGGCGGCACCAATGTCACCGTGTACACCGCGCCGACGATGGCGCCTACCATCAACTTGGCGCAACTGGACCAGATCGCCGAAATACTCGGCAATGCCAGCGTCCCGGTCGGCACCTATAGCGCAGCCGTGCTTAGCGTCAGTGCAAATCCCGGCGATGTGCTGCTGACGGTGGCGGCCGATCCCGAGGCAGGATTTATGGCTGCCCCCGGCTCAACCATCGCCGCTGATCAGATTCAAGTGCAGCACACTCAGGGCATGGCGCCGAATTTGACCGTGCCCGTCAAGGTGAACTTCGAATCGCCGTTGGTCGTTACCTCGGGCCAGAGCAACGCGCTCGACTTGGAATTCGATCTTGCGCATCCCGCGTTCCTCGTGGGCCACGTGCCGCCGGGAGTTGGGACTACTCTGTGGGCCGTCAACTTCGACGGGCCGGTGCGCCACCGCCCGCTGCACGATCTGACTCGCCTGGTGTTGCGGCATTTGTACGGCAATGTAACGGCCATCGCGTCGGACTCGAGCTCCATCACGGTCACCAAGGAATTCCCCACGGAACCCCCGGTGACTCCGGAGACGGCCGTTGCCACGACCCAGTCGCTGCAGATTTTGGCGGATGCGACCAACGGCACGATTTTCTACGACGTCGATGCGAAGACGCGCACCGTCATCAAGGATTTCTCCGCTGAGTCGTCGTTGACGGGCAAGTCGGTGCGCATCGCGGCCCGCTATCAGGAGAACGGCACGCTGGTGGCCACCCGCATCTGGGCCAGCAGTCAGTTCAATAATGTTTGGCTGAGCCCCGAGGGTCACGTGCTGCATGTCGACACCACCACCGATGTCGTCACTGTGGCCAGCGAGTCCGGCGGCGGCGTCGACCTGACCGTCGACGCCAACACGCAGTTCTTCTTCAGGCAGCCGCAGAATCCTGCGGCCGACTCCGTGCCCATTGGCACCGGGACCGCGTTTCTCGCGAACCACGATCTCGTGCGCGGCTTCAAAGTCCACGCAAGCGTGGTCGATCCGCTGGCGACCCCGCTGGTCGCGCAGAGCATCGATATCGAGACGGCCGTGTACGACGGTCAGATTTCCGCCGCCAACACAATGGGTTTCACGATGACCCGCCTCTTCAGAACGGCGAAAGACGACTACGTGTACACGCTCGACTACATCGCGAACGCGACCGCCAATGGAACGGATGACAGCGGCAACCCCATCATGGGATTCAAGTGGTGGAACTTTGCCTACCCGACGCTGTTGACCAGCGGCACGAATGCCATCGCCGATTTCATCTCGGCCACCAGCGGCAGCGTCAACTTCGGCGGTTCGGTGGGCGCAGTCCCCTCACGCGGCATCAGCTTCGGCACGTGGAATGATCCGGCCAATCCCAGCGGCTGGTCCGCTTCGGCCAGCATATTGGTGCCCTCGCTGCTGCCGCTTGGATCCGTCGCCACTGGCTTCGTGAACGATGCCTTCACCATGACGGTCATGGGCGGCGCGAGTCCGGCGACGATCGACGTCAGCACGACCTCTGGATCGGCAACCCTCGTCTATCAGGTCGATTGCACCGGCGGCATCGTCACCGTCAGCGCCATCGACGTCACGACCAGCGGCGGTCTTGCCAGTCTGACGGCGGGTCTCACGGCCGGTGCGCCGGTCAAGGTGTACGGGATCCCGCAAGCGGACGGAACTCTCAAGGCCTATGTGCTGGCGTACTTCACGGGACAAGCGCCGGCGCAATAGATCGCAGACTTGAGAAGTAGACCGGCGTCTCAGACGCCGTGCGGTGCCCCAAAGGCCGCACGGCGTCATCCTTTGTACCAATGGGAGTCTGCGTGCAATCGCTATAAACTGGGGCTGCGCACACGCCACGCCAATGGCGCGGTGGATCGTGCGATGCATCAAAACAAACAGGGAGAGTCCAATGAACAGAGTATTGGTATTGGCGATGCTCATTCCCGCGGTTGCCCTTGCGAAAAGCCCGTTCGACGGAACTTGGAAGACGCGGCTCGATTCGTATCGGTTCTCCGGTAAGCCCGATGTCTACGACATCAGCAACGGCATGTATGACTGCAAAAGCTGCGCCCCGCCCTTCAAGATCAAGGCCGACGGTACGGATCAGCCCGTGCCGGACCACGCCTATGTGGATCTGGAGTCTGTGAAAATAGTGAATGCCGCGACCGTCGAGATCACCGACAAGAAGGCCGGCAAGGTGATGTCCATCCAGACCTTCACCGTATCGGCGGACGGCTCGAAGTTCACCGGCAAGTTCACCAGTTACGTGGGCGAAAAGCCATTCAGCGGGTCGTTCACGGAAAAGCGGGTTGGCCCCGCTGCAGCGGGCGCGCATGCGCTCTCGGGGTCGTGGATGCAGGACAGCGTGGCCGACATATCGGACGTTGCGCGAACGGTCAGGCTGGAATCAACATCCAACGGTCTCAAGATGATTTGGAACGGGCAAACCACCGACGCGAAATTCGACGGCAAGGAGTACCCGTCCGTCGGTGATCCCGGCAAAACCATGGTGACCTTGAAAAAGGTCAGCGATGGTCAGCTCGAGGAAACCGATCGGCGTCAAGGCAAGGTGTTTGACATCATTGTCTGGACGATTGCCGCTGACGGCAAGTCCATCACCTACGAAGACACCGATCCGGTGCACGGGACGAAGATAACCTCCGTCCTCGAGAAGCAACAGTAGCGCGGCGATTCGAAAGGGTGCACGGCCGACGCCGAGCCGTGCACCCCGATCCCGAAGCGATACACGTTCTGGCCGCCGCGATAGCCCGTCACCATCAGGGCCGCGGTCGCCGCCAGCAGCACCACGACAAAGGGCCATGCAGGGCGCGAGTCCCACGCGCTGCCCGCGCCGCGCCACACCGCCAGCAACACCAGCGCCAGGGTCGTGAAAATTGCCCACCTCAAGTGCGTCGAGATGGCTTGGTGCGCGGCTGCGCCGACGTGCAGGTCGACCATCGCCGCGACTCCGGTGCCCAGCGCAAACAAGGCAGCGATGGCGCCGAGGCAAAGATTCCAGGTGCCCACCAGGGCGAGCGATGCGGCCCGGCGCTGATCGCCCACCAGCCGCGACGCCAGCAGGAATAGGGCCGCACTGACCCCGAGCGCCAGCGGGAAATGCACCACCATCGGATGCCATTCGGGCAGCAGCATCAGTGGGCGCCGGCGCTGTCGGCCAAGGTGCGGCGCCACCATGCAACGGTGTCGCTCAGCGCCTCATTCAACGTGAAGCGCGGCCGCCACTCTGCTTCGACGCGCAAGCGGCGCACATCGGGAACGAGCACCGGTGGTTCGTGGGCCGCTGCGGGCCGCGCGCCCAGCTGCACGAGGTCCTGACGCCCGATCTGCCGTCCGATGCGCTCGACGAGATCAGCGAGCGCCACCGGCTCATCTGACCCGATGTTGACCGGACCCTCGAGTGCGGAATCCAGCACGGCCGCAAATGCTGCGCCGACGTCGGCGACGTGCAAAAAGCTGCGTACCTGTCGTCCGTGCGAGCACGGAGCTGCGCGGCCTTGCAGCAGATTGCAAATCACGAACGGCACCAATCGGTCCGGGTGTTCGTACGGGCCGAACTGAAAAAAAATGCGCCCCCACGCCGTCGACAGGTGCTCGCGGCGGCCGACGTCGGTCAGCGTCTTTTGCAGGCCGATCTTGCAGGCCGCATACGGACTCATGGGTGCGGTTC
>Ga0307476_10003003_pt1 | contig 10012 bp, 11 predicted proteins | sample atmos_gasesECM2C_2_FD_203314 | JGI IMG/M metagenome (GOLD analysis project Ga0307476, IMG submission 203314) | Hardwood forest soil microbial communities from Morgan-Monroe State Forest, Indiana, United States - atmos_gasesECM2C_05 | ecosystem: Environmental > Terrestrial > Soil > Temperate...
ATGCCGTCGATATGGAAGGCTACGGCGCGCTGCAGTTTTTCTCGGAAGAGAAACTGGTCGTCTACGCCGAATAGGCTTCGACAGATTTTCCTCGACAGGCTTTGCGATGTCGTGCGCATTTGCCTGCGGCAAAGCCATTGGTGCAAGGCAGGCAAGCCGCGACCGCTTTAATTAATTATTCATTGCGGCAATTCGCTCAATTTTAATGAGTTAACTCCACAGTGCCGGCCTCGAACCCGAAGCATCGGGTTGCTTGCGTACAGGAGGTACTGTGAAGAAGATTGTTGCAAAGTTCTTGGCCGATCAGTCCGGCGCGACCGCGATCGAATATGGCCTGATTGCCGCTGGCATCAGCCTCGCCATCATTGCCGTGGTCAATGGTCTTGGTTCGACCCTCAACACGAAGTTCACGACCATCAATACGTCGCTGAAATAAGCGACGCTTTTTGTTCGCGAATGGCTCCTAGGCACCTGGCGATCGTATTTTTCGTTCTCAGCGGAAATTCGATGAACCCGTCCGCGTTTTCGCGGGCGGGTTTTTTCTTAGCGCAGCAACCTGGCCGGACGCGCCGTGCTTAACCGTGCCGGTTAACACCTAGTCAGGCTGCGCGGGCTATAGATAGCGATCACGCAAACTAGCGCGGCGAATTTGAAGTTCCTATCGGTGTTGCGATAAGTTTCTTCACAGGAACTTCAAATTCAAAGCCGCACTGGCATCAATAAATTGCTAGAGCTCCTTTGATTCCGAAGTTCGTAAACGTAGAGCCGCAATATAATACGAACTTCGGAATCGGATCACGAGCGGTCTGCCATGAGCGCAGGCGTCATTGAGCAAGCGATGAAAGAACAGCCTGTTGCCGCGCCGCAGCCGCGAGGCAAGCCGTCGACCGCCAAGAGCTGGCTGAAAGCAATCGAGCGCACCTCGCGCATCGAAGCCAATCCGCACGGGCTGTTCGCCGACCTCGTCGCAGACTGGGCCGCGCGCCAGCCCGATCGTCCATGTCTATTGTCGGACCGCGAAACCCTCAGTTATCGGGAGCTGGACGCGCGGATCAATCGCTATGCGCGCTGGGCGCTTTCGGCAGGCATCCGCAAGGGCGAGACCGTTTGTCTCTTTCTGCAAGCGCAACCCGATTATCTCGCCGCATGGCTTGGCCTCACCAAGGTCGGCGTCGTTGTTGCGCTGATCAACACAAAACTTGTCGGCTCGTCGCTGGCGCATTGCATCGATGTCGCGGAGGCCCGCCATATCATCGTGGGGCAGGATCTTGCCGATGCATTCGCGCAAGTGCGCCCGCGCCTGAAGCATGCACAGAGCGTGTGGTGGCATGGCGGAGAGGTGGGCGCCGCAAATTTCACCACGGCTTTGGCCGGTTGCGATGCGTCTCCCTTGGCATCAGGCGAACGCCGCGACGTGACGATCGATGATCGCGCGCTGTTGATCTACACGTCCGGCACGACCGGCCTGCCGAAGGCCGCTAGCGTCAGCCATCGCCGCATCCTGAACTGGGGCGGCTGGTTTGCCGGACTGACGAATGCCTCGCCCGATGACCGGCTGTTCGATTGCCTGCCGTTGTTCCACAGCGTCGGCGGCGTGGTCGCGCCATGCAGCATGCTGGCGGCGGGCGCATCCGTCGTGCTGTCGGAGAAATTCTCGGGCAGTTCGTTCTGGCGCGATGTGGTCCGCTGGGACTGCACGCTGTTCCAGTACATCGGCGAACTCTGCCGCTACCTTCTCAAAGCGCCGCAATCGGAATTCGAGACACAGCATCGGCTGCGCCTTGCCTGTGGCAACGGCCTGCGCGGCGATATCTGGGACGCCTTTCAGGCGCGGTTCTCGATTCCACAAATCCTGGAGTTCTACGCAGCGACCGAGGGCAATTTCTCGCTCTACAATGTCGAGGGCAAAGTCGGCGCGATCGGACGGATTCCGCCGCTGCTGGCGCATCGTTTCCCGGCCGCCATCGTTCGCATCGACGCGGAATCGAGTACGCCCATCCGCAATGCCGACGGCCTCTGCGAGGCGTGTGGCAATGGCGAAGCGGGCGAAGCTGTGGGGCGGATCGGCACGGCGGACGACGCCGGAGGCCGCTTCGAGGGCTACACCAACACCGCCGAGACCGAGAAGAAAATCCTGCGCGATGTCTTTGCCAAGGGCGATGCCTGGTTTCGCACCGGCGATCTGATGAAGATCGATGAAAGCGGTTTCTTCCATTTCATCGATCGCCTCGGCGACACCTTCCGCTGGAAGGGCGAGAACGTCGCGACATCCGAGGTGAACGACGCGATTCTCGACTGCCCCGGCGTCGTCGACGCCGTGACCTATGGCGTGACGGTGCCGGGCGCCGATGGCCGCGCCGGCATGGCCGCAGTGGTCACCGATGCCAGCTTCGACTTTGCCGAATTCAGCGATCACATTGCACGCCGGCTGCCTGTCTATGCCTGTCCAGTTTTCGTTCGCCGCGCGACAGCGCTCGATGCCACCGAGACCTTCAAGCAGAAGAAGCAGGATTTGATCCGCGCCGGTTTTGATCCGCGCGAGGTCGCCGATCCCATGTTCTTCAGGGATCCGGCATCTGGACACTTCCTGCCGCTCGATGCCGACGGTTATGCGAAAATCGTCGAAGGCGTCATCAGGCTGTAGGCGTCGCGAGCGCGCTTGCTCTCACATTCCAAAGATCGCAAGCTCGGTGTCGGCGAGATCGCCAAGTCTCGGCTGATGCGCGCCCTTGAAATATTTGCGGCCCCGCGCCTCGCTGTAGACCCCGGCAAGTCCGGCAATGGGGCCATTGGCGTCGAGGATGATGACCGGGCTGCCGCGCCACAGCAGATAGCGGCCGAGCGCGCCCGCACACCGCATGTAGTCGGCAATCTCCCGGCAATAACCGAGCTGCAGCGCGGGCAAAGGGATGATGCCGCGGCGCCTGCGTAGCGGAAAGAAGATGAAAGGTATCGCTTTGTCTGCGGCGTGGCAGACGAGACTGAGACAGCCGTAGCCGGCGTGGCGCTTGAGCATCGCGAGCTCGTCGTCCGGCAAGCCGGCAATGGACGTCGTGTCCGGCGTGACGGCTTCGACTTTCATGTCGCGCCCGCCGCGTGCGAGTGCGGGAAGCGAGAAGTAAAGGCCGCGGCAATAGATTTTGAAGCCCTGCGCTTCGAGGATCGGCCAGGTCGGCACGGCCGGCGTGACGTTGAAATAGGTGACGTCCTTGCGCTTCTGCGTCATCGACGCAAACAGCGCGGCGTAGTTGCGGAACTCGGGGTCGACGTACCAGCTCGAATTGTTGCAGCAGATCGCGGGTTCGCCGTCGATCGTCTTGGTCGAATAGATCACGAGCAGGCAGCCGACCGGCTTGCCATCGTTCTCGATCAGATAGCCATAGCGTGGCGCTCCCTGCGGCAACGATCGCGCAGCTTGGCGGCGCAGACCCGCCATCCAGTAGTCGCGGCTGCGGTGCACGAAGCCTCGCGTCAAGAGGTCGGCAACCGCCTCGAGGTCGCTGTCCTGTATCTCGCGAAACCGCGGCTTGACGGCAGTCATGGTGTTTACCAAGGGGCGTAAAAGATCGCGCAAAGACGCTGTTAGTTCACCTTTTCGCTCTATCATGGACTCTCAAAATTTTATGAGAATGCGGAGTAGTCCATGTCGGTAAGGTTAAAGATTGTTTCAGCGATCGAACAGATCGCCGCCGAACAGCATGTCGTTCTTCCGCCGCTGGAAGATAATCTCTCGCTGCATGAGACCGGCTTCGATTCGCTCGCGTTTGCTATCCTGGTAGCAAGATTGGAAGACGATCTTGGCGTCGATCCGTTTACCATGTCGGCGGATGCCAGCTTTCCTCTCACGATAGGCGACTTCATCAAGGCCTATGAAAATGTCCCCGCGTGAACACTTCGCGCTGCGTGATTATCTCGATCCAGGCCTGAAGGGCCGCACGCTCTCGGACGCACGTCACGCGGCGTCGCTGACCGATATCGCCGACCACACTTGCCTGAGGGGTCGGCTCGCCGAACTCTCCGGCCGCTCGGTGCTGCTCTCCGTCACCAGTCAGTTTCTTGCCAGCCTCGTGATGCTCGAGATCGACGGCATTGCGCGCCGCATGTTGCTGTGCCCGCCGGATCTCAACGCCGATCATCTTCAGGCCATCATCGAAGACGCCGGTATCGACGCCGTCGTCGCCGACCTGCCTGAACGTTTTTCAGCGTCGGGAGTAGCGCTTGTTGTCACCGCCGGCGAGGAGCTGAAAGCCGCGCCCCGGGCGCAAACCGAACGCGCGACCGAATGGCTGATGCTGACGTCGGGCACGCTGGGGCTGCCGAAGATCGTCGGCCATACACTCGAAGGCCTGACCGGCGCGATTGTCGCCGGAGGTCCCGAACGCGGCGACCAGCCGGTGTGGGCGACCTTCTACGACATCCGCCGTTACGGCGGTTTGCAGATTTTCCTGCGCGCGATCATCAGCGGCGGCTCGCTTGTGCTTTCCGAGCCGGGCGAAGCCCTTGCGGACTACGTCGCGCGGCTGAACCAAAAGGCCGTCTCGCATATTTCCGGCACGCCCTCGCACTGGCGCAAGCTGCTGATGAGCGGCGCGGCCTCGGCGTTCTCGCCGAAATATGTTCGTCTCTCCGGCGAAATCGCCGATCAGGCCGTCCTTGACGGGCTGCGTCAGGCGTTTCCGTCCGCATCGATCGGTCACGCCTATGCGTCGACCGAGGCGGGCGTCGGCTTTGCCGTCAATGACGAGCTTGAAGGATTTCCTGCCGAGATGATCGGCAGCAACCGCGACGGCGTCGAAATGAAGGTCGTGGATGGCTGTCTTCAGATTCGCTCGCGGCGGGCGGCGCATGCCTATGTCGGCCGTCGTGCCGGTGCACTGACCGACTCGGACGGCTTCGTCGACACTGGCGATATGGTCGAGCTGCGCGGCAAGCGCTATCACTTTGTCGGCCGCCGCGGCGGCATCATCAATATCGGCGGCTTGAAGGTTCACCCCGAGGAAATCGAGGCGGTGATCAACCGCAATGACGGCGTGCGGATGTCGCGCGTCAAGGCGCGCAAGAGCCCGATCACCGGTGCGATCGTGGTTGCCGATGTCGTTCTTGCCGACGGCTGCGATGCCAGCCGTGGCAACGACATCAAGAGCCGGATCATCGCCGATTGCCGTGCTACTCTGGCGCCGCATAAAGTGCCTGCCATGATCAAGTTTGTCGACAGGCTCGACATCACGGCGGCCGGAAAGCTCGCGCGGTCAGATGCATAATGTTCTTGTAACAGGCGGCAGCCGCGGCATTGGACTTGCGATCGCGCAACGGCTTGCGGGCGCAGGCTATAACGTGATCGCAGTCGCGCGCCGCGATAGCGATGAGCTGCGCGCCGCGAGTGAAGCGGCCGCGCAGGGCAGTGGCCGCATCGCATTCCGCGCTTTCGATCTCAGCGCGACCGACGCGATTCCCGCGTTCGTGAAAAGCCTGCGCGACGACTTCGGCGCGATCTATGGCCTCGTCAACAATGCCGGCATCGGCACCGAAGGTTTGCTCGCGACGATGCACAACAGCGAGATCGAGGCGTTGATGCGCCTCAACGTGCTCTCGCCGATCATCCTGACCAAATATGTCGTCCGCCACATGATGGCCGACGGCGGCGGCCGCGTTATCAATATGTCCTCGATCATTGCCTCCACCGGCTACAACGGCCTGTCGGTCTATGGTGCGAGCAAGGCGGCGGCGACCGGCTTCACCCGGTCGCTGGCGCGCGAGGTCGGCAAGCTCGGCATCACCGTCAACGCAATCGCGCCAGGCTTCATCGATACCGAACTGACCCACAGCCTTGGCCCCGAGCAACGGCAGCGTATCGCCGGCCGCAGTGCGCTGCGCCGCCTGCCGGAGACGGACGACGTCGCCAGCATGGTGGAATATCTGTTGGGCGAAGGCGGCCGCAACATCACCGGCACGGTCCTGACCGTGGATGCCGGCAATACGGCCTGATGACTGCCGCGTCCCGATGACGCTGCCCGCCTTGCCGCAGCTTCTATTCCTGACATCAGCGATATAACTTTGCCGCGGCTTTTCCGGTTGACGATTCGGCGGGGCGCTGAACCCGTTTTCCAGTTGCCTCGTATATGTTCAAAACCCATAACGATTGCGCGCCATGACCGCACTCAACGGGAGCGACACGTTCTACGGCACCATTCCGGTGTTCAGGGGCTTCACGCGCCTGATGGATCCATCGCTCTATGCGCCGCTCCCCGACGACTGGACCATCGGGGTTGCCGATATCGTCGAGTCCACCAAGGCGATTGCGCAGGCGCGCTACAAGGCGGTCAATATGGCCGGCGCGTCGGTCATTGCGGCGGTGACCAATGCGCTTGAGGGCCGTGAATTCCCGTTTGCGTTCGGCGGCGACGGCGCAAGCTTCGCGGTCGCGCCATCCGATCTGGAGCACGCGCGGGAGGCGTTGGCCGCAACGGCCACCTGGGTCAGGGAAGACCTTGATCTTGCGATGCGGGTGGCTCTGGTGCCGCTTTCGGAGATCAGGGCGCAAGGCTTCGACGTTCGCGTCGCGCGCTTCGGGCCCTCGGCCAATCTGTCCTATGCGATGTTTTCCGGCGGCGGGCTCGGCTGGGCGGAAGCAGCGATGAAGCGCGGCGAGTTCGCGGTGGCGAACGCGCCGGCGGGAACGCAGCCGGACCTCTCAGGCCTGTCGTGCCGCTTCGAAGAGATGCCCGCGGTCCGCGGCCTGATCCTCTCCGTGCTGGTGCTGCCGGCGAAGGACGCCGATCCTGCCGCCTATCGCAAGCTGATCGAGGACATCGTCGCGCTGGTCGAGCGCAGCCCCGATCAGGGGCGGCCGGTGCCGCCGGGCGGTCCGCCGTTGCGCTGGCCGCCGCAAGGCGTCGAATTCGAAGCGCGGGCGCAGCGCGGCGGCTCCTTGTTCAAACGGCGCATCAGCGTGCTCGCCAACACGCTGTTTGCCTATTGCGTGATGCGCTTCGGCATCAAGGTCGGCGCCTTCGTGCCGAAAATCTATGTGCAGCAGGTCGTGGAGAATTCCGACTTCCGGAAATATGACGACGGCCTGCGCATGGTGCTCGACTGCACGCCCGATCTCGATCAGAGCCTGAGCGGGCGCCTGATGGCGGCCGCCTCAGCCGGCGTGGCAAAATATGGCCTGTACCGGCAGGATGCCGCGATGATGACCTGCTTTACGCCCTCGGCGATGCGCAGCGACCACGTCCATTTCATCGACGGCGCCCGCGGTGGCTATGCCTCCGCTGCGACCGCGCTGAAAGCGGCTCTCGCGGCTCAAGCCTAAGCTCGTTCAGCGCGAGCTTCGACTCCATTCTTCGCCGCCGCAAAAGGTGCCGACGCAGCCTTCGACCTTCAGCGTGGCCGGTCCGCTGACCGAAACGTTGCTCACATAGGTCTTGCCGTCGTCCGCATTGTAGATCTGCCCCGACCAGCGGTTCGGTCCGCTCGGCCGCATGCCGGAGAACAGCGAGAGCCCGATGATCGGCCGCTTGGCCAGCGCCGGATTGGGATTCTTGTCGTCGACCTGTGGCTTTCCGGTCATGGGATCAATCGGCTCCCGAAGCCAGACCACCACACCACAAATTCCGGCGCCGCATCGCGAGACGCGTATTTTCGCATCACCCGCCTGGGTCAGCCAAATACCATCCGGACTGCCGGCACTCTGCGCATTCGCAGGCGTGGCCGCCGCCAGGGCTGCCAACGCCGCAATCACGATTTCCAATCTGCAAGCCATCGACCTCTCCGAAAAAAAGCAGGCTTGCATAGCAACAAATGGCGTTTGCGCAAACTAGTGTGGCGACTCTGACGTTCCTTTAGTCTCGCCGCGACCTCTGCGAAGGAACGCCAGAGTCAAAGCCACACTACATATGTTTGCTAGTGTCCCTTCGGTTCTGACATTCGTAAAAGTGCCCGCTGCGACAGGATACGAATGTCCGAACCGGGACACTAGTCACCACGGCAATCCGCAGAGGTCGAGCGTGCCCAGCGTCGGCGCGTGCCGCTTCAGATCCAGCACGAACGGGGCCATCGCCTCGAAGCGGATCCGGCCCTCCGGCTGCTCGGCATAGACAGTACCGTCGAAGCGCTGCCAGCCTCGCGACCGGTAGAATTCGAAATTGTGCGGTTCGCAGAACAACAGCGCAAACTGCGCGGCGTCGTGATCGCGCATGGTCTGGACCGCGGCGTTCAATGCGATGCTGGCATAACCGCGGCGACGGCAGTCGGGATGGGTGGCAACCCCGCCGATGCCGCCGATGTGAACCTTCTGGCCGTTCCAGGTGACGGTTCTGAAGTAAATGCCGATGTGGCAGGCAAGCGCCCCATCGTCGGTCTCGATCAGCACGCGCAAATCGGCATGGGCCCATTTGACCTGGCCCCAGGACAATTTGCCCATCTGGGTCGGCGGCCACACGGCGTCAAGCAGTGGTTCGGCGCGCGGCCAGCCTTGGTTACCGCTCACCACCTCGATTTCGATACTCATATTTCCGATCGCATTCGCTTCATTCGATGACGCTGCACTCGGCCTTGACCATTTGCGGTTTCGAGCAATAGGCAAGCCCGACAGCGGTATGGAACGTGTATTGGTGTTTGCCAGGCTTCAGTCTGTCCTCGATCTTCAAAGAGCAGGAGTGGCCGACAATGGTCATATTCACGACCTGAATGTTGTTTGGATAGCCACGAATAGCTTGAAGGGTGTGTCCGCCCACCACGTGCAGGGACGCCGATCCCTGCGGCGCTTCGGTTGGCTTGCCGCCTAACTTGGCATTGTATTGAACAGCGCCCGAGACGTTGGACACGAGGTCCAGGCGCGCGCTGCGGTCGGTTGAAAGGGAAGCCGTGCCTTCGGAGTGAACCGGAAAATTTTGTACCGGCGGATTCTCGCAATTGGCGATGGCGTCGAGGACAAATTTGCCGCGAATGACGGATTCTGCGGCCTCGGACGAAACGGGCGTCGTCACAATCGAGATGGCAAACAGAACAACGGCTTGAGCAAATTTGATTTTCACCATTTCAGCCCGCAACAGGCGTTTCATGCCAAAGCGAATACGGATTTGGTCCAATCGTGTTTCTGGTCGGAATCCGGCTGGTCAGAGCGTTGGAACCTTCTATAAAGGTTGCCGTTAGACATCGTATCCCACTATTTTCGGACATGACCCCATGACCTTCACGCTCCCCGACCTTCCCTATGCCCACGATGCCCTCGCGCCGTATATGTCGAAGGAAACACTGGAATTCCATCACGACAAGCATCACCAGGCCTACGTCACCAACGGCAACAATCTGCTGAAGGGGACCGAATTCGAAGGCAAATCCCTGGAAGAGATCGTCAAGGGCTCGTTCGGCAAGAACGCTCCACTCTTCAACAATGCCGGCCAGCATTATAACCACATCCACTTCTGGAAGTGGATGAAGCCCAATGGCGGCGGCAGCAAACTGCCGGGACGCCTGGAAAAGAAGATCAACGAGGATCTCGGTGGCCTCGAGAAATTCAAGACCGATTTCGCCGCGGCCGGCGCCGGCCAGTTCGGCTCCGGCTGGGCCTGGCTGTCGGTGAAGGGCGGCAAGTTGGAGGTCTCCAAGACGCCCAACGGCGAAAACCCGCTGGTGCATGGCGCAACGCCGATCCTCGGCGTCGACGTCTGGGAGCACTCCTACTACATCGACTACCGCAACCGCCGCCCGGACTATCTCAAGGCGTTCGTCGACCATCTCGTGAACTGGGACTATGTCGACGAGCTGTTCGGCAAGGCCTGATCTATCGCTCCTCGTTCGCAAAAGCGGCAGCCCCAGGCTGCCGCTTTTTTGTTGGTCGCCTGCCGGTTTGTGGAGCTTGCGAGGGACGCATCCTTTCGGCAAAGCTGATAGAGCTGGCAGCTTTGGGATTTCTGACGATGAATTATCTTGTGGTTTTTATCGGCGGTGGCCTGGGCTCATGCCTGCGTCACGTCGTGAACGTGGTCTGCCCGCGTTTTTTGGGGACCAA
>Ga0307476_10003004_pt1 | contig 10011 bp, 9 predicted proteins | sample atmos_gasesECM2C_2_FD_203314 | JGI IMG/M metagenome (GOLD analysis project Ga0307476, IMG submission 203314) | Hardwood forest soil microbial communities from Morgan-Monroe State Forest, Indiana, United States - atmos_gasesECM2C_05 | ecosystem: Environmental > Terrestrial > Soil > Temperate...
GGATGTCGGGGGCCGACTTGTCCAGCTCCTCATTCTGCTTCTTGGTCAGCTCCATCCTCTTGTCGTTGTCCATGTTCTGGCGGGCCGCGGCGATGTCGTCCTTGTACTTGTCGGTGATCTTGGTGACGGCGGCCTTTTCGTCGTCGGTGAGCTTGATTTCGGTTTGGACCTTATCCATCGCCAGAAGGGCGGCGGGGCCCATCTGACGGCCGCCGCCGAAGCGGCCCGGCTGGCGCTGCGCCAGCACCGGCGAAGCGGCGAGGACCATCAGGCCGATGGTCAGGAGCGTGGATTGAACGCGACGCATGGTGTACCTCCTCGTCCTCGAATACAGGTGGGGTGCGAGTATGCTAGTAGTAACACCGAAGCGGCGCTGGTGTTCCGCCTTCGGCTTTAATTTTTTTATTGACGGAGCGGAAAAAGGCGAGCGGCCGGCGTGAGCCGGCTGATGAACCACCAGCCGGCTTACGCCGGCCGCTCGCCTGGCTTTTCAGTTGCCGCTGGGTCGCACGACGCGCGGCTGCGGCTCCTCGTCCTTTGGCGCCGCGACCATCTTCCACCCGGGGGCGGGCTGCGGCGCGTCGAACTCGCGCCGGTCGATGGTCTTATCGTTGTTATTGATCTGCAGCACGTCCCAGGTAGTTTCCGTGCTATTGGGCGACTCAAACCAGAGCCGGCGCGGGAACCCTGCGATTCCCACGCTTCGCGTCTTGGCCGTATCCTTGCAAATGACGATTTGCGCTCGCTTGAAGTCCACCTTGTCGGCCGCGAAGCGCGGCGTGATCATGATATAGGCGTAATCGTCGTCGGTGTGGTCGAGTTTGAGTTCGTAGCGCGCCTTGGCGTCGTCCTTCTTCATGCCGAAGAGAAATGACATGAAGTTGTCATCGGACACCTGGCCGGCCTTGGGCTTGGGAATCTCGTGCGCCACGATTTTCTTGTCGAGAGGCTGGAACTCGTACAGGAAGGCGCCGGAGCAGACGAAGCGCTGCGCGAAGTCCGATTGGCCGTCTTCTGTCATCTGCAACAGGGCCAGGTTTTGCGTCGTGCCGCCGGAGCTGACGTGCAAGTATTTGGTGAATCCGGTTAGATGTTTTTCGGTTCCCGTGGTTTGGTCCTTTTCGGTGCGCTTGAGCGTGGCGCTAAGGGCCTGGACGCCTTCCATGGTTTGCTGCCACTGCGTCAGGTAGGCGTCGAGCGGATCGGCCGGCTGAGCGCCGGGCGTCGTCGGCGCCGGCGGAGCGGCGGGGGTGTTCGGCTGCTGGGCGGCCAGCGGGGCCGCGGCCAGCAGAAGGGCGATGAGGGCCAGCCCGCGGGGTCGCATCGGTCACCTCCTACTCGGTTCGGTTATCGGAGCCGCCGCCCCGTTGCGGAAGGGGCGAAGGTCCGCACTCTTCTCGTCCCACGCGCCTTATAGCACGCGCTTGCTGGAGCGGGAAGGCGGAAACCGACCAGCCCGCAGCGCCGGCAAGGGTTTCGGTTTAATCCTTGCTGGCGCTGCGGGCTGGTGCGCCGCGCCGCGTATTTACCCCAAATTGACGTACACGGTTTTGACCTCCGTATACAGCTCCAGCGCGTACTCGCCGAGTTCCCGCCCTATGCCGCTCATCTTGAACCCGCCGAACGGCGCCGCGGCATCGAACACGTCATAGCAATTCACCCACACCGTGCCGGCTCGCAGTCCGTTGGCGAGGCGATGCGCCTTGCCGATGTCGCGTGTCCAGACTGCCGCCGCCAGGCCGTAAAACGTCTGGTTGCCGCGCTTAAGCACCTCGTCCACATCCTTGAACTTCAGCACGTTCATCACTGGCCCGAATATTTCCTCCTTGGCGATCTTCATGTCGTCCTTCACGTCGTCGAAGACGGTCGGCTCTATGAAGTAGCCGCGGTCGCCGCAGCGCTTGCCGCCGGTCAGGAGCTTCGCCCCGTCTTTTTTGCCGGCGTCGATGAAGCCCATGATGCGATCGAACTGCTCCTGGGACACCTGCGGCCCCTGCGTCGTCTCCGGGTCGAAGGGGTCGCCGACCTTCTGCGCTTTCGCCTTTTTCAGCACCTTCTCCACGAATTGGTCGTGAATCTTCTCTTCGACGAAGAGCCGGCTGCCGGCGCAGCAGCACTGCCCCTGGTTGAAGAAGAGGCCGAAATAGGCGCCGTCCACCGCGGCGTCGAGGTCGGCGTCGGCGAAGACGACGTTGGGACTCTTGCCGCCCAACTCGAGGCTGACGCGTTTGAGGTTGCTCTTGGCGGCCGCCTCCATAATGATTTGGCCGGTGACGTACTCGCCGGTGAAGGCGATCTTGTCCACGTCCTTATGTCCGCTGAGGGCGGCGCCAGCCGTGGGGCCGTAGCCGGGCACGACGTTGATCACGCCGTCGGGGACGCCGGCTTCCTGCGCCAGCTCGGCCACACGAAGGGCCGTCAACGGCGTCTGCTCGGCCGGCTTGAGGACGACGGTGCAGCCGGTCGCCAGGGCCGGGCCCCATTTCCACGCCTGCATCAAGAGCGGGAAATTCCACGGAATGATCTGCCCGACGACGCCGACCGGCTCATGGCGGGTGTAGCAGAAGTACGGCCCTTCGACGGGGATGGTTTTGCCGTGGTTCTTGTCGGCCCAGCCCGCATAATAGCGGTAGCACTTGATGGTGAGCGGCAGGTCGGCGTTGAGGGCGTCGCGGTAGGGCTTGCCGTTGTCGAGCGATTCGAGAGCGGCCAGCTCCTCCTTGTTCTGCTCGATGAGGTCGGCGAGGCGGTTCAGCAGCCGGCCGCGCTCGGCGGCGCTTGTCTTGGGCCACGGCCCTTCCTCGAAGGCCTTGCGGGCGGCCTTGACGGCCAGGTCGATGTCGGCCTTATCGCCCTCGGCGACCTGGCAGATGGTTTCTGCGGTCGCCGGGTTGGTGGTGGCGAATGTCTTGCCGGAGACGCTGTCCTGCCACTTGCCGCCGATGAATAGCGGTTGATCCTTGACCTTGGGCGGCTTGACGGTTCGGCTCTTTTCACGGGTCGCGGTGGTCACGGGGATGCCTCCTGGAGAGGGCGAGACGTGAAGCGGTTGGCCGGATTGTCTCACCGGCCGATAGGGGCGTCAAGCGGGCGCCTGGAAACCGATCTTGCTCTTGGATGGTTCGGGCGGCTTCTCCATCATTTGCCGCAGCACTTGGACGATGGTTTTGATTTGGTCGTCGTGCAGCTGCACGGTCTCGACGAGCTTGGTGATCTGCTCGACCAACTCGCCGGGCGTCGCCAGCAGCCGGCGCAGTCGGATGAAGGCGCGCATGATCTCAATGTTGACGCGCACCGCCGTGGGCGAACGAAGGACGCTGGACAGCATGGCAATGCCGTGTTGGGTGAAGACCCAGGGCAAGTAGCGGCGTTTGCCAAATTCGCTGTTTGCGGTCACAATTTGTGACCGCAAATCCGTAACCTCTTGCTGTGTAAGCTGAAACGCAAAATCGCGTGGGAACCGCTCGGCGTTGCGCTGAACGGCTTGGTTGAGCGCCTTCCTCTAGACGCCATAGAATCGAGCCAGGTCGGAATCGAGCAAAACGCGCTGGCCGCGCATGAATCTGGATGGCGCGCTCGATCTCTTCCGGCCGGATTGGCGCAGGGGTTGCCTTCTTGGCCATGCCGTCAGGGTAGCGACTGTGGCCGCCCTGGCAACGGGTTGCAAACTTGAAGTCACAAATTGTGACTTCAAGTTTGCAAGCCCTTGCGAAGTCGGCACATACAAAAAAACTCGGCAGCCGCGTCGCTCTGCTATAAATGAGATAACTTCGCTCCGCGTCCACTCAAGGAGGCGTCATGGAACCCAACCCAAGCGCGGAACAGCAGCGGCGCGGGACCTGCCTGACGATGACGCTCACCGGCGGCTTCGCGGTCTTCCTGCTGTTGGTGCTGGTGCTGGCGACCGGCGGCTGGGCCGCTTACATCCTCTGGGTCGGCGGCTTCGTGGCGTTGTTCGGCCTGATCCATTACCTCCTGTGGGGCCGCCTGCTGCTGAGGCAAACGGCCGGCGAACGCCAGGAAGAAGACGTGCGCCGACGCATCGAGGAGCGCGAAGACGACGAACCGCGGCCCGGCGCCAACGGCATTCGGCGCTTTCCCTGAGTCGGGGGTCGGGATGCGCCGGCCGATCGGCGGCCCGGACGCCGTCGGCCCCTGTTTTCTCCTTGACGATGATAGCGCCGAACTATACAGATGGTTAAGTCAAAACCCTTGTCGTCCAAGGGTTTTGCCGGCTTTCCCCGCGCCGCCGGACAACGCCGGTTCTCTGCGGCCCCGTCTCGACGGCCGCCCTCTCGCACCCTGTTCCCCACCCGCCGATTTTCCCCTCCTTTGTGGAGACTGATGAGATGCCGAAAGGCGCTGAAACGGAACTGATGGAGAAATGGAAGATTCAGGACGCCGTCGAGATGTACGGCGTCCGCCTGTGGGGCAAGGGCTATTTCGGAGTGAACAAGTCCGGCCACGTCACCGTCCACCCCAACAAGCGCCTCGATCAGGCCATCGATCTCAAGGAGGTCGTCGATCAGTTGCAGGCCCGCGGCATCCAGCTGCCGATTCTCCTGCGCTTCACCGACATCCTCCGCCACCGGGTCGGCGAGGTCCACGACGCCTTCCAAAAGGCGATGATGGAGTACGAATACGGCGGCGGCTATTGCTGCGTCTACCCCATCAAGGTCAATCAGCAGCGGCAGGTCGTCGAGGAGATCCTCGACTTCGGCAAGGCGTATCGCTTCGGCCTGGAGGCGGGCTCCAAGCCGGAATTGCTCGCCGTTCTAGCCCTGACCAACGGCCTGGACACGCCGATCATCTGCAACGGCTTCAAGGACGACGAATTCATCCGCATGGCCATGCTCGCCCGCAAGATCGGCAAGCCGATCATCCCCGTCGTCGAGAAATTCACCGAGCTGGAGCTGATCCTGCGCCACGCCGAGGAGCTGCGCATCCGCCCGTCGATCGGCGTGCGCGTCAAGCTGGCGGCGAGGGGGGCCGGTCGATGGCGCTCCAGCGCCGGCTACCGCTCCAAGTTCGGTCTGACGCTCACCGAGGTCCTCGACGTCGTCGAGTATCTCAAGCAGCGCGACATGGCCGACTGCCTGGAGCTGGTGCATTTCCACCTCGGCAGCCAGATCACGAACATTCGCAGCATCAAAAGTGCGCTGACCGAGGCGACGCGGGTCTACGTCGAGCTGCACCGCGTCGGGGCCGGCGTGCGCTTTCTCGATGTGGGCGGCGGCCTGGGAATCGACTACGACGGCTCGCAGACCGATTTCGAATCGTCGATCAATTACACCTTGCAGGAATACGCCAACGACGTGGTCTTCCGCGTCAAGAGCGTCTGCGACGAGGCCGGCGTGCCGCATCCGACGATCATCTCTGAATCGGGCCGGGCCGTGGTGGCGTACCACAGCCTGCTCGTCTTCGACGTGCTGGGCGTGTCGAACTTCGACCGCTTCGAGGCGCCGGCCGAGGCGCCGGCCGACGCCCCCCAGCAGGTCAACGAGCTGTTCGCCGTCCACCGCGACCTGAAAAAGAAGAACCTCATCGAAAGCTACCACGACGCGCTGCAGGCGGTGGACGAGGCGCTCGACATGTTCAACCTCGGCTCGCTGTCGATCGAGCATCGGGCGCTGGTGGAGACGCTGTTTTGGGCCGTGTGCAGCAAGATGCTGCGGCTGGTGCGCGAAATGGACGACGTTCCGGAGGACTTGCAAGGATTGGAAGCCCTGCTGTCGGACACCTATTTCTGCAATTTCTCGGTGTTCCAGTCGATGCCCGACAGCTGGGCGATCAAGCAGCTCTTTCCGATCTTGCCGATCCACCGGCTGAACGAAATCCCGACGCGGCGGGCGGTTTTGGGCGACATCACCTGCGACTCGGACGGCAAGGTCGATCAGTTCATCGACCTGCGCGACGTGCGGCGGACCTTGCAGGTGCATCCGTTCAACGGCGAACCCTATTACCTGGGCGCGTTCCTGCTGGGGGCGTACCAGGAGATTTTGGGCGACCTGCACAACCTGTTCGGCGACACGAACGCCGTCCACGTGAGCATTGACGAGGACGGCGAGGTCATCTTCGACGACGTGATCAAGGGCGACACGGTGAAAGAGGTGCTGGCCTACGTCCAGTACAACGCGGAGAAGCTGACGGAGAGCCTGCGCAAGGACGTGGACCGGGCGGTGCGGGCGGGCAAGATCAACCTGACGGAGTCGCGGCAGCTGATGCGCTTCTACGAGGCGGGGCTGGACGGGTACACCTATCTAGAGGAGCCGTGAGCCCGGGGGAGGGGAACATGCGACCTGGCAACTGGCTGATTGTTCTATCGCTGGCCTACCTCACGGCCGGCTGCGTTCGCGTGTCGTCCAGCCAGGCGCCCGCCGGCGGCGGGACGAATCAGGAAGGTTCGGTCGAAATCGCCGGCGGAACGTCGTACTACCGGACGGTCGCCGTGAAAACCGGCGAGGAAGTGGAGGCCGAGGTGCATGCTTCCTCTGCGGTGGACGTGCGGCTATACGTCGTGACGGCGGGCGGCGAAGAGAAGGATATTTACCCGGAGAGAGACGTCGGCATTGGGGCCATGATGTTCCGCACGGCGCCGGCGGACGGAACGGCCACGTTCAAGGTCTCCGCCCCACTTATCATTCGGGCGGGATCAGTGGACCAAACGAAGACGACCGCGGAGGTGACGCTTAAGAATAACGGCCTGATCCAGCACGGTTCCGCCGAACTCCCCAACGGGAAGGGGAGCTGGACATACGATGTGAAGAGCGGCGAGGAGGTGCGGGGGAGGGTGATTAACGCATCCTCCCCGGTGAACGCTCGGCTGTACGTGGCGACGGCGGGCGGCGAAGAAAAGGTCATCGGCGAGGCGAAGGGCGTGCAGACGATCGAGCTGGGCGGCAAGGCGCCGGCGGACGGAACGCTCACGCTGGACATCCAGGCGGTATCAGGCGGCCGGACGACCCTGGGCTTTTCGCTCCAGAAGAAGTGACCGTCCGCGGCCTCGGTGGACGCGACGCTCCTGCCAGGCGCGGCTGGACGGCAATACCTACCTGGAAGAGCCGTGACGGAGGAGCCGGCTTATGCGACTAAGACCCTGGCATATTGCGCTTTTGCTGGCTTGCGGCGCGGCGGCTTGCAATCCCCCCGGATCGCCGACGCCGTCGGGGTCGCCGACGCAGCCGGGGCCATCGGCCGAGGGATGGAAGGTTGACAAGAGCGGCGCGGAAGACGTGCCGAAGCTGGCCACGTTTTACCAGAGCATTGACAATGTGAAGACCGGCGACGAGGTCCGGGCGACGCTGATCGAGGCGTCGGCCCCGGTGGACGTGCGCCTTTATGTGTACCCGCTGGACGGTCAGGACAAGACCATCGAGGAAAAGAAGGGCGTCACCACGGCCGAGCTTAAGGGCAAGGCGCCGGTCGACGGCACGCTTCAGCTCAGCATCAAGGCCGGGCAGGCGGAGAAGACGACGGTGAAGTACACGCTGCAGCAGAAGTGACCGCCTCCGGTCGGAAAGGAACCACTCCATGCTCATCACAGGCCTGTCCGGCAACGAGATCTACTGCCTCGCCCACAAGGGTCTGTCGCCCGGCGACGTGGTGGTCGGCAACAGCGTCTACTCCCTCGGCTTCGTGCGCAGCCTCTCCACCGGCTTCCAGACCATGGGCGGCGGCGAGCTGGGGTCGATCACGCAGCTGATCTCCGACGGCCGGCACGCCGCCATCAAGCGCATGGAGGACGAGGCGGCCAACCACCAGGCCGCGGGCGTCACCGGCGTCGTCTCCGATCTGAAAAATCTCAGCAGCATGGTCGAGTTCCTGGCCGTCGGCTCCTCCGTCAAGAACACCTCGCGCACCGGTCCCTTTTTCACCACCGCTTGCTCCGGCCAGGATTTGTATTGCCAGATCGACTCCGGCTATGAGCCGCGCCACTTCGTCATGGGCAACGTGGCTTACGCCCTCGGCATCGGCGGCGGCATCATGGCGGCGCTGCGCGGCTTCGGCGGCGGCGAGGTCAAGGAAGTCTCGCAGATGATCAACCACACGCGCCACCTGGCCATCGAGCGCATCGAGGCCGAGGCCAAGGCGCGCGGCGCCAACGCCGTCGTGGACATTTTCACGCACATCGTGCCGTTCGGCCCCGGCGTCAAGGAAATGCTGATGGTCGGCACCGCCTCGCACAACCCCATGCTGGGCAATCCCGATCGGCCGATCACGTCGGAGTTGACCGGCGAGGAGCTGTGGAACCTCACGCACGTCGGCTATCAGCCGCTGCGGCTCGTGCTGGGCACGTCGGTCTACGCGCTGGGTTTCGCCGGCGGCGTCGGCGCCTTTTTCAAGTCGTTCAAGCGCGGCGAGATCGACTCCATCACCCGGCTGGTGTACGAAGCGCGGGAGAACGCCCTGGACCATATCCGCAAGGAGGCCGACGTGCTCGGGGCCGACGGCGTGATCGGCGTGAAGCTGTACATCAACGAGGTGAGTTCGAGCTTCGTGGAGGTGCTGGCGATCGGCACAGCCATCAAGCGCAACGCGGCGTGCAAAACGGCCAGCCCGCAGCTCGTGCCGCAGGCCATCATCCGCGACCGCGACACCTTCTTCGACCGCGACCTGCACGCAGCGGCGCAGACGCTGGACCGGAAATAGGAATCGAACCACAGAGTCACAGAGGACACAGAGAAGAAAAACCATTGCTTTTCTCTGTGATCTCTGTGACTCTGTGGTGAAATTCTTTGAGGGGATCATGGCCGATCTCACCGTCACTCTCGGCCGGCTGTCTCTGCGCAACCCCGTCCTCGTCGCCTCCGGCACGTTCGGCTATGCGCGGGAGATGGCCGGCATCGTCGATTTCGCCCAGCTCGGCGGCGTCATCCCCAAGACCGTAACGCGCCAGCCGCGCATCGGCAATCCGCCGCCGCGCACCGTCGAAACGCCGTCGGGAATGCTCAACGCCATCGGCCTCGACAACGACGGCATCGATCACTTCATTCGCCATCATCTCCCCTACCTCCGCACGCTGCCGACGGCGGTGATCGCCAACATCGCCGGCAAAAACGAGCAAGAGTTCGTGGATATGGCGGAGATGATCGGTCGGGAAACGGGGTTGGCAGGGCTGGAGCTGAACCTGTCGTGTCCGAACGTGGCCGGCGGCGTCGATTTCGCCGTCGATCCGGAAACGACGGGCCGGGTTGTGCAGCGGGTGCGCGCGGTCTGTCCGCTGCCGCTGATCGCCAAGCTGACGCCGAACGTGACGAACATCGTTCCGATCGCCCAGGCCGCGGCCGACGGCGGGGCGGACGCCGTGTCGCTGGTGAACACGTTCATCGGCATGGCGGTCGATTGGCGCCGGCGCCGGCCGATCCTGGGCAACGTCACCGGCGGCCTGAGCGGCCCAGCCATCAAGCCGCTGGCGCTGCGGCTGGTATGGCAGACGGCGCGGAGCGTGAAAATCCCGATTGTCGGCGTCGGCGGCATTGCGTCGCTGAACGACGTGATGGAATTTCTAATCGCCGGCGCGACGGCGGTGCAGCTGGGCACCGTGAATTTCTACGATCCGACGGCGTCGGTGCGCGTGGCACAGGGGCTGCCGGGGGCGCTGGCCGAGCTGGGTGCGGCCAACGTGCGGGAGGTGGTCGGGACGCTTTCTTGACCGCAGGAGGTTCCAATGACGCAACAAACGACTCCCCCTCGGCGGGGTTCCTATGGGATCGACGCTCCCTATGGGTTCGCTTTCATGGTCATCGTGACCCTCCTCGAGATCGTCATCGCCGTCCTCAATGCGATCGACGGCCGGCTGTGGCCGATCCTGCCGGCCGTGTTCTGCCTGGCCCTGACCAGCGCGTATCTCCACGGCTCGCTCCGGGGCAAGTTCGTGATCTGGTCGGGCCTGCTCGACCAGCTGAATCTGCGCGGCGACGAGCGCATCCTGGACCTGGGCTGTGGACGGGGCGCCGTCCTGCTGCTGGCCGCCCAGCGTCTGACCACGGGCCGGGCGGTGGGCGTGGACCT
>Ga0307476_10003005_pt1 | contig 10011 bp, 8 predicted proteins | sample atmos_gasesECM2C_2_FD_203314 | JGI IMG/M metagenome (GOLD analysis project Ga0307476, IMG submission 203314) | Hardwood forest soil microbial communities from Morgan-Monroe State Forest, Indiana, United States - atmos_gasesECM2C_05 | ecosystem: Environmental > Terrestrial > Soil > Temperate...
TCTTCTCCTATTGTCGAAAAGCTGAAGCCGCCTGCAAGACGGGATTTTGAGGCGCGGAAAAGGCGGCATCCTATTTTTACGGTCCGCTGACACATAAACGTAGAACGTCCCTTTTCGGCGCCGGATTCCTTCGTCAGGCCATTCGTCGGCGCCGGAGCGAGGCGCACGAACCACGGGTAGCTCGCATATCGCGGTTTCCACTCCGTGATCGGGACGACGATCTTCAGCCTCAGCCGGCCGACGGCGTCCTCACTCACGACCACGGCCGTCCGGACCTTCTTGATCTCGTCGCCTTCGGCCGGGTCGAACCGGACCCGCCACACTTCGCCCCTAATCGGAATCGGGTTCGTCGTCATTCAGTTCTTCCTCGCTGAACGCCTCGAAGCCGGTCAAATCCTTGTCCGAGCGGTAGTCCTCCTCCGCCCGTTGCGCCGCCGCCGCCAGGATGGCCTGCCGTTGCTCACGCGGCAGCTTCCGCAGCTCGGCCGGCGTCGGATGGGCCGCCGGAACGGCGGCCGGCGCCTCGCTCAGACGGATTTCGACTTCCGCCCCCTCGGGCAGCGGCGTCCCGGGAACGACGACGCCGTTTCGGACGACGCCGGCAATCGTGATCGACATGGGCTGCACCTCCGTAGCGGGGCGGTCCCTATTGTAGCCGGTTCTGGTGAATGGGGCCACGGACGGAGCGCGAGGCGGGGAATATCCCGTGTCAGATCTGCTTTCGGGCCTTGCAGCGGACCGCAAGCCGTTCTCCGGATTCCTTTACCCATTCAGCTGCCTCCGGCCGCGCCCCATAATCCATCGCTTCGGATCGCCTTAAGGAGCGACTGGAGCCGCAACCGGCGGGTAGACATACGCCCCGTCGATGCTCAGCCCGCCGAGCCGGATGCTGCCGTAGGGCATGGGGATCGGTCCGGGGCGACGGCCGGCGACCTCGCGGATGGCCTTGCCCACGTCGCTGTCCGGCGCCGCCACCTTAAACTCCATCGGATTGACCCAGCACGGTTGGGGCATCCCGCGAATCAGCGGGCCTATGCGGCGGTAGGCCGCCGTCCTGGCGCCGTCAGCAGGCACGAGCGGCGTGACGATGTAGAAGTACCAAGGGCCGCCTTCGCTCTCCTTTACCCAGGCGGCCGCCGTTACGGGGACGCCCTCCGCGCTCAGCCGCTCCAGGACCTGCCGCCCGTCCTGGACCTGCTCGTTTACCAGTACCGCTTGATCCATGGCATCACCCCGTGCCTCTTGTCGGCGATGGCCTCGTACAGCCTCTCCGCCTCGTCTTTCGACCTGCGATCGTATTGGCTCGCGCGCCCCTCCGCCCTCGCTCCCAAACATCCGCGGCGGCATTATACGGAGTCGTTCCCCGGCCGTAGAATGGCGGGATGGACGCAGCAACCATCCACCTCGCCTTCGACGGCGGCACGCTCGTCGTGACCGGGCCGGACCCTGACCAGCTGGCCGCCCTGCCGTACTGCCGGCTCGACGAGCGCACCGGCGTTCGCCGAGCCGAGGCCATTCATTACCGCGCCCTCGTCGAACACCTGCGGCGCGAGAAGATTCCCTACACCGACGCCGCCCGCGCCTATCAGCCGACGCCCTGGCCGCTGCGCACCAGCCGCGATCCGTTTCCCCACCAGACCGAAGCGCTGCAAACCTGGTGGAACGCCGGCGGCCGGGGCGTCGTCGTCCTGCCGACCGGCACGGGCAAGACCTTTCTCGCCATCCTTGCCATTAACAAAGTCGGCCGGCCGACGCTCGTGGTCACGCCGACCATCGACCTGCTCAACCAGTGGTACGGCGAGCTGGCCCTCGCTTTCGACGTGCCCATCGGGGCGGTCGGCGGCGGCAACCATGAATATCAACCGCTCACCGTCACCACCTACGATTCCGCCTACATCCATCTGGAAAGGTGGGGAAATCGTTTCGGCCTGATCGTCTTCGACGAGTGCCATCACCTGCCGGGGCCGACGTACCTGCAAGCCGCGATCGGCAGCATCGCCCCCTATCGGCTCGGATTGACGGCCACCCCGGAGCGGACCGACGGCCAGGAGGGGCTGCTGGAAAGCCTCATCGGTCCCATCGTCTATCGCCGGGAGATCAAGGAACTGGCCGGCGATTTCCTGGCCGACTACCAGGCGGTGCGGCTCTATGTCGAGCTGTCGCCGGAGGAGCAGGCGCGGTATGAGCAGGCGCGCGATCAATACCGGCGCTTCGTGGACGAGAAGGGCATTCGCATGGGCGGCCCGCACGGCTGGCAGCGTTTCATCCAGGAGACGTGCCGGTCGAAGGAGGGCCGGCTGGCGTTTCAGGCCTACCGCGAGCAGCGGCGGCTGTCGCTGGCGGCGCCGGCCAAGCTCGGCGCCTTGCAGAAGCTGCTCGACCAGCACCGGCACGACCGCATCCTGATCTTCACGCACGACAACGCCACGGTTTATCAAATCGCCCGGCGTTTCCTGGTCCCGGCCATCACGCACCAGACGAAGGCGAAGGAACGGCGGCACATCCTGGACCGCTTCCAGAGCGGCGAGTACCCGGTGGTGGTGACGAGCAAGGTGCTGAACGAGGGCGTGGACGTGCCGGCGGCGAACGTCGGCGTGGTGCTGTCCGGCAGCGGCACGGTGCGCGAGCACGTGCAGCGGCTGGGCCGGCTGCTGCGGAAATATGGAGAAAAGCAGGCGCTGTTGTACGAAGTGGTGACGCGCGGCACGGCGGAGGAGGTCGTCAGCGAGCGGCGGCGGCAACACCACGCGTATCAGTAGGCGGCGCGGTAGAATGGGGACGCCGGGCGGATGTCGCCGCCAGGAATGAAAGGGCAATAGTCATGTCTGAGCCGAGAGACGCCCATGACGGTTTCGCCAACCAAGCGGTCGAATCGCTGACGGCGGAAGCCGACCAGCTCCGCCAGGAGGCGGCGCGTTTGCGAGCGGAGAGGGATGAATTGCGCCGCGCCCTGGACGCGGCGCGCCAGGAAAAGGCCGCGATCGCGGCGGAGCGGGACGATTACAAGAAGTCGCTTTACGCCGTGCTGCACGAGGATTGGACGTTCACGGAGGAAGAAATCGCGGACCTGGAGAAGAACGGCGTGACGCTGGATGACAAGTTCTTCGAAGACCTTGAGCGAGAAATGCGAGCGCTGGAGCCGAAGCAATGACGCAGCCTCCGGGCCGCCCCTTTCGCGCGGTTTATTCGGGCATTCATCGGCAGAAGATCCGCACTTACGCCGCCCGGGCGGCCGTGCGCGGCATCGGACCGGCCTATCGGGCCGCGGTCAAGGCTATGCACGATCACCTGGAAACGGACCCGCAGGAATGGGGCGACCCGCACAATCGACTCCCCCATTCGGGCTTGATCCTTTACCATGGCGTGCAATCCCTCTTGCATGTTTTCTACGCCGTGGACCCGGTCCGGAGGCTCGTGTTCGTGCGGGACATCCTACCGATGCCGCGTCACGGACTCGACGACGCATGAGGCGCATCCATCCATGCTCACCGGCAAAATGGTCCGCGTCCGCTACTCCCGCGATCGCATCATCCCCCATTATATAGACACAGACGATCCGTTATGGCTGGAAACCGCCGAGCGGATGCTGGAGATGTTCCGCGGCCGGGAAGGCAGGACGCGCGGCGAGCTGGAAGACGAACAGCGCGAAGCGTTCGGCGACGACCCCGGTCAGCTGGCGCATCAGGGCTTGGCCAAGCTGCTGGAAGACCGATGCGAATTTGAAGTGGAATCGGCCGCGCCGCCGGAAGAGCTGCGCAGCGCCGTCTTCCAGGCCTCGGCCCGGCGGCGCAAGGAAGAAACGCATCTCGTCTTCGACCGCGCCACCGTCCTGGCGGAAATCGCGGCGGAACGAGGGCTGACGCCGGACGGCGTCGATCGGGGATTGTTCGCGGACCTCAAGAGCGAGCAGCGGCTGACGAAGTTCAAGGACATCACGGCGGAGCGGCTGCTGCAGCGCTACAACGTCGCTTTGGCCCAGGCGGTGCTGCTGCGCTCCACGCGGGTCCACGTCATTATCCGCAACGAGCCGCCGGCGCGCTACCGGCAGCTATTGCGGCTTGTGAAATTCCACCGCCTCGTCTGCGAGCTGGAGCGCCTGGGGCCGGACAGCTTCCGCCTCCACCTCGACGGGCCGATGAGCCTCTTTTCCGCCACGCAGAAATACGGATTGCAATTGGCGCTCTTTCTGCCGGCCGTGCTGCTCTGCCGCGAGTTCGAGCTGGAAGCCGATCTCCACTGGGGGCCGCAGCGCCGGCCCAAGAAATTCCTCGTCGCGCCCGGCGACGGCCTGGTTTCCCACGCGCCGGATCACGGCGTGTACACGCCGCCGGAGCTGGCCATGTTTGCGGAGCTGTTCCGCAAGCGCGTGGCCGACTGGGAGCTGACCGACGAGACGGACCTGCTGCCGCTGGGCGACGGCTTCTGGGCGCCGGATTATCGGCTGATCCACAAGGGATCGGGATTGGTGGTTTATTTGGAGGTGCTGGGCTTCTGGCGGCGGTCGAGCGCGGAGAAGCACCTGGAGCGGCTGCGGCGCTACATCCGCGAGCCGTTCTTGTTGGCCGTGTCGGACGGCCTGCACATCGACGAGGCGGAGCTGGAGGGGCTGCCGGCGGGCATTCACCGCTTCCGCAACATGCCGCTGCCGGACGAGATCGGTCGGCTGGCGGGGGAATTGCTGGCCGCAAGGCCGTGACGGGGGATCGATCATCGCCGACTGCTGCGACGCCTGGACGCCCTGGATGCTGACGCCTTTTTGATCCGCTTTTTTCTGGTCGGCGGCGCAGCGATGCGGTACGCTGGGCCGGTTTCCCAGGATCGCCCAGAGCAGACCGCACTCACGTCCACGAGGCGCCCGATGAACGAATCGCGCGACGCATCCAAGGCGGACTCCGCTCTCAGCAGCGAAGCCGTGACTATTCCGCCGGCCGTGCCGCCGTCCGAACACGCGACGCAAGCCCCCTTGGGGGCGGCGCCATCGGTCTTGGAGCGCGACAGCCCGCCGGGCTACGAGATTTTGCGCGAGCTGGGCCGCGGCGGCATGGGCGTCGTCTACCAGGCCCGGCACATCCGGCTCGGCCGCGTCGTGGCTCTGAAGATGATCCTATCCGGGGCGCACGCGGGCGAGGCCGATCTGGCGCGATTCCGCACCGAGGCGGAAGCCATCGCCCGCCTGCAGCACGCCAACATCGTGCAAATCTTTGAAGTCGGCGAACACGGCAGCTTGCCGTTCTTGGCGCTGGAGTTCTGCGGCGGCGGGTCGCTGGAGCGGAAGCTCAACGGTACGCCGCTGCCGGCGAAGGATGCCGCGGCGCTGGTGGAGACGCTGGCGCGGGCGATGCAGGCGGCCCATGATAAGGGGGTCATTCATCGCGATTTGAAGCCGGGCAACGTGCTGCTGACGGAGGACGGGACGCCGAAGATCACCGATTTCGGATTGGCGAAGAAGCTGGACGACGCGGCGGGACCGACGCGGAGCGGCGCTGTTCTGGGCACGCCTAGCTACATGGCCCCCGAGCAGGCAGGCGGCAAGTCGAAGGAGATCGGGCCGGCGACGGACGTGTACGCGCTGGGGGCGATCCTGTACGAGCTGCTGACCGGGCGGCCGCCGTTCAAGGCGGCCGCGCTGCTGGACACCATCCTTCAGGTCGTGGCGGAGGAGCCCGCGCCGCCGCGGCGGTTGCAGTCGAAGATCCCGGCCGATCTGGAGACGATTTGTCTGAAGTGCCTGGAGAAGCGGCCGGAACGGCGGTACGCCTCCGCCCAGGAGCTAGCCGACGACCTGCGGGCCTTCCTCCGCGGCGAGCCGATCCGCGCCCGGCCGGTCGGGGCGCCGGAGCGGTGGGCGCGTTGGTGTCGGCGCAACCCCCACCTGGCCGGCCTCGGCGGATTGGTCGCGGCGGCGCTAGCGGCGATCGCGGTGATTTCGGCCCTGTTCGCCTGGCACGCGGTCCGCTCGGCCGAGTACCTCAAGGCGGCTGCCGACGCCGCCGAGGGGCAGCGCGTGAAGGCCGAACGCCGCCTGGCCGAGAACTACCTGAACCACGCCCTGGAGGTCATGGACCGCGACCAGGACCCGGCCCGCGGAATGCTTGAGGCCGTGCGGGCGCTGGAGGCGCTGCCGCCCGATTCGCCCGACCTCGACCGCGGCGTCCGCGCCAGCCTGGCCGCCTGCGCGCACGAGGTGGTCCCCTTCCGCCTCGCGCTGGCGCCCCGCTCCTATGTGACGGCGGCGGCCTTCAGCCCTGACGGGTCTTTCGTTTTCACCGGCAGCCGCGACCGCACGGCCCAGGTTTGGGACGCCGCGACCGGCCGGCCGCTGGGCGAGCCGCTGCGGCACGACCATGCGGTCAACGCGGTCGCCGTCAGTCCGGACGGACGCACCTTGCTCACCGGGTGCGACGGCGGAACGGCGCGCCTGTGGGACCGCACCACGGGGAAGCCCGTCGGCGACGCGATGATCCACCCCGACGACGTGAACGCGGTCGCGTTCGGCCCCGATGGTTCGACCGTCCTCACCGGCTGCGGCGACAGGGCAGCCCGGCTGTGGAATGCCGCGACGGGCCGGCAGGTCGGTCCGGCGATGCGGAACACGGCCACGGTCCTGGCCGTGGCGTGCGACCCCGGCGGCCGCGTCGTCGCCACCGGCTGCGACGACGGAACGGCCCGGCTGTGGAACGCCGAAACCGGCGAGCAACTTGGGGAGACGATGATGCTTCCGCAGAAGATCCCGTGTGTGGCCTTTTTCCCCGATGGGCGAACCCTCGTGACCGGCTGCTGGGACGGCGCCGGCGATCGGTGGGACGTGCCGACGGGCCGCCCTCGCGGCCGGCTATTCCGCAACGGGGACGCGATCCTGTCGGTGGCGGTTAGCCCCGACGGCCGGACCCTGCTCACGGGCAGCGGGGACGCCTCCGCCCGCTTATGGGACGCGGAGACGGGCCGCGCGCTGGGCCCGGCGATGCGACACCGCAGCTGGGTGCAGGCCGTCGCCTACCGCCCCGACGGCCGGGCGGTGATGACCGGCAGCGCCGACGGCACGATTCGCCTCTGGGACGCGGACCGGGCGGCCCCGGTGGAGGAGACGGCGCCCTTGCCCGCCTACGCCGCCCCGCAGATCGTTAGCCCGGACGGCGCCGCGGTGCTGACCTGCGCCGACGGCGCGCTGCGCTTCTGGGACCTTGCTGCGGGGCATTTCCTGCCGACGGCAATCCCAATGGCGGGGAAGCTGGCGGCCTGCGCGTACCGTCCCGACGGGCGGGCCCTGATCACGGCCGACGGGGAGGGAAAGGTCCGCGTCTGGGCTTTGCCCGGCGGCGAGCCGACGGGCGTGGCAATCTCGTGCCCCGGCGGCCTGCGCGACGTGGCTCTCAGCCCGGACGGCCGCGCCGTGCTTACCGGCGGCGCCGACGGCCAAGTGCGACTGTGGGACGCGGCCACGGGCCTGGCGCGGGGTGAAGCGTTCGATCATGCGGACGCCGTCCTTGCCGTCGCCTTCGGGCCGGACGGCGGTCGGGCGGCGACCGGCAGCATGGACGGGACGGCCCGGCTGTGGGACCTGGGAACCGGCCGGCCGCTGGGCCGCCCGTTGGTGCATCATAACATCGTGGGGTCGGTCGCCTTCCGGCCCGACGGCCGGGCCGTGCTGACCGGCGGTTGGGACGGGACGGCCCAGCAATGGGACGCGGAGACGGGCGACCCGATCGGTCCCCCGCTGGTGCATTCGGTCCGGGTGCTGTCGGCGGCGTACGGGCCGGACGGGCGAACGCTTGCCACGGCCGCCTCGGACGGGACGCGGCTGTGGGAGGCGGCCATCGGCCGCCTCCTGGGCCCCCCGCGCCGCCGGCTAGCCGCCGCGCGGTTCGTCGGCTTCTCCGCCGACGGTAAGACGGTGATTATAATTGGTCTCGACCGGGCGGTGCGGCGGTTCGTGGCGCCGGCCCCCTTGGCGGGCGAGGTCGGCCGCCTAAAGCTGTGGGCGCAGGTACTCACCGGCCTGGAACTCGACGAGAATGATGTCGTGCGCATCCTCGACCCGGACGTTTGGAACGACCGGCGGCGGCGCCTCGACGAGGCGGGCGGCCCGCCGACGCCCTGACCGGCCCCGGCGCGCCGCCGGGTCGCTTGCCGCCCTTCATCGCCTTCTTGACGGAGACGCCGAGGTGGGCGGGGCCGCCGGCGACTGCCATGGAGCGTATGTCCCAGGAACTCGGCCTGGAGGGGCGGACGAGGGGTGACGCCATGAACCATTCCGCGGCGGCGCACGGCGAGGCCTCCCGGGGGCCGTCCGGGCCGGAGGAGGCGGCTGACCAGCTGGGCCGGCTGTGGCGGAAGGGCGGCCGGCCGGACGTAGAGACTTGCGCCGGTTGGGATGGCCGACTGGCATTGGACAGGTCGCTAGGCCCGCAGGAAGTAGCGGACGGGCCGCTCTCCTTCGCCTACTCAACCACACGCGGCCGGGCCGGCGCGCCACATAATCGCGTCAGGGTACAACGCCACCGACCCACATTCGCTTCGCCGCGGCTAAACAGGTGGAGTGCACCAGACGCTTACGAGATACGCGAGCGCCTCCTGCCCACAGAACAATCAGGACGGCTTATTCCACCGTAAGATCATTTGGAGGCGATCCGCAGCGAACGCAAAGGCCGCAAAAACAACGCTCGCAAGTGATTTGCTGCGAGAGATACACAACAATGACCCCGATCGCCTCGCCAACAATCTGGGTCGCTTACTGACCGCGTCCTCCTGGGACGAACTCCTCGCCGTCCCATAAAGGCCCCGCCATGACCGACGCACCCATCGACCCCCTCGTCCTCCTCCGCCCGCGCCGGAAGATCGCCGGCGTCTCGGCCATCCTCTTGCCGTTCACCACGGACGGCGCCGTCGATTGGGATTCATTCGCCGCTCACGTCGCGCGCACCGCCGACGCCGGCCTGACGCCGGCCGTCAACATGGACACCGGCTACGTCAACCTCCTCGGCGACGCCCAGCGCAACGAGGTGCTGCTGCGGACGCGCGCCGTCCTCGGCGGTGGGCCGTTCGTCGCCGGCGCCTTCGTCGGCGATCGGCCGGGCGACGCCTTCGACCGCGACGCTTACTGCCGACATCTCGATATTATTCAGATCGTCGGCGGCGTCCCTGTCGTCTTCCAGTCGTACGGCTTGACCAGTCTGCCGGACGATCGGCTCATCGACGCCTATGCCGATCTTGGAAAGCAGTGCGATCGCTTCATCGCCTTCGAGCTGGGGTCGATGTTCGCCCCGTTCGGCAAAATCTACTCGCTGGACGTCTACCGCGGCCTGCTCGGCGTGCCGCAGTGCATCGGCACCAAGCATTCTTCGCTCCAGCGCGATCTGGAATGGAGGCGATTGCTGCTGCGCGACCGGGTGCGGCCCGACTTCCGCGTCTATACCGGCAACGACCTCGCCATCGACATGGTGATGTACGGCAGCGACTACTTGCTGGGCCTCAGCACGTTCGCTCCAGACCTGTTCGCGCGGCGCGACGCGCTGTGGGCGGTCGGCGACCCGGCGTTTTATGAATTGAACGACGTGCTGCAGTACCTCGGCTTCCTCGCCTTCCGACCGCCGGTTCCCGCTTACAAGCATTCCGCCGCGATGTTCCTGCACTTGCGCGGCTGGACGCGCGGCGACGCGGCCCATCCGCAAGCGCCGACCCGGCCGGCCAGCGATCGCGCTCTCCTGCGCGACATCGGCCGGCAGCTTGGCGTGCCCATGAGTGATTGACAGTAAGTGACTGTCTCATAAGCCTCTCCCCTCTCCCCGGTACTCCGGGGAGAGGGGAGCAACACGATCTCCCCTCTCCCCGATACTCCGGGGAGAGGGGAGCAACACGATCTCCCCTCTCCCCGGTACTCCGGGGAGAGGGGTCGGGGGTGAGGGGCTTTTAGCCTAGGAAACCATGCCCCCACACCCCAACCCCACTCCCCCCGACACGGGGGCGAGGGGGGTTTGGGTCAGACCCGTAAAGACCCCGGTCCCCATTTGACTT
>Ga0307476_10003006_pt1 | contig 10008 bp, 5 predicted proteins | sample atmos_gasesECM2C_2_FD_203314 | JGI IMG/M metagenome (GOLD analysis project Ga0307476, IMG submission 203314) | Hardwood forest soil microbial communities from Morgan-Monroe State Forest, Indiana, United States - atmos_gasesECM2C_05 | ecosystem: Environmental > Terrestrial > Soil > Temperate...
AGTCCGCGTACGAAGGCTCCGGTGGGGAGCTTGTAAGGCACAACGATCTGATCGCCAGGATACAACCTGAGGCGTTCGAATTTTGCCCCGCTGAACAGACCGTTGACATTATTGGCTGCAACAACGATGCCGTTTGCGCGTAGCACAAAAGCGTGATGCAGGTCGGATTGCGGCTTTCCTTTACCAGCGAGATCGAGATAGGCCCCGGCGGTGTTACGAGACTCAAAAATAAACGATCCTGGATTGTACACATCTCCCACTACAGAAACGGTCGAAGGAGTATGGGGAATCGAAAGGCGGTCACTGTCTTCCAGCACCATGTCGGGGAAATCGGTCAGGCTCTTGTCCCTGGGCCTGACGGGCAATGCGACGCGTCCGCTGGCACGGGTGTTACGGAGCTGCGCGACTATGGCTTCTTGTGCCGCCAGCAGTTGCGGTAGTTCTCCGGGGCTCGTGGAAGCTGCCACCGACACAGCCGACTGCCGGATTTGTACCTCCATGGTGGTGGCCAGTTGGTCCAGGCTTTTTTGTTGGTCCACCCGTGCCGACTCGCGGGTCAATTGCGAACCGTAAACGTAGGCATTGGGGGTCAGACCGCCTGCGCGTTGCAAAATCGAGCGGAGCGTTTCATTGTTTTCGAGTTTATAAACACCAGCCCGTACTACTTCGCCCTCGACGATCACGTACTGAGAGCGCTCGGTCTGCGGTACGCTGATATCCCGTTGAGAGAAGATCGTTACGATGTCGCCTGGCTGCAGTTCCAAATTGCTTGCTTCGTCATGTTCGAGGATTGCCTTCCGTGGGCTCATCCAAACCAGCTTGGAGGTGAGGTCATTGGGATTGACCCGCTGGATGATGGCGTAGTCCCAGTTGATTTCGGGAGCATAGCGGCGGACGTCCTCGGCGATATCCTTAACCGTGTTTGGGTTGGGATTGTTCGGATTGCTGTTCGGATTGCTACTCACAGCCTGAGCCGGCGATTGACTCCCGGTGGGAGCATTGCCAGCATTCGAAGAATCGCTGCCAGTTGGGTTTTGCGAATTCTGCGCGTAGATCGCGTCCGCCAGATTTGAGGAACCGGCTGCATCGGGCAAAGTCTCCGGAAAATTGGGATTCTGAGTTGAGTCCGAAACACCTGGTGTTGCGGTGCTGTTGGGCGCGGTGCCATTGGAGGGTTGTTGATTCGATGTGGAGCGGTTGTTCTGCGTCTGCGGAGGTGGCGCCTGAACCGGATATTCGGTGGCGCGACCATTTACGATAGCGGCGCGATTGCGCCAGTAGCGGCGTGTGAGCAATGCCTGGACGTCGGGAATCAGATCGCTGATGCGCATGCCCGGTTTCCAAGGATAGCGCCCGGGGTTAGCAACATTGCCCCGCAAGGTTACGGTATCTTCGAAACGGGGAACGATTGAAAACACGCGAACAATATCGCCATCCTGGAGTGGCAAGGCGCGGGATTGCTCGTCGTAGGGAAACTCCAGAGTCTTGCGCGCTTGGTGTTCCACGAAGCGATCGACGGTGATCTTGTTAGTGTCGGCAACCGTGCTCAGGTCACCGGCAATTTCGATCAAGTCGTTTAGGGTGGAGTTGTCTTTCATCTCGTAGATGGCGGGTGAGTTTACGGAGCCGGAGACAGCGACTAGGGGACCAACGTGCGGGATGTAGAGGATATCGCCGGGCAGCAGACGGACATCCTTGGACTTGTCGCCCTTGATCAGAAGGTCATAGAAATCGAAATCGGTGATGGTAGCTCCATCGCGGCGCACCTGGATGTGGCGCAACGACCCCTGTGGGGTAGGGCCGCCGGAGGCGAAAATCGCGTTGACCAGTGTGCTCAACGAACTGATGGTATAGGTGCCGGGATAACGAGCGTCGCCAACAACAATTATCTGGATGGATCGAAGCCGGCCGACGCTGGCTGTGACGTTGAAGTTCTTAAATGTCTTCGCAATCTCACTTTTCAGGTGTTGTTCCAGATCTCCATAGTGGATGCCGGCAACGGATATTTGTCCAACCTGCGGGATGTAAACTTGGCCGGAACGGTCCACGATTACCCGCAAGCTTGCTTCAACTTGGCCCCAAATCCTGATCTGCAATTCGTCGCCCGGGCCGATGATGTAGTCGCTCGGAACCTGCATGAAGTCTACCGGAGAGAATGTACTTGGAGCCTGGACGAACAGCGATTGGCCGAAGAGTGGCAATGGTCGCCCAACCGAGTCGGCCACCATCTGTTCGAATTCAGTTTCCGGCCGAACCGGAACCGGGCGGCGCCAGACTTGTGGAGGATTGAGGGGAGGCCTAGTCGGCGTGTACTGGTCCGGACTGAAACCGTAAGGCGTGGTCAACACCGGCGTGCTCATGGGGAGAGACGAGCCGCCGATTCCTTGAGGGCTACTGGGAGTACTATTGGTTCTTTGCTGCTGCGCGGAGCTGCATAGCGGAGTGTTGGCCATCGTCGGATCTGAGCAATCCACGGATGTTTCCTGAGATGATGTGCCCTGTGATAAAGGATCGCCGAGGGACTGCGAAAAACACAACCCAACGGTGAAGACGATGAACAACGCGAGCAGCGGCAATTTTTGCATGATCAATTCAGAAATCCCGTGGTTCCGAAGATGTAGCCTCAAACCTTGAATTGTATCAACTGGTCGATGCAAGGCTTCTCAAAGGTCCAGATCGCGCAGAGTTCTTGAACATTAGCACTCTCGACCGTCATAAGGTTACGCAACCTTTACTTCCCCGGCAAGATGGGAAGGGTGCGAATGTCGTATCCGATGGCTTGTTTGTGCTTCGTTCGCAGGTCTGGCGAACTCAGTCAGATCCAGGACGCCCGCCAATCTAATACGTTGCGAAACCGACGCGCAGCTGCGTTGCGCGGACGGATAGGCACTTGCATATAGGGCTCCAATAACTGCAATTGGTTTTCGTTTTACGACGTGTCCTCACTCCAGTACAGAGTGCCAGCACCAGCTCTGTAAACGATCGGCCAATGCGTTTACAAATTATTACTAGGTATTTTCGCCGTTTGAGGTATGATCTTGCGCTGACAGAAAACCTGCCGCGATTGTGAAAGCGCAGCTCCGGCTCGGGGGCCAGGTCTTCTCGCCAAAAAGGGGAAAACCAACAGATGAGAGAATCGGCTCCGCTGCAGCCATTCCTTTTGTCAGCAATGATCAGTTTTGTCACTCTTACAGCTGCCTGCGGCGGCGGAAGGTTCAATGATCCGCCGGGGATTAGGGCAGCAGCCGTCGTGGCCACTCAGAATCCGTTGGTGGCGCAATACACGGTGACGACAGCGCTGGGCTGTTCGGGGCAAGTGATGGTGGAGTTTGGACCTGATACATCCTACGGGAGAACGACCGCATGGTATCCCGTGTCAGCCACTCGCCAGACGACCACCATCCTGGTCGCCGGAATGAAAGCATCCACCACATACCACATGCGTGCCCAGGCTCAGGCACAATGCATGGTAGCAACCAACAGCTTCGTTACAGACGACTCCACATTCACAACCGGCCCACTGCCTGGTACGCAGATGCCCACCGCGTCCTCGTCAGCGCAGTTGCCCGCGATCAGTGTCACGCTGCCTACCCCGGGGCTTACGCCCTCCCCGGGTGTGGAATTGCTTAGCCTCAGTTCTCCCGGCCCGCAAGCTGTGGTTGTCGATCTTCAGGGCAACGTCATTTGGTATTGCCCCGGTAACGCGGAACCGGTCAAACCCTTGCAAAACGGGCACTTCATCATCGTTCGTCCTTTGGATTTGCAGGAAGTCGACCTGGCGTGCAAGGTTATTCGCGACGTTTCTTATACTAAAGTGAATCAATCGCTTCAAGCCAATCTCTACGACTTCACTATCCCACCGCCGCTAGGACTGAACGGCGGGAACCCATTCCACCATGACGTATTAGTTTTGCCCAATGGCCACTGGATCGCGCTTTGTGAGATAGCGAAAAGCTTCACTGATTTGCCCGGTTACCCTGGAACCACCCAGGTCGTTGGTGACGCTGTGGTTGACATCGATCTGAACGGGAACGTGGCATGGGCGTGGTCGTCCTTCGATCACCTGGACGTTAGTCGCTACCCTTATTTTGGATTGCCCGATTGGACGCACAGTAATGCCCTCGTTTACACCGCCGACGGCAATCTGCTCGTCTCAATGCGTAACCAAAGCTGGATTCTGAAGATTGATTACGCAAACGGGACCGGCTCCGGGAATGTTTTGTGGAAGCTAGGACAAGATGGAGACTTCACTCTGTTGGGTGGTGATCCGAGCGATTGGTTCTATTCACAACATTATCCGAATATTTTGAGCGTCAACGGTTCCCAGACGACTATGGCTGTCTACGACGACGGAAACGATCGGATCCTCTCCGGTGGACTGCCCTGCGGACCACCCGTACCACCGTCGCCGAATTGCTATTCCCGCGCCACGATATTCCAAATAGACGAGAGCACAAATGTTGCCAGCTTGGAGTGGCAGTACCTCCCAGGTTTTTTTTCCTTTTGGGGCGGGAGTATCGATGTTTTGACTAACGGTGATGTCGAGTTTGATAGTACCGCGCCGTCCGGCCTTTCGGGGTCGCTAATCATAGAGGCGTCCCAAACTGACAGCCCTCAGGTTGTCTGGCAAATGAACATCGCGGGTTCGAGCGTCGGCGCGTATCGGGGCTACCGCATACCAAGCCTTTATCCGGGAGTGACATGGCAACAATAAAATTCACGGCAATTTCCGCTAGCGCTCCTCCACTCAGTCGCATTGGTGCAAAAACAGCTGGCTAAGCACCGAGCCTATCGCGTGCCCAGTCTCTATCCTGGGGTGGCTTGGCAGTACTGACGCCTTCCTCGATATAAAATTACCCATCGCGCCCAAGCCCTGGCTTCGTATTCTTTGGCGATGTATGGCAAGACAACCTTGTGAATAACCTGTTAAACAGCACGATCCTGTGATATATAGGCCCGGGCGCAAGATCTCACTACTCGATGGCATTCAGGGCCACCACATATAAACAGAATTCCAGTGCATCGCGAGGCACGAACTGAAGAAGATCGGCTTCATACAGAGAGCTTGCTTCGTTTCTGTGTTCTGCGTCGCGGCGGCAATCGCTTTGCCTGCGCAGACTTTTACCACGCTGCACAACTTCGACGGAACTGACGGCGCAGGTCCCAGTGGGCTGGTGCAAGGCACGGACGGAAACTTCTACGGAACAACCGGAAGTGGTGGAGCCATCAACCCCTGTCCTGCTAATGACGGCGGTCCTGGATGTGGCACGGTCTTTCAGATCACACCAACAGGCACGCTGACCACGCTGCACAGTTTCAACGGGATTGACGGTTACGCCCCCGGCGGGCTGATCCAAGGTTCTGATGGGAAATTCTACGGAACAACCGCTAGCTCAATCTACTCAATCGTTCCTGGCGGCACGCCCGTCATACTCGCTTCCGTGAGCGGCCCTCAATCCCCGCTAGTGCAAGGCACCGACGGGAACTTTTATGGAACAACAGCTGGTGGATTTGGCGGCAGGTGTCCCGGTGTGGCACGATCTTCAAAATCACTCCGGCGGGTGCGCTGACCACTCTCTACACTTTCGACGGCACGGGGGGGATCGACCATAACGGTGGGCTGGTGCAAGGCACCGACGGAAACTTCTACGAGACCACAGCCTATGGCGGGAACCTCACGGCGTGCGACACGCTCGCTTATTCTGTCCCTTCTTGTGGCACGGTCTTCAAAATCACGCCTGACGGCACGCTCACCACTCTGCATCTTTTCGACTCGACTGACGGGGGCTGGCCCGTGAGCGGCGTAATCCAAGGAACCGACCGAAACTTCTACGGAACAACGGTCCTGGGGGGAGCTAATGGCGCCGGGACGATCTTCAAAATCACGCCAGGGGGGACGTTGCTCACGCTTTGTAGCTTCCCCGGCCTTAGCGGCTTTCCTAACGGACTGTTGCAGGCTACGAACGGAACCTTCTACGGGACAGAGGCAAGTGGCGGCACCGGCTACGGCACGGTGTACAGCTTTGCAATAGGGCTTGGTGGGACTACCGCTTCCAGCACCGGCCTGAGTCTGTCGCCTGCGAGCGTCTCCGTAGGATCGTCCGGACCAGTGGTAATGACGGCAACGGTCACCCCCGCGTCGGGCAACGGTGTTCCCACCGGCGTGGTCGCGTTCTTCCATGGGAGCGAATTGGCACCTTCGAACTTGAGTGGCGGCGTGGCCAGCTTCGACTACAACCCCAGCAGTCTGGCGCTTAACACTTATCAAATCACCGCCATCTACAGCGGAGACGGCACCTTTGCCACCTCGACCTCCTCGGCGCAAACGCTCACGGTGAATTCCTTGCCATTGGCGGCAACAGCAACATTTTCACCCGGATCTGGTACCTACGGTTCGGCGCAAAGGGTGACAATCAACGACACGACGACTGGGGCCACGATCTATTACACCAACGACGGGACGACACCCACGACGAGCTCTGCCGTCTACAACGGGCCGATCACGGTAGGTTCCACGGAGACGCTCCAGGCGATCGCTGGGGCCGGCGGTTATAACAATAGCACCGTGGCGAGCGCGACTTACACCATCAGCCTAAGTCCCGATTACCAATTGTCAGTCACGCCGTCCGCTCTGACCATAGTTGCCGGGCAAAGCGGGACCGCTAAGTTCACGGTCACGCCGATGAACGGATTCAGCTCACAGGTGAGCTTTACCTGTAGTGGGCTCCCTTCAGGGGCCACGTGCAGCTTCTCTCCGTCCTCCGTCACACCCAGCGGCGGTAATCCGGCTTTAAGCACTCTTACCATTAGTACGACTGCGGCGAGTCCGGCCTTGCGGGGACCAAGGTCATCTTCGCACTATCTGAATTATGCGCTGCTGCTCCCCTTTGTCGGAATGATCTTCGGCATCGCCGCTCGGCGTAAAGGAGCACGTCTCGGGTCGCGTGCCTACAGCCTCTGTGCCCTTGCGTTATTGACGGTGAGCCTAGCTTCGTGTGGTAGCAGTAGCAAGCCGGCAAATTCGGGCACACCAGCCGGATCGAGTACAGTTACCCTGACGGCATCGACAAGCGGCACTGGCGCAAATAGCCACACCGCTGCCCTGACAATCACCATCACGCAATAATGCTCGGTGTTAATCACCAACAGGTAGGCGTTTACTTGGAATGCGATTGCTGCGAGACCACTCTGTAGGCCAGTTCTGGCGGACGAATACGATTCGAGCGTACCAAGGGATGCAGCAAACTTGACGTTACGACGAGAACAAAATTCTCGTGGGGGCCCCAATAACGGGCCTAAATGGAGCAAACGGGTTGTGCCCAGATCCGCGTTTAACCGGCGCGGACTGCTCGTTTCAACATCCCTCGATTGTTGATCGGTTCCCTCTTTACTGTAACGGTTCCAGTATTAGTCTCCAGCATCTAATTGAACAAGTCAGATCGCGGTTAACCGCGATCTGACTTGCAATTCCTTGGCCTCCTCACGCCAGCGATTGGTGAGGACGACAGTCTCATAGTTCACCCCTCCGACCCTCGATGATCAAACGAATCACGCCTATCGTGTGAAGGACTTCGATTCTTTCCATCTCTGTCTCTCGTCCGTTTACAATCATCCGTCCACCCGCTGGGATTTCATGGCACTGAGGGAGTCGGAGGCAGTTGTTTTGCGCACTTATCCGCTGCGCGAGGCAGATTTGCTGGTCACGCTTTTTACCCGCGCGGAAGGCAAGGTGCGCGGCGTAGCGCGGTCGGCAAAGAAGTCGAAGCGGCGCTTTGGCGGCGCGCTTGAGCCGATGACTTATGTGCGCGCGTTTTATGACGTGCGCGAGGGGCAGGAATTGGCGCGGCTGGATGCTTGCGAAGTGTTGGAGTCTCCGCTGGCCACCGAAGTCAGTTACGCGCGCGCAGTGGCGCTGGCGCATGTGGCCGAATTGCTTGACGAGTTGCTTCCCGATCGCGAAGCCAATGACGCCATTTTTCGGCTGACCCTCTCCGTCCTGCACGCACTGACGGGCTCGGATATATGGATGCCGGTCACCTACTTTGATCTGTGGCTGACGCGGCTGGTGGGTTTCTTGCCGGAGCTGACTGAGTGCATCGTGTGCGGCCGCAGCCTGAACGGTAGCCGGGCTTACTTCCATGCGCTGGCCGATGGCTTGATGTGTCCGGATGACAAGCGCCTGGCATCGTCGGAGATTTCGAGTGAATCGCGCGCGCTGGCGGCGCAGATGTTTCGCGCCCCGGTGGAAAGTTTTGTCGAGATCTCATGGCCGAAGTCGCAGGGCGCCGACCTGAGAAAGTTCTTAATCCAAACTTTGCAGCGGCATATCGAGAAGAAGTTGGTCACGGCAGGGATGCTGGAGAAGAGCGCATTTTGAAGCTTCAGCCCGGCACCTCTGCCCGGTTTTCAGTTCCGTTCGCCAAATCCGTGCTTGCCGCGGCAGACTTTGCAATAACGGGCGTCTTCGGTATTGTCTACGCGATGCTTCACAGGACTCAAAGTCCGCAAGTAACCGAAGATAGCTTTTAGGTCCTCGTCGCTGAGGTTCCGAAAAAAGCCCCATGGCATGATGCTGGCCAATGGGCGGGCGTTGACCTGCCCGTTACGAATCACATTAATGAACATTTGTTCGTCGAAATACGCGATGCCCGAAGGATCAGGTGTGAGGTTCAGCGAGGCCACCGAGACTATCTGCTTAGGGTCGGCTCCCCAGGGTCCCGACATATCAACTCCGCCGGCGAAGTTCATCCCTGGAATCGGATTGCCGTGCCCGTCGTCGGGAGTATGGCAGCCCTCGCAATGCCCCACCGTCACCAGGTACTTGCCGTAGGCTACACGATCCGAACGGTCGGGTTCGGGAACGTGTGCCAGCGGTTCCAGCGGCTGGAAAGTTTTTTTGATGTCTTCGGTTAAAGTGGTGTTCGGCTGCTCGATATGCACCGGAGCCATCGAGCGTTCATAGACAATTACCGATGCCAGGTCTTCATCGGAGAGGCTGCGGAAGTACTGGTAGGGCATTAGAGGAAAGAGAGTACGGCCGTCGTGACCGATACCCTGCCGCAGTGCGTGCACAAAATCAGAGTCCTTCCATTTTCCGGCGCCATAGTCAGGATCAGAAGAGATGTTGGGTGCGACGATCCGATTTCCTTTGGGCAGCCCGAACGTATCGAAGTCGAGGCCCCCATCCTTCTTGCCTTCCACAGGGCGCGCCGGACGATGCGCGAAATCATAATCGGAATGGCAGAAGGGGCATTGCAGCAGCCCTTCTACCAGATACTGGCCACGAGTCAATCGCGCCGGCGTGCGCGGGATTGTCTCCATTTCGAGAACCGACGCTGGCGATGCCGCCGTAACGGTTGGCGTCTTCTGACAGCCAACTCCCACACACACCAGGAACGCAGCAATCCCCGCAGGGATCGACTTCGACGCTTTCATGTGTTCCGCCCCTATTCTAGGTTTGAAAAAAGAATAAAGAGCCGCACCCGAGGTTAGCGCGAGAGTACACCCCACAACGTTAATTTGCGAGTGGTTTTTATTGAGGAGTGTCCTGATTGGTAGGATCAGCATCTTTGCTCGTGCAAGGCTGACGTGGATCGTCTCCTTCCATTACAATCGATGGTTAAGCTGCGATGGTTCTGCGGCATTGCCCGACTTGGCTCTTGGCAGCGGGGATTGTAGAACCAACTTCGTCGATGACTTCACCTCACTCGAATCCGCTGACGTTCCAGGAACTCATCCTGCGCTTGCAGGCATTTTGGGCGGAGCGCGGATGTGTATTGCAGCAGCCTTATGATGTTGAAGTGGGCGCAGGCACGATGGCGCCGGAGACCTTTCTGCGCGTGCTGGGACCGAAACCATATAAGGTAGCGTACGTTCAGCCTTCGCGCCGGCCGGCGGACGGGCGCTATGGCGAGAATCCGAACCGCCTGTTCAAGCACATGCAGTTGCAAGTGATCCTGAAGCCTCCGCCGGAGAATGTTCAGGAGCTGTATTTGGAGTCGCTGGGAG
>Ga0307476_10003007_pt1 | contig 10007 bp, 12 predicted proteins | sample atmos_gasesECM2C_2_FD_203314 | JGI IMG/M metagenome (GOLD analysis project Ga0307476, IMG submission 203314) | Hardwood forest soil microbial communities from Morgan-Monroe State Forest, Indiana, United States - atmos_gasesECM2C_05 | ecosystem: Environmental > Terrestrial > Soil > Temperate...
TAGTCCTGATCGCATCGTTGTTCGAAAAGCGCGCCCCCGGCATCTATCACAACACCGCCGCCATTTTCGATTCCGACGGAAAACTGAGCGGCCTCTACCGCAAGATGCACATCCCCGACGATCCGCTCTACTACGAAAAGTTCTACTTCACCCCCGGCGATCTAGGATTCCGCGCCCTCGACACCACCGTCGGCCGCCTGGGCACGCTAGTCTGCTGGGACCAATGGTTTCCCGAAGGCGCCCGCCTCACCGCTCTCCAAGGCGCGCCCGTGCTCTTCTATCCCACAGCGATCGGGTGGCATCCCTCCGAGAAAGCCGAGTTCGGCGTAGCCCAGCACGACGCCTGGCGCACCATTCAGCGCGCCCACGCCATCGCCAACGGCGTTTATGTCGCGGTAGTAAATCGCGTGGGATTCGAAACCGGCAACATCCGCGGCAAATCCACGCCCGGCCACGGACTAGAATTCTGGGGCGCATCGTTTTTCTGCGACCCCTTCGGCCGCGTCCTGGCCGAAGCCTCGCACGACCGCGAAGAAATCCTGATGGGCGACGTCGACCTGAAGGCTCTCGAAGACATCCGCCGCAACTGGCCCTTCCTCCGCGACCGCAGAATCGACGCCTACGCCCCAATCACTAATCGTCTGCTCGATGGACGGTAAGATCGGGTTAATGAATGTAATCGCATGCCAGCAGAAATCATCATGGCAAGTCCTGCAAATTCGGCGTAAAGTGCTGGCGGCGGATGCCCTGCACGAAATGCTATGCATTCAACGCAATTAAGTCGTAGGAACCTCGCGGCACGGCGATGGAGGCGTAGTCTTGCTCGTCCTCAATTTCATCGGTGCCGTCGTTTATGTGGCTAGAGCTTCGAATGGTTGGGTAATACCACAGGAGCGGGAGCTTGGGTTGCATTCAGTGACAGGAGAGCCATACATCTGGGCACTTTCCATTTTTCCAGTCTGTGCTGTCTTCCTTGTGTTGAATCTGACGTGGGTCGCCCTCATCCTCGCCCGAAAACGATGGCAAAGCGGAATCTTCTGGTTATTGACAATTCCGATTTGGTTGGCCGCGGTGGTAATCGACTTCGCGCACCACTGACCATGATTGGTGAAAAATCGCGATTACACTCATTAAGCAGGAACCCGGTCATCAAGATCAACGTCAGGCGTAGGATTCAATGCACGATCCATCTCCCATGCAATAAACTACCCGCATGTCCCGATCCACGCCTTCAAGTAATACTTTAAGTATTAAACCGGCAGCCCTTCCCTCCCGCATGCCCGCCGAATGGGAACCCCACGCCGCCACCTGGCTAGCCTGGCCCCACTATCGCGGCGACTGGCCAGGAAAATTCGATCCCATCCCCTGGGTCTACACCGAAATCATCCGCAATCTAGCCCGCCACGAGCGAGTCGAGTTGATAGTCAACAACGCACCATCCGAGCGCCGGGCGCGCAAGCAACTGGAGCAAACCAACGCGAATGTAAGAAACGTCCGCTTCCACCGCTGGCCCACCAACCGAGTCTGGCTGCGTGATTCGGGATGTATCTTCGGCTCGCGTGGCGCGGGCGCCCTCGCCCGCGAAAGCCAGGGGCACAACTCCAGCCTCCTTGCCACAAAATTCCGCTTCAACGCCTGGGCCAAATACTCCAACTACCGCCACGACGAAAAGATCGGCGCCAAGATGGCGAGCGCCGCAGGATCCCAAGAAATCCGCCCCACGCACCACAACACCAGAGTAGTCCTGGAAGGCGGCTCCATCGACGTCAACGGACAAGGCGCCCTCCTGACCACCGAAGAATGCCTGCTCAGCAAAGTCCAGCAACGCAATCCCGGAATGTCCTGCAAAGACTACGAAAAGCTCTTCGCCGACTATCTCGGCGCCCAGCACGTAATCTGGCTAGGCAAAGGCATCCACGGCGACGACACCCACGGCCACGTCGACGATCTAACCCGCTTCGTAAGTGGAAACACAGTCGTCACCATGGTCGAGCGCAATCCCAAAGACGTAAATCACAAGCCCCTAAGCGACAATCTCCGCCGTCTGCAAGCCGCCAGCGATCAGCATGGCAAGCCCTTAAACATAGTCGAGCTCCCCATGCCCGGCCCCGTAGTCTTCGAGCAGCGGCGCCTGCCCGCCAGCTACGCCAATTTCTACATAGCCAACGGCATCGTGCTCGTACCCGTCTTCAACGATCCCAACGACCGCATCGCCCTCAACACCCTGGCAGCGCTATTCCCCACAAGAGAGATCGTACCGATTTATTCCGGCGACCTCGTCTGGGGACTCGGCACCATGCACTGCATGACCCAACAACAGCCTGCTCCTTGAACTTAACTCAGTTTTCGCGAGTTTCTTTTCCACCGGAAATATATGACGAGGATCAGCAACACTTTTTTTCAAGTCAACCCTTGACCGAATACCTGAATCCTACTTCCCGGCACGAATTGCCGGATTAAATCTCTCCATACAAGGACACCCTAAATGACCAAACCTACGGTGCTTGTGTTAGCCGCTGTCGCGGCAATCTGCTTCACGGTAACCGCTCCCCAATCCCAGGCTCAGGTGGCCGTCGAAGTTGGACCAGCGCCTGTATGTCCCTACGGCTATTACGACGTCCCACCCTACGACTGCGCTCCCTACGGCTATTACGGCCCGGAGTGGTTCAGCGGCGGCGTCTTCATCGGCGTCGGCCCCTGGTTTCACGGCGCGGAGGGCTTTCGTGGCCACGTCAATAATCATTTCCATCCCGACCATGGATACCACGGCCCGCATCCCGAACGCGGCGAGCATGCCGCCAGGCCGGTCGACCACATCGAACACTTCAAAGGCAACGAAGTGCGCGACGGCCACGGCCACCCCGTAGGCCGAAAGTAAGCTCTGAGAACTAAAGTGAGAAATATAAGGTGGGATGCGGGTTCCCCATCCTTGGCGTTCTTTGCCAAGGGTGGGATTTCACTATCTCCCCCTCGCGATTTTGATTTCCTCAGCAGCCGGGGAAAGCTTAAAACTACTTCTTATACTGCGTAGGCTGCGGACCTTTTTCCAAAGTCTCGCGGTCCCAGATCCAGCCTTCACGCGTATAGCTGGCAAGCTCGAAATCCTGCGTAAGTTCGAGCGCATCCACGGGACACGCGTCCTCGCAGAGCCCACAGAACATGCAGCGGCTCAGGTCGTAGGTGAAGTTGGTGAGTTCCTTGCGGCGGGTATGCTCGTTGCGCTCGCTCGAGACTACGATCAGATTCTCCGGGCAGGCCACGGCGCACAGATCGCAGGCAATGCACATGGTCTCGTCGGTATCAGGATTGACATTCAGCCGCGGCGCGCCCCGGTAGCGCTCCGCCACCTGCGGCCGCTCCATGGGATATTGCTCAGTATAGATTTCCTTTGGATCCTGATAACGAAACGTGACCCTCAACCCCTGCAGAAGGTCGATCAGAAAGACTTTGCGGAACAGGCTCTGCATCCCCATGACGTGGTAAGCATAACACTTGACATTCGCCGGTTGCCAGCACCCGTTTCCCCGTCACCACGGACCGAACCGTGGAACTTTTTCGGCTTACCTTTCGTAACTAAAACAGTCGTACTTGTAAGAGGATTTTATGCGAGCCTATCTCGCCACCTTGACACCCAAAACCCGTATGCTGCTCGCCGCGCCCGCCCTCTTGATCGCCTATACCCTGGTGACATGTGTGCTGCCGGCGGTGGTTCGGGCCGTAGTGCCCGACGCTGTGCGCTCGGTGCTCAGCCTGCTTTGATCAGTCCTGCGGGTTTGGCAACCGGGGATTCGTATCAAGGCTCGTCTTCAGATGTGGCAATCAACGCCGCACTACGGCCGCGCCTTCAGGCGCTGGATTTTGCACTCGCGCATCGCACACGCCGCAGTGAGTGATACCCTTCACCCTTGGGCAACTCTGTGCCAACAACTAACGACCAACAACCAACGCCGCCCCCAGACGAACTCTGGATGGAGGAAGCTCTCCGCTCCGCCCAGCGCGCACTCGAAGCGGGCGAAGTCCCAGTGGGCGCAGTGGTCGTATGCGGACAGCGAATCGTCGGCCGCGGCTGGAACCGCAACCTCACCGACTCTGACCCCACCGCCCATGCCGAGATCGTCGCCCTGCGCGAGGCCGGTGCAACCGTTGGCAACCACCGTCTGGCCGACTGCGACCTGTTTGCTACAATTGAACCGTGCCCAATGTGCGCAGGAGCCCTGGTACATGCGAGGATCAGGCGTCTGGTCTACGGCGCGGATGATCCCAAAGCGGGCGCTGTCCGATCAATAATGCAGGTCCTGAGCAACCCGCAACTTAACCACAAAGTGGAAGTTCGCAGCGGAATCTTGGCAGGCCGCTGCGCAGAACTTCTACAAACGTTCTTTAAAAGCCGCAGGTAGCTATCAAGCTTCCTGGCCACCGACCGTCGGCCACTGACCACCGCCTTCCGCAGAGGTGCGTAAGCGCGTTGAACGAAATCAATCGCATTCGGACCAGGCGGAGGCTCAATGAAGTGGTGAAAACGGGCGTCCCTGGTTTCATCGCACAAGGCAGTTGAGTATGGCAGACAAACGACAACTGGAGCAGCCCATGGAAGACGAACAAATAAGTGAAGCCCTGAATGCGCACTGGCACGCGTCCGCGGTCGGCAACGCAAACGCGGAACACGATATTTACGATGACGACGCCATTTGCGACTATCCCCAGTCGGGCGAACGAATCCTCGGGCGCAGCAATTTGCAGGCCTTGCGCAGCCATCATCCCGGCAAGCCGTCAGGTTTTAACGTTAAGCGAATTCTCGGGATAGGTGATCTCTGGATCACGGAATACACCATCACCTACCAGGGGCGGCCGGCATACACAGTGAGCATTATGGAGTTCCGCAACGGTAAGGTCGCGGACGAGACACAGTACTTCGCGGACCCCTTCGAGACGCCGGCATGGCGGAGGCAATGGGTTCAGCAGATCGCGTGACGCACCACTGAGGATCATTGCCACTCAGCAAGGCATCCGAAGCTCAAGCCGCAGCGGAGAAGGGGTGTGGAGAAGGTTTTGCTGATTGCTTGACATTCTCTTTGCGGCGAGACGCACGAAAGGAAAATCGGAAATGACAAAAGACCGGCACGGAATCAACACCGCTTCGAAGCCGAGTGGTAGCGGGTGTGTGGAATGCCTGGCGTCACCGAAAGGTTGGTGGCTTCACCTTCGGCGGTGCGCGGAGTGCGGCCACATCGGATGCTGCGACAGTTCTCCGAGCCAGCATGCCTCCAAGCACGCGGCCGCGACCGGGCACCCGATCATTATGAGCTTCGAACCAGGTGAGGATTGGTTCTTCGATTACCAGAAACAGCGGATGGTCAACGGTGTGGAATTACTTCCGCCGCACTCGCATCCAGAGGATCAACCCGCACCCGGACCCTCAGGAAGAGTCCCAGCCAACTGGGAATCACTCCTCCACTAGCTGGCGTTAATCCTCGGTTCCAATCGCTGCTCGCTTAAATACTGGCGGAGAGAGAGGGATTCGAACCCCCGATACCCGTAAAGGTATACACGCTTTCGAGGCGCGCGCCTTCAGCCACTCGGCCATCTCTCCGCGCCGCTAATTTCATTTCATTTTATCAGGGAAGCTCTTGGCTTCGAATGTCGCCGCCAATCTCATTCAACCGAGCCGGGCTCAACTGCTTACCCACGGAGACGCGGATTTTCCCCACCGCGTCATCAGATTTTCTTCTGAGATCTTTTCTTCTGAGATCGCCGGACACCGTGGCCGCGGAGTCACTTCTTAGCCAGTATCTGCTCGATCTGCTGCAGGTGGTTTAGATCGTGCCCAGCGAGCATGCGCACAGTGTGCTCAATCGTTTCCTGACCACGCTCGGCGTGCATTCCGTAGTGTTTCCACTGCTCGGGCGTCAGCGATTTGAGCAAAGCGAGATTAGCTTCGCGGAGTACGCGAAACTGCTCGACCGACTTACGCGGATCGCGCTTCTCATAATGCCCGCTGGTTACCCAGGAATCCTGATCGAAGGCCGCGACCGGACTCCCAGGCGCGCCCAGAATCAGCCGCATACGAAACCCAACCACGATTTCCACGTCCGCAAAGTGTGCCGCAATCTCGCTAACGGACCACTTGTCCGCAGCCGGACGCTTGCGCAATTTACTCGCAGGCACGCCTTTGATGAGCCGCTCGAGTTTCTTTGCCGTGGCAGCTTGCACTGCCAAAGGCTGCTTCCCGTCGACATTCGCTATGATCCGCTGCGTGTACTGCTGTGGTGTCTCGTTCATTAGGTTCGTCTCCCGACTCTTTAGACGGCATCCCCTTGCGTCCGTGAGCCATCCGCAAAACTACTGGCCAGCTTTCTGGCCCGCTTGAAACGTAGTCCACGGCCCTGCCTTCATATCGCGCAGCAGCGGCTTTTGCCACGAGTATTCCGGATGCCGCTCCAGAAATTCAGCCGCGAGAAAATCCGCCCCGCAGGGATGCCCGGCCCGCGCCACAAAACTCATCTCCGCAGCCATCTTGCTGTCGGTAGCTTTGCCCTGCACCGCTCCGCCGGGATTGTATGCATCCCATCCCCATTCCTTCACGCCCCGCGAAGAAGCGTCCACGTGGCCACAGAGCGAGCGTTCGTCCGGCTGCGGCTTGTCTGACTCGAAGCTGTCCGCGTGGTCTGACAAGAATTGCTGAGCCGTCGCAACATCGATCTTACCTTTCTCCTGCTTAATCAGTTCTTCCGCACGCACCCGCCGCGCATTCATCGACGACGACCGATCAGTCGGATCGAATCCGCTGGTTTCTTCGCGAATCAGCTTCGGATCGCGCGGGAAGTTCGAGCTGACAAAGTATCCATCTTTCGTTCGCCACAGCGGGGTATTCTTCAGTCCGAGTTCGAGATAGGCGATCTCTCCCGTCTTGCGGTCGCCGATCAACCAGTCATTGGCATATCCGCCGTTGTTCCCTTCCTTGATAATGCGCACGTAGTCGTCGATGCTTTGGGCATACTGCAGCGCCTTGCGCGAGCGCACGAACTCCGGCTTGCCATTCGCGTCCCAGCCCTCGAATTGCGCGATGGTGGTCTCGGTAATCATGATCCCGGCCGCGTTCACGCCGAAATCATCGTCGCTCGTGATCACTCCGGGAAAGCCGTCCATCAAAATGCGCTGGCCATGCTGCGGCACAATATCAAAGATGACCACCCAGCGTTCCCCCGCCAGGTAGCTCGTCCAGTTGTTATGCGCAATCACGATCTGATGATCTTTCGTATAAGCGCCGGTAGCAATAAACGCGCTGCAATTGCCCGGAGCCGCCAGCTTCGGCGCCTGCGCCGATTTCTCCCGCTTATTCAGCCATGGCACGTAGTAGTCCGGAACTTCCTCGAACGCGTTCAGCGCCACAATGTCATACACATCCAGATCAACGCCATGCGCCTTCACGCCTTCGGCAATGCCCTGGAGTTCCTGCTGATACTCCGCGTCGATGTGCGGCCAGAGCATCTCCCGCGCCGTCTTTCGAAAGAACTCCCAATCGCGCTGGGTCTCATGCGTATCGAAAAGTTTGATCGCTTCCAAAGCGTCCGCAATCTCCGGAGCCAGCAGGTACCCATGCTGAAATCCAATATCGGAAGGCGAGCCTTCCAGATGAACGTAAGTCCATCCACCCTGCTGGAAGCGGTAAGCCTTTTCCAGCCGCGAGTCAGAAGGTGAGCCAGCGACCGGCTTCAGGGACGACGCGAAAGCAGGTTGACCAACTGAGCTAACCCAGGCAACGAGCGCAATTCCCAAATACCGCAAAGCAGAAAAGACGAGCCGGATAGACATTGGCCTCCCCTGGGCTCTAAGTGAAGTCCTGAATGATCGCCATTGTAACGAATTCGGACACCAAAAAGCGGGCACATATTTTTACAGTGCCCGCTCATAGTACCCACCAAGCCGGTTCCCGACGGCGACGGGTTAGGGCGTCGCAGCCGAAACCCACACTCTGGACGGCGCAACCAGTTCAGCATTGGAGACCTCCGTCGTAACCTTAATTCTCTGCCACCCATTCTTTTTCGGAGGCTTGGCATTGAACGTCACCCAATACTGATTGCCCAGATGGCGCCCCATATCTTCGAGGAAAGGGTCAAAGCTCACGGGGTTGCCCGTGAGGCCAATGTAATAGCCCTCACCACCCGTTTCCTCGGCCAGACGCGAGAGATAAATCTGTCCCCAATAGGTTTGCCAGTAGCTATGGCCGAAGTGCCCCGCGCCAGGATTATAGATGGCGTAGACCACAATGCCCGCTCGCGTGGCATCCTCAATAGCCGCGTCCAGGTAAGGATCCTGCAAATCACCGCTCCCGTAATAGCGATCGATTCCGTCCGATACCATCAGCACCTCCCGGCGGGCCGTGCTTTCCGGCCAGCGTTTGACCAGGTCGCTGACAGAAAAATATGGGCTGGCATTAATGCCGCCAATTCCCATTGGAAGCCGCAGGGCTTTCGCAGCTAAAGCATGATCGCTGGTCAGGTTCTGCTCCACCTTCGCCGTGCCGTTCTGCATGTAGGCCACGCCAATCTTGGTGGACGCTGGCTGGGCGGAGATGAACTTCCGAAGATCATCTAGTTGTGAACCAAGCCTCTCGTTAGAGCCATCGTCCAGCAAAATAACCAGTTCGAGCGCCGCGTGTTCTCCCTGCGCCGGAACCAAATCCACGACCTGGTCGCGATCATGCCCCTCGTAAACCATCACATCTCTGGGGCCGATTTCAGGAACAGCCGAGCCGTGACGAGCTTCAACCGTAACCAGCACGTGTGCCGGCGCCGCCTGCGTGCCGGCATTCTGCGCGTAAACGCTGCCGGTGACGCACAAACACACAGCAAATCCAACGATGGCGCTGAGTAAGCAATAAGATGTTTTCATGGACTTTCCTCCGCGTTGTTGGTCCTTTTTCTCCACCCTTTTTGCCCACCCATGCATATCCAGGGCACGGGTAGTAGGACCCTTCTACTGCTATTTATTTGATGCGGCGGCAGCGATGTAAGGATCGTTCCTATGTCGATCGTTTACATGTCGATGCGTTGTTCGGCATGCCGCTGCAAATACCAGCACGGCACGTATCCCTCGCGCGGAAACAGCGAGTTGACGCAGGTTTGCGCCTCGGGAGGATTAAAGATGAATTGGGTCTTGCCGCTCTTCTGCGGCACCGCGTCGTAACTGGTGACGGTGATTTGTCCAAAGGGCTGGCGATTGGTGGCGACCCGGTAGCGGAACACGGCGTAGTCCACAGCGTAGGCCAACCCCGCCAGACCCAGCGCGGACGCGAGCCCAACCAAGATCACTCGCTTCAGCCAACCTTTGATTCCAGCAGCTAGCACTGAGGTCACCGGCGTGCCATTATACCCGCAGCCCAGCGGCGTTCGGTCGCGGCGCCCGGCGCGTTCCCGATGATCTTGGATCTGTCTCTCGTTGACAACTCCCCGCTTCCACAGGCAAACTGACACGTCCCATAATTACGGGCTGCGGCGAGCGCCTACGGGCAATCCAGAGGACAGGAGCGGCTTTTAGCACATATTCACCGGCCATGGAGCAGACAGTCTCCTATACGCTCGACTCCACCTTGGAAACCGTGGACCATGCGGAAGAAAAAGCCACCCGCATCGCTACGGAGCTTGGATTTGGGGAAGACGAGGTGATGCAGATCTCCATGGCAGTGCGCGAAGGCGCGGTGAATGCCGTTCTGCACGGCAACGCTTATGCCCCGGACAAGAAGGTGATTCTGGCCTTCGAGCGCACTCCTCAGGACCTGGTCATCACCATTCGCGATCAGGGTAAAGGCATTGACTTGAGCGGAATTCCGAATCCTCTGGCGCCGGAAAATCTGCTCAAAACTTCAGGACGCGGCATTTTTCTTATGCGGTCCTTCATGGACGTGGTGGAAATTCGCCCGTCCCAGACAGGCACGGAAATCAAATTGATCAAACACGTCCACGGGCCATCCGCGGGCGTCAAGGAGGGGTCTCAGTGAGCATGAAACT
>Ga0307476_10003008_pt1 | contig 10007 bp, 7 predicted proteins | sample atmos_gasesECM2C_2_FD_203314 | JGI IMG/M metagenome (GOLD analysis project Ga0307476, IMG submission 203314) | Hardwood forest soil microbial communities from Morgan-Monroe State Forest, Indiana, United States - atmos_gasesECM2C_05 | ecosystem: Environmental > Terrestrial > Soil > Temperate...
CCGGCGAGCTCGAGCTGGCGGTGGCGGGCGGTGTCGAATCGATGAGCCGTGCCCCCCTGGTGGTGGGCAAGGGCGAGAAGGCCTTCGCGCGGGGCGATCGCACGCTGTACGACACCACCCTCGGCTGGCGCTTTCCCAACCCGCGCATGGCCGAGCTGTTCCCGCTGGAGAGCATGGGTGAGACCGGCGAGAACGTCGCCGAGCGCTGGGGCGTCACCCGCGCGGACCAGGACGCCTTCGCGCTGGAAAGCCAGCGCCGCTGGGCCGCAGCCGACACCGCCGGGCGCTTTGCCGATGAGCTGGTGGCCGTCGGCGAGTGCGTGCGCGACGAGCACCCGCGGCCGCAGTCCACGCCGGAGGCACTGGCGAAGCTGCGCACGGTCTTCCGCGAGGGCGGGACGGTCACGGCGGGCAACTCCTCAGGTGTCAACGACGGCGCGGCTGCGCTGGTGATCGCCTCGGCGCAGACGGCGCAGCGGCTCGGTGTTGAGCCGTTGGCGCGCTTCGTCGGTTCGGCGGCGGCCGGCGTGGACCCGCGCGTGATGGGCGTCGGCCCGATCCCGGCGGTGCGCAAGCTGCTGGCGCGCGCCGGCGTGGAGGTCGCCGACATAGATCTGGTTGAGCTCAACGAGGCCTTCGCCTCGCAGAGCCTGGCGGTGATCCGCGAGCTCGGGCTCGATCCGCAGCGCGTCAACGTCAACGGCGGCGCGATCGCGCTTGGCCACCCGCTCGGCATGAGCGGCGCGCGACTCGTCGTGAGCCTCGCCCACGAGTTGCGCCGGCGCGAGGCGCGCCTCGGCTTGGCCACACTCTGTGTCGGCGTCGGGCAGGGCCAGGCCGCGCTGTTCGCGCGCGGCGCCGCCTGATCCGCCCGACCGCATCTTTCGGCGACGGGCGTCCAGCGCCGCTAAAGGCGGGCGGCAGTGGCTGCCGATGATGGGTGCGTGACGCGTGCTCTCACGTTTCTCAGCGCCCCCGCCGGTGCTCGCCGGCTGGTGTCCTCGCTGGCGGTCGCGTGCGTGCTCGCCGCGGTTGCGCTGGGCGTCGCCGTAGCCTGTGCCCAGGCTGCTGTGGTCAACGTCGGCGGACACGAAGTAGGCGCACAGGAGCGCAGCCTGCTGATGATGGACGGGAGCTTCGGTAGGAACATCAAAGAAGAAGCCTTCGCAAATCCAAACGCCTTTAGGTTTGAAAATCCCACGGGGGAACCTGTACTTCCCGCGACACACGTCTACGCAATCTACTGGGACCCGACCGACGCCTACGACGGCGACTGGCAGGAATTGATCGACCGTTTCCTGCAGAACATGGGCAGCGCAAGCGGTGCGCTAGGGAGCGTCTTTGCCGTCGACGGCCAGTACACCGACAGGGAAAACCAACACGCGCTGTACAACACGAAGTTCATGGGAGCCTATACCGACACGGACCGTTATCCGTCGGCGAAATGCACAGACCCGCATCCGCTGGAAGGCCTCGTCACGCCGAGCTTCAAGCCGGCGGCGATCACGTGTCTCACGGACGCGCAGGTGCAAGAAGAGCTCAAGCTCTTCATCGAAGATCACAACCGCCTGCAGGCGGGAATGGGCACGATCTACTATGTCTTGACGCCGCCCGGAGTCACCGTGTGTCTGGATGCCGGCGGTCAGACCGGGCACTGCTCCGACTACCGCAAAGCCGTCTACAAAGCAGGCGAAAGCAGCCTGGAAATAGAAGCCAAGGAAATAGAAGAAAGAGAAAGCGACGAACGCAGCTTCTGCAGTTATCACTCGGATATAAACCCCGCTGGTCCGGCGGGAGGCCCCGGCACGATCCTCTACGCTGTCATCCCGTGGACCGCCGGCGTGCTGGCAGACGGCCACTACCCGGTCTCCGACCAGTCCCAGGAATTCGAGTGCCAGGACGGCGGCTTTAACCCGGCGAGCAAACCGATCGAGCACCGCGAGGCCGCCAAGGAAGAGACGAAAAAACAGGAAGAAGAAGAAGAAGCAAAAGAGACCCCTGAAGAAAAGGCCAACAAGGCAAAAGGTAAGGCACTGGAAGGCCCACATGTGGAGGAGCCCAACCAGCCAAGCGAAGTCGACCCCGACGGGTTCTACGACAAGGGGCTGGCCGACCTCATCATCAACCAGGTGGGGGTCGAGCAGCAGAATATCGTGACCAATCCACTGCTGCACTCCTGGCGCGCACAGGAAGATGTCGAACTGCGCGACGGGGAAGAGGTGAGCTTCGAGGCGACCGACGAGTGCCGCGACTTCTTCGCCCCGACCATCGCCGGCAGCGTGTCGCCGAACGAAACATCTGCCGCGGGCACGCTCTATAACCAGGCGCTGTCAGGCGGCACCTACTACCTCAACGACGCCTTCGACCTCGCCGCGTTGAACCTATCCTATCCCGGTGTGCCGTGCCGTGGGGGTGTGAGCCTGTTTCCCGAATTCACCGCCCCGAACCCTGTCAAGTCAGAAGAAGTGGTGGGCTTCAACGGCATGGAGTCAAATATCACGCTGAACTGGGGCACCGAATACGAAGCCGACGGCACATCGAAACCGACGTACGCCAAGTACACCTGGAACTTTGATGACCCCGACACGGCCGACGGCCCTGACGAAGTCACCGGCTATGCTCCCGGCGCACCGCCCGGAGAACAGCCGTCGAGCATCTGCGAAGAACCGTGGCGCGAGCCATGCGCGGCGACGGTGTTTCACTCCTATCACTACGGCGGCACCTACACCGTAAGCCTGACCGTAACCGACACCGGTGGCAACACCGCGACGATCACGCATCCGTTGACGGTCGCCGGCCCGCCCCCGCCCTCAGAAGGCGGTTCCGGCCCGGGCGGCGGGGGCTCAGGCTCCGGCGGCGGTGCCGGTAACCCGGCCCCCCAGACGGCTCCAGCCGCGCCGCAGTCCCCGGCCAAACCAGTTGTGACGATCCCCGGCCCCGTCGCGAGCGCGGCCGCCGCCGCCAGTTCGCTCGCCCGGGTCACGCGCGCCGGCCTGATCGTCAACTACAGCGTCAACGAGCAGGTCGCCGGGCGCTTCGAAGTGCTGCTGCCGGCCAGCGTCGCACGGACGCTGAAGATCGGCGGTCGCCCCGCGACCGGGCTGCCCGCAGGCTTCCCCAAGTCGATCGTGATCGGTCAGGCGCTCGTCGTGACGACCAAGGGCGGCCACAGCTCGGTGCGCATCAAGTTCCCCAAGCACACCGCCAAGCGCCTGCGCCACGCGCACAGCGTGACGTTGACGCTGCGGATGATCGTCCACAACGCCGCCAAGAGCCCGCTGTCGACGACCGTCACCAGCACCGTCGTGCTGCACCACTGAGCCCCGTCGGCCTGGGGCCGGCTGCGCCACCCTGTATTGAGCAAAGAGGGGCCCGGCTCGCCGGCCTGGGGCCGGGCTGCGCCACCCTCTAGAACCCCGGCGGGTGGCGTGCGACGAAGCCTTCGTTGGAGCGCATTTCCGGCTGCCAGCGCGAGGCGTAGGGGCCGCTGCGCCCGACGGTGTCGAAGCGCATCCAGCGGCCGCCGATGTTGACGTACATGTAGACGTGGCCGGCGTTGGCGTAGATCGTGATCCACTTACCCGGGCCCGGTTCGCCCCAGCTCTCTAGCTGCCCAGAGGTCTCCGGCGCGCCGAGCAGTCCGCCGGCGGCCAGCGCGTAGCTGACAGAACCGGAGCAGTCGTAGGAGTTCGACACGAACGACGCGTGGCCGCCGCCGTAGACGTAGGGGAAGTCGGCGATCGCGTTGGCGCCGGCGATGACGCGCTGGATGACTTCGGGGACGTCCTGCGGGATTGGGATCTGGCCGTTGCCGCCAACCGAGTCGCCGCCGGGGACGGTGCTCATCGTCGCCGTTTCCTGCCGGCGGGCGGCCTGCTGGACGGCGTGCATCTTGTGCAGCTCGGCCTGTACTTCGGCGTCCGACGGTGCGCCGGGCGCGACGACTTCTTCGGCGGCCGTGTGCGGCGTGGCGGCGACCGCGTGGTGGATGGTTCCCGACACCGGGAAGCTCTTGGCTTCTTCGGGGTCCGGGGGCTCGACGGCGACGTTCTCGTGGTGGGCCGCCGCGACCCGGTGCCTGCCGGCTTCGGCGCCGACCGGGTCGCTGTGGTGCGCCGCGGCGTGGTGCGGCCCGCTGAGCACGAGCACCGCGGCGATGGCGACCACCGCCATTGCGCCTGTGCCTGCGCCAATCCGCCGGATGCCCATCGCGCAAGGCTAGCGCGGCCGTGTGCCGTGCGTTATCGCTACCCTGGGCGGATGCAGGACGAGGTTAGCGCCGTCGGGATTCCCCGCCCTGGCATCCCGGCGTCTGTTGAGATGCGCACGCACGTGCGGCTGCTGCAGGGCATGCGCCGCCCGGCGAACTGGCTGCAGCTGATCCGCTTCGGCGCCGTCGGCGGCGTCGGCTTTCTGGTCAACCTCGCGGTCTACACGCTGTTTGTGCATTCGTTCGGCGTCGACTACCGCGCTAGCTCGGTCGTGGCCTGGCTGGTGGCGGTGGCCAACAACTTCGTGCTCAACCGCCACTGGACGTTCGACGCGCGCGCCGGCCGGGCCCGCTTTCAGGCGATTCGCTTCCTCCTCGTGAGCCTAGTGGCGGAGGTCTTCAGCCTGGTGGTGCTGACGCTGCTGGTTGAGGGGGCCGGGCTGGCCAAGGTGCCGGCGCAGGCGGTCGCGGTCGCCCTGTCGATGCCGCTGAACTTCCTCGGCAACAAGCTCTGGAGCTTCCGAAACCCCCGCTGAGTGTCGCCGAAAGCCCTCGGCGCAGGGCGGACGCGGCCCCGGCGGGCACCTATACTCTGGATTCCCTAGAGCGGAGGACTTTCCGTGCAGGAGATGGTCATCTACGGCGTCAGCTTCGACATGGTCGGCAAGCAGCCGATCGTGCTGCTGAAGACAGTCGACGGCAACAAGTTCCTGCCGATCTGGATCGGCCACCCGGAGGCCGCGTCGATCTTGATGAAGCTGCAGGGCGCCAGCACGCCGCGGCCGATGACGCACGATCTGCTGTGCGATCTGCTCGGCGAGCTCGACGCGCGCTGCACCCAGGTCGCGGTCACCGAGCTGCGCGAGAACACCTTCTTCGCGTCGATCACGCTCAGCGTCAACGGACGCGAGCTCGAGATCGACTCGCGTCCCAGCGACGCCATCGCGCTGGCCGTACGCTCCGGCGCCCCGATCTACGCCGCCGAGGAGGTCATCGCCGAGTCGGCGATCGAATTCGAGCAGAACGAGGAGGAGTCTGAGGACGTCGTCGAGCAGTTCAAGGAGTTCCTCGACCAGGTCTCCCCCGAGGACTTCGCCGCCGGCGACTCCTAGCGCGTGGACGCGCTGGCGAGGATCCGCGCGACGAGCGCGTCGAAGTCGATCCCGGCGACCTCTGCCGCCAGCGGCAGGAGGCTGGTTTCGGTGAGGCCGGGCACGACGTTGGTCTCCAGCACGGTCAGCTCGCCGCTCTCGCGGTCGAGCATCAAATCGACGCGCGCCACGCCGTGGCAGCCAAGCAGTTTGTACGTCGCGAGTGCCAGCTCCTGGGCGCGCGCAGTCGTCTCGGCGGGTAGCTCGGCGGGGCATACGAACGTCGTCATCCCGATCTCGTAGCGCGACTCGTACGCGTAGAAGTCCTGCTCACGCGGGATCGCCTCGATTACCGGCATCGCCACCGGCTCAGGCTTGGAACCCCGCCCACCCTCCTGCGAGCCAAGCACCGAGACCGCGAGGTCACGGCCGTTGACGTAGCGCTCCAATAGGACCTTGCGGTCGTAGGCGAGCGCCGCCACGATCGCGCGTGGCAGTTCATCGCTCGATCGCGCGATGTTCACGCCGAGCGCGGAGCCCTGGCTGGCCGGCTTGACCATCATCGGAAACCCGAGCTCGCGCCCGATCACCGGCAGCGCGGCCGCGACGCCGAGCTCCCTGACTGCACTCTCCTTGAAGGCACGGAAATCAGGCGTGGGGATGCCGGCCTCGCGCATCAGGTACTTCGCGAGCGCCTTGTCGGTGCAGCGCATGCACGCGGCCGGCCCCGAGCCCGTGTAGGGGACGCCGATCGCCTCCAACAACCCCTGCACGGTCCCGTCCTCGCCGTCGCGACCGTGTAGCGTCACAAACGCCGCGCGCGGCTGACGCTCCAGCAGTTCACCGAGCAGTTCGGGTCCGGCGTCGATCGCGATCACGTCGTGCCCCAGCTGTTTCAAGGCGCGCTGCACACGCTCGCCGGAGCGCAACGACACGCTGCGCTCCAGTGACGCTCCGCCCTTGAGCACCGCCACCGGCCTGCGCCCCTGTGCCTCCGCGTCGCCGGCGAGCCGCAGGTGCGCGCGTTGCCCGGGTGCGCGGTCTCTGCCAGCGTTGCCCCGCGTGGCCTCGCCCGCGCTCATCGCCCCCGTCGCCGGCGGCCGTCCGTGCGCAGCGCATCGGCGAGCGCCGCGGCGCTCGCGTCCCGCTCGCCTTCGTCGTCGGCATCTGCATGGGACGGGGGTGAGCCGGTCAATGCGCCGAACAGGCCGGTGTCGCCACCCATAATCTCCCCGATCCGGCGGATGCCCTCGCGGATCGCCTCCTCGGGGAGCCCCGCGAAGTTCAGACGCATCGAGGAACTGCCCCGGCGTCCGTCCATGTACGCCGCGCGCCCCGGCACGAACGCGACGTCCTGCGCGCGCGCCAGCAGGTTGGTGGTGTCGACGTCCCCGTGCAGCGTCGCCCAGATGAACAAGCCGCCCTGCGGCGTCGTCCACTGCGCGCGGTCGCCGAAATGCTCCTCCAGGGCCCCCAGCATCGTGTCGCGCCGGCGGCTGTAGAGGGTCTTCAGCTCCGTCAGATAGCCGCGCCAGTCGTGCTCGCGGAAGTAGGCCGCGACGAACAGCTGCGTCACCGGCGACGAGCACAGGTCGGCGCCCTGTTTGCCGAGGTTGAGCTTCTCGAGCACCGGCCGCGGCGCCACCGCCCAGCCGAGGCGGAGGCCGGGGGAGAGGATCTTCGAGAAGGTGCCGAGGTAGATCACGAAGTCGGACTTGCCGTCGCGATCGGCGTTGGCGGCGTCCAGCGAGTAGAGCGTCGGCAGCGCCTCGCCTTCGTAGCGCAGGAGACCATACGGGTTGTCCTCCAGTACCAGCAGCTCGCGTTCGCGCGCGATCTGCACCAGGCGGTGGCGGCGCTCCAGCGACATCGTCACGCCGCCGGGATTCTGGAAGTTGGGGATCGTGTAGATGAACTTCGGACGGCGGTTCTCGCCTTGCAGGCGGTCGAGGGTCGCCTCGAGCTCGTCGATCGGCATCCCGTCGGCATCCATCTCGATCTGCACGACGTCCGCCTGGTAGGCGCCGAAGGTCGGCACCGCGCCCGGATAGGTGGGGGCCTCTGCGACGATCACGTCGCCGGGGTCGATCAGCGCCTTGCAGACGAGATCGATGACCTGCTGGCCGCCGGTGGTGACGATCATCTCGCCGGTGCCCACCGCCGTCCCCTCCTCGGCCATCACCTGCACGATGCAGTCCATCGCCGCGCCCATGCCCTCGGTCGGCCCGTACTGCAGCGCGCGTGCCGTCGAGTCGGCGGCGACCTGCGCCATCAGCTTCGCGTAGAGCGCCGGCGGGAACGTGCTCGTATCCGGCAGGCCGCCGGCCAGCGAGATCACGTCGGGCCGTTCTGTCAGGGCCATCATCTCGCGCATCGCCGAGGAGCGCATTCCGCTGGTGCGCGCCGCGAACAGCCGCTCGTAGCGCTGCAGCTCGTGCGCCGTCGGACGGGCCCTGCGGCTGCCGTCGTCTATCGTCATGGCGCCTGCCACCGTAGCGCACCCAGGCGCGGCCGGTGCAAGCGTGCCGCCGGCTGCGGCGAAGATCCCGAGTTGCGCCATCGACCACCGCTGAACACAGCCCGATCCACTTGCACGGCCTCGTCTTCTATATCGGCCTCGGCCTCGGCTTGGCGCTGGCCGCCGGCCTGCGCGCCTTCCTGCCGGCGCTGCTCGCCGGCGCGCTGGGCTCGGCACACGCGCTCGGGGTGAGCTTCGCGCATGGCTACGCCTTCCTGCAGGAAGGCTGGTGGCTGCTGGCCGTCACCGTCGCCTTCGTCGCCGCCTGGGCGCTGCAGCTGTTCGCCGGCCGCGCCGCCGGGGAGCAGGCGGGCGGCGGCGCCTTCGGCGGTCCGCTCGGCGCCGTGCTCGCTGGCCTCGGGATTGGCATCGGCGCGCTGCTGTTCGCCGGCACTCTCGCCACCCACGGCGACGCCGCCTGGCCCGGTCTGCTCGGCGGCGCCCTGGCGGCTGCGCTGGCCCAGGCCGGCACGCTGCCGCTGCTCGCGCGCACCCGCGCGCGTCTGCCCGACCGCGGCGCCCGCGAAGCGCTCACCCTCTACCTCGACGCCGCCGCGCTCGTGCTCGCGGCACTCGTCGCCCTGCTGCACCCGCTCGGCTACCTCGCGCTCGTGCCGTTCGCCTGGCTGCTGGCCGGCAGCCGCCGCCGCACCGGCGAGCGCTACGCGGGACTGCGGATCCTGGGGCGGTGACGCCGCCGCCCAAGCTCGTCCTCTGCGTGATCGACGCGATGGCGCCCGCGATGCTCGAGCGCGCCGTCGCCGGCGGCGTCGCGCCGGTGCTCGGCGAGCTGATGCGCCGCGGCACCTATGTTCCCGACTGCGCCGCTGCCTTCCCCTCGGTCACCCCGGTGTGTGCGGCGTCGATCGCGACCGGCGTTAGCCAGGAGCGCCATCGGGTGCCCGGGATGAATTGGTATCTGCGCGAGGAACGGCGCTACGTCGAGTACGGCTCCAGCTTCCGCGCCGCCCAGCGCTTCGGCATCGTCCGCCAGCTGACAGACACGGTCTACAACCTCAACCGCGCCCACCTCGCGCCCGAGGTCCCGACGATCTTCGAGTCGCTCGACGACGCCGGCCTGCGCACCGCCGGCACCACCTACCTCATCTACCGCGGGCGCCACCGCCACGAGCCCCAGCGCGAGGGCGCGCTCGGGCGGCTGGCCTCGAGCACGCTCGCCCGCCACCCCGTGATGGGCCCGCGCGAGCTCTTCTACGCCGACATCTTCGCCAGCCGCCGCACCGGCTGCCGCTCGACGCTGGGGATGCCCGGCGTGCGCGACCAGCACTCCGGCTGCGTCTCGGCCTACATGGTCGAGCACGACCTCTTCGACTTCCTGCTGCTCTCCCTGCCCGACAACGACTGGCACTCGCACAAGCGTGGGCCGGAGGGGCAGCTGCGCTCGCTGGCGCTCGCCGACGCCCAGCTCGCCCGCACGATGGAGCCCGCCGGCGGCGTCGAGGAGTTCCTGGCCGAGCACGCCGTGATCGTCATGGCCGACCACTCCCAGGCCCCCGTGCGCGACACCGTCGATCTGCGCGCCGCGCTCGCCGAGCTCGACGTACTGGCGCCCGCTGCGCGCGGGCAGGACGCCGAGCGCGCCCGCATCGCCGTCTGCCCGTCGCAGCGCGCCGCCATGGTCTATCTGCTCGGCGAACGCCGCCGCGCCGAGCTGCGCTCCGACGTCGTCCGCCGCGCGCTCGCGCTCGACGGCGTAGAGCTCGTGCTGTGGCTCGCCCGCGACGGCCACGGCGCGCCACGCGAGGCGGTGATCGCCCGGCCGGAGGTCGGCGAGCTGCGCTTCTGCCCCGGCGGCGAGCTGCACGACGCCCGCGGCGGGCGCTGGAGCGTCGAGGGCGAGCTCGCCGTGCTCGCGGCCAGCGTCCGCGACGGTCTGCTCGACACGCCCCAGCACCCCGACGCGCTGGCCCGCGCCTGGGCCGCGCTCACCTGCCCCAGCTCGGGCGAGGTGCTGTTGTCGGCTGCGCCCGACCACGAGTTCCTCGACTGGGGTGGCCAGGCCCACGTCGGCGGCGGCAGCCACGGCTCGCTGCGCGGCGAAGACTCGCTCGGCGCGCTCGTCCTCTGCGGGCTGTCGGGCCAGTCAGGTCCGCCCGTGCTCGCCGAGGGGCCTGCGCAGTGGTCGATCTGCGACGTCGCGCCGCTCGTGCTGGAGCACTTCGGCGTC
>Ga0307476_10003010_pt1 | contig 10001 bp, 11 predicted proteins | sample atmos_gasesECM2C_2_FD_203314 | JGI IMG/M metagenome (GOLD analysis project Ga0307476, IMG submission 203314) | Hardwood forest soil microbial communities from Morgan-Monroe State Forest, Indiana, United States - atmos_gasesECM2C_05 | ecosystem: Environmental > Terrestrial > Soil > Temperate...
ATTCTATCAGAAGCTTTCGGATCGCTATCGCAACTTCTACTACGCCGAATTGGGACGGCAAAGGTTAAAGCATCTGCCCGCAGGTGTAACCGATGCCACGACAAAGTATGCCTTGCTCGATCGCGTACCGCCGCTCGACAGCAGCGGCAAAGTAGCGGACTCGGAACCGCCCTCCGATGAGTTGCACGTGCAGAAAGCGGAGCTCCTGGGAAATGGCGGGCTGGTCGATTTCGCTGTCCGCGAATTGCAGGCCGCCGCCGCGGCCAATGGCGGTAGTTGGGGCCCGGCGGAAACCGCACAGCTTTATGACGAGAGTGGACATTACGATCAGGCCATCGAGGTCATGAAACATTCCGCGCCGAACTATTTCGCCCTCGATATTCCCGACCTGCCGCGAAAATACTGGGAAGCGCTCTTTCCCAAAGCCTATTGGAGCGACCTGAAACGCTCTTCCGTGGCCAATGGCTTGGATCCTTATCTGGTCGCATCGCTGATCCGGCAGGAGTCAGAGTTCAATCCCAACGCGGTTTCGCGTGCCAATGCCGTTGGCCTGATGCAATTGCTGCCGAAAACCGGCAAAGCCGTGGCCCGGCAAGTAAAGATGAAGCGCTACACCGCGAGCCAGTTGTACACGCCTGCGGTAAATCTGCAATTGGGCACACGCTATTTCCGCGGCATGGTCGACAAGTTCGGCGGATCCTTCGAATACGCGCTCGCCGCCTACAACGCGGGATCGGACCGCGTCGAAGACTGGCTGGGCCAGGGCAAATATCGCGATCCTCAGGAGTTCGTGGAATCGATTCCCTTCACCGAGACCCGCGAATATGTGCAGGCCATCCTGCGGAATGCCAGCGTGTACAAGCAACTGTACGGGACGCCGTAAGAGACAAACATCCAGAAACCTGAGCGTTTGATGGCTCTCGTCTATCGGATCTCGAACACTTCCAAGCTGCCGTTGCGAATGATAGCCAGCCTGTGACCATCCGGCGAAAGTGCCGGATCGGTTAGGCCGCCGCCGTATGGCCGAGGGTCCCACTCCAGTTTGAACAGAAGATGCCCGGAATTGGTCTCCAGGACGGTGACCCTTTCGAAATTGAATGATCTTCCGCTGTCGATGTCGAGGAAGTTCACAATTGAATTCCAATGCGTATACCCAACCTCGTGGATACAGAACCGGGCGCCTGACGACGATGCGACTAATGTTGCCAAATTCCGCCGCGTCGTCGCCGGGATGCGGTAGAGAATGTTCCCGTCGAAATCTGCGACGGCTAGGGATGTGTCAGATTCGAAGCCGGCGATCATGTGATCATTTAGGAACCGAGCGTCGGGCCAAATGAAACCACCGCCAAACGGAATCGGACGTTCGGGTTGTCCCGCTTGTCTGACAGATAGCCTACGCTCTGATTGCACCAGCAAGGCAGTCTCGCCCGGAACCACGTCCGGGTGGTGAAACGAAAAGCGGCCAAGCTCTCTCAGCGTCGTTGAGTCGAGCAGTTTCTGTTCCGTTTGGCCGTTGCCTCCTACGATCAGCTTTGTTCCCCTTGGCGACACAAGAACAGGCCCGCGGCCCGGAACCGATATCCCGCATTCCAGCGTCGCAGAGCAGAGATGGGCCCCCTCTTCGTTGAGCAAAACGAACTCTCCATTCTGCGTTGCCCTCACCGAATGAATATTCTTCTCGATGGGGAACTCGACGGTACGGACGAGCTTGCTTTGTGAGACGTCGAAAAGGAGGAGCTTTGACGGGGGCTTATCTTCAAAGGGATAGACGACGTTGCCGCTAAACACTCTTTCATTGATCGTTACTAGGACGGTCTCGTCCGTAAGAAAGACCACATCGGAGTAGCTTCCTGTTTCGGGCTTTGATCGGTTAAGAAATCCGAACGTGTGAAGGTTCTGAGTGAGGACTGGCGTCGGCTTCTTCGAACTCGCCACCGAACCGACTGTCCAGGCGACCATGACCATGGTGCAGACAAGTCGTGTTTGCATCTCTCTTCCTTGATTCGGAGGGTAAGTCTCAGGCAGCGTTTTAAGGATCCTGCTTGAGCCTTTGCTAGGTTATGGTGGTTGTTCGGCTCTGCGGAGGGGGTTGGGACACTTTTCAAAGTGTATGGGTCGCTGGCAAGACTAATCACCAGTGCTCGGTGGGGCCGTATCTAAATGGGCTCATCCCGAGTGTGGGACTTCGCGAACAGAATCTCCAGCACCAACAACCCCGCCCCCACCACAATCGCGCTGTCCGCCAGGTTAAACACCGGCCACTGATATCGCTTCACATAGAACAGCAGAAAGTCGACTACGCGCCCGCGGGCCAGGCGATCCCACAGATTCCCCACCGCTCCTCCCATAATCAGCGACAAGCCAATGCCGGTGGCCACGTGAGCATGGTGGTTTTTCCAGAGCAAAACGGAAACCACCATCAATGCGATCACGGAAAACACGATCAGCATGGCCGTTTTCCAGTGGGCGTTTGAGTCGGCGAATAGGCTGAAAGCCGCGCCAGTGTTCTCCGTATGGGTCAGGCTAAAAAACCCGGGTATGACCGGAATATGCGAATAAAGAGAGATACGCTGCGCCACGACGTGCTTCGTCCAGCGATCGAGCAGGACAACGACGAGAGTGATCAGGAGATAGAAGGCGCGCGCGGAATTCTTGGTCATCCGAAGTCTTGGCCTGCTTGTCCAGCAGCGAAGTACGGGCCTGAAAACATCTTAAACTGTTTGCGCTTTCGATTCTCTTCTCCATAATCTTTCATTTTCATCTATCCCGGGCAAGGGCTCCCCATGTATTCTGATGCCGCCTTGAGCCAGACTGCGCGCCGCGAAACGCCGGGCGCGGGGCCTGTCCCAGGTTGCTTAATTTCTATGTCGGCAAAATGCGCGCATGAAGCTTTGGAAACGTTACCGAGGCCGGACCCTGTTGTTCCTCGCCGTAGTCGGGCCGGGGATCATCACGGCGAACGTCGACAACGACGCCGGCGGCATCCTCACCTACTCGCAGGCCGGCGCGCAATACGGCTTCCTCTTGTTGTGGACCATGATCCCGATCACGCTGGCCCTGATCGTGGTGCAGGAGATGAGCGCCCGCATGGGAGCCGTCACCGGCAAGGGACTAAGCGACCTCATCCGCGAAGAGTTCGGTCTTCGCATCACATTTCTGATGATGCTCGGGATTCTGATTACCAACTTCGGCAACGTGGTCACGGAATTTATCGGTATCGCCACCAGCCTGGAATTGTTCGGGCTGTCGCGCTACGTGACCGTGCCGGTTTGCGGCGTGATCGTTTGGTTAATCGTGGTCAAAGGCCAATACAAAAGCGTCGAGAAGGTCTTCCTGGCAGCCTCGTTTTTCTATATTACCTATATCTTTGCCGGAGCCCTGGCCCATCCGGCATGGAAGCTCGCAACGAAAGCAACCTTCCAACCGCCCGAGTGGGCTAAGTTTCGGGAACAGGCGTACTTGTACATGGTGATTGGCGTGGTGGGGACAACGATTGCGCCCTGGATGCAGTTCTATCTTCAGTCCTCAATCGTGGAAAAGGGCGTAACTAGGCGTGGGCTCAAAGCTTCGCGTTGGGACGTAATCGCCGGCTGCATCTTTACCGATGTGGTCGCGTGGTTCATCATCGTGGCATGCGCCGCAACCTTGTATGTCCACGGCTACCGCGATATCAAGTATGCGGCCGATGCGGCCCAGGCTCTCAAGCCTTTGGCCGGGCAGTACGCTTATATTTTGTTTGCCGTGGGGCTGTTCAACGCTTCCCTGTTTGCCGCGTCGATTCTCCCGCTTTCCACGGCCTACACGGTGTGCGAAGGCATGGGCTTTGAATCTGGCGTGGACAAAAAATTCAGCGAGGCTCCGTTTTTCTACTGGCTCTACACGCTGCTGATCGTCGCCGGCGGCGCTGTACTTCTCATACCCGGCTTGCCCTTGGTCAAGATCGCGGTATTGTCACAGGTGGTAAACGGCGTGGTGCTGCCCTTCGTGCTGATCTTCATGCTGTTGCTGATCAACAAGAAAGACTTGATGGGTGAGTACGTGAACACGCGCTTGTTCAACGCTGTAGCCTGGCTGACCACGGTCGTGATGATTGGGCTGACGATTGCCTGGTTCTGGACATTGAGAGGCGGCGGTTAGTGCGAAATCCCCCGCGGTGGCCTGTGCGCGCATCGCTCTGTCAGAGAAGTTTTCCGGCGCCTAAATCTTTCACCAGGGAAGCATCCGCCTCAAGAAAATCATACGATGCCAGATCCTTGGGAGCCGACCACTGCAGATCGCGGAAAATGCGATTCTCGATTTCGCCGTCGTATTCGCGAACCACGAAGAATCGTAGCTCCACCATGGCGCCGTTTGGGTAAGTATGCTGCAGGCGGGCGATCTCGTCGCCGATCTTGGCATGGATTCCTAATTCTTCTTCCAACTCGCGGCGCAGAGCATGACGAGGTTGCTCGCCTTCTTCAATTTTTCCTCCGGGAAATTCCCACTTGAGCGGCATGGTCTGATGTCGTGTCCGCTGGCAGACCAGCAGCTTGCCATTCTTTTCGATCACGGCTGCGACGACGCGTTTCATATTTTGCGGATTCCCGGAGAACAGAGAAATTCCAATTCGAATGCGTAATGAACGAGAAGAGCAGTCCTTACTGAGACTTGTCCAGCTTTTTCCCCACAACTTCCGCGCAGTACTGGACGAGTCTCTGGTCTTCGACGCCGAACGCTGCCGGGAAATGGCTATCGATGTCGAGTTCGCCGGCGACTTGGTTTTTCACGAAAACAGGCACAACGATTTCTGACTTAGTCTCCAGGGAACAAGCGAGATACCGAGGATCTTTGCTGACGTCGTCGACCACGATCGTCTTCCCGCTGGAAGCCGCAGCTCCGCAAATACCCTGGTTTAGCGGAATTCGCGTGTGCGGAGTCATGGCACCCACGAAAGCTTCAAGCACCAGCATTGGCGGCTTGGCGCCGGGCTCGAGCATGTAAAAGCCAACCCAGTTGTACTTAAGCATGCGCTCGTGCAAAAGCTTGCAGACGCCTTGCATAAGATCTTTCGCCGTAGGCGCGGCTTGCGCGAGCGCCGCGATTTCATTGCGAACCTCTTCGATTCGGGTAGTGACGGGCATGAGGAGAATCTTAACTCAGAGTTGGAGATTCGCGGCTGTGGAAGCCGGAACACAGGTAATCTGCCGGATTCCCTTCGCGCCAGCAAAGAGCTCGGGGTGAATCGCAAAGGCCAGTGCGTCGAGACCGCGCAGAAGCGTGGGAGCGGGTGTGTTGAGGTGTTCGTCTCGCACGCAATAAATACGGGACGTCAAAGCAGCTTGAGTTCCCTGCCACTTGCGGTCGGCGACAATCTTCTCCAGCGAAACGCGGTCGCCCGCACCGCACCAGGCGGCGATCAAGATATCAGGATCCATGCCGGCCACTTCTTCGGCGGAAATCTGCCGTCCGGGGGCGCCCAGAAACTCACCCCCAGCGGCTTCCACCAGTTCCGCGACCCAGGCTTGCGACGCAATCAGCGGCTTTCCCCATTCTTCGCAGAAGACTCTTGGGCGAGCCGATCCGGCGGTTCGAGCACGAACGTGTCCGATGTGGTGTTGCATGCGAGCGATAACTTCCTCGCCGCGTTGACTCGCCCCGACTGCCCCCGCGATGAGTGCAATGTCGGCGTACACATCCGCCAGGTTCTTAGGCGCAAGCCCTAGAAACGAGGTTGCAGACTTGAGTATTTCGATCACAGCTTTTTCCTGGTAAGGCACGGAGGCAATGACCAGGTCAGGCCGGGCGGCCATAATCTGCTCGGCATTGGCAGTCCAGGAGTCGGCAAGGATGGTCCGCGGTTGCGCTGTGATTTCGGGAACCACGTCGGCGCAATACTTCGTGCAAGCAACCACGCGGTCCAGTTCTCCAACAGCGGCGAGAATGACGGTCGCGCTGGGTTGCAGGCAGGCGATGCGGAGTGGCGCGTAGGAGGATGGCATGACCTGATCTACTTCGAGTGATCTACTTCCCGATCCGGCTCAGCGCTGCCGAGAGCGCGTCGAGCGCCAACTGGGCGGCGTGAGTTGATGCCTGGGGCAGACTGCCAACGACCGCAATGACATCCTCGCGTCGTAGCTTCCGAGCTTCGCTCAGCGTCTTCCCCACAACCAAGTCAGTCAACGCCGAGCCGCAGGCAATAGCCGCGACGCATCCTTTGGCCTTGAATCGTGCCGCAGTAATTCGGGCGGCGCTTACTTTCAGACTTAGGCGCAGCACGTCACCGCAGGCGGGGTTCTCAATTTCCGCCGTGGCCTCTGCATCGGCAATTTCCCCGGCATTGCGCGGATTCTGGAAATGATCGAGTACCTGCGCGGAATACATTTGCAAGTCAATTGTAAACGCCAGGCATCCCTCGGCAAACTTAGCTGCGCGAAGGTGTGCCCTCGGGAAAGTAAATTCGCCAGCCTCGCTCGCGGGCCACGGATTCGAGATCGGGATTTGGGTTGACGGCGAAGGGATGTTTCGACATCGCCAGCATTTCCTTATCCCACCGGGAATTACCAAAGGCGGCCTCAATCTCCTTCTTCACGACTTCGCGCAATGCTTGTGGTTTGCCCGCGCCGGATGGCACACGAATCAGCCGATCCGTGACGACGCCGTTATCGACTTCCACTTGGGCTGCGAGAACGCGGTTTTCCGGCACGCCGAAATGCTTCATCCCGGCACGGATCACCCATTCGTTCGAAGACGACACTGCCCAGACCTCGCAGCCATTTTTCTGCAGGCGGCGGACAAGTTCGCTCATGTCTGGAAAGATCTGCGTCACGAAAAACTGATCAAAGAAGCGCACAGCCGCAGTCATCATCCTCTGCTCTGAAGTTCCCCGGTGCATCGTCACCATTTCGCCGCACATGGTGGTTTCATCGACCTCGCCGCGCCGATAGGCCGCGTAACGCTCCCGCAAGGGATGAACCATGGGTTCTGCAACAATACCCTCTCTCAGTTCCCAATCGAAGAAACGCTCTCCGGCATCGCCGGACCACAGCGTGCCGTCGCAGTCAAACGCAGCAACCCTCAGGTTAAGACGGAGAATCGAGTCGAGAAATTCGTTGGTGACGGGTAGAAATGCTTCGGCTCCGGCAGCGTTCATCTATCGACGATAACGTGATTCTTGGAAAACGCGCAATAACGGGCTTGGTCAGGCGAACCTTACTCAGGAAGACCGCGCCAGCAGCCCTGCGTAGTCCTCCGGCGTGTTGATGTTCAGGGCGACCAGAGGATCGTCGACAGGCAAGTATTGGATGTGTTGCTGGTTCTCGTGTTCGATGTCGCGGGCGATGGAGGTGGCCGGGACCCGGAGAAACGCTTCCATCATCTCGCGGCCCACCAGATACGGATGCCCGTGTTTGCCGGAAAATTCAGGCACCACGGCCCAGATATTCTGATCCGCAGCTTCGAAGGCATCGCGAAGAGTTTGGATGGTTGTAGCACTGACTGGAGGGCGGTCGACCAGGGTCACCATAGCCGCATCACGGCCATGATTGAGCACCTCGTGCAGACCGACTTGCAATGAACTGAATTGACCACGATCCGGATACGGGTTGACCACGAGAGATGCCCCTACCGCATAAATAATTGGCGCCAGCGCCGCTTCATTCTTTCCCACAACGACCAGAACGAACTCGGTGGCCAACGAAAGCGAGCGAATGGCCGCCGAGAGGAAGGTTTCACTCAATGGCCCTTGCCCAGTTGCTGGCGGCCACGGCAGCAAGGCTTTATCCCGCCCCATGCGCGAGGAGTCTCCGGCAGCAAGGATCACGCCGGCGAAGCTGGAAGCGCGGGTCATGCTGCGAAGATAGCAGGGAACGATGGGAAATTGTTGATTATTGACTGCTGATTGTTGATTAGAAACTTCGCCGGACAATCAGAAACCAGAAGCCATCAATCGCCCAACGACTCGTGTTCATCAAACGCCGCGGCCGATGCGTCGGTCGTTTCGTCCGCGTCAGGTTGCGGGCGGAACCAACTCATGTGAGGCAGGCCGGCGCTGGCATGCCGGCGAAACGCGATCAACTCCGCCGTAATTGCAACCGCAATCTCCTCGGGAGTGACGGCACCAATGTCGAGGCCGATCGGTGCGTGAACTCGGTCGAACAGATGCGCGGGCACACCTTCCTCCTGCAACGTTTTGAAGATTCCGATCACCTTGCGCTTTGAGCCGATCATGCCGATGTAGCGGGCGCGAGTCTGCACCGCCCAGCGCAGCAGACGCATGTCGTCGCGATGACCGCGAGTGACGATGACGATATAGGAGGTTTCATTAGGGTCGAGCTGCTTTGTGGCCTCGTCAAAATCGAGCGCGTGAACTTCGCGGGCGGCGGGAAAACGTTCCTTCGTCGCGTAGGAAGTGCGGTCGTCGGTAATGATGAGCTCGAATCCGGCATCAGCGGCTACCCGACAAAGGTTTAGGGACACGTGACCTGCACCGAACACATAAAGTAATGCTGGAGGTAATATCGGCTCGATGAAAACTTCGAGCGTGCCGCCGCAGACCAAGCCTGTATCGTATTTCGGATCCTGATTCAGGTCGAAAGTAAGAGTGCGGGGTTTTTCCGATTCCATAACCTCGCGCGCTGCTTGCCACACGTCGGCCTCGACGCATCCGCCGCCAATGGTACCAACGATCGAGCCGTCGTCGCGCACCAGCATCTTGGCAGTCTTAAACGAAGGGATCGACCCGCGCACGTTGACGATGGTGGCCACGGCGCCGCGGCGGCCGTCGCGGCGGAGTTGGACGATTTGCTCGTAGATGTCCATCAGGCTGAAACCCGCTTACAGGTTTGATTATCAGTCGGTTAACAGCCAGAGTCAAACGCAACCGATTTTGTGTTAGTTTCAGGCTCTTGGGAGAACACCGTCATGAAAGCTGTCCGCATTCATCAATTCGGTGGGCCGGAAGTCTTGACATATGAAGAGGTCGCTGATCCGCAGCCGCACAAGGATCAGGTGCTGGTTCGAGTGCGGGCCTGTGCGCTGAATCATCTGGATGTCTGGGTGCGCAAGGGGCTGCCGGGAGTCAAGCTGCCGCATATTCTCGGCAGCGATGTCGCGGGCGAGATTGTCGAAGTGGGCGAGTACGTCAGTGGATTCCGGCCGGGCCAGCGAGTGCTGCTGGCGCCCATGCATTACTGCGGACATTGCGAGAAGTGTGGGGCCGGGCTGCAAAACCAATGCCGGGAATTTACCGTGCTGGGCAATGGTGTGGATGGAGGAGATTGCGATTTGATCGCGGTCGCGGCCGCGAACGTGATTCCGATCCCCGACTCGCTCAATTTCCATCAGGCGGCCAGCGTGCCGCTGGTGTTTCTAACGGCCTGGCACATGCTTGTTGGACGAGCCGGCATTCGTCTGGGGCAAACCGTGTTGGTGCTCGGGGCGAGCTCTGGTGTCGGCATCGCAGCAATTCAGATTGCCAAACTCTTTCATTGCCGCGTGATTACGACTGCGGGAGACGAAGCCAAGCTGGCGAAGGGCCGCGAACTGGGTGCGGATTACGGCATCAACCACTACCAGCAAAAGATATCCGAGGAAGTGCGCAAAATCACAAATAAAGAGGGCGTCGACATCGCGGTCGAACACGTTGGCGCGGCCACTTGGGATGAGAGCGTACGGTCGCTCAAGAGCGGCGGCACACTGGTGACCTGCGGAGCGACCACTGGGCCGAATGTCGGACTCGATCTGCGGCATCTGTTTGGCAGGCAGTTGACCTTGCTGGGCTCCTATATGGGAACCATGGGCGAGTTACACGAAGTGCTGCGGCACGTGTTTGCCGGGCGGCTGAAACCGGTGGTGGACCGCGTGTTTCCGCTAAGTGAGCTGCGGGCGGCGCACGAGTATCTGGAGAAGAGCCAGATGTTCGGGAAGATCGTTGTGAACCCCTAAATTGATCGCGCAGGCAGCTAATTCTCCCGCCCTTATTTGCCGATAGCTTCCTTGAAGGTCGGCCCCGGGTCTTCCTCCCG
>Ga0307476_10003011_pt1 | contig 10001 bp, 6 predicted proteins | sample atmos_gasesECM2C_2_FD_203314 | JGI IMG/M metagenome (GOLD analysis project Ga0307476, IMG submission 203314) | Hardwood forest soil microbial communities from Morgan-Monroe State Forest, Indiana, United States - atmos_gasesECM2C_05 | ecosystem: Environmental > Terrestrial > Soil > Temperate...
TGCTCGACGGCAGTCATGCCGATGCAGTCGACGTCGCGCTCGGCGAGTCCGTCGGTGAGCCGAGCCGCTGGAACACGTTGCGGGCGCTGCGCGTGCTGCGGTGGTACGAGTCCAGGCGGTGACTCCGGGGTAGCACGTCGGCGAACGCCAGCAGCTCAGGCGCGCGCCGCGATCACGTCGCATCGTCGGGATCGGAGTCCGGCTCGCCGGCCGGCAGGTGGCGGCGCGCGAGCTGGCGGAGGTGGCTGCGGCCCATCCGGGCGGCGCGGGCGGCGCGCGACAGGTTGCCGTGGTGCGCGGCGAGCAGCTGCTCGACCCAGCCGCGCTCCCAGTCGTCGATCGCCTGGGCCTTGGCCTCGACGTACGACTGCGCGGGGCGGGGCGCTGCGGGCGGGGCGGCCGACGCTGCGGCGCGCTCGACCGCGTTGCGGAGCTCGCGGACGTTGCCCGGCCACGGCTGCGCGATCAGCTCGGCGATCAGCTCGGCGGGCGGGGCGGCGTCGGGCCGGAACGTGCGCCAGAAGTGCTCGGCGAGCACGGCGATGTCGCCGGGCCGCTTGCGCAGCGGCGGCAGCTCGATGCGCAGCACGTGCAGCCGGTAGTACAGGTCGGCGCGAAACCGCTTGCGGTTGACCTCGATCCGCAGATCGCGATGGGTCGCGGCGAGGATCCGCACGTCGATCGGCTGGTGGCGCGCGCCGCCGATCGGGCGCACGGTGCGGTTCTCGAGCGCGCGCAGCAGGACCGGCTGGAGCGCCAGCGGCAGCTCGCCGATCTCGTCGAGCAGCACGCTGCCGCCGGCCGCGCCGACCAGCGCCCCGGCGCGGTCGCGGTCGGCGCCGGTGAACGCGCCGCGCACGTGGCCGAACAGCTCGGACTCGATCAGGGTGCGCGGCAGCGCGCCGCAATCGACCACGACGAACGGACCGTGGCGCCGGCTGCTCGCGCGGTGGATCGACTCGGCGACCAGCTCCTTGCCGGTGCCGGTCTCGCCCTCGATCAGCACCGTCGCGGTGGCCTCGGCGCAGCGCTGGATCATCGGGTACAGCCGGCGCATCGCCGGGCTCGCGCCGACCAGATCGCCGTACCGGGGATCGTCGGCGAGCGGCTCGTCGATCTCGCGATCGAGCAGCTCGACCGCGACCACCGTCGAGCCCAGCCGGAGCCGGGCCGCGCCGCGCAGCACCACGCGCGCGACCTCGCAGTCGCCGAGCAGGGTGCCGTTGGTGCTCGCGAGGTCGCGCAGCTCGAGCCCGCGCTCGGTGGTGCGGATCGCGCAGTGGTGGCGCGACACGCCGGCGTCGGTCAGCTCGAGGTCGTTGCCGGGGCTGGTGCCGATCGTCAGCTCGTCGCCGCGCGACACCGCGCGCTTGCCGCGATCGGGGCCCTCGACGACGCTGACCTCGAACAGCCGGATCGCGATCGAGCGGCCGCGGACGGTCAGCGTCGGCGGCGGGCGGTCGATCATGGTCGCGATGGTAGCACCGGCGCCGGCGGGCTCACGGGGACGGCGGCTGCAGCAGTCGCATGCGGGACAGCGGGATGTTCGGGAACGTCTGGTAGTCGTAGGTCAGGCCGCTGGTCGCGTACAGCCCGCCCGGCCGCGCGTAGTCGCCGGGGCGCAGCGGCGGCGCCTTGCCCGGATCGCCGAGATCGTCGGTCTCGAACACGAAGCCGTTGCCGCCGGTCGTCGAGTCGTTGTCGTACATGCCGTACCTCTGCAGCGCGATGCAGACCATGCGCTCGACGCGGTTGGCCAGCCCGCCGCAGTCGTAGCCGGGATCGAGCTGGAACCGCATGCCCTGCTGCAGCTGGCCCGGCTGGCCCTTGCCGTCGGTCTTGGTCGCCGGGGCGCGGAACACCGCGGGATCGTTCCTGGCCGACGCGAACGACAGCGCGTGCTCGATCGCGCCGGCCTTGATCTCCGACGCCAGGATCGGATTGTGCGGGATGTTCGATCCGCTGATCGCGCCGGCGAGGTTGGCGCCGGTGCCGCGCGCGTCGAGCACGCCACCGTACGAGCCGGTCCACGTGCCGTCGAGCTTGCTGGCCTGCCAGATCGCGCAGATCAGCTGGACGCGCTTGCTGGTGTCGAGGATGTAGACCCAGCCGTCGCGCCAGGCGTCGTCGCCCGGCGGCGCGCTGAGATCGTCGGGGATGTGCAGCGGGTTGCAGCTGTCGGTGCCGTCGGCGGTGGTCACCCGCTCGTCGAACGGCTGGCCCCAGTCCTCGCCGCCGGGCGGGGTCAGCGCGACGCGATAGGCCGGATCCGTGGCGTGCGAGTAGCGCACGGTGATGCCGAACTCGACCGTGTTGGCGGCGAGCGGACCGTCGAGCATCGCGACGAACCGCGCGCTCTGCGGATCGATCGCCGGGCTGGCGGGGATCGGCGTCCGGTAGGGGCCGCCGCGAAACAGGGTGGCGACCAGCCCGCCCGGCGCGGTGCCGCCGCCATTCGAGCCGGTGCCCGAGCCGCTGCCGCTGCCGGCGCCCGGGTGGTTACCGGGGTCGGTCTCACCGGCCATGTCGGGGGGAGTCACGGTGCCACAGCCGGCCGATGCGAGCAGTCCGATGACGAGCAGTTCACGAAGTTGCATGAAGTCCTCCGGGCCGGCGCAGGAGCAACCGCGGTGCCCGGAGGCCGGCAGCGGAACCCCGCGTCCGCCCTCGCGGCGGCGTGGGGGGCCGGGCCCGCGGTGGTCCGATCCTGGACCACCTGGGATCAGGGCCCGTCGTCGGCCGCGCCGGCCGCCCAGCGCAGCACCACCGCCGACACCGCGCCCGGTGCGACCTCGATCGCGCGGCGCTGTACGCGGCCGTTGCCGGTCTCGGCGCGCAGCTGGTGCCGGCCGGGCGCCACCGGCACCCGGTACAGCGGGGTGGTCCCCATCGGCTTGCCGTCGAGCTCGATCACCGCGAACGGCTCGGAGTCGACCGACAGCCGGCCGGGCCGCCGCGCGGGTGGTTCGGCCGCCGGTGGCGCGTGGTGCGGCGGCGGCGGCGCGGCGTGCGCGGCCCCTGGTGCACCCGGTGCCGGTGCGGCCGGGTCGGCCTCTGGTGCACCGGGCGGCGAGGCGGGCGCCGCGGGGGCAGGCTCTGGCGATGTCGCGGTCGCCTCGGCAGCGGATCCTGCCGGGGCCGTCCCGGAATGCGGCTCGGCGGTGGCGGTCCCGGGCCGCGCCTCGACGGTCACGGCGGTCGGCAGCGGCAGGCTCCTGGGCGCGCGATCCGGCCGCCACTGCGTCGCGCCGAGCGCCACAGCGATCGCCCCGGCGGCGACCGCGATCCACGCGGCACGCACGCGGCGCAGCGCCGGACGCCGCGGCGACTCGCCGCTCGCGGCGATCCGCGCCTCGACCCGACCGGCTCGAGGATGCGCGTGCTCGTGGATCTGCGATGGCGCGTCGCTGCGGGCGGCGACACGCGCCTCGACCTGGGCGATGGCCGGATGTGCGCGCTCGTGGATCAGCGGCGGCGGTGGCGCCAGCTCCGCCGTCGCGTGCCCGTGCTCGCCCTCGGCGGGATCGCCCGCGGAGCCGTCCGCGATCGCGTCGTGAGGCGCGCCGGGCGGCACGTCGACGACCGTCGCGTCTGCCTCGTCGCCTTCGTCGCGCACCAGCGAGCGCAGCTCGACCCGCGCGACCGACGGCGGCTCCGGCGAGCCGCCGCCGCCGCTGCCCGGCAGCTGCGCGCGCCGCGCGGCGAGCACGTCGGCGAACTGCGCCGACAGCCACGCTGCCAGCTCGGCGCGGCCGAACGAGCCGCCGAGGGCGTTGCCGGCCCGGCGAAGCGCCGCGGCCATCGCGGTCGCGGTGGCGAACCGCTGCGCCGGATCGATCGCGACCGCGGTCCGGATCACCTCGGCGAGCGGTGCCGGCACCGCATCGAGCTCCAGCGCGGCGAGGGCTCCGACGCGGTGGGGCGCCGGCGGCCGGCCGTGCGCGAGGTCGTACAGCACGAGCCCGAGCGAGAACAGGTCGGCGCGGCGGTCGGCGGTGCGCCCGGCGACCTGCTCGGGCGACAGGTACGGCAGCTTGCCGCGCGGCCCGGCACCCGGAGTGGTCGGGTCGCCCTCGTCGGTCTTCGCGATCCCGAGGTCGAGGATCTTCGCGACGCCGGTCTCGGTGACGAACAGGTTGCCGGGCGAGATGTCGCGATGCACGATGCCGGCCGGCCGGCCGTCGCGCGTGGCGAGCCCGTGGATCGCCTCGAGGCCGTCGCACACCTGCTCGAGCAGTCCGCACAGCGCGCCGGGCGGCAGCGCCACCGCCGCGCGCGCGGCCTCGACCAGCAGCGTCCAGCACGACATGCCCTCGAGGTGCTCGAGCACGAGGAAGTACCCCGCCTCGCCCTCCTCGAGATCGTGGACCTGGCACACGTTGGGGTGGTTGATCCGCGCGAGCAGCCGCGCCTCGTCGATCAGCGCGGTGACGTGGGCCCGCGTCGTCGCGCCCAGCGGCCGCTTGAGCGCGACCCGCTTCTCGAACCCCGCGGGGCCGAGCCGCCGCGCGAGCAGGATCTCGCCCATCCCGCCGGATGCCAGGTGGCCCAGGATCTCGTAGCGGGTGGGCGCTGCCGCCATGCGTCGCCGCGAGCGTCGCGCGCCCGCACCGCGCGGCGCAAGCAGATGCGTCGATCGGGCGACCCGCTCGGCACCGCCCGGCCACGCGGCACGAGCCGGTGCGTGGGCCCACCCCCGTGCTTGCGGCCGGCGCCGACGCCGGCGCCGGCCCGCATCGACCCGGGCCGGCCCGCACCGGCGCCTGGCCCGGCCCACACCCGACGCCGGCCCGAGCAGGCCGATGCAGCGCCGGCGCGGCGCGGACCGGCGCGCCGGTGTTCCTTGCATGGCCGGCGAAATTGCATCAGCCTCGAACGACATGGCGCGCGCGCTCCAGGCATGGCTGCTCGGGATCGCGGCGTGCGGCGCGATCTGCGGGGCCCGGCCGGTCGCCGCCGAGCCGCCGCGCGCCGAACCCGCCCGCGCCGAGCTCGACCGTCGCTCCGCCGCCGAGCTGCTCGCGGCGGCGCACGACGCGTTCAGCGCGCTGCGCTACCGCGACGCGGTCGCCCTGCTCGAGCGCGCGTGGCGCCGCGGCGACAGCCAGCCCGCCCAGCTCCGCGCGATCTTCGCCCTCGCCGGGCGCGCGGCGGCGTCGATGGGCCGCGACGCGGCGGCCGAGCTGTGGTTCCAGCGCTGGCTGTGCCTCGACCCCACCGCCGAGCTGCCGGCGGGCGCATCGCCGAAGCTGCGCGGCGCGCTGTCCCGCGCCCGCGACGCGCTCGCCGGCGCCGCGCTCGTCGTCCGCGCGGTGCGCCGCGCCGAGGGCGTCGAGCTGACGGTCGGCGATCCGCTCGCGCTCGCGGCCAGCGTGCGCACCGGCGGCGTCCACACGCCGCTGTCGTCGCGGCACGTCACGCTCCCCGACGCGCGCGGCGAGATCGAGCTGATCGATGGCTACGGCAACGTGCTGGCATCGGCCGCGGCCTCGACCGCGATCGAGCCGGTCCCCGCCGCGCCGCCCCCGGGACGCGAGGTCCCGCCCGGTGGGCCCGTGCCGCGCCACCCCGCGTGGTACGAGGGCTGGCCGTCGTGGGCGATCGCCGCCGGCGGGTTCGCCGCGCTCGGCGTCGTCGCGTGGTGGATCGCCGACGACGCCGATCACCAGGCCCGCGACGTCGGCGATGAAGAGGAGGAGGCCTCGCTGCGCCGCCGCCGCGACGTCGCGACCTGGGTCTCGCGCGGCGCGCTGGTCGGCATGGGCGTCGCGATCATCGGCGGGGTCGTGGTGTACGTCCGCGGCCGCGATCAGAGCGTCATCGCGACGCCACAGCCGGGCGGCGGCGGCCTCGCCTGGCGCATCGCGTTCTGACTCACCAGGCGCGGCCTCGAGCAGACCCGCGGAGGGGGATGCTGCGCGCCGACCGGGGATCACGATCTTCATGCTGGGTTCGCGCCGGGCAGCGCCGCGCGTGCCGAGCGCGCCGGCTCGTGTCGCGCAGGCTCGCCGGGGGGCGATCCGCCCGGGCGGCTTTGTGGCGGCGAGGGACGGTACTACGATGCGGCGTGCGCATCCTGCTGGTCCGCCACGGCGAGTCGCTCGGCAACGTCGACCCCCGCGTGCACGCGACGACCGCGGACCACGCGGTGCCGCTGTCCGATCGCGGGCACCAGCAGGCGCGCGAGGCCGGCGCGCGGATCGCCGACCACCTCGATCAGCACGTGCGGGGCGAGCGGCCGCACATCCGGTTGTGGGTCAGCCCGTACCACCGGACGCGGCAGACCGCCGACGGGCTGGTCGAGACCGCGCGCGACTGGATCACCGATCGGGTCGAGCACATCCTGCTGTGCGAGCAGCAGTTCGGGCTGTTCGACGGCGTGGCCGAGCCGGACTTGCCGCAGCGGTTCCCGAACGAATGGTCGTACTACGACATGCTGTGCCGGTTCGGCGGCAAGTTCTGGGCGCGGATGCCGCAGGGCGAGAGCCGGTTCGACGTCGCCAAGCGGATCCACCAGGCGTTCGGTACGTTCCACCGCGACGCGCTCGAGCACGGCATCCACGACATCGTCGTGATCTGCCACGGGGTCACGCTGCGCGCGTTCGTCATGATGTGGTGCCACCTGTCGCCGGAGTGGTTCGAGGCCGAGCCGAACCCGGACAACTGCGCGATCCGGCTGATCGAGAGCGGCCGCGACCGGGGCTACGTGTTCCCCGGGTTTCCGCGCGCCGGGCGCTAGGTCAATTGCCGACGCTGCTGGCCTGCGCGGCCTGGACGAAGCGGTCGACGTCCTCGGCGAGCAGGAACCGATCGGCCGCGAGCGCCTCGGCGGCGGCGCGGACCTGATCGACGTAGGCCTGGTGGCCGGGGTAGCGCTCCTCGAGCGACGGCCGCGGATCGCCGGCCTGGGCGCGATCGGCGCGGGTCTTCGCGAACGGGATCATCTGGCCGAACGCGTCGCACAGGTCGGGGCTGCTCGGCCCGGCGCGGAAGCCGTAGCCGGTGTAGGTGGCGAGTGGGACCGCGACGTCCGGGAACCGGACACCAGCGGCGTCGTTGCCGTCGGCATCGGTCGCGGGCACGAACACCGGGTACGGCGAGGCGACGACCGGCGAGACGATCGTGCCGCCCCGGGTGTGGAAGTCGAGGATGCCGTCGTCGAACTGCCGGCCGAAGTCGAACAGATCGCCGGTCGACATCAGGCCGGTGTAGCGCACGCCGGGGATCGCGGGGAACCCGACGCCGCGCTGCGGCAAGGATGGCACCAGCGTGTGGTTGAACCGGCGGGGCAGCCGGCTCGCCGGCGGCTCGGCGCGGTGGCTGATCCAGTCGTCGAGATCGGTCAGCAGCGCGCGCAGGCCGGGGCCGGGTGACATCGGGTTGCGGCTCTGCTCGCAGATCCCGGCGCCGGCGGCGGGCGAGTGCGGAAAGCTCGAGAAGAAGTAGCTGCGCACGCCGGGCGGATCGAACAGCAGATCATGGCCGAGGGTGTCGGTGTGGAACAGCGAGCCGCCCTTGACCCAGTACTCGTTGGCGGAGTTGGCCTCGAGGATCTTCGGGCACGTGCCGGTCAGCGTGCAGCGGACCAGCCGGCCGCCGAACTGCTCGGTGACCGGGTCGAACAGCAGCTGGTTGGCGAACGGGAACACCCGCTCGGGGGTCCATCGCCCGATGTGCTCGCGGTGGGTGCGGAACGGCAGGGCAAAGCGGTAGTTGAAGAATCCGGTGCTCGGGCCCGCGATGTAGTCGAGGATGCCGTCGAACACCTGGCGGCCGCGCTCGTCGCGGTTGAACCCGAGGCGGACGACGTCGTGGAGCAGCCGCGCCGGCTGCGAGATGCCGTGGCCGATGACCCGCTCGATCCGCCCGGCGAGCGGGTTGGCGGCGCCGGTGTCGTCGGCGGTGGCGTGGTGGAGGAACGCCGGGATGTCGCGCACGGCGGCCAGCGCGAGGCCGGCGACGAGCGGATCGCGGGCCTGGTACTCGAACTCGTAGAGCGCGCCGGTGGCAAACCGCGTGCCCTCGGGCAACAGCTGGATCGTGCGCGCGTCGTTGAACCGCCAGCCGGTCGGCGGGATCGCGGTCTGGGGATCGCCGTAGTGGCCGCGCACGGTGAGCGTGGCCCGGGTGGTGTCGAGCGAGGCAGCCGGGTAGGTCAGCGTCGCGGTGGTCGGCTGGGTCGCCGGCGGGTTGTCGAAGATCATCTCCTCGACGGAGGGGCCGACGATCGGCGAGCCATCGCGCTGGGTCGCGACCGGGTAGTGCGAGGCGAACGTGCCGACCGCGGACAGGTCCCAGCCGGTGAACAGGATGGTGAAGCCGGACCGCATCAGGAAGCCGTTGCCGGCGTCCGCCGCGGTCGGGTTGGTCGTCGACGGGTTGGGGCTGGCGTTGAGCGCGGCCAGCGACAGGATCACGCCGCGGTTGGTGACCTCGTAGAACAGCCGGTGGTTGCCCCTGGCCGGATCGATCGGCCGGAGCAGGATGATGCCGGTGTCGTACTCGACCATGCCGCGGGCGTTGCGCGGCGCGAGCGCGATGTCGGTGATCTCGCGGCTCTCGAGGGCGCGCGGATCGACCTCGCCGAACGCGCGGCCGACCAGCTTCTCGTAGGCGCCGGTGGCGCCGAACGTGGCGCCGCCGAACGCCGGCGACTCGATCTGGGTGATCTCGATGCGGGTGACGCGGGCCGAGGCGATGCCCGGCGCGCAAAGGCTGCCGATCGCGGCCGCGAGCCAGATCTTCGCCGCAGCGCGTCGGGGGGCTTCCCGTACATCCATGACTGCTCTCCTCGTTGGCGACAAGCGTGGAATCCGATCGTGGGCGGTTGCGGCGCTGCACGGCGCGGGCCGATCCGCCAGCCCGGCGAGTGGCGGGCAGCGTGCGCGATCGAGGAAACGCACGGTTCCTCGATCCATACACGGATCTCGTGGAGACGTGACGCGATATCGCCGTCCGGCAGCCCCGGTGAGTCGCTCCCCACGGGGACTCCGGAAACGGAATGACGCCTGACGCCCAGGAACCGGACCGAGTCAGGAGCTGGACGCGCCGAGGTTCATGTGCCGTGGCGCCCGGCTCCAGCCCTCGAGAGGCGGGTGTACTGGAGGCGCTCCCATGCGTGGCGCTCGGGGACCGAGTTGCGGGCCAGCGCGCCTCGTCGCTCGACGCGTGGTCCTTGTCGCGCAGCGAGCGCACCCGCTGGTCGCGGATCCACACGCTGCGCGGCACGAGGTGACGGGCGAGCCCGGTGAGCGCGGCGGCATCGGACGAGCCGTCGCGATCGAGCAGGCGGGCGAGCTCGGCGAGCCGGTCGCGCTGCGCGGCGATCCAGGCGTCGTCGCCGGGCGGCGACAGCAGGCCGTCGACCAGCGCGCCGGGGCCTCGGGGCGAACGCCCGGGTCTGGATCGCCGCGTGCGGGCAGATCATCGAGCAGAAGTTGCACTGGATGCAGACGTCGGGCTGCCAGGATGAAGTACAGCTCGTCGACGTCGCGATCGACGCCGCGAAACCGTGCCGCTCGACGAGCCGCGTCAAGACCGCGAGGCGATCGGCGCACCGTGGGGTGTCCCACGGCTCGCGTATCGCCGTGTCATGCGACTGTCTCCTTCGTTACAGCGGCTTGACAAGCGACGGGGCAGTGTGACCTGATGCTCGAAACGCTGGAGGTGTGCCGTGAATCGCCGGACCTTCTTGAAGCTAGGGGCGGTCGTGAGCGGTGGTACCGCGCTGGGGTTCGATCTCAAGAGCGCCCGCGCGGAGATGCGCGAGCTCAAGATCGCCCGGACGACCGAGACGCGTAGTACGTGCCCGTACTGTGCAGTCTCGTGTGGGGTCATCATCCACACTCTCGGCGACAAGGCGAAGAACGTCGCTCCGGCGGTGGTCCACGTCGAAGGCGATCCTGATCATCCGATCAGCCGCGGCAGCCTGTGCCCGAAGGGCGCTGCGCTCAAGGGCGATATCCACCACGCGAACCGGCTCACCAGGCCACAGGTCCGTC
>Ga0307476_10003012_pt1 | contig 10000 bp, 10 predicted proteins | sample atmos_gasesECM2C_2_FD_203314 | JGI IMG/M metagenome (GOLD analysis project Ga0307476, IMG submission 203314) | Hardwood forest soil microbial communities from Morgan-Monroe State Forest, Indiana, United States - atmos_gasesECM2C_05 | ecosystem: Environmental > Terrestrial > Soil > Temperate...
CGATAACTGTTCGGAAGTAGCGGAGTCAGCGCCGATAACTGCCTTCCACGTCTTGACAAATATTTCTCAGTTAGCTAACTTAGATTAGCTAACGTATAGCCATATGGAAACCATCACCATCCACAAGGCCAAGACTCAGCTCTCGCGGCTCATCGAAAAAGCTTGTCGGGGCGAGGAGATCATAATTGCCCGGGGAAAACAGCCGGTCGTGAAGCTGGTGGCTTTGCCAGTCGCGGGGAAGAAGCGAACTCCTGGAGCCTGGAAAGGAAAGATATCCTACACTCCAGACGCTTTTGACCCACTCACTGATCAGGAATTGAAAGACCTGGGTTTCGAATAAGCCGCCGTGCCGGGACTCTTGTGGTTATGTCCCCTTCCGATTTGCGTGCAAATTCTTCTCGACACACACGTTTTGATTTGGTGGCTGGAAGACGCTGGCCGACTGTCGAAACGTGCGAGAGCGATTCTTGAGAATTCCGACAACCGCGTGGTGGTCTCGGCCGTGGTGGGTTGGGAAATTTCAATAAAAGTTGGTATCGGCAAGATGGAGCCGCGCTCGCTCATCCAAAGATTAGAGGGTGTGCTGAAGGAACAATCTTTCTCGGAATTGCCGATCACGATGACTACTGCGGTCCGTTCGGGCTTGCTTCCACTTCATCATCGGGATCCATTCGATCGCCTATTGGTAGCTCAAGCTCAATCGCTGAAGGTAGCTATCCTAAGCGCAGACGCCATTTTTGATCGCTACGAGGTCAAGCGCTTGTGGTAGGCCTGCGACTCATCCCGTTTACTGCTCTGAAATCCCCGTCCGCTGCTAATCCCAGCCGTTTCTTTGGCTTACGTTGACCACCAGGGTACTTTCCGATAGTTTATTAGTATCGCCACAATTAGGTTGGTGTACGCTGATACCATAGGTTTTAGGCCACGTTTTCTTGAAGGTTTTTGGCGAATCTGAGATCAGGAGTTTGATCGTGCCAAATAGCGAGGGAAAGACTTTGCTGTTGCTGAAGCCGCGCGGGTTCTGCGCCGGTGTGGTACGAGCCATCGATGTGGTTCGTATTGCACTCGAGGCGTTCGGACCGCCGATCTACGTCCGCAAAGAAATCGTCCACAACAGCTTCGTGGTCGATGAATTGCGCGCCAAAGGAGCGATCTTTGTCGATAGCGAAGATGAAGTTCCCAACGGCGAGCGGGTCATCTACAGCGCCCACGGAGTCTCGCCCGAGGTCCGCGAACATAGCGCCCGGCGCGGTCTGCGCGTGATCGATGCAACCTGTCCCCTGGTGACCAAGGTCCACGTGGAAGCAGTCAAGTTCGCCAAGGAAGGCTTTTCACTGATTCTGATCGGACACCACGACCATGACGAAGTCGTGGGAACGCTGGGTGAAGCTCCGCTGGTCACGCAGGTGGTAGGCAATCCCGAGCAGGTGAAATCGCTGACTGTACCGAATCCAGATCGCGTGGCGTACCTCACCCAAACGACGTTAAGTCTAGACGAGACGAAAGACATTATCGCCGCCCTGAAAAAGAAGTTTCCCAATATTAAAGGGCCGGCCGCGCAGGATATCTGCTACGCCACCGAAAACCGCCAGGTCGCGGTGAAAGAGGTAGCTTCCGACGCTGACTTGCTACTGGTGGTAGGTTCGGAAAACAGTTCAAACTCGAATCGTCTGGTTGAGGTTGCGCGGAACCTGGGTACGAACTCGCATCTCATCGACAGTTACAAAGACATTGAACCCGGATGGCTGGTGGATGTGAAGACGATCGCGCTGACGGCTGGCGCTTCCGCGCCAGAATGTTTGGTGGAAGAAGCCATGAAGTTTCTCGCCACCAAAGGTTTCGACAACGTGCAGGAACTCGAAGTGATGCCGGAAAATGTCCGCTTCGGGCTGCCGCCGGAGATTGTCGAAGCTATCGCCGCCGCTCCGGCAGGTGCCGCTGCGGACTAACGGAGCCGCCCAACTGATGGACATCAACTCCCCCGACTCAAACTTAGCTTCCGAGCCACAACTTCGTTTCGGCAAAATCGATGGCCTGGCCGGACGTGTGGCCGCTGCCATGAGCGCCGCGCGCCAACTGCTTTTCTCTGCCCAGCACGAGGAAGGGTATTGGTGCGGAGAGCTTGAGGCCGATACCACCCTTGAATCCGATTACATTCTGCTGCACACGCTGCTGGGGACGGGCGATCCCGAACGATTCCAAAGAGCTGCAAACTGGATTGTTCGACATCAGAATGAAGATGGTGGATGGAGCATTTACGCCGCAGGCCCGTCGAATATCAGCGCGTCGGTAAAAGCATATTTCGGACTCAAGCTGGCAGGATTTGATGCGGAGCATCCGGTTCTGCAGCGTGCGCGCAAGAAGATTCTCGAGCTGGGCGGCGTCACTGAGGTCAATACATTCACCAAGATCTATCTATGTTTCTTTGGCCAGTATGATTACGATGCGGTTCCGGCTATTCCGCCCGAGATCGTTCTGTTTCCCAACTGGTTCTGGTTTAACATTTACGAAATTTCGTCATGGTCGCGCGCCATCCTTGTTCCGCTTTCGATCTGCTACGCGAAGAAGCCTTTCAAGAAAATTCCGCGCGAAATGGGCGTCGAAGAGCTGTTTGTCGGCGGCATGCAGAAATCCCGCATGCACCTGCGCTGGTCGAAGAAGCTGGTTTCGTGGCGGAATTTCTTTCTTTGTCTTGATCGCCTCACGCACTGGTTTGAACGCGTGCATATCCGTCCGCTGCGTTCGATCGCGCTGAAGCAAGCCGAAAAGTGGATGCTCGAGCGCTTCGAGATGAGCGACGGCCTGGGCGCAATTTATCCCTCCATGATGAATGCCATCATCGCCTTGCGCTGCCAGGGATACTCTCTCGACGATCCGCAGGTGATCCGCGCGCTCGATGAGTTTGAAAAGCTGGGCATCGAAGAGGGCGACACGTTCCGCATGCAGCCGTGCATGTCGCCGGTGTGGGATACGGCCTATGCGGCCTTCGCTTTGGCAGAAGCCGGAGTGCCCGCAAACGACCCCCGCATGGTGAGGTGCGCCGACTGGATTCTGCAGAAGCAAGTTCGCAATGCCGGCGACTGGCAGTTCAAGAACAAGGCGGGAAAACCCGGCGGCTGGTATTTCGAATTCAATAATGAGTTCTATCCTGACGTTGATGACAGCGCCATGGTATGCCTGGCGCTGAGCCGTGTGGAGCATCCCAACGGGCGCTACCAGCGCGAATCGGTGCAGCGTGCTATTGATTGGATTTTGTCCATGCAGTGCAAAAACGGCGGCTGGGCGTCGTTCGACAAGGACAACGATAAGATGGTGTTCCAGCACATTCCGTTCGCCGATCACAACGCCATGCTCGATCCCGCGACCGTCGATATTACGGGCCGCATTCTTGAGATGATGGCGACTTATGGATACGACAAGAATCATCCAGCGCTGAAGCGTGCGATTCAATTCATCCGCAACGAGCAGGAACCTGATGGAAGCTGGTTCGGCCGTTGGGGCGTGAACTACATCTACGGCACGGCTCTGGTGTTGCGCGGACTGGAAGCCATCGGTATGGACAACCACGAACCCTGCATCCAGCAAGGCGCGGAGTGGTTGCGCATGGTGCAGAACCCGGACGGCGGCTGGGGAGAAACTGTGGGCTCCTACGACGATCCGACTTTGCGCGGAGTGGGCGATAGCACTCCTTCGCAAACCGCGTGGGCGATTTTGGGACTGCTGGCTGTTGGCGACACGCGCAGCGATTCTGTGGCTCGCGGCATTGCCTATCTTTTGCGCACACAGAAGGAAGACGGCTCGTGGGACGAACCTTTCTTCACCGGCACCGGCTTCCCGCGCGTGTTCTATTTGAAGTACCACCTCTATCGGCAGTACTTCCCGCTATTGGCATTGACCACCTATGCCAAGGTGATGGAGAAAGGCAGCAATTAGCAGTCAGCACTCAGCATTTGGCCAACGATCATTCTTGCCGGACTTCGGCGACTTTCCCCCGGGCAGCCTGAGTGCTAAGTGCTGAATGCTAGTTTTCGTCACAGGCGCAACTGGATTTCTTGGCTCGCACGTGGCTCGCGTTCTTTCCGAGCAGGGAGCAGATCTGCGCCTCCTGGTGCGTTCCACCAGCAATCTCAAGAATCTGGATGGTCTGAAGGGGGAAACTGCAACGGGCGATCTGCGCGACTCCGCATCGCTTGAAAAGGCAATGGTAGGCTGCGACACGGTGTTTCATGTGGCTGCCGATTACCGGCTGTGGGTGCGGGATCCCAACGAAATGTACCGTTCGAACGTCGAAGGGACCCGCGCCATCCTGGATGCGGCCCGCAAAAATAAAGTGAGATCGGTTGTCTACACGTCGAGCGTGGCCACTATAGGATTCACGGGCAACGGTCATCCCGCCGACGAAGACTCTCCAGTCTCGCTCGCCGATATGATTGGGCACTATAAGCGCTCGAAGTTTATGGCCGAACAAGTTGCGATGGAGGCCGGGCGCGGCGGTATGCGCGTCGTAACGGTAAACCCCACCACACCCATCGGTGAGCAGGATATTAAGCCGACGCCGACTGGACGCATCGTCGTGGACTTTCTGAAACGCAAGTTCCCGGCTTATGTGGAAACCGGATTGAACCTCGTGGACGTCCGCGAATGCGCTTGCGGACACGTAGCGGCGATGGAAAAAGGTAAGAGCGGGGCGCGCTATATTCTTGGCGGAGAGAATCTGACACTGAAGCAAATTTTGGATAAGCTGGCCGCCATCTCGGGATTGCCCTCTCCCACGGTTAAGCTTCCCTACGCCGTTGCCTACGTCGCCGGTGCAGTGGATGAAATGTTTTCTGGCCGCCTGCTTGGCCGCGAACCGCGCGCCACGGTGGAAACGGTCCGTATGGGCAAGAAGAAAATGTGGGCGAGCTCCGCTAGGGCCGAGCGAGAACTGGGATGGAAACAAATCCCCGTGGACGATGCATTGCGCCGCGCAGTGGAGTGGTTCAGGTCTAACGGCTATGCATAAAACCGCCATTGTCGCCGCCCTTCATCGCGAAGTCAGCGCTTTGATCAACGGGTGCACGCGCGCGGAGCGGGAATATCAGGGGCGCAAGTTCGTGTTCTTCGAGCGGGACGAGATGGTTCTCGTTTGCGGAGGAATTGGTATGGAAGCAGCCCGCCGCGCTTCGGAAGCGATCATCGCGCTGTATCATCCTGCGCTGGTGCAGTCCGTGGGGTTTGCCGGAGCCTTGCAGGCGGATCTCGATGGGGGCGATATTTTCACGCCTGCTGTCGTGGTCGATGCCCGCGACGGCAGCCGCACAACGATCGCTGCAGGTACGGGGACGCTGGTGACATTTATGGCGGTCGCCGATACGCGTCAAAAGTCGGCCTTGGCAAAAGCGTACGGGGCACAAGCCGTGGATATGGAAGCCGCCGCAGTGGCGGCGGCGGCATCGGCTCGCGGAATTCCGTTCACCGCAACAAAAGTGATCTCTGATGGGTTACATTTTGAAATGCCGGAAATGAGCCGCTTTATCGATTCGCAGGGCCAATTCAATACCGCAGGTTTTGCGGCATTCGTCATTTTGCGGCCATGGCTCTGGCGCTCTGTTGTTACGTTGGCCCGCAACAGCAGCAAGGCAGCCAGAAGTCTTAGCGACTATTTGCAGCACAGTCGGAGACGCGCGAACGACGCGGTTGAAGCCCACATCACATAGACCTCATCTAAGCCCGATGGCCATTGCTGGACAAATCGCGATCGAACGCCATAGACACTCCATACCCGCCACTATGTTGGCAGCAGTTTATCGTGGAGTGAACGACGTTCGCCTCGAAACGGTGCCGGTCCCCGAAATCGGTCAGGGCGAATTATTGGTCCGCGTGCACACGTGCGGCGTCTGCGGTACCGACCTCAAAAAAATCGCTACTGGCTCGCATTCCGCGCCACGCATTTTCGGCCACGAAACTTCTGGAGTAGTGGCGGCGGTTGGCAACAATGTTTCGCGGTTCGAGCCGGGTGATCGCGTGATGGTGTTTCATCACATTCCCTGCCGCCAGTGCTACTACTGCCGTCACAAGACATTTGCCCAGTGCCCGACCTATAAGAAAGTGGGATGCACCGCCGGGTTTGAACCTTCCGGCGGAGGATTCGCCGAGTACGTCCGGGTAATGGATTGGATCGTGGACCAGGGAACTGTGAAGATTCCCGCGGGTGTGTCGTTTGAGCAGGCCGCTTTCGTGGAACCTGTGAATACCTGCATGAAGGGTATCGAGGCCTTGCGTCTGCGACCCGGAGAAACCGTACTTGCAATCGGACAAGGCCCCATTGGCATCATATTAAGCGTATTGGCTCGAAGGGCGGGGGCCACTGTTATTACTTCCGATTTATACCCCGAGAGGCTTAAAATAGCTAAAAGCCTTGGATTTGAGCATACGATCGACGCGTCGCAGTCAGATGCGGTTCACTGTGTACGCCAGCAGACCGAAGGCCGTGGTGCCGACGCTGTAATGTTAGCGGTGGGCAGCAATGCCTTGATTCGTTCTGCCATGGATGCAGTGCGCCCCGGAGGGCGGGTATTGCTTTTTGCGCAAACCCAGCGCGGCGAGGTAGTGGTGGACCCGGCCGCGATTTGCGTGGATGAAAAGGCGCTGGTCGGCTCGTATAGCGCCTCGGTTGACTTGCAGGAAGAATCGGTTCGTTTTGTGATGAATCGCGAAATGGATCTGGAACAGCTGATCAGTCATCGTTTTCCGCTGCAGGAGGCTGCGAAGGGATTAGAACTCGCCGCTCACCCGCAGCCTGGTTCCATGAAAGTCGTGATTCAGCCCGGGCTCGCCTGGGAAGGAAACAAGCAGTGAATGGAAAAATGACGGCCGCCGTCCTTTACGGCAAAGAAGATCTCAAGATTGAAAGAGTACCCATCCCTCGCGTGGAAAAAGGCGAGGTGCTGGTTAAGGTGCAAGTCGCGCTCACCTGCGGCACTGATCTCAAAGTCTACCAACGCGGCTATCACGCGCGCATGATTGTTCCTCCTGCCCTCTTCGGCCACGAACTGGCTGGAGTGATCGAGGAAGTCGGCGAGGGCGTCCACACCTTCAAGAAGGGCCAGCGGGTAGTGGCCCTCAACTCCGCACCCTGCCAGATGTGCTTCTATTGCTCCAAGCACCAGGAGAACTTGTGCGAGGACTTGCTCTTCAATAATGGAGCCTACGCCGAATATATCCGCGTTCCACGGCGCATTGTCGAAGCCAACATGCTCGTGATCCCGCCCAACGTGAGTTTTGAAGACGCCGCCATGACCGAGCCCCTGGCCTGTGTCTTGCGCGGCCTGCACGAAACTGGAGTCGAGATCGGCGACACGGTGACCATCATCGGCGGTGGCCCGATCGGGCTGATGTTTGTTCAGGTAGCGCGCGCGATTGGCTGCAACGTGATTTCGGTAGTGAAGCGTGATGAACAAGTTACCGCCGCTAAACACATGGGCGCTCATGAAATTGTGCAGACCACAAAGGTTCCGAACGTGGTCGATGCCGTGCGGGCGCTCGCCCCTCAGAAGCGCGGTTGCGACGTAGTGATAGAAGCTGTAGGCCGTCCTGAAGCCTGGGAATGGGCTGTGGAGATGGTGCGCAAAGGTGGCACGGTTAATTTCTTCGGAGGATGCGCCAGCGGATCGAAAGTGCAACTTGACACGAATCGACTGCATTATTCGGAGATCACACTCAAAGCCACGTTCCATCACACGCCGGAGACGGTGCGCCGCGCCTTTGGCCTGATCGCCGCCAAGAAAATCCGGCCCACCGATTACATCACCGGTGAAGCTCCGCTCTCCAGTTTGCAGAAAGTACTGCGGCACATGCTGAATCGTGGGGGCGACATCAAGACCGCGATCATTCCCGGCCATTGATTAGCGACGAGGGCGACGACTTCCTGGGAAGAGCACGATTTCACTCGTGTCAGCATTGTAGAATCCACGCGGCCTCAGCCGCTGAGGTATCTGGCTCATGACTCTACCCAGCATTTTGGTAGTTGTCGCAACCCTCATATTCATGATCTTGGAAAGGTTATTTCCTGGGCGCGGCCTGCCGAAAGCCCGAGGCTGGTACTGGCGCGCATTGCTGGTAAATTTCTCACAGCTCGGAATTACTCTGGCAACTGCAAGGCTGTGGATTCGGGTATTTCACGTTTCGATATTCCATCTATCCTCCTGGCATATGCCTCTTGCGGAGGGCTTCATCGGCTGGTTCATTGGGACGTTTTTCTTTTATTGGTGGCACGTTCTCCGGCACAAGAACGGATTCTGGCTCATATTCCATCAAGTCCATCATTCGCCATCGCGCATCGAGATCGTGACCTCGTTCTACAAGCACCCCATCGAGGCCCTGAGTGACGCAATTCTGAGCGCGCTTGTCTTATATCCCTTGTTGGGATGCTCAATGATGGGGGCGTTCTGGTACAACTTTTTCGCCGCGACCGGCGAATACTTCTACCACGCAAACGTGCGCACGCCCGGGTGGTTACGATACGTGATCCAGACGCCCGAATTGCATTCGATACATCACGAGTACAACATCCATAGATACAACTTTTCAGACATCCCCCTTTGGGACCGCATCTTCGGAACTTATAAGGACACAGTCGAATTCTCCGCGCGGTGCGGCTTCCCGAAGGGAGCAGAAGAGAAACTCGGGGCGATGTTGGGCTTCAAGGATGTGTACTATGAAGAACCAGCGCCCGCGATTTCAAATGGGCCGGCCTGACCCTACCGAATGACGCCAACGACTGCTACTGATTCCCGCGTCCCAATCCTGCCGCCAACGGCGCTGGGCTGGAGCCGCCTGCCTGCAGAATACGCCATCCCCAAGTCGGCTCCTTCGCTTGAAGAATCCCGCGAATATTGCCGGCAATTGGCGCGCACACATTACGAAAATTTCTCGGTTGCCACCTGGTTCCTTCCGAAGAAACTCCGGCAGGATTTTCTGAACGTCTACGCGTATTGCCGCATCTCCGACGATCTGGGCGATGAAGTGGGAGACGCGGCTGCATCTCTAGCATTGCTCGATGAATGGCAATCGCAACTTGACGCCTGCTATGAAGGCAGTCCGCGCCATCCGGTTTTTGTCGCCCTCGCAGAAACGGTGCGAAAATTCGATATTCCGAAACATGAATTTTCCGATCTGTTGATCGCCTTTCGTCAGGACCAGACCGTCACCCGCTTTGAAACCTTCGACGATGTCCTCGGCTACTGCCGCTACTCGGCCGATCCGGTGGGACATCTTGTTCTTTACTTGTGCGGCTATCGCGACCGCGAACGTCAGCAGCTCTCCGACTCCACTTGCACTGCACTGCAACTGGCAAACTTCTGGCAGGACGTGAGCGCGGATTACGGCAAGGGTCGAATCTATTTGCCGCTGGAAGATGTGCGGCGCTATTCGGTGAGTGAGCAAGACATCCAGCAGAATCGCAACACGTCGGCGTTCTGCGAGATGATGAAGTTTGAGGTGGAACGCGCGCGTCAATGGTTCGAACGCGGACTGCCACTGGTGGGTCAGGTGAACAAAGAGTTGGCCGTCGATCTGGAACTTTTCAGCCGGGGCGGCCAGGAAATTCTCAACGCGATTGAGCGGCAGGGTTTTGCGGTGCTCGGCCACCGTCCGGTGATCTCAAAGCCGCGCAAGCTTGCGCTTGTCGCCCGCGCCGCACTGGGGAAGCTGCTATGACTGCAGGAGCGCAGCCAGTACTAATCCCGTGGACTCCCGCGCCGGCGCAGCTTACCATGGCTTACTCGGTGTGCCGCGGCATCACCCGCACGAATGCGAAGAATTTCTACTACGCGTTTCTTGTCCTGCCCAAACGCAAGCGCGAATCTTTCTGCGCGGTGTACGCTTTCATGCGCCGCTGCGACGATATTGCCGACGACTCTGCTTTGAGCATCGAGGAACGCCGCTACCAACTCGATGTCTGGCTGGATGCTCTGCATCGCGTCCAGCAAGGCGAACCCAGCGACGACCCGATTCTGCT
>Ga0307476_10003013_pt1 | contig 10000 bp, 12 predicted proteins | sample atmos_gasesECM2C_2_FD_203314 | JGI IMG/M metagenome (GOLD analysis project Ga0307476, IMG submission 203314) | Hardwood forest soil microbial communities from Morgan-Monroe State Forest, Indiana, United States - atmos_gasesECM2C_05 | ecosystem: Environmental > Terrestrial > Soil > Temperate...
CTGACTCTCCCTCATACCGAGTGACGAAGCGCCGCCTGAGGATGAGTAGGCAAAATCTATGAAAACAATTGGAATCATCAGCACCGCAATGTTGTCGTTGCTTCTCGGAATCGCGGGCCCTGCCTATGCGCAGCACGAGGGCGAAAAACAGGACCATCCTAAACAGGAAGGCGGCAAGCAAGAGCAGTCGCGGCCTGCACAGCAGCATGCGCAGCCGCAGCCGCAACAAAATAGGCAGCAGCAACCCGCCCAGCAACATGGCAGACAGGGGCAAGCGCGACCCGCACAGCAGGCTCAGCCGCAACCGCAGCAAAATAGGCAGCAACAGCACGCTCAACAACAGCAGAGGCCGCAACCCAACCAGCAACAGAACAGGCAAGAACAAGCCAGGCCCCAGCAGCAGCATGTTCAGAGACAAACGCAGCCACAGCAACAGCAGACAGAGCACGCCCAGCAGCGGCGCGGAAACGATCAGCCGCAACGCAATCAAGAGCGGCAGCGCATTCAACGCAGCGCATGGGACGGACATCGCTCACAACACTGGGACACGGATCATCGCAACTGGCAACAACGCGGCGGCTACCGCGGCTACCGCATTCCTGACGACCGCTTCCGGGGATATTTTGGGTCGGAGCACGGCTTCCGCATCCACGGCCTGCCCTTCCTGGTTGTCGGCGGATATCCCCGCTTCCAATACGACGGCTATTGGCTGAGTCTGGTTGACCCCTGGCCTGAATCTTGGGGGAATGACTGGTACGACAATGACGATGTTTATATCTCCTACGACAACGGCTACTACTTGTACAACCGCAGATATCCCGCTACCGGAATTGCGATCAGCATTTCAAGGTAGCGCTTCCCGGAAGATAGCTGAGGGGGTTACCAGTCTCGATAGTCAAGTCTGGACATCAAAGCCAAAGGAGTAAGCCATGCTCGGAACGATCTTGATCGTGATTTTGATTTTAGCGCTGTGCGGCGCGCTGCCCCGCTGGGGACACAGCAAAAACTGGGGCTATGCCCCGACCGGAGGAGTGGGCCTGATTCTCGTGATTGTGATCATTCTTCTGCTTCTCGGGCGCATTTGAAATATGTGGCAGATCTCCATCTCGTTCAACACCGCCGCCAGGGGTTGGCGCCTGCTGGGTCTGCGCGCCATCACTATTCTGTTCCTGGTTCTGATGTCCTGTAGTCGATCGTCCGCATACTCGGTTCTGACTCACGAAGAAATTGTCGACCTGCTATGGACTGATCAGATTCAGCCGCTGCTGCTGAAGCGCTTCCCCGGGCTCACGCAGGATCAGATTACGGAGGCGCACGCCTACGCCTACGGAGGCGCGGTCATCCAGGATCTGGGCTACTACCCGTTCGGCAACCGGGAGTTCAGCGATTTGGTTCACTACGTCCGCAGCGGAGATTTTGTTCGCGAGCTCCTGCTCGAAAGCCAGGATTTCGACGAGTACGCTTTCGCTCTGGGAGCTCTATCGCACTATGCCGCCGACATTGCCGGCCACCCGGCGGTCAACCAGGCCGTCGCTATCGAATATCCAAAGCTACGCGCGAAGTATGGCAAGTCGGTCCGGTATGCGCAGGATAAGACCGCGCATTTGAAAACCGAGTTCGGCTTCGACATGGTGCAGGTCGCGAAGAATCGGTATGCCTCGCAGCAATACCACGCCTTCATCGGATTCAAGGTGTCAAAGCCATTGCTGGAGCGAGTCTTCCCGGTGGTGTATGGAATGGAATTGAAGGACGTGCTCACCCACGAAGAACTGGCGGTGGGCTCGTATCGTTTCTCGGTCAGCCGCCTGATTCCCAGGATGACTCAGGTCGCGCTGCAAACTCACAAGAAAGACCTGATGCGCGAGACTCCCAATTTCGCCAAACGAAAATTCCTCTACCGGCTGTCGCGCTCCGATTATGAGAAAGAGTGGGGCAAGGATTACGTGAAGCCCGGAATCGGCACCCGTATCCTGTCCATGCTGCTGCGTTATATGCCGAAGGTCGGTCCCTTTAAAGCCATGGCTTTCAATAACCCGACACCGCAAACCGAAGACTTGTATTTCAAGAGCATCAATACGACGGTCGATCAATATCGGGCGTATCTGACAGCGGTAGGCACGGATTCCCTCATTCTTCCCAATCGCGATTTCGACACCGGCAACATGACCAAGGCGGCGGAATATACGCTGACCGACGACACTTATGCGAAGCTGCTCTCCCAGCTCTCCGACCGGAAGTTTAATCTCACCTTGCCGGAACTGCGCGCCAATATGTTGGATTTTTATTCCGATCTCTCGGCTCCCAACAGTACGAAGAGCGACGCTGTGCGCTGGCGAAGTGTGTTGGAGGCTCTGGACCAACTCAAGCTCATTAGTCCGACGCCAGTAGTTGCCGCCGGCGCCACGCAATAATTCCCCGCAGTTCGCACCAGTGTGGGCTGGCGCTTATGGCATCAAAAGGAAAAGACAATGGCCGAAATCGTGTGGACCGTTAAAGACCTAGCCGAAGCCCTGAAGCGTTTTCCGCCGGACGCGAAAGTTTATTACGAGATGGGACCGAACGGTGCGGGAACCATCGGCAAAGCGCAATACGTAAGAGCGTGCGCCGGCGGGAATGAAATGGGAGTTCTGCTCGACCGCTAGCCCGTCGCCGGAATCATTTCTCCACGTCGTCGAGAAGCGAGCGGAGTTTGCCAGAGCGCGAGGGATGACGCAATTTGCGCAGAGCCTTGGCTTCGATCTGGCGAATGCGCTCCCGGGTTACGTCGAACGACTGGCCAACCTCTTCCAGAGTATGCTCCGAGCCGTCGTCCATGCCAAAGCGCATGCGGATGATCTTTTCTTCGCGCGGACTGAGCGTGCGCAACACGTGCGCGGTACGTTCCTTCAGATTCACGTTCAATACTGCTTCGGCGGGCGACATCTTCGTGCGATCCTCTATTAAGTCGCCAAGATGCGAATCGCCCTCTTCGCCGATCGGCGTCTCCAGCGAAATCGGAACGCGCATGATCTTCCGAACCTTGCGCACCATGGCTTCCGGAATGTCCATCTGCTTGGCAATTTCCGCCGACGTGGGCTCATGACCGGAAGCCTGCACCAGTTGCCGCGAAGTCCGAATCAGCTTGTTCACCACTTCGATCATATGTACGGGCAGGCGGATGGTGCGGGCCTGGTCGGCGATTGCCCGGCTGATGGCCTGGCGGATCCACCAGGTGGCGTAGGTGGAAAACTTGTAGCCGCGCCGGTATTCGAATTTGTCCACAGCTTTCATCAGGCCGACATTGCCTTCCTGAATCAAGTCGAGGAACTGCAACCCGCGATTGCCGTATTTCTTGGCGATCGAAACCACCAGCCGAAGGTTGGCTTCGATCAGCTCGCGCTTGGCCTGCTCGGCATTCATGTCGCCCTGGATCATCCGGCGCTGCGTGCGCTGCAGATCCGAGAACGTCATTCCCGCCTCGTCCTCGAGCCTTTTTATTTCCACTCGATGCTGCCGCTGCGCCGCGCGATAAGTCTTCTTGAGTTCCTCACTGCGAGTCGCCCTGATCTTGGCTTCCAGGCTAACCACCTCGCGTTCCAGCGAGCGCATGAGTTCGATAGTCTTGTTCACTCGTTCGATTAGACGCTTGCGCTCCGCGTGGTTCAGACCAAGATTCCGGATGATGAGCGAAATCCGTACCATCTCGCGGCTCAAATGTCCGCGGCAACGGCGGTATTCGCGAGGCTTCTTCTTCGCCGGCAGCGTCGACAGCCGTTCAGCCAGTCGCAACGCCGCCTTATAATGCTTATTCAGTTGGTCGATGCGGCCGGTAACCTCTTCCACGCGCTGCTGCAAAATCTCGTCGGTGATTTCTTCCTCATCAATTACGACTGTGTCTTTGATCGAGCGCAGGCCGCGTTTTAAATCCTCGCCAATAGCCAGCACCTGCTGGATCACAATAGCCGAGCGCGACAGAGCCTTCATCGAGGTAACTTGTCCGCGCTCAATGCGCTTGGCAATCTCGACTTCTTCTTCCCGGGTTAGCAGCGGTGAGGCGCCCATCTCGCGCAGGTATACCCGCACCGGATCGCTGGTTGACTCCGCGGCGCCTGGGGTCAGATCAAGCTCGACTTCGTCGCTATCCCGCGAAATCCGTTGTTCCAGCGCGGAGTAAGGCGAATGCGGTTCTTCGACCACGTCCAGCCCCCGCGTGCCAATGGAGCTGATCATGTCGTCGACGTCCTGGGGGGAATGCACATCTTGCGGAAGCAGTTCGTTCACCTCGTCGTCCGTTACGTCCGTCTTTGTGTTTTGTAGCATCGATCGATTCTTAATGTCGCCTATCGCCAAGTAGAGTGCCTCTTCGTTCCGTGTTCCGTAAGCGGTGCTTCTGTGTGGGGAGAAGAGAACTTGGCGCTTATCGTGGCAAGTTCAACAGAAAGCGTGGATTGAACCTAATATTGATGCTAGCACAGGCGTCGAAGCTTCTTGAAAAATACCGTGGTTGCGACCGAAAAAGATGAGGTTTTTCGGGCATCCGTGCTTCTATTGGGGACCGTCGCTGCTCGCCGGTGGAATCGCACCTGCTTCCGCAGGGGTCAGGCGGGAGAGGTCGCAGTAGCCGGAACCCTTCAGGCATGCCGCATAATTTCGCTGGTGTTCGGCCTTTTTAAGCGCCCCAGCTTCTGCCGGGGTGAGCGCCGAGTAGTCGCAAGTTTCGCGGCCATCCTTGCATTCGGACAAGTTCCGCTGGTGTTCGGCCGTGGCCACGCCTTGAGCTTCCGGTCGTGTCAGCCTGGAATGGTCGCAGTCGCCCCACCCATCGCTGCAATTGGAGAGATTGCGCTGCTTTTCCGCAGACCTTACTCCAGTCGCTTCCGCCGCGGTCAGCTTTGACGAATCACAGGAGGCTGCGCCATCCCTGCAATCGGACACATTCTGCTGGCGCCGCGCGATTGCCACCTGATTCGCTTCGGAAGCACTCAACTTCACCGTGTCGCACGGCCCCAAGCCATCCTTGCAATCTGAGAAGTTGCGCTCATGGTCGGCGACGGTTACTCCGTGCGCCTCGGACGGGGTCAATCGCGAACGATCGCAGGACGTGAATCCGTCGGTGCAGTCGGAGACATTCCGCTTGTGGTCGGCTACGGCGAGCGCAATCGCCTCCTGCGAAGTAAGTTTCGAGCGGTCGCACGCCTGCGAACCGTTCCTGCAATCGGACACGTTGCGCTGATGCTCGGAACTATTCAGGTCGGCTTGTGCCAGCAGGGAAAATTCGCAAGTCTCCCAGCCATTGGTGCAGATCACCAGGCGATCGCTGAGTTCGGCCGCTCCGGATGATTTTTGCTGGCCACTGCCGGCCGCCGGCAATCTTGGTGGAACAGTTCTGGTCGACTCACAAGCATGCAAGCCCGCATTGCAGGCCGCAAGGCTGTCACGCGCGTCCGGCGCTTGGCCGAATGCAAAGGCAGACAATAAAGCCATGCAGAACACTTGGAACGGGAAATTTCGGAGGAGAAGCTTCATGTGTTTGCCGCCTTTTCGAAAGCTGAGTCCGCATGCCCAGCGGAAATTGCTCGGACCGAACTCTGACCGGGACCAGCGCGGTCCCGGTCAGCGGAACGCCAAAGCAATTATTCCTTGTCTGTGTTTCGTGATTCCTATTTCCTGTCTTCTTTCCTGTCTTCGTTCACTTCAGCGATGTGAGCCCGTTGGCCCGCCTCGGACACCGCTCTCACGAACGCTTCGCCACTTCTCGGCGTCGATACCCGGCCCGAAAGGATTGCGCGGAATTCCATGTGCTTGCCATAAATGGCGCGGGTCGAGTCGTTATCCTGCTCCACCACTGCACCTTCGAGCGTCAGACCGGCGAACACTCCATGGGAGCGCGAGTAGGTCAGCACTTCCGTGTTCATCTTCCAGTCGGTTCCCGCGGAGGCATGTCGTCCAACCGGACCGGCGGCCACGGAACCTTCCCCTGTAAGCTCAAACTTGCTGGAGAGCAGATGCTGCAGGCCGTGGTCGTTCATGACCAGCATGACCAGATCCACGTCTTCAACGCCGATCTGCAATCCCCAACTTCCGCCGCCAACGCTGACAAACGCCGGCGCGCTCCAGCCATCCGCTGTGCGGCAAGAGGCCACGCCGCGTCCGTGCTTGCCACCAAAAATGAAGCCGCCTTTGATCAAATTAGGTACTACCAGGATGCACTTAGAGCCGTTCAACACCTCTTCCGGAATACCTTTATCCGGAGCCCCCATAACCGCGTGCAGGACTTCCACCGACGATTGCAGGCGTTCGACCGAGTCCTCGCGGCCCGATTTTGCCCAGGCCAGCGATCCAAACAGGCCCATGAATCCCATCAATAGCACTGCCATTGCTCTTTTCATATTTTTCCTTTGAGCTGCAACTAAGAGAGGAGGACTTCAGATGGGCTGACTTAGCTCAGGGACCTGAAAGAGAGAGAGGAGGTGCTCGTCTCTAACATGATGATGGCTTAGCCCTGTGGAAATAGCTGATCTGAATTGCTCATTTGCAGCCGCGAACCGGGGGTAGTTTCCATTGCGGCATCAGTAAGCTCCATGGCAAAAGAGAGCAATCTTGCACAGAACGCCGGTCCGCGATCTGTCATCGTAGTCTGGTTCGAGTACGTCTGGTTCGAGTAGAAACGCGGAATAGCAAACATGTCTTTTTCTCCGCATCCGCTGCTTGCCCGCCTGCGCAGTCTACGCGCCTTCCTGAGCGCTTCGCTGAGGAAGTTCCTGAAGATAGAAGCACATGCGGGCGATTTTGCGTCCCAGCGAATGTGCCCCTTCTGCGGACTGGTCACCCCGCGCCACGAACGATGCTGCCTCGAGTGCGGCCGGGCCTTCAAGACAGCTTAGAACCTTGAGAGCAATTGTGAACAGACGGCGCCACATTGGGACCCTAGCCTGTCTCTAGAGAAAAGGAAGCGGTACTTCACTTACAAAGGGACCACAAAATGAAAAAGCAGTATCTTCACCTATCGGTTTACCGATGCGACCAGTGCCAGGGACCGGTCGTAAGCGGTTCGCTGGCCGTGCGCGAAAACGAAATATCACGAGAGACCGAGAAGCAGGAAGTTGGGGCGATCTGTCTCTCGTGCGGGCACCGGCAAAGCAAAGTAACAGCGCCCGGCGTCGCCCGTCACTTTCCGCCCGCCGAATGGCAAGGTCCCGTTTCGACGGATCTGATGAACCGCGAGATGGCCAGCGTCGAAATGCTAGCCACCCGCGATTGAGGCCAGCAAACGCTCTTAGTCGTCCGAGAGGGTGTCACGGCGCGATCACGATCTGCGCTCAACAACATTAGAAGTTCCCCTGTTCTCTGCGCGAAGCTGTTCTGCCGTATAAGAATTTCCGCAGGTGCTGCATCTCCATTTCGCGCTTGGTTTCGCCGTAATTCCCCCCATCGGACTCCCCCGTCCACTTTCGCTGGGACGGAATGCCATCACCAAATCACCGGAGCACTCCAGGCATTGTCGCTTCCTCATGAGTGTATTGTTACTGCGACGATGAAGATTCTCTGGTCACAATTGAACATTCTTAGATATTCATGTTAGATAGTCAGACGGGATAAATTCCTGAACATGGTCTGCCGACGAAACCGAGTTTCTGCGTTTAGCAAGGCCCGAAAAAGACCAAAAAACCATGTCTGTACAAAACTGAACACTTTTGAAGAATTGTCTGCGTTATTGTGAACCAATTAAGGGTTCATCCATGAAAATATCTTTGCTCGCAGTTGGCGCTCTCTCGCTTGTCATCGGATTGGGAGCCGTCGAACTTGCAGCCGCGCCACTCGATCCGCCGGCCACCACTCCTGTGCCGCTCCTGAGCGCAGACGAAATCGTCAGCCGGCTGGTGGAGAGAAATCTTGAACGCGCCCGCGCCCTCGAAGCCTACGAGGGAACTCGAGTCTACCGCCTGGAATACCGCGGCTTTCCCGGTTTCCGAAGCGCAGAGATGATTGTGGACGTAAAATACCGCTCTCCCGGAACCAAGGATTTCAACATCCGTTCCGAAAAAGGTTCCCGGCTGATTATCGACAGGATATTCAAGCGAGTTCTGGAGACCGAGAAAGAAGCGCTCAGCGAAGAGAATCAGAGTCGCGTCGCCCTGAATCAGGACAACTACAGATTTACGCTGGACGGATACGAGAGCACGCCCGCCGGTCCCTTTTACATTCTTTCGGTCGAGCCTCGAACCGATAACAAGCTTTTATATCGTGGCCGGATTTGGGTGGATGCCCAGGACTTCGCAGTGGCGCGCATCGAGGCGGCTCCCGCGAAAAATCCGTCGTTCTGGACGAAAGAAACAAAAATCGAACAGGTGTACGCGAAAGTGGGCAATTTCTGGCTTCCTTTGTCCAATCGAAGCGGCAGCGACATTCGGCTGGGAGGGCACGCCTCCTTCACCATCGATTATCAGGACTACCGGATTACAGCTTCCAGGCCGATGCGCAGGCAGGGCGAACTCGCGGGATTTCGCTAGCCACAATTTCGAATGAATGGCGAAGGTTAAATCCGGGCGGGACGCAAACGCTGAACTTTCTCGCCAAACTACTAGTCGTGTAGAACCACATTCAGCAGAGAACTGTGAACCTGCAGTCCGCCGTCTTCCCCGCCGGCATAGTGAATGAATCCCAGCTTCCGGAATCGGTTCATGAAAAAACTGACTCGCGAACGAGTGGTACCGACCATTTCCGCCAGGGTCTCTTGGCTGATCTTAGGAACCACCGTCTCGGGGACGCCTTCTTTGCCAAAATGAGCCAGCATGAGAAGAACGCGGGCTAATCTCTTTTCGCTGGAATTGAACAACTGGTCGACCAAGTCCTCTTCGTAACGGATATTGCGCGCCAGTAAATACGCCACGAACATATCGGAAAACGCATGCTCGCGATGCAGCGCGCTCATCATCGCTTTCTTATCGATGCGCAGCAGCGAACAATCCGTCATGGACACGGCCGAACCCATGCGCAGAGCCTGTCCCGCCAGTGAGCCTTCCCCAAAAAAACTTCCATCGCTCAGGATGCCGATGGTCGCTTCCTTGCCGGTCTTGGAGACGACGCTGAGCCTGACTTTGCCCTTCTGGATGTAGAAGACCGCGTCCGCCGCATCTCCCTGGGCGAAGATCCCGCGCTTCCTGGAAACGCTCAGGTTCTTCCGCCCTTCTCCAATGGTTGCGAGGAACGTGATGGGATCGAACTCACGATTCTTCCTGGCCGGAATCGCCATTTTTTGACTCGCGTTGCGCGGAAAACCTTACCCGACGGTTCGGCAAGACTTAGACAAGGGTTAAATAAAAGTTAGATAAGATCAGGACACCAGTGGCAACCCGGACACTATAGAAGTAAGTCTACCAAAGATCTCGGTACGGTAGTGTACAAAAGCGATCACTTTTGGCTCGAGCCGTCATGGGACTGCTGCGCCATGCCCGATGGATTCGCGAGTCCCGCTAACCGCTTGATTTTTGAATTGGTCGGGGCGATAGGATTTGAACCTACGACCCCCTGCGCCCAAGGCAGGTGCGCTACCAGGCTGCGCTACGCCCCGACATGACTGGCAGAATTGATTCTAAAGTACTTTCCGACTTTGTTTCTACCCCGAACCATGATTTCTGTCCTCGACCGCGCCAAAACCGTGCCAATATCGTGCTTACTGCACGTTGACGGTGCCAATTCGATCACCTGCTTTTCCAGCAGTCATCTCGTTGGCTCGGCTGTCCAGCTTCTCCCGAGGGTCGCGCTTCATCTGCAATTTCATCTGCGAATACTTCTCGAAGACTTGCGCGTCTCCCTGGCGAAGCATTTGTACTTCCCACTCGTCCGCTACCCCCCGGCACGTGCCGCCCCGCATCCACCTTAAAATCATCTCTGCCCAACCCGCGTGATTGCCACTTCCCGTAAACTGGCGGCGCTAAAAAGAAGTTCGTTTTCCGGGTTGTTGCCAGGGTTCGCGCGCGTTTTGAGAGCCGGCGGGGTTCGCCGGCAGCCCAGAGTAGAA
>Ga0307476_10003014_pt1 | contig 9998 bp, 7 predicted proteins | sample atmos_gasesECM2C_2_FD_203314 | JGI IMG/M metagenome (GOLD analysis project Ga0307476, IMG submission 203314) | Hardwood forest soil microbial communities from Morgan-Monroe State Forest, Indiana, United States - atmos_gasesECM2C_05 | ecosystem: Environmental > Terrestrial > Soil > Temperate...
GAGCACCGGCTAGCTGCTTCCCAATGAAGTTCCTCGTCCAGCCGGTTTCGGCAATCAGTCGAGACGCGGCAATACCGTTATGATCCCGTCTTGCAATTCGCGCTCTCAGAATCGCTTCGGCATTGCCGCTGGCCAGTATCCTCGCGAACTCGGCTTGTACCGCCATACGTGGAATAGGCGCCGCATCTAACACAACTCCACCGCCGATTGTCACTACCGGCGAAAATTGTCGCAGGATGAAGTGGTCTCCCGGCAAAAGCAGCACAGCCTCAGGCAATTTCACCCGGGCAAACGCCTGCTCGCCGGGCGCAATCTGCTTGGTCCCAGCCAAAACGATTTCCGCCACTGTCTCCATTGTGTGCGAATGAAAATGCACCCGCGCTCGATTCTTCAAGGGACGCGCTGCCGAGGCCAGCAAGCGGAGTGAAACATCCGCACGCCGCGTGGTTTCTAGTGTCGTTGGGGGAACCAGGGTCATCCCGCGTGATAAATCGTCCGTGCTCGCCCCAGCCAAATTGAGAGCGGTCCGTTGTCCGGCGACCGCCGTCTCGGCCATCTGCCCGCGCACCTGCACCCCGCGCACCCGAACGCGCCTTCCGATAGGAAAAACTTCCAGCTCGTCCTCGCGACGAATCGATCCCGCTACCAGTGTTCCGGTCACGACCGTACCGAAGCCTTTCATGGTGAATACGCGATCGATCGGTAGCCGCGCGATGGCGTTGGAATCCCGCGGTTGTATCTCACCCGCGGCTGTAACCAGAGCGCGCTTGAGTTCTTCTAGCCCCGATCCCGTCAAGGAACTGACGGCGATGATTGATTTTGGGTGGTCGAGGAATGTTCCGCGCAAGAACTCTTCCACTTCCAGCCGCACCACCTCGAGCGTCTCCGTATCCACCGCGTCCGATTTCGTCAGCACCGTGATGCCGCGCTGCACGCCCAACAGTTGCAGAATGTCGAAATGCTCCCGCGTCTGCGGCTTGATCGCTTCATCCGCGGCAATCACCAGCAGCACCAGATCGATCCCGCCCACTCCCGCAAGCATGTTTCGCACAAAACGCTCGTGCCCCGGGACGTCAACAAAACCAAGCCGCAAAGGTTCCCCGCTCGGCCCCGGCAAATCCATATGCGCGAAGCCAAGGTCGATAGTGATGCCGCGCCGCTTCTCTTCCTGCAGCCGGTCCGCATCAATCCCGGTCAAAGCCTTGACCAGCGCAGTTTTACCGTGATCGATGTGCCCGGCTGTGCCGACAATGATCGATTTCATCTGGTTGGCATCTTACCGGAACAGGCAGTTGGTAAGCGGGCGGTTGTCATTGTAGAGGAGGTGCTCTACGAATTAGCGAAGCTAGGCGGGAATTGCAATTCCTCGATTATTTTTTCTTTATTTCTTCTTGGGATGTGTCGCTTCTGTAGCTGCTTCCACAGTAACGTCGACTTCGGCGCCCGGTTTGAGGCCTACCTCATCGCCGTTTTTCGCGGTGAGCGAGTTTTCAATGCGGATTTCCCGGTACAAATCGTCCGCGCCCTCAACAGAGATCTGCGCCTTCTCCGGTTCACCAGGCTCCGCAGGCTTTATGATTTTCTCTACGGTTCCAGGCAGTTTAACGCTTGGCTTCTCCGTCATAATCTTTCCTTTCAACGAGTCAACACGTTTATTAAAACACCCCAGAACCTAAGGGCGAATTCTTTTTAGAGCCTCTAAAAAATCGGCGGACACTTCACGGATGCATTGCAGCCGTTCCTTCTCTCGGAGTAACTCTTCCGAGGTAATCCCGAGGAATGTCTGTCTCGCCAGACTCTCGATTTGCTCTCGCATCAGCCGCTCAAGTTCCACGCTCAGTTTTTCGACGCTGGGACGATCCATAAATCACGCTGTCATTGGGGGCCATGATCTTGCTGGTGGACGTATGCCTCCCAGTTTCTTGCAGCTGGCCGCGGAGTTGGCTCATATACCTTCTTCAGCGCTCGCAATGGTTGGCGCAAACCATCGTTAGAAACAACCAGAGAGCCGGCTGCCAACATCCGGGATTAGAGCTGGAGACAAACCCTGCAGCCGGGCCGGGGTCACACGACCTCGCAATCTTTCAGTGCAAACTAGTTGGACCACGGGCCCGAAACAATACAGGGAAAACTGTACTTCATACGGCTTTGTTAGCCTTCATAGGACTCGCCGGCCGGCGGCAACCACTTCGGGAGAAACAGAAACCAAACGCCCGGCAAGCGCTCTTCCAGCCACGCTTGCTAGGGCGTAGCACCGGGAGGAGAAAGTTGCCCGCACTCAGGACGCACCTCACCGGCGGCGCAATGCTTTCAATCTCAATCTTGCTGCTTTGCGCAAGTGCATTCTTGCTGACGCAGAACGGATGTGGCGACGGACCGCACACTCCGATTCAGCACATTGTGATCATCTTCCAGGAAAACCGTACGCCGGACAACCTGTTTCATGATCCAGCGCTGATCTCGCGCGGGGCCGACATCGCCAGCAGCGGAGTGAATTCGAAAGGCCAAACGATTCCGTTAAGCCAGATTGATCTGGGAACAAATGGGAGCGATCCGGATCACTATGATTTGAGTCATTCCCACGCCGCATTCATGAAGATGTGCGATTTGAATCCTTCCACACAGGTATGTGCGATGGATGGTGCCGACCGCGTTTATGCGGCGTGCGGAGCTAGCTTTCCCGCCTGCCTGCCACTGACTCCTCAGTTTAAGTACGTGAATCCGATTGATGTTCAACCCTATTTCCAACTAGCCGAGCACTACACCTTTGCCGATCGTATGTTCCAGACCAACCAAGGACCTAGCTTTCCCGCCCATCAATTTATTATTTCCGGCACTTCAGCCCCGACTGCAATCAGCAAGTTGTTCGCGGCCGAGAACCCCCTCAATGTGAACCTTACGGGTTGCATTGCTCCCGCCAGTCAGATAGTGGCGATGATTGATCCTACGGGACAGGAGTCGAGCTATCAGTACCCCTGCTTCGAACATCCCACGCTGACTGATTTGCTCAACAAGAAGTTCGTAAGCTGGCGCTACTACGCTCCGTCGGCCGGGTCGATCTGGACTGCACCGAATGCAATCCAACACATGTGCGGCCCCAATGTGGCCCCGCCGAATGGCACAGCCTGCGTGGGAGCCGATTGGACCAATAACGTAGTACTGGCAAGTCCACAAAATCCCGCTCCTGTACTGACGGATATTGCCAATGGACGCCTTCCCAATGTGAGCTGGGTTATTCCAAATGGCCTGGAATCCGACCATGCCGAAGGCAACGACGGATCAGGACCATCATGGGTTGCGTCAATTGTAAACGCCATTGGAAACAGCCCCTACTGGTCGAATACGGCCATCATCATTACCTGGGATGATTGGGGAGGGTGGTACGACCACGTGCCGCCGCCGAAGATGCTCAATTCTTATGAGTACGGATTTCGCGTGCCAATGATTGTGGTGTCGCCCTATGCCAAAGCAGCTTACATCTCACATGTCACGCATGACTTCGGAAGCATTTTGAAATTTGTTGAGGTTACGTTTGCTTTGCCGTCACTCGGCTATGCCGACGCTCCCGCCGACGACCTTTCCGACATTTTCAACTTCAGCCAGCAGCCACTTCCATTTCAGACGATTAACGCTCCGCTGAAGGCGGAACACTTCCTCAACGATACGCGACCTCCCACGGACCCCGATGATGACTGAAAGAGCTGGAAAAGCAAGGCGCGAGCCCTAACGAGTGCCTGCACCTTTCTTTTTATGCTTTGATGTGGCAACTGGCCAGCCCGCGCTTTTCCAGATACTGCTGGTGGTAGTCTTCAGCGGGATAGAAGCTGACTGCGGGAACGATCTGGGTGACGATGGGCTTGGAGAAACGGCGGGCTTTCTCCAGCGATTCCTTCGAGGCCTGCGCGGCGGCCTGCTGCTCCGGCGTGTGGAAAAAGACGGCCGAGCGGTACTGCGTTCCCCAGTCCGGTCCTTGGCGGTTGAGTTGCGTGGGATCGTGGTTTTCCCAGAAGACTTTCAGCAGATCCTCGTAACGAATCTTGGCTGGATCAAATTCCACCTCCACTGCCTCGGCATGGCCAGTGCGGTCCGTGCAGACTTCTTTATAGGTCGGATTTTCGGTGTTCCCGCCGATGTAGCCCACGCGCGTCCCCACCACACCCGGCATCTGCCGAAACGTGGCCTCTACTCCCCAGAAACATCCGGCTGCAAACGTAGCTTTCTGCATCTAAATTTCGCTCCTCGTGTACACACCATTAGATGACGAACTTGGCAGAAAGTCACGTTATTGCAAGCGGAGGAAAAAAGTGCCGTTGGCCCTCTGGCAATTGACGCTGTGGGAGGATTCGAGATAAAGTTCCGCCAAGGTTGTTGCACGGGTATTCCCAGGAGAAGTCTGTGGTTTTGAGATCCAGACGGGCTAGAGATGTGCCAAGATTTGCCCTCTGGCTGCTTATTGCGTTCTCAATAGCGCAGAGCGCTCTGGCTGCAGTGAGCCCGGCGGCAAACTTCAGTCCGCAGCGTCGCGTCGGTTACACCAACGGGGACCAATGGGAACCGGCGCTGGCCGCCGACGGCCAGGGACACATCTATATTCTATTTCCTCAATATGGAGCGGTAACCGATTGCCATGCGTGCACTGTGCCAACTATCTCGCTACTGGTCAGCAATGACAACGGAGTGTCGTGGGAAGCGCCGCGTTCGCTGGCGCCTTCGGCGACCGGCCAGTTCGATCCGCAAATCGTCGTCGACCCCGTCGACCGGCAAACCGTGTATGCCTCCTGGCTGCAGGACAATAAACGCGATGTGATCGTGGCAAGGTCACAGGATTTCGGCCGCACCTGGTATTTTTCTGTGGCGGCGCGTTCGCCCGATGATGCCGATAAGCCGGTGCTGGCCGTCCATGGCGCTGACGTTTATGTGGGATTCAATCACGAGCAAAATTTCCTAGTGGCTGCGTCTCATGATTACGCGCAGACCTTTGCATCGGCAGCGGTCAATCCCGGCGCGAAGCCTGGCTGGTCGCTGGCCGGAGGCGCCACGGTCGATGCCAGCGGCAATGTTTACTTTTCGTGGACGGCTTACGCGCGGCAGGAATCAAGCACACGCCCCGTCAGCCTTTATGTCAGCCGGTCCTTGGATAGCGGACATAGTTGGAACACTGTGTTGCTGGATGTTTCAGGCGCAGCGCCCGATTGCGCAGCCGAAGGTTGCGAAGCCGGTTATCTGGGGGCACAGGCCGCACTCGCTTCGGATGCCGCCGGAACTCTTTACGTATTGTGGAATGCCGGAACTACGAACGGTGGGAACGAGCGCATGTTCTTTTCTTCTTCGACCACGGGCGGAGCAAGCTGGTCCGCCAGGACTGAAGTCTCTTCCGCACCGGGCTCGGCAGAACATTGCTTTCCTGCCATTGCGGCAGGCGCTGGGGGTGATGTGCGAATCGCATGGATGGATACCCGAAATCAGCCTCCCGGAACTCAGCCACTATGGAATGTTTTTGAGCGCAGTTCGAGCAACGGCGGAGCCACTTGGTCGGCTGAAGCTCAGCTTTCAGGGCCACAGCGCGGCTACGATTACATTCTTCCTGAAGGTTTCCGCTTTCCCTTTGGCGACTACTTTTCGATCGCCATCGATAACCTTGGGAACACGCACGTAGTGTGGGGTGAGGGACGAAATTACAAATCTCCAGGGTCGATCTGGTACGCTCACGGGCGTTAGTTTCTTAGCGCTGAGGTTGCGGACCATCTTCATTCGACAATCAATCCGCCGATGAGCTCCGCCAGGCGCGTGACATGGCGATCCTCGCACCAGTTCTGCAGGTCGCTGACAATTTTCTCGGTGGCACAAGGATCCCAATAACTCGCGGTTCCGATCTGCACCGCGGTTGCACCCGCAAGCATAAACTCAACGACGTCCGCAGCGGTCGAAATGCCTCCCATGCCAACCACCGGAATGTTTACCGCATGCGCGGCATCGTAGACCATCCGCAGGGCGATCGGCTTGATGGCAGGACCGGAGAGTCCGGCGGTGACGTTAGCAATACGCGGCTTGCGCGTGTCGGCGTCGATGGCCATGGCCACAAAAGTATTCACTAGCGAGAGTGCGTCGGCGCCCGCCTCCTGCGCGATGTGGGCCATCTGTGCAATGCTGGTAACGTTGGGCGAGAGCTTTACGATCAGAGGCCGGCGCGCAACCCGCTTCGCGGTAGTCACCACCTCATCAAGAGATCGCGGATCGCTGCCGAACTGCAAGCCACCGTACGCTGTATTAGGGCAAGAAACGTTGAGTTCGTAAGCCGCGATGCCCTCCCCGTCGTTGAGAATCTCGATAGTTCGTTCGTAATCCTCGCGAGTGTAGCCGAAGATGTTGGCGAAAACCGTGATGTTCTTAATCTGCTGGAGTTTGGGTAGCTTCTCTTCCAAAAACGCCGTAGCACCGATATTCTGCAGGCCGATTGCATTGAGCATGCCGGCAGCGGTTTCCCAGAGACGCGGCGGCGGGTTGCCGATCATCGGCTCCCGCGAAAGCCCCTTGACCACAAAGCCGCCCAGCTTGTCGAGGTGAACCACATCCTCGAATTCAACTCCGTAGCCAAACGTGCCGCTGGCCGCAATGATTGGGTTCTTAAGCGGGATTCCAGCGACGCTCACGCTAAGATCCAGAGACGGCTTGGCGCTCCCGGAAGGGGGCGTCACTGCGGACTCCTCAGCCCATTTGATCCCGCAGGAGTTGGCTCGGCTGCATTTTCCGCATTATGAGCGGGAGCCAGCGCCTCGGTTAAAACTCGACCAATCGCATGAGTGGGAGCGTTGATGCCGAGCAGCGATGCCAACGTCGGCGCCATATCGACCGGCTCCGAGTGTGTTCGATAAGTGCCTGGCCGAAATGGAAGTCCGTAAAAAGCCAGCGGCACGTGGGTATCGTAAGTATAAGGCGACGCGTGGTCCGTGCCTTTTGCCGGGCCAACCGTATAAGGCTCTTGAACTCCCATCACGTACCAGCCGCCCTCCGGCGTGTAGCTATTTAGAAATTTCTTGCCCAGTGCAGTGTCGGGAACTTCGCCTTCGGCTAACTGCGATTTAGTGTAGTACGCGCGTAGTCCTGCCTGCTTCATCGCCTCGCCCACGGCGGCTTCGGCCTCTTGCTCCTTGATATGAGCTGCGGCAAACGCATCCTGTTCGAGCCACGCAAGCGGATAGTCGAGTTTGACGTAGGTGGCTGCGTGACCCGGAGAAAACTTCGCCGTCAGCACACTATTAACCTGCGTTTCGAGCTTACTCGCATCCAGATTAGCGGCGGGAATCCGCAACCTCTTTGCAGCATCGGGCAACGCGGAAACTCCATGATCGGCGGATAGCGCGATCCACACATTCGCCAAACCGATCTGATGACCGAGAAAGTTGAAGAAGTCGGCCAGTTCTCGGTCGAGCGCCAGCGCCATTGCCGCCATCTCCGGCGAATCGGGACCGACCTGATGTCCAAGAATATCGTTTGCGGAAAGACTGATGGCGAGCAGGTCCGTAGCGTGTCCGCCACCGACACTCTCGTAGACTACTAATTGCTTGGCGAATTCCAGCTCGTATTCGTTGGCGAAGGGCGTCGGGCCGACCACTTCGTAAAATCCGGCATCGGATCCATCTTTACTATTGCGATGGGCCGTCGAGCGCAAAATGTCTCCATTATTGTTCTTCCAATCGCGGTCCCAATATTTCGCGGTGTGATTCCCTGAATTAAAATCCTGCGCCCACTTGGGCAAGTCGCTGCGATAGTAAGTGGATGTAATCCATGCGCCGCTCCTGGGTTCAATCCAGTAGGCGGCGTCGGCGGCAAAGCCTCCGGGCAGCACAGCAGCGCGGTCTTTCAGAGAAACGGCAAACACGCGCGCCTGTCCCTCGGTAGCAAGTTTAAGTTCGTCGCCTAAAGTATCTGCTAACAAATTGCGCGGCGATGCTCCTGTCTTTTCTTCAGAGGCGCCCACCATCTTGGTACTGTCATCTTCAACCGAAGTTACCATGCGCTTCTTCCGCGGATCCCACCATTCGTTGGCCGCAATGCCATGACCGTTACTGTAAGTGCCCGTAAACAGCGTGGCGTGTCCGGGCGCGGTGCGGGTATTGGCGTAATCATAGTTGCAGTCAGTGAAGTTGGCGCCGTGATCGAGCAGCAGCCGGAATCCTCCTTCACCAAATTGGTCGCGATAACGCTCGAGATAGTCGCCGCGAAACTGATCAATCACAATCACAACCACCAGCTTAGGATGGCCGTTATAAGCCGAGGCAAAACTCGCTGCAACGCAGGCCCGCAAAAGTACGGAGATGATCACAAGCCGCACGCCCGTGGAAAAATAATGGCGCGCAAGTGCAGAGCGGGGGAGAGGTCTCATCGCGAAGCTAGTTTACACAGTCGGTAGTCCCGCGCCAAAAGAAGAACCCGCTGTTGCCCTGGGCAGCCGTTTCAAGCCGACTCTCGCACCCGTTATAATATTCGGTTGCGTGCGGTCCTCTGTCCTGAACCGGGGCCGCGTGAAAGGAAATCATGCCGACTGACATCATCATGCCTCAGATGGGCGAATCCATCGTCGAGGGCACTATTACCAAGTGGTTGAAAAAGCCTGGCGACAAGGTTCAGCGCGATGAACCGCTTTTCGAAATCTCCACCGACAAGGTTGACGCAGAGATTCCCGCCCCCGCTTCCGGCATTCTGCAGGAGATCAAAGTCTCTGAAGGCAGCACGGTCGGAGTGAACACCGTCGTCGGCACCATCTCCGTGGATGGCGAAGCCGCGGCCGCCCCAGCGAACGCCGCGCCAGCCGCTTCCGCACCACCGCCTGAAGCAAAGCCGCCAGAGAAAAAAGAAGAGAAGAAACCCGCGGCATCGGCTCCCGCGCCTGTCGCTAGCCCGACTCCCCAGCCAGAATTGGCGGAAGAAGGCTCCGAGGAAGCCCGTTCGTCCCCCCTGGTTCGCAAGATCGCCCGCGAACACGGTGTGAATCTTTCGCAAGTTTCGGGTACAGGACTCGGCGGCCGCATTACCAAGCAGGACATCATGGCCTTCATCGAGCGCCCGGCTTCACCGCCGGCCGCTGCTGCGGAACCCGCCCCGCAGACTCCACCTGCGGCCGCCCGTCCAGCCGCTTCGCCCACTCCAGCGGCCTATCCCGGCGACCTTGTTCCGATGACGAACATGCGCAAAATCATCGCCCAGCGCATGATCGAGTCCCGTCGTACCAGCGCTCACGTCCACTGCATGTATGAAGTGGATTTCACTCGCATCGTGACCCTGCGCGCGAAACAGAAAAACGCTTTCGAGCAGCGCCACGGCGTTCGCCTCACCTTCATGCCCTTTTTTGTCCGCGCCGCCATCATTGCGTTGCAGCAATGGCCCATCCTCAATGCTTCACTCGAAGGTGATAGCGTCCGCTACCACCGTCAGATCAACGTTGGCATCGCCGTCGCCCTCGATTGGGGTCTCATCGTACCTGTCCTGAAGAATGCCGGAGACCTCAACTTCCTCGGATTGCAACGCGGCATAACGGATCTTGGCGAGCGCGCTCGCACCAAGAAGCTCAAGCCCGATGATGTCGAAGGTTCCACTTTTACGGTGACGAATCCCGGCCAGTTCGGCGCAGTCTTTGGCTTGCCCATCATCAATCAGCCTAACTCCGCCATCATGGGTGTGGGAGGCATTACCAAACAACCTCTCGTCGTTACCGATAAAGAGGGCAACGATTCGATTGCCATCCGCTCGGTCGTTCACCTCACGCTCGGCTACGATCACCGCCTGATCGACGGCGCTGTAGCCGACCAGTACATGGCGCTGGTGAAAAAGACGCTTGAGAATTGGAATGAAGAAGTTGGATAGTTTCGTTACGCTGAAGGTTGGACGTTTGATACCGCCGTTTGCTTGCACCAGGTCGAAGCATTCAGGCATTCCACCGTTCCGTCGATAATTTTAGAAATTCCATCTCAAAATTTTCCCGGATCGATGATCACTCTTGC
>Ga0307476_10003015_pt1 | contig 9998 bp, 9 predicted proteins | sample atmos_gasesECM2C_2_FD_203314 | JGI IMG/M metagenome (GOLD analysis project Ga0307476, IMG submission 203314) | Hardwood forest soil microbial communities from Morgan-Monroe State Forest, Indiana, United States - atmos_gasesECM2C_05 | ecosystem: Environmental > Terrestrial > Soil > Temperate...
TGCCGGTTCTTTTCGTCGCCGTGCTGTTGGGGTTGGGCCTCAGCCTCGCGCAGGATCGCGGCAAGCCGGTCGTCGCTTTCATGGAGTCGGCGGCTGCTGCGCTGTTCGGCGTGGTGCGGATCATCATGTTTTGTGCGCCGATCGCCGCGCTTTGTGCGATGGCGTTCACCGTCGGCAAATATGGTCTTCGGACCTTGCTCGACCTCGGCCAGCTTGTCGCGTCGGTTTATATCGTCAGCATCCTGTTCGTCCTGATCGTGCTCGGCGCCTTCCTGCGCCTTTCAGGCTTCAGCATCGTTCGCCTGCTGAACTACTTCAAGGACGAAATCCTCTTCGTGTTCGCGGCGACCTCCGCCGAGACCATGATGCCGCGCTCGATGCAGAAAAGCTCGGCGTCTCCCGGGAAGTCGTGGGACTGGTGATGCCTGGCGGCTTTTCCCTGAACATGGACGGCACCGCAATCTACATGACGATGTCGGTCTTGTTTCTGTCGCACGCCTTCAATGTTCAACTGACGATCTGGCATCAGTTGAGCGTGCTGTTCGTCATGCTGTTCACGTCCAAGGGCGCGGCCGGCGTGACCGGCGGCGGTTTCATCGCGTTGGCTGCGACGCTGCCTGTGGTTGATGCGGTGCCGGTCGCCGGCATCGCGCTCTTGCTCGGCGTCGATCGCTTTATGGCGGAAATCCGCGCCGCGACCAATCTCACGTCCAACATCATCGCAACGCTTGTGGTGGGACGTTGGGTCGGCGGCATCGACGCGCCGACAGCGGCCGCCGAGCTAAAGAGCGGATTTGTCGAAACTGTAAATGCGCCGGGCGAGGGACGCGCCTAGTAGCGGCGCTCGGCCCACTGTCCGGCCCACACCAGGGCCAGCCTCTGGCCCTCGACAACCTGATCCAGCGACATCTTCGAGGCGACCGCATCGCGGAGCCTTCGATAGAAGTCCTGGTCTCGCCGTGGCGCTCGTGCGGCCGCAAGGTCGAGCCATTTGTAGGCAAGGATGAAATCCTGCCTCACGCCGTGGCCCTTGTCATAGCTCAGGCCGAGCCGGCTCTGGGCGAAGGGGTCGCCTTGCTCGGCCGCCCGCAGATAGAGATCGGCTGCCGCGGCATAGTTCTGCGGCACGCCGAAGCCATTCTCATAACGGAAGCCGAGCTGTCCCAGCGCACGTGCGCTGCCGTGCGCCAAAACGATCGGCTGGGCTGGATAATAGATAGGTCCTCCGGCAAAGCCGTCGGTGCCGATGAGGCAGGAAAGACCGAGCGCGAGCGCCGGCAGCGCTTTAGTGAGCAGCGTTGTCGTTCCGCGAGTCATGATCTGTCCTTGCATTCGCAATAGTGCCGCGCAGCTTGGAGCGCAGTTCTTCGGCAACCATATGAGCATCCGAGCCGTTCGCAATGATCTGCGGACGAATGAAGATGATCAATTCCGTGCGCGTGTTCGTGTTGTCCTGATTTGCGAAAGCGTCGCCTATTCCCTTGAGATCATCCAATAGCGGAATGCCGCTCTTGTTTTGATTCTTCTGGTCTTGGATCAATCCGGCCAGGAGCACCGTCTGGCCGTTGGCGACGGAGATCTGGCTTTTGACTTTCCGCTCCTGGATGGTCGGGTTCAGGGCATTGGCCGCGGCGCCGGGCAGGACGTTGCTGATCTCCTGCTCGATGTCGAGTCTCACGTCGCCATTGGCACTGACACGGGGAGAAACGTGCAGAATGATGCCGGTGTTGCGATAGTCGACGGTGTTGACGATGGTGTTGCTGCTGGCGGTTGCCGCATTGAGAACGCTGGCCGAGCCGGTCGAGATCGGAACCTGGTTGCCGACCTGGAGCGTTGCGGACTGGTTGTTCACCACGACGAGGGAGGGGTTGGACAGCACCTTGACGTTGGTGACGTTGTGCAGGGCGCTCAGGATCATGGCGGGCTGCGCCTGCTGTCCGACCAGGAAATTGAAGCCGGGGAATGCCTGGTTGATGAAGGAGTTGACGACCGTTCCGGTCGCGGCCGCAGTTGTTGTGGCCGTTGTCGTCGCCGTCGTCGTTGCTGCCGCTGCCTGTGCCGCCGTTGTGGGCGCCGCTGTCGCTGTGGAGTTGAGTATCGAACCCTGATCGGGTCTCAGTCCCACTGCCTTGCTGCTAAGAAAGAATTGAACGCCGTACTGGAGTTCGTCGGTGAGGTCGACTTCGGCGATCGTGGCGTCGATGGCGACCTGGAGCTGCGGCTGGTCGACCTGCCGCAATGCCGATTCAATCACCTTGTAGTTGCCCTGATCGGCGTAGATCAGAAGCGAATTGTTGACGACGTCGGGGGTGATCCGGACATTTTGCAATAGCGGCTGCCCGCCCGAGCCTGCGCCGTTGCCCTTGTCCAGCTGACCGAGATTTCCTGCATTTGCGCCGGTTTGCGGTCCGCCAAAAGCCGTGCCCAGGCGCGTGCCAAAGCCGCTGCCTGGTTGCGAGGAGGGACTGCCGCCGGTGCCGCTGCTGCTACCGCCGGTGTTACCGAAGGAACTGCGATCGCTGCCGCTCGCCGAAGTGCCAGATCCGGGCGCGATCTGGTTGTCAGGGCTGTCGAGCAGGCTGTTCGACGATGATCCGCCGCCGAACATGTCGGTCAAGACGCGCGCGATCTGTTTCGCATCGCCATACTTCACCTTGTAGACATGCACGCTGGTTCGTGTGGTGTCCGACCGGTCGATCCGCCTGATCCAGTTTTCAACGGTGCGCAGCAAGCCGGGCTTCTTGGTCACCACCATGACCGCATTCAGCCGGGCCACCGGCTGCAGTTTGACCAGATTCGCGTTCAGGCCGTTTTCGCCGGAATCCACGATCTTTTCGAGTTCGGCGATGATGGGTTCGGGGCCGCTGTTGGCAATGGGGAAGATGCCGATCGATTGCCCGCGCATCCAGTCGACATCGAAGCTCATCGCGGTTTCGACCGCGGTGCGGCGTTCCGGGCCGGTGCCCTGAATCAGCAGCAGATTGCGTGTCGTGTCGGCGCGGACCACGCCGGGCTTGGTCGCGAAGCTATCCATCAATTTGAGCAGCGTCTGCGCCGAAACATATTGCAGCGGAACAACCGACACGCCGTAGCCCGGCTCGATATTGCCGGCGGAATCCACCCGGCCCGCGCCGACCGCATCGCCCAAGGGCGTCAGCCGATAACCCGAAGTGTCACGAAGCAGCACCACGCCGCTGATCCGCAACGCATTTTCGAGCACGAAGATGATGTCCGATTTCGGCACCGGCCGCACCGAAACCAGGCTGACGGTGCCCTGAACCCGAGGATCGATCGTGTAGCCCGTCTGCATGATATCGCCGAGCACCACCTTGGCGACGGTGGCGACCGGTGCGCTGTCGAAATTGAGATCGTAGCCGTTGCCGCTTCCCGCCGGTTGCGGGCGCTGCTCGGCGATGTCGGTCACCTCGGTGCCCTGGAAAACCGCCGGCTGGGCCCGCGGACCGCTCGATGTCGTCGATGTGCCGGTTTGGGTCGGATAGCGCGGCAAAATATCGATCGAGCGCACCTTGTCCATGACATCGATGTCCTGGGGGCCGCTGGAATTCGTCGTGGCCGGATTACAGGACGCGAGCGCGAGAACGCACGAGACCATCAAAGCAGCGCCGATACCGCGCCCGACCGTAAAGGACGGGCTGCCCTTGCCGACACTAGCCATGTTTGTCGCCCAACTTGGTTACTTAACGCCCCCTGACCCCTTGGCAGGACCAGGCCCGATCGCGGTTCTTACCGTCCGAACATGACAGAATTGTTTGGTAGCGGCCAGAACGTTACGCACAAATGTTTTGTCTAATGCTGCAGAGCCACACTATTTCTTTGTTGCAGGGCACACAATTTTCTTTCCATCTCGCGGAAATAATCATTCAATAGCCGATTTTGCCGACTTACGGCTCAGCCGGCCAAAGGTTTCGACTGCCAAAGGCGTTTTTTTGTGAACGACAACTTCTTGTTTTCGTTTCGTAAGGCTGTCATGTTTTTCCGATCAATAGTCGCTGCGTGGCCGCGTACCAGGCGACCGGTGGCGTAGCGGGCCGTGGTGCGCCTGTTGGCGCGCGCCTTCAACACAGCGCTGCGACTGGAAACGCCGATGACCAGCGACGAGTCCCTTCAATTCCTGGAGCATCTTCGTCGCAATGACCACCTGACGAAGTCGGCTGCGCTCAACAGCCAGACGATCGAGCAGGGCGCCGCCTTGCGTGTCCAATCGCGGCTCTGGGAATTGACGGACCTCTCGGCCAGCGAGTTTGCCGACGAAGCTGCGCGCTTTGTCGGCCTCGAGCGCGTCACGCTTCAGGAGCTTTTGTCGGCGCCGGCGCTGAATGAGACATTCTCACAGCGTTTTTTGAGGGAAATGACAGTGTTTCCCTACCAGGCCGCCGATGGCAGCGCGGCGCTGGCGGTGGCCGATCCGACCGACAAGGCTGCACAGCGCGCCGCTGAAATCGTGCTGCGGCGCGGGGTGACGCTCAAGGTCGCGTCCGTCGAAGACCTCAACGTTGTGCTCGACCGCCGTCTTGGCGAAGACAGCGCCGATGCCGCAGACGCGAGCGGCCAGCTTCTTCCGCGTGAAGACGACATCGAGAGCCTGCGTGACCTTGCCAGCGGCGCTCCCGTCGTTCGCGCGGTCAACGATCTCCTGGAAAAAGCCGTTGAGCTTCGCGCAAGCGACATTCACATCGAACCGTTCCAGACCGGGCTCGTGGTGCGCATGCGCGTCGACGGCCTGCTGCGGCCGGTGACCGCGCCCGCGGGCGTGCTGCCGCAGGCGGTGATTTCGCGCATCAAGATCATCGCCAACCTCAATATCGCCGAACGCCGCCTGCCGCAGGACGGCGCCGCTCGCTTGCGCATCGGCCGCGCCGACATCGATATTCGTGTCGCCATCATGCCGATGCAGCACGGCGAATCCGCCGTCGTCCGTATCCTGCCGAAGGATCGCAACCTGCTGGTGGTCGACAGGCTCGGTTTCTCCGCCGCCGACGAGGTCAAACTCCGCCGGCTGTTGAAGCTGCCGCACGGCATGATCGTCGTCACGGGACCGACCGGCAGCGGCAAGACCACGACGCTCGCCACGGTTCTGACGATCCTGAACGAGCCCGGCCGGAAGATCCTGACCATCGAAGACCCGGTCGAATATGACATCCCGGGCGTCAATCAGGCGCAAGTCAAACCGGCCATCGGGCTGACCTTTGCGGCGGCGCTGCGATCCTTTGTCCGTCAGGACCCGGACGTGATCATGGTCGGCGAAATCCGCGACGATGAAACCGCGCATGTCGCAATCCACGCCGCGCTCACGGGCCATCTCGTTCTCACCACGCTGCATACGGAATCGGCGGCAGCCGCCGTGCCGCGGCTGCTCGATCTCGGCGTCGAGGCCTATCTGTTGCGTTCGACCTTGCGAGCGGTGGTCGCGCAGCGATTGGTCCGGCAATTGTGCGACCGTTGCAAGACGCCGAAGCCGCTTCAGTTTGCCGATTTCGACGAGGATCCGCGGCTGACCGCGCTTGGTTTCCGCGCCGGCGAAATCCTTCAGGCCCCGTGCGGCTGCGAACGCTGCGGTGGCACCGGTTATCGCGGCCGACTGGGCGTGTTCGAGGTTCTCGAACTGAGCGACGACATCCGCGCTCTGATCGGCGAAAAGACCGACGGCCACAAAGTCGATGAAACGGCGATCCGCGGCGGGATGACGACGATGGTGGCCGATGGCCTTGCCAAGTGCCGGGCCGGCCTGACGTCGCCTTCGGAATTGCTTCGCGTCACGACTGTGCGCTGAGGTCTGGAATCGTGCCGAATTACCGCTACAGGGCCCTGACGCAGAATGGCGAGGTCGTGCATGGCACGCTCTCGGCGCCCACGGCGAGCGAAGTCGCCCGCCGCATCGAATATCTGCGCCTGCTGCCGATCGAAACCGTCGAGGACAAGAAGTCTGCCGCCGCGCGGGACGGCTTCGGCTTCTTTGGCCGGCCAAGTGCGGCCGAGGTGACGACGTTCACGCGCGACCTGGCACTGCTTCTGAAGGCGAGCGCGCGCCTCGACGATGCGCTGGAACTGCTCGCGAGCGACAATGACGTCGGCAAGCTTCGGCCGATCGTCGCGCGCTTGCGGGCGTCGGTCCTTGCCGGCGAGAGTTTTGCCAGCGCAGTCGCTGCGCATCCTTCGCTGTTTCCCCCGATGTATGTCGCGCTCGTCAGGGTCGGCGAAATATCCGGCACGCTCGATCAGGTGCTGGAGATGCTCGGTGCTGAACGGGCTCGCTCCGAGGCGATGCGCCGCAAGCTGACGGATGCGATGCAGTACCCGGCCTTCGTTCTGGCCGCGGCCGTCTGCGTCATGCTGTTCTTCATTCTGTTCGTGCTGCCGCAGTTTTCCTCGGTCTTGCAGGATTTTGGCGCCAAATCCGACACCGCGCTCAGCGTCTTCATCCGCTTGTCCGATTTCCTGCGCTCCAACGCGAATGTTGTCCTGCTGACCGCGGCGGCCACAATCGCAGGCCTGTGGTGGCTGTTTCGAAGGCCGGCAACGCGGAGTGCGATCGTGTCGGTCGTCGTGAAGACGCCTGGCATCGCCAACATCTTTCAGTTCTACCGCACCAGTCTTTTTTGCCGAAATCTCGCCGTGCTGCTTGGCAGCGGCGTTAATCTCACGGCCACCTTGCGCATCCTGGTGGACATCATGGCGGTGACCGGAAGTGTCTCGGTCTGGACCACGGCGGCCGACCGCGTGCGCCATGGCGGCAAGCTGTCGGATGCCCTGCTGGCCTCGAGCAACATGCCGCCGATGGCGATCCGGATGCTGCGGCTCGGGGAGGAGACCGGCCAGTTGCCGGTGCTCGCGGGCCGGGTGGCCGAATTCTATGAAGCGAAACTGCAACGCAGCCTCGACCGTATTGTTGGTATAGTCGGGCCGCTTGCGATCATCACCATCAGCACCGTCGTCGGAGGACTGATCGTTTCGGTCATGACGGCGCTGCTGTCGGTTACCCAGTTGGTTGGATAGAGCGGGGATTGAACCATGCGTAAGGTCATTGGCAGTTTTTTTGACGTAAGCAGGCAGCGCGCGCGCAAGCCCAATGCCGGCGAAGCGGGGTTCACGCTGGTCGAGATGCTGGTGGTTATCACCATCATCGGCCTGATCATGGGTCTGATCGGCCCGCGCGTTCTCAACTATCTCAACGAATCCAAGGTCAAGGCCGCACGGATTCAATTGCAGAGTTTTTCCAGCGCGCTCGACCTGTTCTATCTCGATGCGGGCCGCTTTCCGTCGACATCGGAAGGGCTTGCCGCGCTGGTGCAGCGGACGCCCGGCGTTTCCGCCTGGAACGGCCCCTATCTGAAGGGCGGCGCGCTGCCGAACGATCCCTGGAGCCATCCTTATATCTATCGTTCGCCGGGCGAACGCGGACCCTATGAGATTATTTCCTACGGTTCCGACGGCCAGGAAGGCGGCAGCGGCATTGCTGCCGATATTTCGACCGAAAACCTGGTCAATGCGAAAAATGAATAGACCGTCGGAACGCGGCTTTACGCTGATTGAAATGGTCGCCGTGCTGGCGCTTATCGCCATCATGGCGGCTATCCTTCTCCCGTACATGCCGCGTCATACCTCTCCCTCGCGCCTGCAGGCCTACGTGCTGCAGACGGCGGCGCTGCTGAAGCAAGATCGCGATGCCGCGATCCGGCGCGGAACCGGGGTGGCCACGCTGGTCGACACCCGAAGCCGGCTGATCCGATCGGGCGTGAGCGCGGACATGGTCCGTATTCCGGACGACGTGTATTTCGAAGCGCTGCTGCCCCGCACCTGTAACCAGCGCGAGGCGCTGTCGACGATCAGCTTCTTTGCCAGCGGCATGTCATGCGGCGGCGCCGTTGCGCTGACGCGGGAGAATGTCGGCTTCGAGGTTCGTGTCAACTGGCTGACCGGAAGGGTCGAAATTGTTTCGCGCAGCATCGCCAATTGATGGCCGCACCGCCGGCTTCACGATCATCGAGGTGCTGATTGCGCTCGCGGTCGTTGCTGTCTCGATGGTTGCGATCGGTTCGGTCATGTCGACGAACGTGCGCGGGGTCCGCTCGATCGAGCAGCACGTGACGCTGATGGAAGCGACGCGTTCGGTGATGGCGGCCGATGTGCCGTCGCGTGCGGCGATCGGCTTCGGCACCTGGTCGGGGCGCACCGACGGCCATCAATGGCGGGTCGATGTCAGCCCGATGGGTGACGGATCGACGAACGAGGGCGCGGCCTGGATTCCAGCGCTCGTTCGTGTCCAGGTTCGATCGCCGTCGGGCGCGGTGCAGGATGTCAGGACGGTTCGCCTGATCCGCGGACAGGCGCAGCAATGAAGATATCGGCAAACCAGCGCACCGGTGAGCTCGGCTTTACGCTGATCGAAACCCTTGTGGCTCTGGCGCTGATGGGGCTCGTGCTTTCGGCACTCGCCAACCTTACCGCGCAGTGGTTGCCGAACTGGAATCGCGGCCTCAACCGCGTTCAGCGCAGCGAGACGATCAGCATTGCCTTGCAGCGCATGGGCGACGACCTTGCAGCCGCTCAAAGCATGCCGGCCGGCGGCGACAACAAGCAGATGCTGTTTATCGGATCGGAGCAGGCGGTGACTTTCGTGCGCACGGCGCTCGGGCCCAACACCGGTCCGGGGCTTGACGTGGTCCGTTTAAGCGAAACCACCGATCGCGACGGGCTCGCGACGGTCCGCTCGCGCACGACGTTCCACCCGGTGCCCCCGCAAGCGTCGATTTCCGATCAGCTTCATTTCGGCGAGCCCGTGGTGCTGTTGCGTGCGCCCTACCGGCTGTCCTTTGCCTATGCGGGCGAAGACCGTGTCTGGAAAAGCAATTGGCAGAATCCTGAAAAGCTGCCGGCTAAGATCAAGCTGACCGTGCGCGACACCTCAAGCGCCGGCGCGCCTTCGATCTCGACCGTGACGACCATCCACGTGCAGTCTTCGGCCAAGGACGATTGCAAGCCTTCGCAACAACCTGCGAACGGGCAGCAACCGAATGGGCAGCAGGCCAACGGTCTGCAGGCCAACGGCCAGCAGGCAAATGCGCTGTCGCAGAACGCCGCGTGTGACGACACCTCCGGCGCGCCGGCCAATAGCCAGGGTGGCGCACAATCGTCCAGCCCGTCCGGAACCACACAGGGCAACCGGTCATGAGAGGGTTCCTCCGGCAAACAGCGCGGTCTTCGGAGCGTGGCTTCGTCATCGTTGCCGTGCTCTGGATTCTCGTGGCCTTGTCGGCGCTTGCGACGATCTTTTCGATCTATCTCTCGAAATCCGCCCGCGTCCTGGGCGCGAACGATATTGGCATTCAGGTCGAGGCGCTGTCCTCGGCCAGCCTGGAACTCGCCGCCTATAAATTGCTGTCGGCGGATGAGAAGGAGCGTCCGGCGCAGGGGTCGTTGCGCTTCCGGATGGACGACGCAGACGTGTTCGTTACCTTTACGTCTGAAGCCGCACGGCTGGATCTCAACAAGGCGCCGAAGGAAATGCTTGCCAACCTGTTCGAGGTTCTCGGCGCGGAACAAAAGGCTGCAGGCGACATAGCTGCCCGCATCGATGGATGGCGGACGCAGCCCAAGACAAATACAGCCGATACCAATACAGCCAATACCAATGCGGCCAATACCAACGCCAACACCGGCGCCAATACCAACGCCGTTGACGAAGCGGCACTTTATCTCGCTGCGGGCCTGGTCTATGGACCGAGGCAGGCGCCGTTTGCCCATGTCAACGAACTCAGCCTGGTGCTGGGCATCTCGCCAGCCATGGTCGAGCGCGCCTTGCCCTATCTCACCGTCTACAGCAAGTCGGCCGATATCGACGTTCTGCTCGCGGCGCCGGAAGTGGTTGCCGCGCTGCCCGGCATGACGCCCGAGGCGCTCAACGATTTTCTGAAACAGCGGCCGTCCTTGCCGCGTGATCAAAAGGCCGTCGCGGCCGCGCTCGGCCCGGTCAAGGCAGC